>Ga0208373_1000328_pt1 | contig 85857 bp, 78 predicted proteins | sample RifOxyC2_FD_184036 | JGI IMG/M metagenome (GOLD analysis project Ga0208373, IMG submission 184036) | Soil microbial communities from Rifle, Colorado - Rifle Oxygen_injection C2 (SPAdes) | ecosystem: Environmental > Terrestrial > Deep subsurface > Rock core/Sediment | place: Rifle, Colorado... | reverse complement strand
CCTTCCTCTGCTCGCCATCGGCGGCAAGGGTGTAATTTCCGTTGTTTCGAACCTTGTTCCCGCCGACATGGCCGGGCTTGTGGATGCCTTTGCCGCCGGTGATTTGAAGAAGGCGCGCGAACTTCATCAGCGCCTGAGCCCGCTGATTGACGCCCTTTTTATTGAGACCAATCCCACCCCGATTAAGGCGGCCCTCGCGATGCTGGGAAAGATTGAATATGAACTGCGTCTGCCGCTTTGCAAGATGGCGGAGAAAAATGAGGCAATCTTGAAAAAAGCAATGCAGGACTATGGGTTATTGAAGTAGGGAGGAAAAATTTTATGGTAAGGGCCATTGTTACCGGCGCCGGCGGCCGGATGGGGGGAAGAATAATCAGCATTATTGCTGAGAGCAAAGAGATGGAGCTGTCCGGTGCAGTCGAGCAGAAGGGGCACCCCGCGATCGGCAGGGATGTAGGTGAGTCTTTGGGCCTCGGCCAGACAGGGATCAGGATTGTGGACTCCCTGGCCGCCTGCATAGAAAAGGGCGATGTCGTCATCGACTTTACCTCCCATGAATCATCTCTGCAACACTTGGGGATTGCCGCAAGTTCGAAAAAAGCCATAGTAATCGGCAGCACAGGGTTCACCGTTAAAGAGATGGATGAGGCAAGGAAGCTTGCCGGTTCCGCAAGGTGTGTCCTGTCCCCGAACATGAGCGTCGGCGTCAATGTGATGTTCAAGGTGCTCGCCGATGTTGCGGCGATCCTCGGCGATGAGTACGATGTGGAGATCGTTGAGGCGCATCATCATCTCAAAAAGGACGCCCCCAGCGGTACGGCGGTAAAAATGGCCGAGGTGCTTGCCCAGAGCCTGGGTCGCAATCTCGAAGAGACAGGCGTCTATTGTCGCAAGGGCATTATCGGAGAGCGCTCTCCCAAGGAGATTGGCATTCAGACTGTGCGAGCCGGGGATATTGTCGGGGAGCATACGGTGATCTTCGGCGGCAGGGGAGAGAGACTGGAATTTATCCATCGCGCTCACAGCCGGGACAACTTTGCCAGGGGGGCGATTCGGGCGGCGCTTTGGGTCGTCGGACGTCCCAATGGGCTTTATGACATGCAGGATGTCCTGGGGCTGAAAAGGGTTGCTTAAAAGGATGCACGCGAGGCTTGATGTTCATGAAAGTGGAGGGACGCGCTCCGTCGCGTCCGGGGAGGTTGTCGCATATATCGGAATAGGGGCGAATATTGGTTCCCCGGTTGAGCAGTGCCAGGATGCGGTGCGGCGCCTCCGGGCAATTCCGGGGATAACCGCTTTACGCACCTCGTCTCTTTACCGTACCGAGCCGGTTGGCCCCGAAGAGCAGGAGTGGTTCATCAACGCCGTAGCCGAGCTCAGAACGGAGATCTTGCCCCGCAAACTGTTTGAGATATTGAAAACCATTGAAAAGCTGATGGGACGGACAGACGGGGTGCGCTGGGGGCCGCGGGTGATCGACCTTGATCTCCTTCTCTATGGTCAGGCCGTTATTGAAGAGGAAGGGCTGATAGTCCCCCATCCGGAACTGCATAAAAGGCGTTTTGTTTTGGAGCCGCTTTGCGAAATTGCATCCTACACGATTCATCCGCTGTTCAATGTTTCTGCGCGGGGGCTGCTGGATCGCCTGCCCGAAAAGGGGCGGGTCGAATTGCATGGCAAATTATAAAATAATGATTATGAGGGTTGGATGTTGCTTAAATTAGTTATTGTTGTTATTGTTGTTTATCTTTTGTACAAACTCCTCAGGAAGGGTCCGCCGCAAGAAGGGGGGGGGAAGGGAGAGGGCCGTTACCAGAAGCCCGCTGCCGGGGAGGATCTGGTCGAGGATCCGGTCTGCCACACCTATATACCGGTAAGCTCCGCCCTGAAAATGAATGTAGATGGTCAAACAGTTTGTTTTTGTTCGCAGAAATGTCTTGAGACGTATGCTCAGGAAAAAAACAATCCTGATCGTGGTTAAATTTTCACCCTGAAGAAAGCAAACAACGTGGGAAATCTCTGGACCATTGACAACCTGAAGAACTCGTTTGACAAACTGCCCATATCTGAGCGGAAAAAGGACATCTACAACCTTCCCAATACAATCAGCATGCTTCGTATCGGCGTCATTCCGGTTTTGTTCGGCCTTCTTTGTTCACCGGGGCCGGCCATGAGTCTGGTTATTGCGGTGTTATTTATCATCGCCGGGCTTACCGACCTTCTGGACGGCTATCTTGCCCGCAGGTTTCAGATAGTAACGACGATGGGGAAATTTCTTGATCCGATTGCCGACAAGTTAATTGTTAATACGGCAATGATCCTTCTTATTCCCATAGGCAGAATCCCGGCCTGGATCGTAGCCGCAATGATTATCCGCGACTTCGTGGTTGACGGCATTCGGAATGTGGCCGCCTCCGAGGGGTTGATTATTGAGGCCAGCAGGCATGGAAAAAGAAAGACCCTCTGCCAGATTTTTGCCATTTCCCCATTGATAATCCATTACCCGTTTATCGGCGCTGATGCCCATACCGTTGGCATTGTCATTCTTTATATCGCCTTGGCACTTTCGATAATTTCGGGGGTGGATTACTTTTTCAAGTTTTACGAAACGGTGTTCAGAAACAGGGAATAACGATCGGGACTTTTTATGATTGAAGCCTGATCGAAGCTGTATTCATTGGGCATCTTCCTGAAGACGGAAAACGAAGAGCAGGCGGTTTTGAAACTATCTTGCAAAGGGTACGATTATTTTATTGACAAACAAATTTTATTTGATATATTCCGCCGCACCCAAAGACTGAGCGGGCGTAACTCAGCGGTAGAGTGCCACCTTGCCAAGGTGGACGTCGACGGTTCGAACCCGTTCGCCCGCTCCATTTTTTTGTCTAAACGGCGGCATAGCCAAGCGGTAAGGCAACGGTCTGCAAAACCGTTATTCCCCGGTTCAAGTCCGGGTGCCGCCTCCAGAATTCCCTGGGGGAAGCGACAATTTTCCTGCTCCTCATTTGCTCCCCTGCTTCCAATCCAACTTCCCAAATGAGAAGTATCTGCCTTTTGTCCGCCGGCCGCTGGAGGGTTTTGTCAACCTTTGCTGGTTGAGTATTTTTATTGATGTCAATGCGCAATCCAATATGGCGATTATTTGAAATTGAAGGAGAAAACATGAAAATTCAGGTTATTGAAGGCAATTTGGCCGAACATAAGACCGAAGCCGCCGTCTTCGTTCATTTTGAAGGTGAGGCGCTGCCCGTCGGCGCCGCCTCTCTTCTTGATGAGCGCTGGGGAAGGAAGATTGCGGAGATTATCGGACTCGGGGATTTCAAGGGAAAAAAGAACGAGATAGCTGTAACCTATACGCAGGATAACTTTCCGGTAAAACGGATTGTAATCGCCGGGTTAGGTAAAAGATCGGATTTTTCACCCGACCGGGTGCGCGGTGCCTTTGCCAAAGCGGCGCAGCATATAAGGTCCATTTACGTCACTGATTTTTCAACTTCACTGCCTTTTGACGGACTCGAAATGGCTGATGAGTCTGTCGCAGAGGGTGTTGTCGAAGGTGCTGTCCTTGGCCTCTATCAGTACCTGCCTTTCAAGACCGTTGATCGCAAGGATGAGCAGGTGATATCTTCTTTTAAAATTTTCATCGAAAAGGGTGATGCCAAAGCCGTACGCGCCGCCGTTAAAAGGGCGGAAATCATCTCTGAGGCCGTCAATTTCGCGCGCGATCTCGTTTCCGCACCCGGCAACGAGATGACGCCAACCGATCTGGCCAACGAAGCCCAGGCCAGCCTGAAAGGCAAGAACATCAGTTGTTCCGTGCTTAATGAGACGAAAATGAAGGAGCTGGGCATGAACGCCCTGCTCGGCGTTGCCCGGGGGAGTCACCAGCCGCCGAAAATGATCGTTGCCGAATACCGCGGCGGCAAGAAGTCAGATAAGCCGATTGTGCTTGTCGGCAAGGGGATTACCTTTGACAGCGGCGGCATTTCGATCAAACCGTCTGAAAATATGGAACGGATGAAAACGGACATGGCCGGAGGGGCGGCGGTAATCGCAACCATGCGGGCCGCGTCGGCGCTTTTGCTGCCGCTTAACCTGATAGGAATAGTCCCGGCAACGGAGAACCTGCCGGGAGGAAACGCCTATAAACCGGGCGATATTCTCCGCTCCCTTTCCGGACAGACGATAGAGGTAGTAAATACCGATGCCGAAGGAAGGGTTATTCTGGCCGATGCGCTTACCTACGCCTGCCGCTTCAATCCGGCCGCCATCATCGACCTGGCTACCCTCACGGGGGCCTGTGTCGTGGCCTTGGGAGACGAAGTTATCGGCATGCTGGGAACGGATGAAGGGCTGAAGTGCCAACTCCGCAAGGCGGCCGATCTAACGGGCGAAAAGTTGTGGGAATTGCCCCTCGGAGAGCAGTACGACGAATTGATCAAAAGCGATGTAGCCGATTACAAAAACTCCGGAGGTAGAATGGGTGGGGCAAGTACCGCCGCCACCTTCCTCGGCAAGTTTGTCGGCGACTCCAGGTGGGTTCACCTCGACATTGCCGGACCGGCATGGTTTGAAAAGGCCAGGCCGTATATTCCCAAGGGCGCCTCGGGTATCGGGGTTCGTCTGCTGGTGCAATTTTTGAGAGATAGGGCTACGGATAAGACGTGAGACGTCAGGCGCCAGGGGTTTTTAATTTATGACCGAAACTGAAACAATCCTTGAGGTACAGCAGCTTTCCTCACATTTTGAGACCGAACGCGGCACTGTCAGGGCTGTTGACGAGGTAAGCCTGAAAATCGGGGCAGGGCAGACGGTGGCGGTGGTCGGGGAATCGGGGTGCGGGAAAACGGTTTTGGCCCTTTCCATCCTGAGGCTTTTGCCGTCCCCCCCGGGCCGCATTGTCGGCGGAGAGGTTCTTTTGACGGGCATCAACCTTCTTGACCTTTCTGAAGACGAGATGAGAAAGGTCCGGGGGCGCGATATTTCGATGATCTTTCAGGAGCCGATGACCTCGTTGAATCCGGTTTTCCAGGTCGGCGAGCAGATTGCCGAAGTTTTCAGACTGCACCAGGCAATGAGCCGGGGCGAGGCCCGGATAAAAAGTGTCGAGATGCTGCGGCTGGTGGGGATTCCCTCCCCGGAAAAGAGGGCGAAGGACTATCCTCACCAGATGAGCGGAGGGATGAGACAACGGGTGATGATCGCCATTGCGATGGCGTGCAGCCCGCGTGTCATGCTGGCCGATGAGCCGACGACCGCGCTTGACGTCACCATTCAGGCCCAGATAATCGAACTTATTCTTTCCCTGCAGCGAAGGACAGGGACTGCCGTACTTCTTATAACCCATGACCTGGGGGTTGTCTCCGAGGCAGCAGATTTTGCGTTTGTCATGTACGCCGGCCGGATAGTGGAAAGCGCTCCGGCAAAGGAGCTGTTGATTTCCCCGCTGCACCCCTACACAACCGGGCTTATAAATTCTCTCCCCGGCAGAGACTCTGCTGTCGGCAGGGGCGTTTTTCTCAAGGCAATTCCGGGGATGGTTCCGCCCCTTTATAATCTCCCCCCGGGTTGTCGCTTTCAGGAACGCTGCCTCGAGGCGCTTCCTATTTGCCAGGACCAGGAACCTCCCCTCCGGGAGGTTGCCCCGGGGCGCTCGTGCCGATGCTGGAGACATTGAAAAACCGATGAATGATGTACTTCTCGAAATAATTGAATTGAAAAAGAGTTTCGGCGCCCGGGGTGGTTTTTTTTCGGGAAACGACAACATTGTGCGCGCGGTGGATGGTGTTACGCTGCGGGTAAAACGCGGGGAGACGCTGGGGCTGGTCGGGGAGTCCGGATGCGGAAAATCAACCCTGGCCCGCCTTGCCGTCCGTCTGGAGGAGCCCTCAGAAGGCTCGATATTATTCGATAATGAGAATATTTTTAAATTCAAGGGGGTAAAGCTCAAAGAATACCGCCGCAGCGTGCAGATGATCTTCCAGGATCCTTATTCGTCATTAAACCCACGACGGACAGCCGGGGACATTATTGAGGAGCCGCTGAAAATCCACAATCTGTCGGGAGGGGGCGAAGGAAGAAAGAAGCTCAGGGAGCTTGCGGAGCTTGTAGGTATAAACGGGGAGCAATTGAAGAGGTATCCGCATGAGTTCAGCGGCGGTCAGAGGCAAAGGATCGGGATTGCGCGCGCGCTTATTCTCAGGCCGCGGCTGATCATAGCCGACGAACCGGTTTCGGCCCTTGATTTGTCCGTCCAGGCGCAGATACTTAATCTGTTGAAAAGCCTGCAATATGAATTTGAGCTTACCTATCTGTTTATTACCCATGATTTTGGGGTGGTGCGCCACATGAGTGACCGGATTGCCGTCATGTATCTTGGTAAAATTGTAGAATTGGGGGAAACCTCACGGATATGGGACGCGCCCCTTCATCCTTACACACAGGCTCTTATTGCCGCCGTACCGGAAATCGACCCGTCAAAAGCCCTCAAAAGAAGATTGAAAACAGATGATTTTAAACCTGTGGATGCTTATTCGAGCGGCTGTGCATTTTCCCCTCGTTGTCCTTATCGGGAAGAGATTTGTGAAAAAATACCGCCCCTTCTTGAAGAGGGGACCCCCGGCCATCTGGCGGCGTGTCATAAAACTAATAAAAAAAAAGCTTGCATTTGAAAAAAAACGATGTTAGCAGAGGCCGCCGCCCAGAGTACGTGTTACAAAGTATGTGTTATAATTTCCGTGGCGGGACAGGTAAAAGTTGGGAACTCATATCTTCCAGAACATTAAACCACCTTCAATTCAGAGCTGATTTCTGAATGACGGTGGTTTTTTACTTTTTGGGGGTATGAAAACAGCCGGGAAAATCTTTTTGAAAGGGGGAACAAAAAATTGGCAGAAGGAAAAGTGAAGTGGTTCAACGAAAAGAAGGGGTTTGGCTTTATCGAGAATGATGAAGGCGGGGATGTTTTCGTGCATTTCAGCGCCATAACTGGCGACGGGTTTAAAACCCTTTATGAAGGGCAGAGAATCAGCTTCGACATTGAGCAGGGGAAAAAAGGTCCTGCTGCGGTAAACGTGAAGCCGTTATAAGGAAATCATTTAACAGTTTACGTCCCGGCCGTATTATGCGGTCGGGATTTTTTTTGGGTGGATGCAGTGGCTTTTAAGGACAGATACAATCTCCTTGTCGTATTGGGGCCAACCGCCTCGGGCAAGACCAGGCTCGCCGTTGGCCTTGCCCGAATTATCGGCGGAGAAATTATTTCCGCCGATTCCCGGCAGGTGTACCGGGGGCTGGATATAGGGACGGGAAAGGATATTTCCGACTATTCGGGCGAATGGGGTTCGATTCCGGTTCATCTGCTCGACATCCTCGAACCGGATGCGGAGTTCAGCGTCTTTGCTTTTCAGAAAAGCTTCAATACAATTTTTCGGGAAATCTCCCGGCGGGGCGCCTTCCCGATCATGGTCGGCGGTACGGGACTGTATCTGGATTCGGTATTGCGTCGCTACCGGATGGAAGAGGTCCCAGAAAATAAACAACTTCGCAACAAACTGCTTCAGGAGAATATGGAATCACTGCGCACGCGCCTGGATGCCCTCAATCCCAACCTCCACAACAAAACGGATATTCTTGACCGGGAAAGGGCTATAAGGGCTATCGAGATCGCGATATTTCAAAAAGAGGAATCGAGCCGCCCTGCGGAGTTTGCCGAGCTGTCGCCCTTTGTGATTGGCATTCACCCCCCCAGAGAAGAACTGCGCCGGCGCATAACTGCCCGTCTCAACGAACGTCTCGATCAGGGAATGATCGAAGAGGTGCGCCGCCTCCATGCAAACGGGGTTGGGTGGGAGCGAATCGATGCCCTCGGCCTGGAATACCGTTATGTCGCTCTTTATCTGCGGGGGAAAATGGGGCTTTCCGAGATGGTTGCGCTTCTCAACACCAGAATTCATCAGTTCGCCAAGAGACAGGAAACCTGGTTCCGAAAAATGGAAAAAAATGGTGTTATTATCAATTGGTTGAATGATTCCGATGAAGGTGCAGCGCTTTTTTTGATAATGAATCAGGCCGATGAGTAAACTATCAAAAGCAGACAAGTATCTGCAACGCTATTCAATCCTCAAGGAGCGGCGGATTTTTTCCCGGTCGTTGGACGGGGTGGCGAACACCGTTGTAATCCCTGTTCTTCAGGAGCGGGATTCGCTTTTTCAGACGCTCGCCACGCTTGCCAAAAATCCGTCTGCCGACCTCTTGCGGACAATGGTGATTTGCGTTGTGAACAATCGCCGCCCCTCTCTTGCCGGCAGTGAGGCAATTGCGGATAATCAGGAAACCCTTGCCATTCTTCACGGATTGATTAAAAACGCCGTTATCTCAGACTCTTCCGATATAAAGCTTAAAGAATATTGTGAAGTTATTGCCTGCAGCGGGCTGCGTCTGGCGGCGATCGATGCCTCTTCCCCGGGGTTGGAGATTGCAGATAGCGAGGGCGGGGTAGGCGCCTCGAGAAAGATCGGCATGGATGCCGCCTTGATGATTTTAACAGCCCAGGGGGCGGGGCAGGGGATCATCTCCTGCCTTGACGCCGATACGCTTGTGGAAAAAAACTACCTCTCCGCAATCGCCGCCTTTTTTCGGGATAATCACTGCCCGGCGGCGACGGCCAAATACGCGCATCAGAAACCTGCAAGCATTGATCTTCTATCCGCTATTTGCCGCTACGAGATATTTCTTCGCGCTTACGTGATCGGACTTTCGTTTGCCGCCTCGCCATACGCCTTCCCCTCGATCGGCTCAACGATCTCCTGCACGGCGGAATCCTACATTGCCGTGCGGGGGATGAACAGAAGGGCGGTCGCGGAGGATTTTCATTTTCTCGACAAGCTTGCCAAACTCGGCAATATCGGCTTGATAGAGGGTACAACCGTCCACCCCTCGGCGCGCACTTCGCACAGAGTGGCGTTTGGAACCGGAAGAAAGATGCTCTATTTTCTCGAAGAAGGCAGAGATGAGTACGCACTCTACCATACTGATATTTTTATTATACTCGGCGAGTGGCTGGCGGAAGTGGCGGCTAATCCGGATAGAAGTGCGGATGCAATCATGAAGGCGGCAGAAAATATTCATCCCCTCCTGCACGAATATCTCACTATCGCCAGGTTTCCGGAAAAATGGGATGTCATGCGCAAAAACTGCGCGGATCCGGATCACCTGCGGCGTCAATTTCATGTCTGGTTCGACGGCTTGAAAACCCTGAAACTTGTTCATCATCTTGATCGTTCCCTGTACCCCCCGGTAGCCATGTTTTCCGGGTTGAAGCAGCTTCTCCAAATGATGAAAAAAGAAATTCCGCTCTTGGAAAACATGCCCGCAGGTGTCCCCGCCCCGGAGACCCAGTTCGCCATTCTTGCGGAATTACGGACGCTGTTTCCCGCTTCCTGAATGTTCCATAAGCCTTTCGGGTTGTTCCGGCTGTTATCCCGGCTTTACATTGGGATTGCAATCCGTCCCAATAACTGTTAAATTCACCGCTGGTTTGGGGGTTGCGATCCGGGCTGCTTTCGCACCGACGAAGAGATAAAGAGGCAGGATTGGCGACCGTTTTTTAACGAAGGGAGAATTACGATGCAATTTCCAGAATACCGACCGCGCCGACTCAGAAAAAACGAGACTCTCCGGAGGATGGTAAGGGAGACGCGCCTGTCAACCGACAACCTGATCTACCCGCTTTTTGTCGTTCCCGGGAAAAAGGTAAAAAAACCTATTTCCTCAATGCCGGGAAATTTCCAGATGTCGGTGGACAACATCGTGAAAGAGGCAATAAGGCTGAAAGAGTTGGGGATTCCCGCTATTATTCTTTTCGGGATTCCCGATAAAAAAGATGAGATTGCCTCGCAGGCCCTGATCGACGGTGGCGTTGTGCAGGTGGCGATAAGGGAGATAAAGGCTAAGGTTCCCGATATTATTGTCATAACCGACGTCTGCGTTTGCGAATACATGAGCCATGGCCATTGCGGTATAATCGAAAAAGGAGAGGTGCAGAACGACACGACGCTTGAGGTACTCTCCGAAATGGCCGTTTCCCATGCGAAGGCCGGCGCCGACATGGTTGCCCCGTCGGCGATGATGGATGGGCAGGTCGGAGCGATCAGGGAAGGGCTTGACGAATCCGGTTTTGAATCCATCCCGATCATGGGTTATTCGGCCAAATTCGCCTCCTGTTTTTACGGTCCGTTCCGAGAGGCTGCCGAAAGCGCCCCGGCCTTCGGGGATCGCCGGGGCTACCAAATGGACCCGGGAAACGGCGATGAGGCGATCCGCGAGATCACCCTCGATGTGCAGGAAGGTGCAGACATCATTATGGTTAAGCCGGCCCTTGCATATCTCGATTTGATCCGCCGGGCGAAAGAGGAGTTCGATCTGCCGCTCGCCGCCTACAACGTAAGCGGCGAGTTCGCGATGATCAAGGCGGCGGCCAGTATGGGATGGCTCGACGGCGAGCGGGCGATGATGGAGTCCCTGACGGCGATTAAACGTGCCGGGGCGGATATGATAATAACCTATTTCGCCCCCGAAGCGGCTGAATTTTTGCGGAACCGCACGAACGGGATTTGAAGTGAGCAGGTGTATTATTTATGATGCTTTCCATTCGCGTCCTTCAAACTGCGCGTTATACAACACCATTAACCTTTGGAGCATAATGATATGACAACAGAAAAAGATTCCCCGCTGCTGCCCCACATCTTGAGGATGGTTGCCTGGGAGATTACCCGAAGTTGCAACCTCTCCTGCAAACACTGCCGCGCTTCGGCGCTGCACGGTCCTTACCCCGGGGAACTCAGCACCGAAAAATGCAAACAGGTGCTTGACGAGATTGCTGCCGTCGGCAAGCCGGTCATTATCCTTACCGGCGGAGAGCCGCTTTTGCGCAAAGATGTCTATGAACTCGCCGCTTACGGCGATTCCCAAGGGCTGCGGATGGTGCTTGCGACCAACGGCACGCTGATGAGCGATGAAATTGTTCATAAATTGGTCGATTCCGGCATCAAACGGGTAAGCGTCAGCATCGATGGCCCTGATCCGGAAAGTCACGACAAATTCCGGGGCGTTCCGGGGGCGTTTGCCGGGACGATGCAGGGTATCGCGGCGATGAAGCGGGCCGGACTGGAGTTTCAGATCAATACGACGATAACGAAGGGCAATCTCTCCCAGATTCAAAGCCTTCATGATCTTGCCCATAGCGTCGGCGCAGTGGCACACCACATCTTTCTGCTTGTTCCGACGGGACGGGGCAAGGAGATGGCCGATCAGGAGATCAAACCCTTGCAGTATGAAGAGACGCTGGACTGGTTTTTCGATACGGGCCTCGCCTGCACCATGCAATTGAAGGCGACCTGCGCCCCGCATTACTACCGGATCTTCCACCAAAGGCAAAAGGAGCTCAAAAACGCAACCGGGGAAATGGCCACGCAGCGCAGCAAGGATGTCCGTTCGCTGCACTCGATGACCCGCGGCTGTATGGGGGGAAGCTCCTTTTGTTTTATTTCCCATACCGGGCAGGTGCAGCCGTGCGGATACCTGGAGCTTGACTGTGGCCAGTTGAAGGAGGAGAGTTTTGCCGAGAGCTGGGAGAAATCGCCCATTTTCCAGGATCTGAGGGATTTGGGCCGTTACAAGGGCAAATGCGGACGCTGCGAATTTCTTAAGGTCTGCGGCGGTTGTCGGGCACGCGCCTACGAGGAGACCGGCGATTATCTGGCCGAGGAGCCTTACTGTATTTATGAACCGAAGCGGGGCTGAACACCGAGGGAAAAACGGAGCTTACTGTTTATAATATGGGGAAAATAGAAAAGCAAAAAGACCGTCCCCGTTTTGTCATCGTGGACGGCAGCAATTACCTTTTTCGTGCCTTCTACGCAATCCGCGAGCTTTCCAATTCCAAGGGTTTTCCTACGAACGCGATTTACGGCTTTACCAATATGCTGATGAAGCTGCTCCGCGAGCAGCAGCCTGACTACATCGCGATCGCCTTCGACGTAAAAGGGCCGACCTTCCGCCATGAAGCCTACGAAGCTTACAAGGCAACCAGGCGGGCCACGCCGGACGCACTGCTTCCGCAGATTCCCCTTGTAAAGGAGGTCGTCCGCTCTTTTTTCATCCCGATTCTGGAAAGGCAGGGTTTGGAAGCCGATGACATAATCGGGACCGTTGCCCTTCTGGCGGTCGGGCAGGGGATGGAGGTGATTATCGCCTCCGGCGACAAGGACATGATGCAGCTTGTTTCCCCCGACATTGTCATGTTTGATGCGATGAAGGACAAGACCTACGATGTCGCGGCGGTAAGGGAGCGTTTCGGCGTTGAACCAAAGCAGGTTGCAGATATACTGGGCTTGATGGGCGACACCTCCGACAACATCCCCGGGGTTCCCGGTATCGGTCCGAAAGGGGCAGGGCGACTGATCGAGCAGTTTGGCAGTGTCGCCGCGATCATTGCCGCTCCGGAACGCATCCATAATGAAAAAACGCGCAGCGCCATACTGCAATACGCCGCTCAGGCGACGCTGAGCCGAGACCTTGCGCTTATCCGGACAGACGCGGACTTCGATTTCAATATGGAGGAATGCCGCCGGAGGGAACCAGACCGCGAACGGCTGATGGATTACTTCCGGGAGTTCGAGTTTTCATCGCTTTTGCAGGAGCTGAAGCTACACGCGGGGAAAAAGGATGTTAAATGCCTGACCTGCAAAAGCAGTGACGATATTGCCGTTCTAACGGCCATGCTCAGAGATGTCGGCGAATTTTCCTTTGAGCTTTTACTGTCCTCGCTGGAGGCAATGAGGGCCTCTATTACGGGTTTGGCCTTTTCTTCCGGGAAGGGCGAGGGTTTCTACGTTCCCCTTGTAAGCGATGATGAAGCGCCTTTGCTTTCCCCTGAATATGTTTTTGCCGAACTTGCCCCTTTTTTTACCAATCCGTCCGTACTCAAGCATGGCCATGATCTGAAAACGGCGATTATTGCGCTTGCCCGCTACGGTGTCTTTCTGAAAGGGCTCGGCTGCGACACGATGGTCGCCTCGTACCTTGTCAACCAGGCGCGACGCGGCTTTGAACTGGCCGACGTGGTTTTAGACAACCTGGGATGTCAGGTTCCTTCGCAAAAGGACTTGCTCGGAAGTGGCGCGAAGGCAGTTCTGTTTTCTTCCCTTTCCATGGAAAAGGCGGCGGCATATTCCGTGGAACGCGCGGATGTAATATTGCCGCTTGTCGGAGATTTATCTGCGAAGCTCGATGCAATGGAGATGAAGGGGCTTCTCGACGATGTGGAGATGCCCCTCGTATCTGTTCTCGCGGCGATGGAGAGCCATGGTGTTCTGCTTGATACCGGCCTCTTGAACGAGATGTCGGGCGAGATGGAGCAACTGCTCCGGCTTTCTGAAGAGAAAATCCATACCCTTGCCGGAGAGGAATTTAACATAAATTCCCCGAAACAATTGCAGCATATCCTGTTTGACAAGCTGGGGCTTCCCCACGGGCGCAAGATCAAAGAGGGGTACTCCACCGATGTTGATGTGCTGAGCTGCCTGGCGCTGAGCCACGAGCTTCCCGCCGAGATAATTTCCTACCGCGGGATGATGAAGCTCAAATCAACCTATATCGATGCGCTGCCCGCGCTTGTCCACCCCCGCACGGGAAGGGTGCACACGACCTACAATCAGACGGTGACCGCGACGGGAAGGCTCTCCAGCAGCAACCCCAATCTGCAGAACATTCCGATCAGAACCAGGGAGGGGAAAAGAATCCGGCAGGCCTTCATCGCCCCGCCCGGATGGGAGATCGTTTCGGCGGACTACTCGCAGATAGAGTTGCGGGTTCTTGCCCACCTCTCCGGGGACGAGGCGCTGCGGGATGCCTTTGCCTCCGGCGAGGACATCCACAGCCGCACCGCGGCGGACATCTTCGGGGTCTTTCCGGAAATGGTCAGCCCTGACATGCGCAGGCAGGCGAAGGTGATCAACTTCGGGGTACTATACGGCATGAGCGCCTTCGGTCTCGCGAAGGAGCTGGGGGTGTCCCAGAAGCTTGCCCAAGCCTATATAGACAGTTATTTCCAGAGATACAGCGGGGTTCGTGAATATCTGGAAGGCGTTCTTTCCGGGGCAAAGCGTGACGGCTACGTTACGACGCTTCTCCAGAGGCGGCGCTATCTGCCGGAGATTGAAAGCCCCCATGCCCAAATCAGGCAGTTTGCCGAACGGACGGCGATCAATGCGCCCATTCAGGGCACTGCCGCGGATCTGATAAAGATTGCTATGGTGAGAATATTCCGCCGTTTGCCGAAAGAGGGATTCTCTGCCGCGATGATCATGCAGGTCCACGACGAGCTGGTTTTGGAGGCGCCCGTCCCGGAGCAAGAAGCCCTGATGGCCATGGTGCAAGAAGAGATGGAAGGGGCGATGGCGTTATCCGTGCCGCTCAAAGTAGAGATAGCCGCCGGAAAAAACTGGGACGAAGCGCATACATAATTGTTACAATAAGCCTGGAGGGACGCGCTTCGTCGCGCCCCTCCAGTAACTCTTCAGTGTTTTTCTGATCAGCCCTTGTACAACCCCGGTTTTATTTCATTCCCATATTTCGCCTGGGCATCCACGATCTTCTTTTTCGCTTCCTCCCAGTAGGTGAAAATATCTTCGGGCGTGCCCGGGTCGATTTTCTTGAAAAAAGAGGCGGTGCGGTTCAGTTTTTCCATCCAGTTTGCGCAGCGGAAGGTAAAAAGATAGATGTAGTCATTTTCCGAAAAATCCTCATTAAGGAGTTCACGGAAAAGTTTCTGGAGGTCCTTGTAACGCGGGATTTTCCCGGTTGGGGTGTCCCAGACGTCGTATTCTCCGTGAATTCGCCCCTCGGCCCAGTGCAGCCAAACCTTTTTGGCAAGTTTGCTGGTCATGAATTTGCCGTTGGGGCCCCTCATAAAATAGTTGGTGCTGAAAATTTTCGGTTGTTCCTTTATGCCATTGATAAAGTTGACGTTATTTGTTATGTATTCGCCGACCGGGTAGGATACAAAATCCAGATTGGCCATAGGCGATGGGGAGCGGACACCTTCCTTGCCGATCGTGGCGCTGGTTGTTTCCGACTCCAGCGTGCAGGCCTTCAAAAGGATCCCGTCTTTCCAGGATGGTGATTCTTCTACGGGCACGGTTGTGTCGCTGTCGCGTCCGCCATAGAGAACGCCCTGAACCTTTACCCCTTTTTTGCTGTCGAAACCCTCTTTATCGAAATTTTGCAGATAGTCGAGACGTATCGTGTAGCGGGCGTTGGAATGGGCCAGAGGGATCTCGTTGCCCTTTGCATCTTTGTTTCCCTTATTCCAGGGACCGCTGTGGTTGCTGCCGCAGTCCGGTGTCTCCATTCCACAGCCAAGCCAGTAGGGTTTATTGTCGGGACCGATGAGAATGTTCGAGAATATTGTTTCCTGATCTTTCATCAGGTTGGCAAAGATGACCGGGTCGTCATTCGCATTTACGTCCTGGATGATGCCGAAGATCCCCTGTTCCATGTTGACGCCGCGGAATTCACCGTCGATATTGCGGAAATAGGCGATGTCGTCGCCGACGATTTTTTCTCCGGGGATCATCGCGGTGGATGTTTTGCCGCACGCGGATGGGTAAGCGCCGGCAAAGTATGTCTTACGGCCCTTCTCCCCATTGAGGACCGACATCAGAAACATGTGCTCGCAGAGCCATCCTTCTTTCCCGGATTTGTTGATCGCCAGCCTCATTGAGTGTTTTTTGAGGCCGATGGAGTTGCCGGCGTATTGATCGTTCATTGAATAGACGATATTGTTCTGTGTATCCATGTAGATTCTTCTTTTATCGACATTTACCGTGCAGCCGCGTTCGTCGAGCTGGCCCGCCGAATGGATAAAACCGAAGAAATCGTTTTTCTCTCCGTCTTTCATGTGGAGAAAATGGTTGTAACCGGGCCGGTAGAGGATATTCTCGGAGTGGGCTACGTAAAAGGAATCGCTTATCTGGATGCAGGGAACGCTGAAGACGCTTTCCGCAGGACCCTCACAGAAGAACTGAACAACTGCGTCTTTACCTTCCATGATATTTTTCGAGATTTCCATTATCTCCTTGTAGCCCTCATCGTAGGAGAGTGAATTTAACGCCTTCATCCGCTCCATGTTTTCGGGGCGTACGAGGTAGCGGGTGTTGGCCTTGTCGCGGCCCTGGTCGTTATAGCCATCCCAGTGCACTGTCTGGTTATTCAGATAAATAGTTTTCTCTTCGCCTTTTTTTATCGCGGTTTCCCTGATAAAGGTTCTGTCTGCCTCGCTGTCGTCGCAAATGTAAAGGGATGCGGGGTTGCAGTGTTCGGTGAATTCTCCTATGAAATCAAACACTTTTTCGTTATTGAGGTTTTTAATTTTTTCGAAGTTTTTCTCATTCATCATCTTTTTTAGAAAATTTTCATATTTTGACATGTCCGCTCCTTTTAAATGAATTTTTCAGCGCTTTCAAAAGTTCTTTAGAGGAGAACCTTACGCACCCTAATATTTTTTTGCAAATTGTCAAGTTTTTTCAGTGCTGTCTTGATTTAATCAAACATTACGGTGCAGTGTAAGGTGACGCCCCGTCCGGAAAGGGCTTGCGAAACCTTTGCTCATTTGTCATCAGATAGATCAGCCCCGCCAAAAGCTGGCAAAAGAAACAAAAATAGAGGGAAGCGGTAAAGGCCTCCTGGCCGAAAGAAGCGTTCGGGTACAGGGTTTGCATCATAAATCCGAGCATTTGGAGAAAAAACGCCGGTCCTATCATGGTGAAGAAATTTATACCGGCCAATGCGGTTCCAGTCATGGCGGAGGGAAAAAGCTCTTTAATGTGGGTGTACATCAGTTGTCCGCTGGCGGTAAAGAAGCCGAAAAAAAAGAAAATAAGACCGGTCGTGGCTGCGGGGGTTCCTGTGTGCACCTGGCTGAGCAGCAGGGTGGTTGCCGCCATCAACAAAAGCCCGGAGATAACGAGCCATTTGCGGGTGTGCAATAATCGGTCGGAAATGATTCCCCAGAAAGGCAGTCCGGCCAGGGTGCCGAGATTCATCGCGAGGATGATGTTTCCGGACTGGAAGGGGCTGTATTTCAACACTACAAGGAGAAGCGGCCCGGCCCAGAGGGCCTGAAGGGCGGCAAAGGTTCCATATCTAATAAATGAGCCTATCGATATAAACCAGTAGTCTTTGGAGCGCAGAAGATGTAAGACGCCGGAAAGCGGAGAGGGCGCATCCGGAGAAGCGGTTGCACCGGGCACATTGCTGCCGGCAGGCGGTTTATCCTGAAGAATTGCATAAAGGGCCATTGCTAAAAGGGTATTGAAAGCGGCGATTGCCAGAAAGCTATGTCGCCACCCGTAGTTTTCCACCATCATGGCCAGCGGGGTGGCGGACATCATGTTGCCGAGCGTTCCGGTAGCGGTCAGTATTCCCGCAAGCGAGGCGAAAATCAGCGGAGGGAACCAATCGGACAGCAGTTTCAGGCTCCCCATAAAGGCGCAGGACATGCCGATGCCGAGCAGAATACGCCCCGCGAGGGCGGAAAGAAGCCCCTGCGAAAAGGAAAAGACAACCGCGCCGATAATGCCGATGATGGAAAAAAAAGTCATGAGTTTTCGTGGGCCAGCCTTGTCGATAAGCAGCATGATCGGTATCTGCGCCAAGGCAAAGGAGTAGAAAAAAGCCGCCGAAATCAGGCCAATCCCGTTGCTGTCGAGAGACAGATCGGTGATAAGCGAGGGGGCAAGAACGGCATTGGCTGTCCGGTAAAGTTGGGAAAGAAAGAAGTTCAGCGCTCCGACAGCGAAGATCAGCCAGCGGCGAATCTGCACAGGCTTGCGAAACGAAATAGATGAATTATCCATGAGAGCGAGCCGTCAAAAAAGGGGATGAAAACTGGCCTGGAGGGATGCGCTTTGTCGCGTCCGGGACAAGTTCACATCTTCGGGTGTAATAATATATTTCAACATGGCGAAGGTTCGATAAGGCATAGAAGGCTGGAAGTCAAGAAAATATAATGCTCATGACCGCAAAAAATAACCATTCATCGGCTATCCTGCTGGTGCACCCACCGCTGGCGAAGGCCTGCGAACCTCCGGGCGGACCGGCGCGGCTTGCCGGAGCGCTTCGCCGTGGCGGGGCATGCTGCCGGGTGTGGGATGCAAACATTGAGGGACAGATAGCCCTCCTTAACGCGGCCGCGGACAAGGACAGCAGCTCAAATCCCGTATCGATAACAGAGGATTTCCCGGGGAGGGATGAAACTCGCTTTGGCATTGCCGCCTGGCGTGGAGAGGCCGATGCCGGAGGAAACAAAGAGGTCTGGTTGCGGCGAGCGGCAGGTCACTTGAGCGAGAACAGGGAGCTTCTGCGTTCCGAGAAGGGTTATCAGAACAATGACCGGTACCGCCGGGCTGTTCTGGATCTAAATCATCTGCTTGCCGTCGCGGGCAGGCGTTTCGGCGTCCGGATGACGCTTGCCGATTACCATGACGAGAGGCTTTCCCCGCTCCGGAGCGCCGATCTTCTCCAGGCGGCAAAAGAGCCGCGAAGGAACCCTTTTCATGAGTGGTTCAGCCGCCGCCTGCCGGTTATTCTCCAGGAAAATGATTTTTCCTGGGCGGGTTTTTCGCTCAATTACCTCAGTCAGGCGCTGACAACCTTCGCGATGATCGGGTTTTTGCGTCATGAATATCCTCATATCCGGATAGTTATCGGCGGCGGATTGATGACCTCCTGGATGCGGGGCCCCAACTGGAACAATCCCTTTGCCGGACTGGTTGACGAAATGGTTGCCGGCCCCGGAGAGGTTCCGCTGTTGACCATGCTTGGATGCCGGGCGACTGGCGCTTTCTCATTGCCCGATTTCGAAGACTTTCCCCTCGCCGATTATCTGGCGCCCGGCTTTGTCCTTCCCTACAGTGCGTCCGGCGGCTGCTGGTGGAGACGCTGCACGTTCTGTCCCGAGGTCGCCGAGGGCAATCCCTATCTGCCGATTTCTCCAGCAAGGGTAGTTTCAGATTTGGGCATCCTTGTTGAAAAGACCAAGCCACGGCTGATCCACATGCTCGACAACGCTCTAAGTCCCGCCCTTCTTGACGCGTTCATTGCTGAAGCGCCCGGAGCGCCGTGGTACGGGTTTGTCCGGGTTGACGCCCGCCTTGCCGCTGTCGATTTTTGCCGAAGATTGCGCGCTTCCGGTTGCGTCATGTTGAAACTGGGGATAGAATCCGGCGATCCCCTCGTTCTGGAGGCGCTTCGTAAGGGGATCGATCTGCCCACCGTCGCCGCGGCTCTCAGGAACCTGAAAGAGGTCGGGATTGCCGCTTACGTCTATCTTCTTTTTGGAACGCCGGCGGAAAACGTGGCAGCGGCGAGAAGGACGCTTTCATTTATCGATGAGCATGCCCATGAGATAGCGTTTCTGAATCTGGCGCTTTTCAATCTCCCCGCTTACTCTCCCGAAGCAGCGCTGTACGCGTCAGGTGAATTATATGAGGGTGATCTTTCCCTGTACAGGCCTTTTGTCCATCCGGAAGGCTGGAACAGGGGAGAGGTAAGGCGCTTTCTTGAAGGTGAGTTTAAAAGAAACCCTGCCGTTGCCAGGATTCTCCGGCGCGATCCGCCGTTTTTCACCTCCAACCACGCTCCTTTTTGCTTAGGGCGCGGCAGTAAGGATTTGCCGAAAGATTAGTGGAGTATCTGGCTTAAAAACAGTTTTGTCCGCTCGTGCCGGGGATTGTCGAAAAATTCGTGCGGGGTGTTCTCCTCGACGATTTTTCCGTAATCGACGAACAAAACCCGGTGGGCGACGCTTTTGGCAAAGCCCATCTCGTGCGAAACGACGATCATGGTCATTCCTTCTTCGGCAAGGTTTATCATGACATCAAGGACTTCCTTGACCATCTCCGGATCGAGCGCAGAGGTCGGTTCGTCAAACAACATGATTTTCGGTTTCATGCAGAGGCTCCGGGCAATCGCCACCCGTTGCTGCTGGCCGCCGGAGAGCTGACCGGGGTATTTGAGCGCCTGCTCGGCGATATGCACCTTTTCCAGATAGAACATGGCCGTCTCTTCCGCCTCTTTCTGGGGTGTCTTGCGGACCCATATCGGGCCAAGCGTCAGGTTTTCGAGAATCGAAAGGTGAGGGAAGAGATTGAAATGTTGAAACACCATCCCGACCTCCGTTCTTATTTTCTCTATATTTTTAATATTATTGGAAAGTTCGATTCCGCCAACGGAAATGGTGCCCTTCTGATGTTCTTCAAGACGGTTGATGCAGCGGATCAGTGTTGATTTCCCCGAGCCGGAAGGGCCGCAGATGACGATCCTTTCTCCCTTGTAAACATTCAGGTTGATATCCTGCAGGACGTGTAGTTCGCCAAACCATTTGTGCAGCCCGGTTATCTCGATGATTTTGTCTTCGCCGTCTCTATTTATTGCAGCAGTTGCTTCGTTATTCATTTGCAGTTCCTGTCATTTCTGATTGTGGTTTTTTTGTCAGTGCAATTCCCTTTCCAGTCTGCGGCTGTAGCTCGACATCGTATAGCAGGAGATAAAATAGATCGCCGCGACAAACAGGTAAACCTCCGGGCTGAATCCCATCCAGTCAGGATTGGAAAGCGTCGATTTGCTTGTCTTCAGCAGATCGTAAAGGGCGATGATAACGACAAGCGAGGTGTCCTTGAAGGCGGAGATCAGTATTCCCACGGAGGGAGGAATGACTATTTTCAGCGCCTGCGGGAGGATAATAAGACGCATTTTCTGAGGAAAACTTAAACCCAGAGAATCGGCGGCTTCATACTGCCCCTTCGTTATAGCCTGCAGGCCGCCGCGGACAACCTCCGCAATGTAGGCCGCAGTGAAAAGGATTATCGCCATCTGGGCGCGGATGATCTTGTTTATTGTGAGTCCCTCCGGCAGAAACAACGGAAATAAAATAGCGGACATAAACAATAGACTGATGAGAGGCACCCCCCTGATCAGCTCAATGTACAGAACACTGAAAATCTTTATGGCGGGCATCTTGGATCTTCTGCCCAGGGCGAGAACTACGCCGAGAGGATAGGCGGCGATCATCCCGAAAAAGGCGAGCATCATGGTAAGGGGCAGCCCTCCCCATTTATCGCTTTCCACCGGGGTCAGACCAAAAAGACCGCCTTTCATAAGGAGGCCCATGATAAAAAGGCCGGCAATCCACAGATAGAACAGGGGTTTATTCCAATGATCCCTGTTTTTACTGTAAAGCAGCAGACTTACAAGCAGGATCATCGCCAATAAAGGCCGCCAATGCAGTTCATGAGGATAAAAACCGAAGATGATGAAACGGATATTGGCGGTTATTACCGACCAGCAGGCGCCGTTCCCGGCCCGGCAAGCCTCCGCGGTCGAAAACCATAAACTGTCAACGAATGCCCACCGGATAAAAGGCGGAATAACTTTGTACAAGGCAAAAAGAACAACAATCGTGATGATGGAATTAAAAACCCCGTTAAACAGATTTTCCTTTAACCAGAGAATCAGGCGTCTAACAGGTGGATGTATTACTGGTTCATTGCGCATGGCGGCTATTATCTTTCCACAAGAAGCATTGTTTTGTTGTACCAGTTCATGAAAAGCGAGGTGATCAGGCTGAAAAAAAGATAAACAGTCATAATCAATAAAATCCCCTCTATGGCTTGTCCGGTTTGATTGATCGTCGTGCTGGCGACGGATACGAAATCAGGAAAGCCGATAGCGACGGCAAGGGAACTGTTTTTTGTCAGGTTAAGCATCTGGCTGGTCAGGGGGGGGATAATCACCCGCAATGCCTGCGGCAGGATGACCAGCCGGAGTACCTGGGCTGGTTTCAGCCCCAGCGACATGGCCGCCTCGGTTTGGCCGTGGCTGATTGCCTGAAGCCCCGCCCTGACTATTTCCGCGACAAAGGCCGCAGTGTAGAGAACGAGCCCCAGCAAGAGGGCGGAGAATTCCGGACTCACCGCAAGACCTCCCTGAAAATTGAAGCCGCTTAAGTGCGGTACGCTCATTTTCAGCGGCGCCCCGGCGAAGAGCCAGACAAAAAGGGGAAAACCGACGATTATCGCCGTGGAAATACTGAAAGTGGGCAATATCTGTCCTGTTTTTTTCTGATGACTTCTTGCCGCGCGCCGCGCGAAAAAAGCCGCCAGTATGCCGATGATGAATGCCAGCAGGATACATGAGTAGATTGGATTCCATTCGGGGACAGCCAGCACCATGCCGCGATTGCTGATAAAAATGCCGGTTCCGATCTCGATTGCGGCCTTGGGAGAGGGCAGAATTTCGCAGAAGAGGCTGTACCAGAAGAACAACTGTAATAAAATCGGGATGTCCTGAAATATTTCGATGTAGGCGGCGGCAAGTTTGGAGACGAGCCAGTTTCGGGAAATTCGCGCTATGCCGATAAATGTTCCCAGGATTGTTGTCAGGATAATGCCGACGAAGGCTACCTTGACGGTATTCAAGGCGCCAACGAAAAGCGCCCTCAGATATGTATCTGCAGGCGAGTAGGCAATAACAGCCTCGCCGATCTCAAAGGACGCCTCTTTTTGAAGAAAGCTGAAACCAGTCGCGATGGCTTGTCTTTTCAGATTTTCGGCGGTATTGGTGAAAAGAAAATAACCTATAATTCCCACTATCAATAGCGCGAGGAGCTGGTAGGCGATAGACCTGACTTTAGGATCATTCAGAAGGCTGGCTTTATTGCCGATACCATTTTCAGAATTCGTATCCCCGGTTTTTTTCATCCGCACACTTTATGATAAAAAATGCAGCTACCCATTATGCTATCCGCATAGTCGTCTGAAATAACGGCAATCATTAACAGCCGACGGTAACAGAGGCAATTCCCGTCTGCCGCCGGCTGTCCATGATTGTTTTTAAAGGGCGGATCAACGGTTTATTTGAAGGGCGGTGTGTACATGAGCCCGCCGTCACTCCAGAGGGCATTCAATCCGCGCTGAATTTTTAGCGCCGTTTTTTCGCCGACATTACGTTCAAATACCTCGTCGTAATTTCCAACCTGCTTTATGATGTTGAACGCCCATTTTTCATTGAGACCGAGGGCTTTTCCGTTTCCCGGCGTCACTCCCAGAAAACGTTTTATGTTGGGATTCAGGCTCTTGAGCATTTGATCAACATTCTTGGAACTGATGCCGAGTTCTTCAGCCTCGATCATGGCCATCACTGCGTAATTCACAATGTCTCTCCACTGGTCGTCCCCATGACGCACGGCCGGGGCAAGCGGCTCCTTGGAAATAATGTCGGGAAGGATGACATAGTCCTCCGGGTTGGGGGCTACGGCCCTTGTCCCGGCTAATTGCGATGCGTCGGAGGTGAGCACATCGCACCTGCCGGAGAAAAAAGCCTTGGCAAGTTCCGCGTTGCTTTCGATAACAACTGGTTTCATCTTCATCTTGTTGGTTCGGAAATAATCGGCGACGTTCAGTTCGGTAGTGGTGCCGGGTAAAACGCAGACCGTAGCCCCATCAAGCTCTTTGGCGCTTTTCATCTTCAGTTTTTTGGGAACCAGAAACCCCTGACCATCGTAATAGTTGACATGAACAAAATCGAGGCCGAGTTCCGTGTCGCGCCCGAGTGTCTGGGTAGCGTTACGACAGAGAACATCTATCTCGCCTGCCTGCAGGGCGGTGAAACGCTGGACGGCCGTCAAAGGAATAAACTTGATTTTGTTGGCATCCCCAAAGACCGCTACTGCGATCGCGCGGGCGGTATCAACATCGAGACCGCTCCATACGCCTTTTTCATTTGGTTTCCCAAATCCAAAAAGTTCGCCATTGACGCCGACGGTTACATAACCCTTCGCCTTCACGTTGTCAAAAGTCTGTCCGGCAAAGGCAAGCCCGGTCAGCATAACGACAAAAGCCGCAACCAATAAATATAATCGTGCTGTCTTCATTTTCTCCCTCCCAAGTTGTTGACAATTTTAAACCGGTCTCCCCGGCTTTTTTAAAAGCGTGATGAATTATTGCCTGAAAATTCTCTTTCCGCTTTGCAGTATTGTGGAACTGCCGTAATTTGGAGTGTCCCTGTCTGTATGTAATAATGATGGCAGATTATGGGTTTCTTCTTATCCCAATGCATTCAATATTGTCAATAATTTTTATGGACATGTCCGCCGAGATTAGCAAATGGGAAGAATTCTTGACACATCCTTTGGGAAAGTATAGTCAATCCTTCTAAAATTATGGAGAAGCGGAAAATGATAAGGGAGGAGACGCTTATTGCGGTTGTTACCGGGGGAAGCCGGGGAATAGGCAGGGCCGTTGCCGTTGATCTGGCCGCGCACGGATATAAGGTCGCAATCACGTATATGCAAAACGACGAGGCGGCAAAAGAGACATTGCAGATTATCCGGGAGGCGGGCGGGAGCGTGGAGGCGGTAAAGTTCGACATCGGCAGGGCCGATGAGGCAGGAAAGGCGATGGACGACCTGCTGCGGCGATTGGAGCATGTTGATGTATTGATAAATAACGCTGGGGTTGCGGTGGACGGACTTTTTATGACGATGCCCCAAAAGAGCTGGGAGCAGGTGATCGATACGAACCTGAACGGCTTTTACAATGTAACAAAACCGGTCCTGCGAGGGATGATCCGTCGCAGGAAGGGGGCGATCGTCTCTTTGTCCTCTGTTTCGGCTCTGGTCGGGAACCGGGGACAGGCCAATTACGCGGCGGCCAAGGCCGGCATCATCGCCGCCAGTCGGGCCATCGCCGCTGAATCGGCAAGATTCGGGGTCCGGATAAATGTAGTTGCGCCGGGGGCAATTGAAACAGAAATGACAAAAGGGATCCCGCAGGAAAAAATAAAGGGGCTGATCCCGATGGGACGTCTCGGACGTCCCGAAGAGGTGGCAAGGGTAATCCGTTTTCTCTGTTCTGAAGATTCTTCCTACATTACCGGTCAGGTAATCTCCGTGAACGGAGGGATGTTTTGATCTCGTCCATCAGAGTGGTCCCTTTTTTCCCCGGTGGATAATTATGGCGTTTTGAATCAGGCGGCTGATGATCATTGCGGGCAGCATGCCGGCGCTGGCAGCCTGCTCAAAGAAAAAAGACGAGGGCGCCATGCCGGAAGAGGAGTTCGGATCGGTAATCAATATTCGGCCGTTTTTCATATAAAATCCGTCGATGCGTCCATAGGAGCGAAACCCGAGCGCGCGAAAGGCGCGAATGGCCTCCCGTTTTATATTTTCCACGTCTTCAGTGGGGATATTCCTGGGTGGCGTAAATTTTCGGCAACGTCCGGGCATGTACTTGTCGTCGTAGGTAAAATATTCGCTCTGCGGGTATATCTCGGTTACTTCCAATGCCTGATATCCCCCATTTTCCTCAAGTATTATTGTGGAAAACTCCGTTCCGTCGAGAAATTCCTCAATGAGAACGGCCTGATCCCACTTCATGGCCTCTTCAATTCCGGCGGCAAGGGCTGCCTCGTTGCGAACGAGCGTTACGCCAATGCTTGAGCCTTCGCGGGGAGGTTTTGCAAAACAGGGAAAACCAATAATATCAATAATTTCTTTTGTTACATTCGGGTGGTCTGCAAGCCATTCCTTTTCAAGAACTAAAATACTTCGGGGAACACCGATTCCCGCGGACTGAAGTATTTTTTGCTGAATATGCTTGTCCATGCCGAGAGCGGAGGAAAGGACGCCCGCGCCTGTGTACGGGATGCAAAGCAGTTCCAGGAGTCCCTGCAGACACCCGTCTTCCCCGAATTTACCGTGCAGCGAAATGAAGGCGAAATCTATTTCGTTTTGGAGACCCTCATAGGAGATTCTCCGCGCTTCCTTCTCAAGACGTTCGGTTATATCTTTCGTGGTGTTCTGGGAGATGAGCTGCCAGGGAATCACCCAGAAACGTCCTTTTGCATCCATGAAGATCGGGACCGGCTCATATATATCCCGATCGAGGTTGTCATAAACATTCCTGCCGCTGTTGAGGGAAACTTCCCGTTCGGAGGACATTCCCCCCAAAACTACGCCTATCCGTAATTTATCCACAAAAATAACCTCATCAAGTAGTAATGAATTTACCCGCCGCTGTTAAACATCCCAAAAAAAGGTGACACCGCTCGTCGGGAATATCCAGGAGTCGTCGGGTATAAGCATTTTCACGGATTCTCCCGGGATGCGGATGGTTTCCGGGTTGTGGTGCTTTCCGGAAAAAAAGCAGACATCCCGAACATTTCGGATGCCCGTCCCCCCGTAGTTGAAGGAGATGCGCATACCCCGGGTGGGATAGACTATGTAGGCGGAAAATATCCGATTTTCCTTATTTTGCTTTGTTTCTATCTCGATCTCGACGCGGGCCAGGCTGTTTATCATCTTTTTCAGATTATCCGAGGCAAACCACGTTTCAAGTCCATTTTCAGTGGTTTCGGTTTTGACAAGGGGGATCTTTTCGCCGTCGATGCCGACGCCCTTTACCCGGAAATCAACGTTCACCCCGAAGGCATCTTCGCTATTGAGCAGCCAGCGGTATTCGCAACGGCTGTTCTCGAAAAGGGCGGTTAATTGCTGCTCATCGAAGGCGCAGCCTATCATGAATTGCGAATTTCGCAGCTCTTTTGTGTATTCAATATGGGTAGTTACCTTGAAGGATTGGACACGTTCCGGGTCCCCCTTAAGCTCCGCCGCGGAAAATTCGGAAAATGTGACATCGTAGCGGAAGTTGGTTCTCAAATCGAGGCGCCGGTCGCTTTTACCGAACAGGATTTCAAACATCTCGCTGTAGATCGCGTCGCCCAGTTCGTCATTGCTGGCCCGCGCCTGGAAACAACTGCGGATCATTCCGTCTATTCTGGCTACCGACCGTTCCTCCCCGGGGATGAAAATACGGCGGAGGCGCGGCTCTATTTTGTCAGTTCTGCCGTCACGGCAAAACACCCGCGGCGCCCGTTTGCCGACGGCGCAGAGAATCTCATAGCTTATGGAGTTTGATTTTGCGGCTACCTCTTCAGCGGTAATCGTTTCGTTTCCCTGCTTTCCCATCAGAACGACCTCGTCGCCGACCTCGCAATTCTGCACGCCGCTTATGTCGAGCGTACACATGTCCATCGAGATTCGCCCGACGATCGGCACCCTTTTCCCCCGGACGAGTGCCTCTCCCCGGTCGGAGAGCAGCCAGCCGAGGCCGTCGCCGTAACCCACAGGGATCGTGGCGATATGCGTGGGCCTTCGTGTTATGAAGGTCCGGCCATATCCGATTCCGTACCCTTCGGGAAACTCCTTGATGAGCGCCACCCGCGTTTTGAAGCTCATAACCGGGCTGAGGGCGACCTTTTGCCTTGTTTCCGCCGAAGGATGGATGCCATAGGTTATAAGCCCCGGCCGCACCAAATCGAGATTGCACTGCGGGTAGTTTATTATTGCCCCGCTGTTGGAGATGTGGCGAATGGGGATGTCCAGACCGCTTGTCGCAATGTGGCCCAAGATGTCCTGAAACCCTTCCCACTGCAAATTGTTATAAAAGGACGTGATTTCGCTTTCCGAGAAATGGGTGAATATCCCTTCCATCTTCAGATTGGGCAGAGCGGATATTCCTCGAATTGCGTCCATGGCCTCTTTTTGCAGTATTCCCCCCCGGCCCATGCCGGTATCCACCTCGACGTGTACCGGCGCGATTATCCCCACATTATAAGCTTTTTTATCAAACTCCCGGGCGAAATCCAAAGCGGAGACCGAAGGTGTCAGTTTGTATTTGATGATCTGATCAATTTCCGGGCCGGTTGCGGGGGAGAGGATAACAATCGGGGCTGTTATCCCACTGACGCGGAGCTGAACGCCCTCATCGGCGTTGGCGACGCCGAGAAAAGAGGCGCCGTTTTGCAGGGCCGCATTGGAGATCTCAATCGCCCCGTGGCCATAGGCATCCGCCTTTACAACCTGCATGATCTGAACGCCCGGGGAGAGGAGTTTTTTTATCGCCCCCCAGTTGGCGGCGAAGTGCCCGAGGTCAACCTCCACCCAACTGCGATATTGCATAGTTTCCTTAAAAGTCATTGAATATCCTTAACAGTTTCCGGATTCCCTGTTCTCAGTTTCCGGTTCACATGTTTGTATAACCGTCACCCGGAAACCGTGAACCGTTGTTTACCTATTTTCTTGTCATCGTAAATACGCCGTCCCACTCTCCCTCGGGAGGCTGCTCCTTTAACGATTCGCAGCGCTCAATGTAGAGCTTTGCCGGATAATCATCCGGCTTCAACTCCAAAACCTTGTTGAATGCCGCGATTGCCTCGTCCCATCTGCCAGACCGGTACAAGTTCAGGCCATTTTCGAAAATTTCTGCAAATCCCTGCCATTGGGCTTTGCCTTTTTGTTCGCCGAGCAGCTCGAATATCCGCACCGGCAGTTTTTTCCCTTTAACACGAACGGCATCCAATTCACGACAGAAGAATTCGTCCTTGACGCTTTCGTGGGTAAACTCGCTGACGATGATGTTTGTCCCATACTCCTTGTTCGTTCCTTCCAGCCTGGAGGCGAGATTCACGCTGTCTCCCATGACGGTGTAGTCAAACCGCATTTCGGAGCCCATATTTCCCACTACCATATCGCCGGTGTTGACCCCGATCCCGATGTTTATCTCCGGCCACCCTTCCGTGGCCCATTTTGTCTGCAACCGCCTTAATTCCGCCATCATTTCTACTGCCGTAAGACAGGCCCGCCGGGCATGGTCAGGTTGATCAAGCGGGGCGCCGAAGACCGCCATAATGGCATCGCCGATGTATTTGTCCAGGAGACCGTCGTACTTGAAGACGATGTTGGTCATGGCCGTCAGGTATTCGTTCAGGAGCTGCACCAGCTTTTCAGGCGAAAGTTTTTCCGAAATCGAGGTGAAGCCTCTGATATCGGAGAACATCACGGAGAGGTTTTTTTTGTCGCCGCCCAGTTTGAGCTTTTCCGGGTTTTTCAAAATCTCGTTTACAACAGAAGCGGTCAGGTAGTATTGAAAGGCGCCTCGTATCTTCTTTTTCTCCCTTTCTTCGGTCACGTAGCGGTAAACGGTTATCCCCAGATAGATGGCAATCATGGCGAGAACCGGATAAATCATGTTCATCCATACGTTGTAATTAACAAAGATGTACGTATTGATGATTATGAAGGACGCTACGAGCGCGCCGCTCAATACCATACCCGCCATTGCCTTCAAGCGGGGGAGAAAAACCCCGATAATCAGGCCGACGAAGACAATAATGCAAAGGTCAATGAATCTTATCCATCCGGAGTGGATAAGGAAGTTTTGCCGCAGGATGTTGTCGATGACGGTTGCATGGATTTCCACCCCCGGATAGACCGAGCTGAAAGGTGTGTTTCTCATGTCATAGATGCCCGTTGCCGTGGCGCCGACCAGCACCATCTTTCCCTTTATTTTATCGGGAGATATGCGCCCCTTCAGGATATCGGACACCGAATAATGGGGGAAGGTCCGGGGCGGACCGAGGTACTTGACGAGCAGTCTTCCCTCCTCATCAGTCGGGATCCTGAACTTATCGAGACGGATGCTTTCCACGCCGTAGTCGGTCAGATTTAATGCCACCATCGGCCATTCCAGATACTGAACCAGCACTGATAGCGCCAGTGAAGAGTAGTAATTATCACGGAATTTAATGACGAGTGGCGACCAGCGGATGGTTCCGTCCATATCCGGGAAAGCATTGAAATATCCGCTATTTTCAGCCGCTTCAGATATTACCGGGAGATTGGGTTGCACCGCGTAGGCACGGATTATTGGCGAGTCGTCGGCAGCTTTTGTCTTCTTGACCATTGAAAAGCGGCCATTGGCGATCGCGTCTTCCGAAGCGTTTATCTGTGCCTCCTTGAGGTGGCCAACCTCTTTTGCGCTGATGTGAAAGAAATAGCCGAGGGTTACATTTCGGGTCTTTTTTATGGAACCGGCAAGGAGGGCGTCGGTGTCCGCCTCTATTTGTTTTTTCTCCAGGATGTTGGAAAATTTGCTGTCGACGGCGCCGATGTTTTTAAAATCCCGCAGGAGATCCTGAACTGTTTTAAGACTGGAGTTATTGTCTGGCTCGGCAAAGACAATATCAAATCCGACAACCTTGGCGCCTTGATCTTTCAATTTTTCTGCAATTTCTGCTATCGTTGTCCTCGGCCATGGCCATCTTCCCAATTCGCTCAGGCTCTTTTCGTCAATTGTCACGATGACCGTTTCCCCCCCCGCCGGCATCGCTCCGCGGGAGACGGTGCGCAAATCGAAGGCCTTTAGTTCCATAAAGCGCAGGAAGGGGGGATCAATAAAAAAGAGAGAACAAGCGACCAGTATCACCAGAACGGCGATCTTCAAGGGAGATACCATAAATAATTTTTTCAGGCCTTTTGTCATGGCGCATTTCCCCTTGTTAAGCTTGAAATGTCATCGTCTCGTGGCGGCGATCATAAAATTGGCGGCAATAATAGCAAGGTTGTATTTTAAGTCAAGGAAACTATCGCGATGTTTCCGGGCGATCCGGAATATTTAGAAAAAGTTGTTTTTTGTGCAAGACCCGCGCGAACGAAAACCTTGACAAGAAGATTAGCTTCATATAGATACTCCGGCACCGCAGGGCATCACCGTTCCTGTTACGGAAAAAGCCGATGTAGCTCAGACGGTAGAGCAGCTGATTCGTAATCAGCAGGTCAGCAGTTCGATCCTGCTCATCGGCTCCAGCAAAAAGGGCTTCCCGAGGGAGGCCCTTTTTTTGTGTGACATATCGCGGGATAGGTAAGAAACAGCCAGGCGTCTGCCCGACCATTTTTAATTTTTAGGATTTTTTATTATGAAAGCCATCTTTTTCTTCTTTTATAATGCTTGGCGTCTTTGAAGCTCTTTTTCTTGCCGACATCGGAAAGTCCCAGGTAGAACTCCTTTACATCCTCGTTCTCGCGCAATTTTGAGCACTCGCCGTCAAGAACGACCTTGCCCATTTCCATTACGTATCCGTAGTCGCCAATGGAAAGCGCAAGGTTGGCGTTCTGTTCAACCAGCAGGATGGTGGTTTTCTCTTCATGGCAGATTTTCTTGACGATTTCAAAAATTTCCCTCACCAGCAGGGGAGCAAGCCCGAGGGAAGGTTCGTCGAGCAGCATCAGCTTGGGGCGGGCCATCAAAGCCCGGCCGATGGCGAGCATCTGCTGCTCTCCGCCGCTCATATAGCCGGCGACCTGGGTTTTTCGGTCTTTCAGCTTGGGGAAGTAGTCGAATACCAGATCAATGTCGGTCTTTACCCTATTTCGGTCCTTGCGGGTATAGGCGCCCGCAATGAGGTTCTCCGTAACGGTCAGATCCTTGAATATTCTTCTTCCTTCCATAATCTGGGAAATACCCATTTTGACGATGTCCTCGGCATCCTTGTTGTTGATCTTTTGCCCCATGAATTCTATGGAACCGTCCGTGACCTCGCCCTCTTCAGACTTCAGCAATCCTGATACGGCCTTAAGGGTTGTAGTCTTCCCGGCACCGTTAGCGCCGAGGAGAACTGTAATCTGCCCCTCTTTGGCTTCCATGGACATCCCTTTGAGGACAAGGATAACGTCATCGTAAATGACTTCAACATTATTGATTTTCAGCATAGGACGGCTCCGTCGTGTAGTCTTTTTTGTGGAAGGAGCAGGCAGGGCATCCTGCCTGCTCCCGGAACAGTTAGTACTTCAGATAACCGGTCAAGGGTTCGATCTTGCCGTTTTTGATGACATACATTTTTGCAGAAATGTTGGGTTTTCTCATTTCAGCCTTGTAGGCAAAGTCGGCGGAGAGCCCCATCATGTCGAACTTGTTGGTCTCCAGTACATTCTTGATGTTTTCGCCGGTCAGATTTGTCCCCGCCTTTTTGAGCGCTTCGACAAGCAGATAGGCAGAGATAAATCCCTGGGTGTAATTTACCGGCTGGGCATCATCATTGCCGGAAATTTCCTTGTGAACCTTGTGCATCAACTGGACGCCTTTGAGATTTGTTTCCGTCCATAAGGCGAACGGCAACGGCGCCATGAAGCCATTGGCCGCATCGCCGGCCATCTTGATCAATGTCTCGGAGAAGGCCCAGTTCAGGCCGATAAACTTTGTCTTCAAACCGAGTTTCTTCGCGTCCTTGACGATCGTGGCGGTTGCCATCAGGGTGTGCTGATTGATCGCGTAGTCGGCATTTTTCTTCTGCATATTGAGAAGCTGGGTCGTGGCATCGAGATCGCGCAGGCCGATTATTTCCTTGTCAACAATTTCGACGCCTATTTTTTTGGCGAAATCCTCGGCATCCTGAATCGGGGAGCGACCGAAACCTGTGTCATTGTAAAGCAGCGCTACTTTCGGCGCACGGCTTTTATCCTTCCAGGTGTCTTTGATCCACTGCAGGGCGAGTCTCGCCTGATCGGAATAGGAGGTCCCGGCGATGAAATTATAAGGCGTTTTGTCAAAGACGAGGTGTTCGGAATAGGAAGCTGATATGTAGGGGATCTTGTCCTTGGCGACCATCGGCGCCATGGCTTCGGTATCGCCTGTTCCCCAACCGAGGATGGCGATCGCGCCCTTTGAGGTCATTTCCTTATAAGCGGAAACGGCCTGCGGGATTTTGTACGCGTAGTCGACATCGATCAGATCAATCTGCTTGCCGTTGACGCCGCCATGGCTGTTGACATATTTGATGTACTCTCTCGCTGCCTGAGCATAAGGCGTCCCGACGTCACCGGTGGCGCCGGTGATGTCGAAGATGCCGCCTATCTTGATCGTCTGCTGTGCGTAAGAGACACCACTGAGCAATAAAAACGATAATGCTACCAACAAAATTTTTTTCATACTACCCTCCTCAAATTGTTTTTCCGTTAAATGGAGATACCTCCGCCTGAACATCACTTCAACACAGCCTTTCCTTAATAGGAAAATGGCCATAACTTCCAGTAATTTTTAATCATTCTCCACCGGTGGGCAAGCCCGTCCGGTTCAAAAATAAGGAACATGATAATAACAAGGCCGAAAACCCCTTCCCGCAGCGCGTTGAATATGTCGATCAAGATCGGATAACTGGAAGACAACGGTCCGCTTATCGCCCTGAGAATCTCCGGCAGCAGAACGATAAAAATGGTGCCGAGAATTGTGCCGAAGATGCTTCCGAGACCGCCGATAATAATCATCGAAAGATACTGGATGGAAACCACGACATTAAAATGTTCCGGGGTGATGATCCCGATATAGTGAGCCCACAGGCTTCCGGAAACGCCGGCAAAAAAGGAACTGATGCCGAACGCGAGGAGCTTGTATTGGAAAAGGGGAACGCCGATGATCTCGGCCGAGATATAACGGTCGCGAATGGCCATGAAGGCGCGTCCCGGTTTCATTCGTACAATATTTTTGGCAACCAGAATGGCGAGGATGGCGAAGGCCAATGCCAGAAAGTAAAACTTGAACTCGCTGTCAAATGCAAACCCGCCGATGCTTGCCGGCGCAACGAGCAGGCCCTGGCTGCCGCCGGTTACAACGCGCCAGCGGATAAAGACGAATTCCAGTATAACCTGTGCGGCAAGGGTCGCGATCGCGAGATACAACCCCTTGAGTCTCAGCGAAGGGATGCCAAAAATCATTCCCACGAAGGCGGTAATAAAACCGGCGATGAGAAGGCAGGAAAGAAAGGGCAGGCCGAACTGGTTCATGAAATAACCGGAAGCATACGCTCCCACCCCGATAAAAGCCCCGTGTCCGAGCGATATCTGCCCGGTGAAACCGGTAAGGATGTTTAATCCCAAGGCGGCGATTATCGCGATCAGCACGCTGTCAGCTATGTGAAGCAAATATTTGGAGTCTTGAAATACAAACGGGAAAATGATCAAAGAGACGATGAGAACGGTGATCCAGAATTTGGATGCCTTTGTCTGCCAGATTGCCTCGTCATCTTCATAAGTTGTCTTGAAAACACCGCATTTGATTGCCATTGCTGCATCCCTCCGCTATATCTTTTCGATCTCTTCCGTGCCGAAAAGTCCATAAGGCTTTATCATCAGGATTATCACCAGGACGATAAAGGGCACGACCTCTTTTGTTCCGCCCTCAAAAACCGGATCGAGGTAAATCCCGCTCAAGGCTTCCAGCACGCCGATAATAAACCCGCCGAGAATGGCGCCGGGGATGCTGTCAAGGCCGCCCAGAATGACGGCGGGGAAAACCTTGAGGCCGAATGCACTGAGGCTCGTATTGACGCCGTTGATATTGCCGATCAAAATGCCGCCGATGCCGGCGACGATTGCCGCGATCGCCCAGGCGATGGCGAAGATTTTGCTGATGCTTATGCCCATTGCCTGGGCCGCCTGCTGATCATTGGCGACCGCCCGCATGGCGATTCCGGAACTGGAAAAGCGGAAGTAGAGATTAAATAAAACCAGACAAATTACCGCAGCAAGAACACTGTACACATAAACCTGGGAAATTGCAATTCCTGCGAATCTTAGCGGCTCGGGAGAAAAAATGGCGGGGAAAACCATCGTATCCGAGCCCCAGGTAACATGAATAAACCCCTGCATCAAACTTGCCAGCCCGATCGTCAGCATGATGACGGAAATGATCGGCTCACCGATCATGGGCCTCAGAAAAAGCCTCTCCAGCAGGAAGCCGAGCAGGGCAGCCGCAAGCAGGGTAACGACAAAGGCAACGAGGAAGGGGAGTTTCAGCGTTGTAACCAGCGTAAGGCAGATATATGCCCCGAACATCAGCAATTCGCCCTGAGCAAAGTTAATGACCGCTGTTGATTTGTAAATCAGTACAAACCCCAACGCAACCAGGGCGTAAATACTGCCCACGACGATGCCGCTGATAAGCGACTGCACAACCTGCTCCATGTTTTTATCTCCCCCTTAGACGTTTCTGACCGCCATGACTGTATGGATGGTGGATGTTTTGCCATCCTGGAATTTTATGACAGCATCTATTTTGATCGAATCCATGCCGGCGTACATTCCCTCAATAATTTCACTGTATTTTTCCTCGACATAATGCCGGCGAACCTTTCCCGTTCTGGTCAATTCATCGTCGTCGGCGTCGAGTTCCTTGTAAAGCAGGACAAAGCGCCTGATCCGGGCATTTTCCGGCAACCCTTTATTAACCTTTATCACCTCGTTCTGAATCAGTTCAATAATCTCCGGTTTTGAGGAGAGGTCCGTATAGGTGGTGAAGTTTATTCTGTGCCGCTCCGCCCAGTTTCCGACAATCCCGAAATCGATGCTGATCATGGCGATGATGAAATCACGGTTGTGACCGATGGTTACCGCTTCCTTGACATAGGGACTGAATTTCAGCTTATTTTCGATGAATTGGGGTGAGAACTTTACCCCATCGATCAGACTCATGACGTCTTTGATGCGGTCAATAACCACGATGTGACCTTCGGGGGTGAGATAACCGGCATCCCCGGAATGAAGCCATCCGTCAATAACCGTATTTGCGGTCTCCTCGGGCTGTTTATAGTATCCCGAAAAAACTGCGGGACTCTTGGAGAGAATCTCCCCGGTTTCCGATATTTTCATTTCAGTTTCCGGAATCGGTTGGCCCATGGTGTCCGGGTTGATGTCGTTATCCTTGTGAACACAGGAGATTCCGGCTATTTCCGTCTGGCCGTAGATTTGCTTCAAGGAGATGCCAAGGGCGTGGAAGAACTTGAACGTATCCGGACCAAGCGCGGCGCCTCCTGTCGTTGCGGAGCGGATATTACTGAATCCGAGACGATCCTTCAATGCCTTGAAGACCGCAAAATAGGCAAGATAATAGAGAATCTTGAAATAGAGCGGGGGAGTCTTCTTGGCGAACTTATACTCTGACCATTTTTCGCCGATCGGAAGAGAGACGTTGAACACGGCCCTTTTAAGCCAGGAGGCGTCCATGACCTTTACCTGAACGCTGGCGCAGAGATTTTCCCAGACCCGCGGCGGCGAGAACATGACATGCGGCCCTATCTCCCGCAGATCAGCCTGGGCCGATTCGGCGCTTTCCGGGAAGTTTACCGTCATTCCAAACAGGAGACTGCTGGCAACGGCTATCATCTGCTCGCCGACCCACGGCAAAGGAAGAAAGGAAACGATGTTGTCGGTCTCGTATTTATGGTCAAATTTGCCGAGATTGGAAGCCATGGAAATGAGGTTTTTATGGGTCAGCATGGCCAGTTTCGGCAGCCCGGTTGTTCCGGAGGTTGTGCATATCCAGGAAATATCATTTTCCTTGGTGCTTTCCACATTTTTTTCAAACAATCCCGGATGGGTTTTTTCGTACTCCTTACCCGCAGTGACGATATCCGGAAAATGGGCGAGAATATCATCCCCATATTTGCTCATTCCCTTCGGGTCGTAATAGATCACCTTTTTTATATTCGGAAGATCCTCCAGCATGTCGAGAATCTTGTCACACTGTTCCTGATCTTCGGCAACTACGAACTTTGCATCCGAATGGTTGATTATATGGGCAATTTCCTTCAGAATGGAGTCCTGATAAATTCCCACGCCATATCCACATGCAGATTGTGCGGCCAGCTCCGCGATAATCCACTCCGGCTTGTTGTCGCCAATAACCGCAATCTTGTCCCCTGGTTCAAATCCAAGACTGATCAAGCCAAGAGAAAAATATTTGACCTTCTCGAAATATTCCTGCCAGGTGAACGACTGCCATATACCGAGATCTTTTTCGCGGATGGCGATCTTGCCGGAGCCGTACCGCTTTGCCCGTTCCATCAATAGTTTTGGAAATGTATCCGCCGCCATGTTTCCCCCGTTATCTTCCGAGAAATACGCCCTCTGAGTCGCCCAGATAGGCTTTCGCAACCTGCTCGTTCTTCTGGATCTCATCCGGCGTTCCTTCCGCGATGCTCTCACCGAAATCAAGAACCATCATTCTGTCGGAGAGATCCATTACAACTCCCATATCATGCTCAATAAGAAGCACCGTGATACCCCACTCCGTGTTAACATCAACGATAAACCGGCACATGTCCTCGGTTTCTTCGAGGTTCATGCCGGCCATCGGTTCGTCCAGAAGCAGGATTTCCGGTTCCAGGCAGAGCGCCCTGGCCATTTCCACCCGTTTCTGAAGCCCATAGGGCAATGTTCCCACATGTTTTTTCCGGATGTGTTCAATCTCGAGGAAATCTATGACATCTTCGACGCGTTTCCGGTGCTTTACCTCTTCCTTGCGGCCTGGTCCGAAATAGAGCATCGATGCCCAAAGACCGTATTTGATATGGATATGGCGCCCGAGCATCATGTTTTCCAGAACCGTCATGTTCTTGAACAGCTCAATATTCTGGAAGCTCCGGGCAATTCCCAGACGGGCGATCTGGAAAGGTTTGAGGTGGGTTATATCCTGGCCCTTAAAAATAACCTTCCCGTGCTGGGGATGGTAAAAGCCATTGATAACGTTATACATGCTGCTTTTTCCGGCGCCATTCGGGCCGATGATTGAAAACACCTCTCCTTTTTTCACCGAGAAGTCCACGGACTGCAGAGCCGTTATCCCCCCGAAGCTCAAGGTGATCTGCTCGCCCTTCAGGATGACCTCATCCCCAACGCGATTATTTGTCACAGCGCCTCCTGAGTAAACTTAAATTCGAAATCAACAAGAAATCATGCGGCCATTTGTCAACAGAATAGTCAACCGACCTCAGCCGCGGGTGCGGCCGTTATTTTATGTTTGGATGGCGGGCTTATATTATCACATCTTTTTTCTGTCAAGCGAATTTTTAAAATAATTAAAGACCCCTTCAATTAAACTGGATAAGCTTGTTATAATTGGCCATTAAATTACTGATAACTTTTTAATGGTGCTTCTGCAAATAAAAAATGATATTGGGTCCCGTAAGTTTACAGGGCTGCTGATATTCACCATGATAATATGGTCTAAAATACTTCGCAGGCATTTGAGGAAGTTTTGATTTGAAGCTTTTTCTTTTATTTTTTCTAATGATCTATGGCGGGTTTCACCTCCTTTTTTTTCTCAGGATCAGAGCGGCAGTCCCCATGGGAGGCGGTGCTGGCGCGATCCTTGTTCTGCTGCTGGTGGCAGGATTTTCAGCCCCGTTCATTATGCGCGTCGGGGAAGGGTGGGGATGCGATTTTTTTGCCCGTTTCATTTCGATAATCGGCTATTACTGGATGGCCTTCCTGCTGCTTTTCTGTGTTGTTTCCCTCTTTGTTGAACTGTATAATTTTATTTGTATTGCAGTTCAAAACAGAGCCAACGGAAATATAGGTAATTTTATTCCAACTGCCGCCATGCGTTTTATAATCCCTGCCGTACTCTCCGTAATCCTGGTAATTTACGGTTCCTTTGAGGCGCGCAGTCTCCGAACAGAATTTTTGCTCATCCCTTCCGGGAAGATACCAAGGGAAATTGGCAGAATTCGGATACTCCAGATTTCCGACGTACATGTTGGCGGGGCGGTTGGAGCTGGATATGTCTCCGGGATCATTCGTGCTGTTCGGGAGGCAGCCCCGGATGTTATCGTTTCTACCGGTGATCTTGTGGACGGCAGGGGCGCATATATCAATGAAGCTGCCCTCAAATTCAACGAAATTGTGCCAAAATGGGGGAAATTCGCTGTTACAGGTAACCATGAGTTTTATCTTGGCATCGATAAGGCGCTGGAATTTATGGATGATGCCGGATTTATTCCTCTGCGCAGCAGGGTGGCAACGATCGCCGGAGCGGTGGATCTGGTCGGGATTGATGACCACGGCGGCGTTATGAAGGGCAGAGGGGTTATTTCTGACCGGGATATCCTTTCCCAGGCAAACAAAAACCATTTCCGGATTTTTCTAAAACACCGGCCTGAGGTTGAAAAAGATGCCCTCGGATTTTTTGATCTTCAACTTTCCGGGCACACCCACAAGGGACAGATATTTCCCTTCAACATCTTTACCAAACTGGCCTTTCCTTACCACGCCGGCAATTATGAGCTTTCCGGAGGATCGTTGCTGCACGTCAGCAGGGGCGCCGGTGTCTGGGGGCCGCCCGTCCGCCTGTTGGCCCCGCCTGAGATCACGGTTATAGACTTGGTATCCAAATAGAACGTCTGCAACTGGTGCGGCGAAAATCATGATTTTATGTTTTTTACGTTGACTTCTTTTCAATATCGCCTTATTTTCCACCACGAACGCCGTCAGAATAGATTGTAAGGAAGCGTATTTTTTACCGTCATATAATTTTCATAAAAATTTTCAGGAGGGATAAACTTAATGCAGATTCAGGATTCGATTGCTGTTGTTACCGGGGGAGCTTCCGGTATGGGTGAGACCTGCGTGAGGATGCTGGCCGCCCAGGGTGCAAGGGTGGCTATCTTTGATGTCGTTGCGGAACGGGGTGAAAAACTTGCAGCGGAACTGGGGCCTGACGTTATTTTTGTCCGCACCGATGTTACCAGCGACGAAAGCGGCAGGGTCGCTATCGGGAAGACGGTGGCGGCATTCGGGACAATCAATGTGGCTGTCAATTGCGCAGGAGTTGGCGATCCGGGTAAGATCCTTTCGAAAAAAGGCGTCCTGTCGCTTGATTTTTTCACGAGGGTTGTAAATATAAACCTGATTGGCACCTTTAACATAACTAGGCTTGCCATCGAGCAGATGGCAAAAAATGAACCTAATAATGAGGGGGAAAGAGGGGTGATCATCAATACCGCGTCTGTAGCTGCCTTTGAAGGTCAAATCGGGCAGGCCGCGTACGGCGCCTCCAAGGCCGGCGTGGTTGGGATGACGCTTCCGGTAGCACGGGAATGCGCCGATTACGGAATCCGGGTAATGGCGATTGCGCCGGGTCTGATCGATACCCCGATGATGGCCGGGCTTCCGGAGAGTGTGAGGGTGGAACTGGCCGGGACGGTGCCTTTCCCCAAACGTCTGGGGAGACCATCCGAATTTGCGGCGCTTGTACGCCACATATTGGAAAACTCGCTGTTGAACGGGGAGTGCATCCGCCTTGACGGGGCGATAAGGATGACCGCCAGATAAAACCTGCGGGCAAATAGTCTGTAGGTTGTTGTTTGGGTCAGGGTATATTGATGAGGAGGTGTGCAATATGGGCAGGGTTTTCAATGTGGAAATTGCTGACTCCGGTATAGAGGTGATTGTAATTGATGTTGCAGGAGAAAGGATGAATACCTGGACGGAGGAGGCATTCATTGGTTTTGACGAGATTATGCGCGAACTGGAGGTAGCCCGGGGTATTCGCGGGATCATCTTCATCTCCGGGAAAGCCGATAATTTCCAGGCCGGCGCCAACCTGAAGCTTATTTCCGAAATAGATGACCCTGCTGTGGCGCGTCGCACCATCGAACTGTTTCACAGCACATTCGCCCGTCTGGAGTCGCTGAGATTTCCCTCGGTTGCCGCGATTCACGGCCATTGTCTCGGAGGGGGGCTTGAATTTGCGCTTGCCTGCAAGGCGAGGATTGCCAGGGAGGGAAAAACCACAATCATCGGCCTGCCGGAGTGCAATATAGGCCTTTTACCCGGCGGGGGCGGAACCCAGCGGCTGCCGCGTCTGATTGGATATCCGGCCATGGAACTTATCCTGAAAGGGACAACGCTGCCGGCGGCGAAGGCCTATGAGCTGGGCATCATCGACAGGCTGATTCCGGCTGATGCGGATCTGCTTTCCGCGGCGAAGGTTTTTCTTGAAGAGATCATTGCGGGAAAGGCTGATCTCAAAAGACCCGAGCAGAAATTTTCCCAGATAGACACTGTGGCCGGACTGGCGAGGGAGGGAATCCTGAAGGTTACGAGGGGGCGCGAGCTTCCTGCGCCGATGCTGGCGCTGAAGTCCATGCACGAAGGATTAAAACTGTCGCTTGGAAGGGGACTGGCGATCGAACGGGACAACTTCGTTGAAGTGGTTTTGACGAAGGAGGCCAAGGGCAGCATCAATACTTTTTTCCTGAAGGGGATGACGGACAAACCCCTGGCGATGATGACCAGAGGTTTTGTTCCGAAGCAGTTGAGAAGCGCCGCGGTTCTCGGATTCGGAACCATGGGGCGGGGAATTGTGATCGATATTCTCCGCAACACAACCCTTCCGGTTCTGGTAAAGGACATTTCCGAGGCATTGGAACCGGGCAGAAACTTCGTCAGAGAGACGCTCGCAGGGATGGCCGAAAAGAAACGGCTGAAGGCGCCTGTTGATGAAATCATGTCCCGTCTGACAACCGTCTCGGAGTACGTCGCCGCCTTCAGGGATGTGGATATTGTCATCGAGGCGGTTTTCGAAGCGATCGCGGTAAAAAAGCAGGTCTATGAAGAACTGTGCACTGTAGTTCGGGAGGACTGCATTATCGCCAGCAATACCTCTTCCATCCCGATCAATTCCATGTCGTCGTTTATCCGCCATAATGAACGCTTTGCCGGTCTCCATTTCTTTTCCCCGGTCTGGCTGATGCAGTTGGTCGAGGTAATTCAAGGCGACAATAGCAGCCGGGAGACGGTTGACAACCTGCTCAATTTTGTCGGTATGATCAGGAAACGGCCGATTGTCTGCCGGGATAACGCTGGTTTTGTCGTCAATGCGCTGCTCTTTCCTTACCTCACCAATGCGCTTAAGTATCTCGAGGAGGGTAATGCAATCGAGAAGATTGATATGGCGATGACCCGCTTTGGAATGCCGGTGGGACCGATCCGGCTTACCGATGAGGTGGGAATAGACATTCCATACAAGGTTTTTGTCGGCATGGGGGTTAAACAGGATACCCTGAAAAATGTAGTCGAAACGGGCCGGCTCGGCCTGAGAAAATCGGGAAAGGGGTTCTTTTTGAAGGACGGCCGTGTTGATCCTGAGGTGTTGCCGCTGATTGCAAAACGTCCCCCCCGGGAGATGAGCGAAGTGGAAATTCAGACTGGTCTTCTGGCCGCGATGGTTCAGGTTGGCAAGAATCTTCTCGAGCGTCGGATAGTCGATGATGTCCGGATGATCGATGTGGGGATGATCTGGGGGATAGGTTTCCCAGCCGACAAGGGTGGACCGATGAAATGGGCTGACCTGACCGGATTGAGCAAACAGCTCTACGGAAAAAATTTCTATTGAAAATACTTGCCCCATAAAATTCAATGGACTATAAGGCGCGACCTGTTCTTTACAGGGGTGAAAACGACAGGTAAAATATTGATTTGCGATGGGGGAAGGATGACGGAACCGAATTTTGAAAAAGGGAAGGGGCTTGTACCCGCTGTTGTGCAGGATTATGAAACAGGCGAGGTGCTGATGGTTGCCTACATGAACCGCGAATCGTGGCTGAAAACGCTTGAAACCGGCAAGGCCCATTACTGGAGCCGCTCCCGCCAAAGCCTTTGGCTGAAAGGCGAGACATCCGGCAATTTCCAGATCGTCCGGGAGGTACGAATCGATTGCGATGAAGATACGGTCTTGCTGAAGATCGATCAGCTCGGGGGCGCCGCCTGTCACACTGGTCACCGCTCCTGTTTCTACCGCATGATGAACGATGGGGAAGAGGACTTTGTTGTTGTCGGGGAAAAGGTTTTTGATCCCAGGGAAGTGTATCGATGAATAAATTGAAAATTGGGATTCCCAAAGGAAGTCTGGAAAACAGTACCGTTGATCTCTTCAAGAGGGCGGGGTGGCGGATAACCTATGACAGCCGGAGCTATTTCCCGGATATTGACGATGAGGAGCTTTCCTGCACGCTGGTTCGCGCCCAGGAGATGTCTCGCTATGTCGAGGATGGGACGATTGATTTAGGTCTCACCGGCCAGGACTGGATTACGGAAAATGATTCGGATGTGGTTTTTGTTCAGGATCTGATTTATTCCAAGAATTCTACCCGTCAGGCCCGGTGGGTGCTGGTTGTCCGTGAAGATTCTCCGCTTCAGTCGATTGAAGATCTGGAGGGAAAAAAGATATCGACGGAGCTGGTAAATTTTACCAAACGTTATTTCGCGGAAAGAAAAATTAACGTCCATGTCGAGTTTTCCTGGGGAGCCACCGAGGCAAAGGTTGTCGAGGGTCTGGTTGATGCCATTGTGGAGGTGACGGAAACCGGCAGCACCTTGCGGGCCAATAAGCTCAAGATCATTCATGAACTGATGCGAACAAACACCAAGCTTATCGCCAACCGCAATGCCTGGAATGACCCCTGGAAAAAACAGAAAATTGAACAGATACGTGTTCTACTGAACGGTTCGCTGGAGGCGATGGGCAAGGTGGGACTGAAGATGAATGTGGCCAAGGAGAATATTGCCGGCGTGGTGGCCCTTCTTCCTTCCCTGAAGGCGCCGACGATCTCGCATTTATACTCAGGGGAGTGGCTGGCAATCGAGACAATCGCCGCTTCCGGAATGGTACGCGAGCTTATCCCGAAGCTGAGGGAAGCGGGTGCAGAGGGAATAATCGAATACCCGCTTAATAAGGTGATCTGAAGGAGATTGAGAAATGCGCAAGGCGGTCATCGAAAGAAAAACTGAGGAAACGGACATCTCTTTGGAGATAGACCTGGATGGTACGGGGAAAAACCAGATCGATACCACGATCCCTTTTCTGAACCACATGCTGCGGCTTTTTTCACGCCACGGGATGATCGATCTTGTTCTGCGCGGTCGCGGGGACACCGCTGTTGACGACCATCATCTGGTCGAGGATATCGGCATCTGTCTGGGAAAGGCCGTCCGGGAGGCGCTTGGCGACCGGAAGGGAATAAACCGTTATGGCTCTGCGGTTGTCCCGATGGATGAGAGCCGGAGCAGCGTTGCCATTGATATCTCCGGTCGTCCCTGGCTCGTTTGGACCGTGGAATTCGGCGAACAGATAATCGGGAACTTCAATCCCGATTTGCTGCACGAATTTTTTAAATCATTTTCCGACCATAGTGGAATCACGGTGCACATAGCGGTGGACTGTGGCAAAAACGGCCATCATAAAGCCGAGGCCGTTTTCAAGGCCTTTGCCCGTGCGCTCCGTGAGGCAGTTCGGATAGATGAACGCATTGAAGGCGTTTTGTCCACAAAGGGTACTCTCGAAGGATGAGAAGGGATATCTCAAGTCAATGGCATTTGAATCCTGGTTGGTGGGATTTTCAACGGACCGGGGAAGGAAGTGAACCATGAAAATGTTTCGTTATATGAAAACGAAGTTTTCTATCATCCTGCTTCTTTGTTTTTTATCCTTCTCTATTGGTTGCTCTCATAGGGAAATTGCAATGGCCGGCGCCTCGCTTAAGGACGGTCCGTCCCTCAGGATTGCTGTTCTTCCGTTCCAGCAGATTTTTCCCGAGGATTTGCAAAAGGGGGCAGTGGAATCGCCGCTTACCGGGGCAATTTTCGATGCCGTTAAGCCCTCCGGAAGCCCGGAGAGCATGTTAGAGGAAGGTTTTCTCAGATACCTTGAAAAAAGCCGGCAGAATCTTGCTGTTGTTGCCGGGGAAAGGGTAGCGGCGGTTTTCCGAAATATTTCCTCGTCGTCAATGAAGCTTTCGTTAAGGAAAGCGCTCTGTGAAGCAGGGAAGGAACTGGGCGCTGATCTGGTAGTTGTCGGTTATCTTTATCGTTTCAGAGAACTGCAAGGAGAATCATTCTCCGCCGAAAGGCCCGCATCGGTCGCCTTTGAGATAGTCCTGCTGCAGGCTGCTGATGGAAAGGTCCTCTGGCGGGGTATCTTTGACCGTACCCAGCGATCGCTTATGGAGAATCTCCTGCAGGCTGCATCTTTTTACCATGGGAAAGGACGATGGATGAAGGCAGAGGAACTTGCCGCCCAGGGACTCGAAGAAGTGACGAAGACCTTTCCTGCTTTCCCGCAGCATCTTAAAACGGAAGGTTTGTAAAGATGATTGTAATACCGGCAATTGATCTGAGAAAAGGGCGGTGCGTGCGGCTTTCTCAGGGCGACTTCAACAGGGTTTCCATTTATGAGGGAGACCCGGCATTTGTAGCCTGCGTCTGGAAGGAAAAAGGCGCCGAGCGGCTGCACGTGGTGGACCTGGACGGATCTCTTGAGGGTAGTCCGAGGCAAAGGCAGGTTATTTCCGCAATAGTCTCCGAGACGGGTTTACCGGTGGAAGTCGGTGGCGGCATCCGTAATATGGAGACGGTTGAGGAATATTTGAAGGGCGGGGTGCAATGGGTTATTCTGGGGACCGCCGCTTTCAGGGATCCTTCCTTTGTAAAAGAGGCATGTCGGGCGTTTCCCGGTCAGGTTATCCTCGGAATAGATGCCTCTCGAGGAAGGGTGGCTGTTCACGGCTGGACAGAGCAGACACAACAGACACCGGAAGAGCTGGCCTTGCGTTTTGCCGAAGATAACCCGGCGGCCATCATCTTTACGGACATTTCCCGTGACGGTATGGAGATGGGGCTTAACAGGGAAGCAACCGCCGCTTTGGCAAAGCAGGTCGGCATTCCGGTTATCGCTTCCGGAGGGGTTGCCGGAATTGCTGATATAGAACAACTGTTGCCTTTGGAGAAAAATGGCATTATCGGGGTCATTGTCGGCAAGGCCCTTTATACGGGCGCCATTTCTCTTGTCGAGGCGATAAGCTGTACAAGACAAAAGCTTTGAGTAAAGCGTAAATACTCGGGTTCAAGGTTCATAAAACTTATGAGGCTCGGCAGAGAATTATTTCCCGGGGGCGAAAAGGAGGCAGGGGTGGAGGATTGCATATTCTGCAGGATAGTGAGAGGGGAGATTCCGGCAAACAAGGTATATGAGGATGAACGGGTTTTGGCGTTTGACGATATACACCCCATGGCCCCTGTTCACGTTATTATCATTCCCAAAAAACATATTGCCACGCTGCTGGATGTCGGATGCGGGGAAATAACTGATCTTCAGGCAATGATGGCCGCCGCACAAGAGGTCGCCAGGCTGAAAAAGGTTGATAAAAAGGGATTTCGTGTGGTTATTAACTGCAACGAAGAGGGCGGACAGATTGTTTTTCATCTGCACATGCATCTTCTGGGCGGACGGAAACTTCGCGATGGTCTGAACTGAGGTTGCTGACAAGGGGGCTTGGCATTTGCAAGGTTCCATCAACGAGGGAGTAATCGAAGAGGTCAGGAGACGTGCCGATATCGTCTCTTTGATCGGAGAATATGTTTCGTTAAAGAAAACAGGGAAGAATTACACCGGGCTTTGCCCTTTTCACCAAGAGAAAACACCCTCCTTTACCATCAGTTCCGAAAAACAGATTTTTCATTGCTTTGGCTGTGGCGAGCACGGGGACGTTTTTTCATTTTTAATGAAAATGGACAACCTGACATTCCCGGAGGCAATTCGTCAATTGGCGGGAAAAACAGGGGTTGTTATTCCCGAAAGGGCCCTCGGCAGGGAAGAAAAAGAACGTTACACCCTCAAAGAACAGATTGTTAAGGTTAATGGGCTTGCCGTAGAATACTTTACCCAGACGCTCATGTCTCCTAAGGGGGAAAAGGCGCGGGAGTACCTGACAAAACGGGGGGTTGGGCAAAGCACCGTGGAGCAGTTTCGAATAGGGTTAGCCCCGGAGGGGTGGCAGGGGCTGCTCGACTTTCTGGATAAGAAAGGGATTCCCGCCCATCTTGCCGAACGGGCAGGTCTGGCAGTTCCCCGTTCGGGGGAGGGCAGCAGAGGATATTACGACCGGTTTCGGGGGAGGGTTGTCATCCCCATTGAGGATAGCGATGGCCGGGTTGTTGCCTTCGGCGGCAGGGTGATGGACGCCGGCGACCCCAAGTATCTTAATTCTCCCGAGTCGCCGGTTTATACGAAGGGGAATAACCTTTTTGGACTTTTTCGCACCAGGGAAGCGATTCGCAACAAAGGTTTTGCCATCCTTGTCGAAGGGTATTTTGATCTCATTTCCCTTTGGGCTTCCGGAATAAAGAATGTTGTGGCGACGCTGGGGACGGCATTGACCCGTTCCCAGGTAGATCTTTTGGGGCGTTATACCAAGAAAGTTGCCGCGGTATTTGATCCTGACGAGGCGGGAAGAAAGGCTCTCTCGAAGAGCATGGAGCTGTTTCTGGCGGGAAACATCCAGGCAATGGCAGTCATTCTTCCCGAGGGTTACGATCCTGACTCCCTTGTAAGGGCCAAAGGACGTGAAAAAATGGAGGAATTGCTGGCAGGCGCGCAACCGATGGCCGATTATTATATCGAAGAAATTCTCGGCAATCCTGGATCGTTGCAGGAGGATCAGGAAAAATTGAGGAATGCGGTCGCCTTTGTTAAAAGGATAGAGGATGCTGTTGAAAGAAACCTGTTCGTAAAAAAGGTGGCCGAGAAGCTGAACATCGATCAGGATGTCTTGAAAAACGAGGTGGGAAAAGCCTTTTCTGACTCGCATAGGCCTGACCGCAGCCGTTCGCTGGCGCAAAAGGCCGGGGAGCATGAACGCCTGGAATTGAGTTTTATCCATATCCTGCTTGAAGGTCCGGAGCTGATTCCCACGCTTGGTGAAGGGGATATATTTGCATTTTTCAAGTCGGAAGGATTGAAAGCCGTTGGAGAAAGTTTGTTGCTTAATTCAGAAAAAGAAGGCGGAAAAAATTTAAATATGGTATCGCTTCTCGCCGGGGTGGAGGATGAGGGGATAAAAAAATCCCTTTATGGCCTTATGGTCGGCGATAACCCCTATACCGGGGAGCAGCGGGATCGTCTTCTTGCCGATACCGCAAAACAGATCAGGCGCAGGTGGTATAAAGAGCAGCACCGTATTTTGAAAGAGAAGATTTCCAAGGCGGACAGGGACGGGGACCGGGAATTATGTTACAGTCTGCTGCAGGAAAAGGAGAGGCTTTTAAATGAAGCAAAAAATCTCGATTGACAATCGCTATGGGTATTTGATCAAAACGATAACAGTCAACATTGTATTTTTATTGTCCTAATTTTAATAAAGGGTGTGTCGGGGGTACTGCTATGGCAAAAGAAACTGAATCGAATGAATTTAAAAAATTGCTTGTTCTGGGTGTGGAAAAAGGATTCTTGACCTACGATGATGTTAATGATTTGCTGCCCTCAGACGTTACATCCTCTGATCAGATCGACGATATCATAATGCTCTTTGGTGAGAAGAATATTGATATCATCGACACAGAAAGGGGGGAAAAGTTGGTTGTAAAAAAGGAAAACGAGGAACAACCGGAAGTCAAAAAGGAGGGGGTGCTAAGTTTGCTGCCCGCGTTAGGCAGGACGGGAGACCCGGTGAAAATGTACCTCCGGGAGATGGGGATGGTTTCCCTGCTTAGCAGGGAAGGGGAGATCGAGCTTGCCAAGATAATAGAAGAGGGAGCTCGCGAGAGTCTTGAGGCCGTCTTCAGTGTTGACGTCTCCGTCAAGGATGTAATTAATATCGGCAGGCAGTTGAAAAGCGGGGAGATCCGTGTCCGGAGCATTCTTGACAATATTGATGACGAAGACGGAATCGTTGAAGAAGACAAACATAACGAGCGGGTTATCAGCCTTCTCGATGATGTAACGTGTCTCGATGCAAAAAATGATTTGATCAAGAAAAAATTGAGTTCCAAGAAAAAAATGTCGGCTGAGGAAAGGTTTACGCTGAGGGAAGCGCTGGACAAAAATCAACTGGCCATAGTTGCCCGCTGTCGCGAGGTTCGTTTCAGCAGGAAGCAAATTGATCGTCTCGCTACCAATCTTCGCGCCTACGTTCATGATGTAAATGCATCCGAAGAGATGATTGCCCGCTGCAAGAAGAACACCGGACTTTCCCTTGGCCAAATTGAAGAGATATTGGCAAATATGCCAGAGTCACAAAAGGGAGCGGAACAGGCAGCCAAAAAGGCCGGTTTGTCACTTGCAAGGCTCAAAGAGTGCGAGCTGATTGTCAAGGAAGTCAACTCGCGGCGCAAAAGGATAGTCCGGGAGACAGGACTTTCGATAAATGCTTTGAAGAAGGCAATGGTTGACGTTGAGACAGGGGGCAGAAAAGCGGAGGTCGCCAAAAGAAGGTTGGTGGAGGCGAACCTGCGTCTCGTTGTCAGCATAGCGAAAAAGTACACAAACCGTGGTCTGCAATTTCTTGATCTTATTCAGGAAGGTAATATCGGTTTGATGAAGGCGGTAGATAAATTCGAATACCAGCGGGGCTATAAATTTTCCACCTACGCTACCTGGTGGATACGGCAGGCCATTACCAGGGCTATCGCGGATCAGGCAAGGACAATCAGAATCCCCGTGCATATGATCGAGACAATCAATAAATTGATCCGGACATCGCGTTATCTTGTCCAGGAATTGGCAAGAGAGCCAAATCCGGAAGAGATTGCCAACAAGATGGAATTTCCGTTGGAAAAGGTCCGCAAGGTTCTTAAGATAGCAAAAGAGCCGATCTCTCTGGAAACCCCGATTGGAGAGGAAGAAGATAGCCATCTCGGCGATTTTATAGAGGATAAAAAATTCATGTCTCCATCAGACGCCACAATCAGCATGGATCTTGCCGAACAGACCCGCAAAATTCTTTCCACCTTGACCCCGCGCGAGGAAAAAGTGCTGAGGATGCGATTTGGCATTAGCGAACGGGGCAATTATGTGGCGGAAGATGCAGGAGAACCAACTGAGATCAAGACCTTCAATGAAAAGCCGGTAGAGCCTGGCGCAGACCGGAAAGCGCGGAATACGGGAAGACGTCGCCTCCTGAAATCGGGTGAAAATAAAATATTGACAAGAACCGCTGATGGGTATTAAGAAGGGCGCCGAAAAATGGGGTTTTGAGTTCATCCTGAAAATGCAAGGGCCCATAGCTCAATTGGTAGAGCCACCGGCTCATAACCGGTCGGTCCCTGGTTCGAATCCAGGTGGGCCCACCAGGGATGAAAGGAGGCGGAAGCGTATTTTGATAAACATATTTTCCTCTGTTGGTAATAATCAGATAACGCCCAGGAAAACAGAAGGCAGAAGCGGATCTATGAAAATGCACCGGGAAGGGTGCATTTTTTTTAATTAAGGTGAGTCATTGCTGCTTGACTTAGGGGGGAAGGTTGAAAGAACTGCTGATAAGATTGATTGAGCTGCAAAAGATAGAAGCGGAGGCAGAAAAAATCCGCGCCGGCCAGAGAAACCTGCCGACTCGTTTGAACGAGCTGGAGGCAGAGTTCAAGGTTTTTTGTGATACCATTGAACAAAAGCGGAATGAATTTGAGGATAGACAAAAACAGAAACGGGAAAAAGACCGCCAGTTACAGACAGGACAAGAGGCGCTGAAACGGACGCGGGAAAGACTCGCGGAGGTGAAGACAAACAAGGAGTATCAGTCGATGCTCAAGGAAATAGAAACATCCGAGGCTAAAAATGGCAAGCTTGAGGATGAGATTATCTCCCTGCTGGACGCACTCGACTGCTTCCGAAAAGACATGACAGCAAGTGACGAGGAGCTCACTTTACGCAGCAGCAACCATGAAGGGGAAAAACAGGGGATAGAGGCCGAGCTTGCCTCACTGACAGGGAAACTTGATGACTGCTTGTGCAGGGTCGAAAAACTGAAAAAGGAAATGTCTGCTGATATCCTGAAAAAATACGAGAGAATAAAGGTGATTCGCAACGGGCTGGCGGTGGTTCCTGCCTGGAAAGAGGTTTGTTACGGTTGTCATATGGCGATTCCCCCCCAAATGTACAACGAGTTGCAGACCACTGACGAGCTTATGACCTGTCCGAATTGCAACAGGATACTCTACTGGGAAGACCGGAATGCGGAAGGCAAGTAACAATTGAGGCGTCAAAGCAGAACAGATGATCGCGGTTGCGGGAAACCGTAACGGAGGAAAGTCCGAACTCCGCAGGGCAGGATGGTCGCTAACGGCGACTGGGGGCGACCCTAAGGAAAGTGCCACAGAAAATATACCGCCCCTCCGCACAGGAGTGGTAAGGGTGAAAAGGCGAGGTAAGAGCTCACCAGTTTCCCGGGTGACCGGGAAAGCTTGGTAAACCCCATCCGGAGCAAGACCAAATAGGAGAACGGGACTGCCCGTCCCCAGGTTCTCGGGTTGTGTCGCTTGAGGCAGCCGGCAACGGTTGCCCCAGAGGAATGATCATCATCGTCATCCGGGCAACTGGAAGGCGAAACAGAATTCGGCTTACGGTCTGCTTTGGCGTCTCTTTTTTGTGTTGTAAAATAATCTCGGGTTTGTTTCATGAAAATTATATCGGCGGAATTTGTCCTTTCCGCAAAAGAGCCCCACCACTACCCGCCCGCCGGCATTCCCGAGGTGGCCTTTGCCGGGCGGTCCAATGTCGGCAAATCATCCCTGATCAACACGCTGATCAACAGAAAGAGACTCGCTCGTACCAGTACCACCCCGGGGCGCACCCAGGAGATCAATTTTTTTCGCGTCAACGACAGGTTTTTCTTTGTTGATTTACCTGGTTATGGATATGCGAAGGTTCCGGAGGCGATACGCCGACAATGGGGACCCATGGTGGAAACTTACCTTAGCGATCGCCGTACATTAAGGCTCGTGATTCTAATCCTCGATGTTCGCCGTAACCCCTCTGACCAGGATCTGCAGCTCATGAAGTGGCTTGCCCATTACTCGCTTGATTTTCTTCTGGTTCTTACCAAAACAGACAAGATTTCCCGCAATGAGCTGGCAGTTAGAAAACGTATTATTGAGGAACTCCTTGGCGCTGACATGAAACCGACCTTGTTGCCTTTTTCGGCGAAAACCGGCGAAGGAAAGGAAATTATCTGGCGGGAAATCGAAAAAAAATTTGCTTGACAGCCCTGTACGGTGTTTGATAGACAACCCAGCGCCTTGAGAGCTTTGAAAATCTCCCCACTCTTGTCATTCCCGCGAAGGCGGGAATCCAGAAGACCTTGAAAATACTGGATTATGAACATTAAGCTTCGCTTTGTAAACACTAATCTTCGCTTTCCAGTTTTCACGGGAATGACAAATAATAATATTTCGAGAGAAATTCAAAGCTCTCGCCTTACGAGCTGGCTTACCGGCCCGGTATTTTCCTCGGTTTTGTCGGTTGTTTCCGGACCGAATCCACGGAATGCAAAGAAGGAATACCCTGATGTTCGCTGACAAAATTTTCCTCATGACAACAGCATGAAAACATCCCGCCAATACCGTTTTTTAAGAAACTCCATCATAGAAGCGGTTCTGTTGCTGATTTTCTGGCTGCTGTTGAGCGGTCATTATGATCCGATGCATATTTCCTTCGGCTTTTTTTCTATTTTTGTCGTCATGCTGCTTAATTACCCATTGAGAAAGCGTCTTTTTTCGCTTCAGGAAAAGTCGGAAAGTCAGAGACTCTCAATCCTGAATTTGACGGTGTATATCCCTTGGCTGATATGGCAGATTGTGATTGCGAGTTTGCAAGTTGCCGTTGTCGTCTTGCATCCGCGCTGCCCCATTGATCCGTCGCTGGTGCGTTTCAAGACGTCTTTGCAAAACACCACCTATCGGGTTATCCTCGGAAACTCCATTACGCTGACTCCCGGAACGATTACCGTTGGAATCGAAGGCGATGAGTTCCTTGTCCATTCACTGATGGATGCTTCCTCTTCCGGCATTATCGATGGGTCCCTGCCAAGTCAGGTGGCGAAACTCTTTGAGAGAAATCCGGGGAAGGTTGTGAAGGAAGTAGAGTTAATAAGGGCGTAATGGGGAATGATATGGACAGATTCTTTTTGTATTATACAGTTATACTGACCTGCATTATATTTATCCCCCTTTATCGGGTTGTCAGGGGGCCTACCATTTTTGACAGGATGCTGGGCGCCGGAGCGATAGGGACCAAAACCATGGTGCTGATTCTGGCAATAGGTTTTGTGTTCAAAAGGTTTGACATGTTTGTAGATATCACGCTCGCTTATGCCGCGCTCAATTTTATCGGGATTATCGCCATTGCAAAATTCATAGTGATCAACAAGGTGGATGAATGATCGGAAACATCTTCGGTATTGCAGCGGTAATAGCAGGGGCTTTTTTTATGCTGATTGGAAGTCTCGGCTTAGTCCGACTGCCGGATTTCTATACCCGTAATCATGCCACCGGCAAAAGCGACACATTAGGAATAATGCTCGTTATTTTCGGAATGATTCTTATCGAAGGGCTGACTCTGAACAGCGCCAAGCTCCTCTTCATTCTCATTTTTGTTTTTTTGACGAATCCGACCGGGACCCATGCCCTGGCCAATGCGGCCATCCAGAGCGGGCTCAAACCCTGGTTTAAAAAAAGAGACGGCGGGGAGGATCAACAATGTACTGGGAAATAGAGACAATACTGGCTATTTTTCTTCTTGTTTCGGCGGTCATTTCCCTGATGGTCAAGGATCTTCTGACGGCGGTGGTAACGCTAAGCGTCTTCAGTTTTATCTCGGCCCTGCTTTACGCGGTAATGGGGGCAATTGACGTAGGTTTTACCGAGGCGGTGGTTGGCGCCGGGGTGACGGGCATCTTTTTTGTTGTCCTGATTTTTCGGACGTCGAGAAGGAGTGAGGATTGAAAATAGTCAAGTGGTTAGTGCTGATAGCCTTTGGGGCGCTTTTGATTTATGCCGCGACGGGGCTTCCCAATCGCGGCGATTCCGCAGCCGGGATGCACGCAAACAAAAGTTTGGCGGGATCGCCCGGGGCTGCTTCCTTCTACATTCGCAATGCCCTGAAGGATGCAGAAACACCCAATATGGTAACAGTCATTCTTGCCGATTATCGGGGCTTTGACACATTGGGCGAGGAAACGGTTATTCTTACCGCCGGGTTGATCTGTTTTCTTGTGCTGAGAAAAAGAAAACAGCCTTTTAAAAATTCACGTGAACTTTAAGAACGTATGAAACATGAGTTTTTTAAATTATTTTTGAAGGGGTTATCGGGATGCTTGCCTATAAATACAATCCCATAATACTGACGGTAAGTGGGGCTGTTGCTCCGTTTATCATGCTTTTTGGCCTTTATGTCATATTTCATGGGCACTACAGCCCCGGAGGCGGTTTTCAGGGGGGGACGATGCTTGCGGCTGGACTCCTGCTGATTCGCCTGGCCGCCGGGTATGATCTGGCCCAGCTTCAATTTAAAAGAATCCTGGGGACGCCGCTTGGTTCAATCGGCGTACTGATCTACTTCGGAACTGGTTTTACGGCGATGCTTTCCGGGGGTGAATTTCTCAACTACGCCTTTCTTCCCTTTCCTGGATTTACCGCTCCGGAACTTCGTTCTCTCGGCATCCTGATGGTGGAAATCGGCGTAGGTTTGGCGGTTATGGCGATTCTTGTCGCCATCTATGACGATTTGCTGGAGGACGGTCCCGATGATTGATTTTATCCGGGGTCACTATACCTACTGGGGCGTCATTATTCTCATGCTGATCGGCCTCTATGGGATGATTTTCAAGAATAATCTCGTCAAGAAACTGATCGGGATGACCATTTTTCAGGTTTCCATCATCATGTTCTATGTGGCGAGCGCTTCCAAGTGGGCGGCGACGGTACCGGTACTCGATCCCGCGACAGGCGCGGCCGATGCGGCACTGTATATCAGCCCGCTGCAGCACTGTCTGATGCTTACCGCCATTGTCGTCGGCGTGGCCACGAGCGGGGTTGCCTTTTCGCTGGCCATCGTCATTTATCGTCACTATAAAACACTGGACGAGCCGCTCCTGATAGAACGGATGAAAGCACAGTCATGATCCAGAATTCCCCCGCACTCATTCCGCTGATACTGCTTGCAATCGCTATTTTGATCCCGGTTTTGGCGCTTAAAAAAGAGAAACTTGCTTTTCCCCTCGCGGCGGGGGCTTCATTTGTTTCTGTTATTATAGCTTGTTACAATATTACCAGGATTCTGAATGGCGTCCGTATTTCTTATCATTTCGGCGGCTGGATCCCCCCGCTCGGTATCGAGTATGTTCTTGATCCTCTTTCCGCATTTATCGCCCTGGTGGTGAATGTTGTAGCCTTTTTTGTTATCTGGCATTCCCACGGCCTGCAGGCAACGGAAATTACCGGAAGGCCGGTTCCGTATTATGCCTTGACCCTGCTTTTTCTCTGCGGGGCAAACGGCATAATCATAACGGGCGATCTATTCAATCTCTATGTTTTCTTGGAAATATTTTCGCTGGCCGCCTACGGCCTGATCGGCATAGGCGAAAAAAAGGCGCCGGTAGCGGCCTTTCGTTACCTGATCATGGGAACCATCGGCGCGTCCTTCTACCTGATCGGCATCGGGTTTCTTTACATGGTAACCGGTTCCCTGAACATGGCCGATGTGAAAGCGATACTTCCCCTTGTTGGCCCGAATCCGGCGGTAAATGTCGCTCTGACGCTCATGGTGGTAGGCATTGGGATCAAAATGGCGATTTTTCCGCTTCACGGCTGGCTGCCCGACTCATACACCTATGCCCCCTCCACCTCAGCGGCGCTTATTGCCCCGATCGGCACCAAAATCGGCGCTTATGTAATTATCCGGATCATGTTTTTCGTCTTCGGCGTTTCCTTTGTGGATAAGGAGTTCCCGATTGCCGACGTTGTTGCCTGGCTCTCGGCGGCGGGCATCATCTACGGTTCCGTTATGGCGATCGCCCAGAAAGAGCTGAAACGGATGCTTGCCTACAGCAGCGTCGCGCAAATCGGCTACATCGGTCTGGGGATCGGCATGGCCAATCCGCTGGGCTATATCGGCGCGGTGCTGCATATCCTGAACCATGCCTTCATGAAAGGTTCATTGTTTCTCGTTGCCGCCAATCTGAGAAAAAAAATGGGTCATTCCGATATCGAAAAGATGGACTCCACCTGCCGGAAAAAACTGCCCTGGACGACGGCCGCCTTTACGGTAGCCGCCCTCTCGATGATCGGCCTGCCGCCCACTGCCGGTTTTTTCAGCAAATGGTATCTGGCGCTGGGTGCCGTGGATAAGGGAAACTGGCTTTTTCTGGCGGTGATTATGGTAAGCAGCCTTTTGAATGCCGTTTATTTTTTCCGGATACTTGAAAATATATATCTTAAGTCGCCGCTGGTCCGTCCGACAGAGGGAGCGATCTCCCCGGAAAACGGAAACGACGAAGGCCACTTTGCCGGGAAAGAGGGGTACTCTCTGGCAATTCCCGTAGTTGTCCTTTCTTTCTCGCTGCTGGCGATAGGTTTGTGGAACTCGGCTATTGTGAAAGGAATTATCCAGAACATCATTCCGCCGGGAATGTAACGGACGAGAAAAAATGACCGATCCTGAAATTTACCGATCTTTGCTTCCGCTTTATGCAGTTATGGTTTCGCTTGTAGCGGCTGTTTTCATTATTTTGAGTGACAGACGTACCTTGCTGCGGGAGTTCTGGACGCTTGCGGCAAGCGTTGCAAAATTTTCCTTTGTTCTTCTTCTGTTGCCGGGCGTTCTGGCGGGGAAGGTCGCTGAGTTCACCTTCTGGGAAATATCTCCCGGCATTTCGCTGGCGCTGAAAGCCGACTCCTTTGGCGTATTTTTTGCGTTGATCGCCTCCGGCCTCTGGATGTTGACCTCAATTTACTCGATCGGCTACGTCCGGGGCTTGAACGAGCATAAGCAGACCCGGTATTTTGCAAGCTTCGCGATCTGTCTTTCCGCGACCATTGGCGTCGCCTTTTCCGCCAACCTGCTGACGTTTATCTTTTTCTACGAGATATTGACCATCGCCACCTATCCGCTGGTGATTCATAAGGAAACTCAAGCAGCCATAGCGGCGGGCAGAAAGTATCTTGTCTATACCCTTACCGCGGGGGTGCTGTTGATCACCGCGGCTGCCTGGACATATCGTTTGGCAGGGACTCTGGATTTTAAAGCGGGGGGAATTTTCGGGGATGTCCTGCTTTCCCCGGTTACGGTTTCAGTCCTGTTTGCCCTTTTTATCGGCGGCGTCGGGGTAAAAGCCGCCATCATGCCGCTACACAGTTGGCTTCCCGCGGCGATGGTTGCTCCGACCCCTGTTAGCGCGCTTTTGCACGCCGTCGCGGTGGTCAAATCCGGCGTGTTCGGCGTTGTGCGGGTTGTTGGTTTTGTCTTCGGGCCGCAATTGATGCGGCAATTCGATCTGAATATCATCTTGGCGATCTTTGCCGGCGTTACGATCATTCTTGCCTCACTGCTTGCCTTCAGACAGGATAACCTGAAGCATCGCCTGGCCTATTCGACCGTAGGGCACTTGTCGTATATTGTTCTCGGCGCGGCTCTGCTTTCGCCCGCGTCGCTTGTCGGCAGTCTGCTCCATATAGCCAGCCACGCGACGATGAAAATCACGCTCTTTTTTTGCGCGGGGGCGATTTATGTGACGCACCATAAGGAAAAAATCAGTGAACTCGATGGGATCGGGAGGGTGATGCCCTGGACGATGGGGGCCTTTACCATCGGCGCGATCGGACTGGCGGGGCTCCCGCCGCTCAACGGCTTTATCAGTAAATGGCAGTTGGGACTAGGATCTTTGCAGTACGGTTCCGCTGTGCCGCTGGCGCTGCTTTTACTGAGCGGCATCCTCAATGCGGGATATTTTGCACCGGTTATTTATCGGGCTTTCTTCAAGAGCCCCTCCACGCCTTTTACAAAGGGAGAGGCTTCCCCGGCGATGATAATTCCGCTTGCAGTTACGGCCTTTTTATCGATCTTATGGGGGATTCGTCCCGATCTTTTCCTGCATTTCTATAGCCTTGCCGCCCAGGTAAGCGGCAGCATATTGGGGGTAACCGGATCATGAACAAATTGCGCTGGGCGCTTCTGGGAATTGTAGGCATTTTTTCCATAGCGGGCGGTTTTATGACAACCGTCGAAGAAGCTCATGGTTGGTGGAGTGCGATTCCCGGTTTCTTCGCCCTGTTTGGTTTTTTCGGTTGTCTGTTGATAATCATTTTTTCGAAATTTCTCGGCAGGATTTTGTTGTACAAACGGGAGGACTACTACGATGGGAATTGAAACATCCGTAGCCCCTTTTATCATCATGGTTGCAGGCGCCCTGATTCTACCCGTTCTGCCAAAACTGTCGCGTTCTTATGTCACGCTGCTCATTCCGCTGCTTGCCCTGCTCGCCGTCTGGTTTGCACCGGTCGGGATAAATCTTGCCTGGAAGTTCATGGACTATCAGCTCGTACTGTTCAAGGTGGACAGTTTGAGTCGTGTCTTCGGGACGATATTTGCCTTGATTACATTCATCGGTTCTCTTTTTGCGTTTCATGTCCGGGAAAAAGCGGAACAGGCGGCGGCCCTGCTGTATGCCGCGGGCGCCATCGGAGTTACGTTTGCAGGTGATTTTTTTACCCTCTTTGTCTTCTGGGAGCTTATGACCATTCCCTCCGCGTATCTGGTCTGGGCGAGCAAGACTGAGGAATCCGGCCGGGCGGGAATGCGCTATCTTATCTTCCATCTCTGCGGAGGAGCCCTTTTGTTTGCCGGCATCCTGATGCATGCAGCCGAAACCGGGAAAATAGTGATCGAGCAGCTTATTTACGGCGGTTCGTTTTCCTCCTGGCTGATTCTGGCTGGAATAGCGGTAAACGCCGCGGTTGTGCCGTTGCATGTTTGGCTGACCGACGCCTATCCGAAGGCGACGGTCACCGGAGCGGTTTTTTTGAGCGCCCTGACGACAAAGACCGCCGTTTATGTCTTGTTGAGAATATTCCCCGGCTGGGAAATTTTGCTCTATCTCGGGGTTATAATGACCCTGTACGGGGTGGTTTACGCCGTTCTGGCGAATGACATCCGGGGCATATTGTCGTATCACATCATCAGTCAGGTGGGGTACATGGTCGCGGGTGCCGGGATCGGGACGCAGTTGGCTATTAACGGGGCGACAGCCCACGCTTTCAGCCATATACTCTACAAAGCGCTGCTCTTTATGGGGGCGGGGAGCGTCATTTATGCCACCGGAAAAAGCAGGATGACCGAACTGGGAGGGTTGGCAAAAGCGCAGCCGGTTGTTTTGCTCCTTTATATGATTGGCGCTTTTTCCATTTCCGGGTTTCCGCTTTTCAACGGATTTATCAGTAAATCGATGGTTATTGCCGCCGCCGGCGAGGCCCATTACACCATTGCGATGTTTCTGATGACACTGGCTTCAGTGGGAACCTTTCTTTCCGTCGGCTTAAAGCTGCCTTTTTATACCTGGTTTGGTGGGGATCGTGGCTTATCGCCGATTGCGCCGCGGGTGAATATGTATATTGCCATGACGATAGCCGCCTTTTTCTGCATCTTATTCGGGGTTATGCCTGATCTTTTGTACGTGATGCTGCCCTTTCGCGTTCCTTTTGTGCCCTACACCATTACCCATCTGACGGAAACATCCCAGATATTGATTTTCACGTTTGCCGCATTCTGGATCTATCGGAAGAAAGTTGCCGGAGAGAAGGGGATAGCCCTTGATATGGACTGGTTTTACCGAAAACCGGCAAAACTGGTGGAAAGAATTTTTACTGTGAATGTTGAAACGGTTTTTAATATGGCGGAAAAAAACATCAACGGCATAGTCCGCGGCCTTGCGGTTATGGGTCGGAACCCGGTTTCTTTTTTCACGGGCAAGGCCGATGGCAGCGACTATAATCCGGACGATTACCGGCCGGCGGTGGGGGTTTTGATTGTTGTCACGCTGTTTTGTTATCTGCTGTTTGCCGGCTGGGGATGGTTTATGTAGATGACATTATAAATGTTTTCAATGTCGATCTATTTTTTTACGGTTCAGCCGAAAAAAATCTTGACAACAAGCGGCTTGATTGTTAGAGGGCCGCATGAGTTAAGGGAGCCTTTGATCGGCTCAAGCGCATCTTGATAGGAATTGAGCTTATCATGACTAATTTGGAAGAGTTTACACCGGTTGCCCTTTTCATTCTCGTTGCCATCCTTTTTGCAGTTTTCTCCATTGTTGTTCCCCACCTTCTTGCCCCCAAAACCAGGGGCGAAAAGACCCTTAATACGTACGAATGCGGGATCCCGCCGTTTGGCAGCGCCCGGGTAAAATACGGCATCCATTATTACATATACGCACTGATTTTTATTGCCTTTGATGTGGACGTTCTCTATCTTTTCCCCGTCGCCCTGAGTTATGCGAAGGGGGAACGGATACATGAATTTTACGCATTGCTTTTCTTTGTCTTAATTCTTGCCCTGGCCATAGTGTATGCCTGGGGGAAAGGGGTGTTTACCTGGAAAAGGAAAATCTCCCGCCGGTAAGTTTCGCTGTTTTGAACAAGGTACTTGATCTGGCAAGGGCTAATTCACTGTGGCCGGTGACCTTCGGGCTCGCCTGCTGCGCGATAGAGATGATGTCAGCCGCGATGGCCCGTTTTGATATTGACCGGTTCGGAGCGGGTGTTTTCAGACCCTCCCCCCGTCAAGCGGACCTGATGATTGTCTCAGGCACAGTCACGAAAAAGATGGCGCCGGTCGTTCTCACCCTTTATGACCAGATGCCCTCGCCGAAGTGGGTGATTGCCATGGGCAATTGCGCCATCTCCGGCGGGCCCTTTGTTTTTGAAGGACAGTATAACCTCATTGAGGGCGTCGATAAGCTTATCCCCGTGGATGTCTATGTCCCCGGCTGCCCGCCGAGGCCGGAGGGGCTACTCGAAGGCTTCCTGAAACTGCAGGAGAAGATAACAGGGAAAAGAAGATTTCCGGGACCGGTAGAGCGATGGTAGAGAAAATAAAAGCGGAGCTGAAAGCAACATTTGCCGATCTTGCAATAGCCGAGGAAAGCTATCCCCAAAGCGGGTATCACCTTTCGGTCGATTTAACGGCGAAAGATATTTTAAATGTGGCCCGTTTTTTCGACGGACGAGGCTTTTATCTGGCTGTGGAACTATGCGTTGACTACAAAGATTATCTCGAGATCGTCTATATTTTCAGCATTCATTCCTCCCTTTGCAAGGTAAAGGCCACTCTCAAACTCGATCCCGTCCAGCCTGTTGCCCCGACGCTTTCCGGGATTTTCGATTGCGCATACTGGTACGAGCGGGAGATCCGCGAGTTTTACGGCGTTCTTTTTGACGGTCATCCCAATATGACCTACCTGTTTCTCCATGAGGGGATCGATTTTTATCCGTTGAGAAAGGACAGAGTCCCTGTTTCCGAGCAAGACAAGCAGGAGCTGAACTCATATTCCCCGGAGCAGCGGGAAGATTCATTATCCATTAACATGGGCCCCCAGCATCCCAGCACCCATGGCGTTTTACGGGTGGTCCTGAGAATGGACGGCGAGTATATTGAAGACGCATCGCCGGTTCTCGGCTATCTGCACCGCATGCAGGAGAAAATGGCGGAAAACAGGACCTATCAGCAATTTCTTCCCAACACGGGGCGGATGGACTATCTGGGGGCGATGTCGTTTAACCTTGGTTATGTTACGGCCGTGGAGCGCCTGACCGGAATCGATGTCCCGGCGCGCGCCCACTACGTGCGGGTAATCGCCACTGAATTAAACAGAATCTCGAGTCATCTCTTATGGGTAGGCGCCTATCTTGCCGACCTGGGCGGACTTTCCCCCTTTCTCTACGTCTTCGATGACAGGGAGCATATCCTTGACGTTCTGGAAGCCGTTACCGGCTCCCGGCTGACCTACTGCTATTTCCGCTTCGGCGGTTTATACAATGACGTGGATGATGCCTTCGTCTTAGGGACAAAGGCCTTTGTTGCCCGCATGAGGGGTCGTTTTTCGCTGTATGAGAAGCTCGTGGGCGGGAATGTCATCTTTATAAACAGGACAAGGGGGATCGGCGTCATCGCAAAGGAAAGGGCGCGAAAATACGCCGTCTCCGGCCCGGTTCTGCGCGGAGCGGGAATCGGCATGGATTTACGGAAAGCGGAGCCTTATGCGGCCTATCCGGAAATGGATTTCGAGGTTCCCACCGGAAAGAATGGGGATGCCCTTGATATGTATCATGTAAGGGTCAAGGAGATGGAAACATCCCTGGACATCATCGATCAGGCGCTCGCACTACTTGCCGATGGTCCCTTCATGGTTGAAAAGGCGCCTAAGAAGCTCAAACCTCGCAAGGGGGATCTCTACCATGTCGTCGAGACTCCCCGCGGCGAATTGGGAATTTATATCGTCAGCGATGAAAGCGACAAGCCGTACCGGATGAAATGGCGGGTTCCCTCGTTTTCCAATCTGATGGCATTTCCCGAGCTGGCGAAGGGCAACCTGCTGTCCGATGCCGTTGCCATTCTGGGCAGCCTTGACCTTGTAATCCCGGAAATAGACAGGTAAAAACGGTTTACGGTTGGCTGTTGGTAAGAACTTGAGCTTGAATTTGAGATTTAATAAAACTGGAAACGGAAACCGCTTTTAAATTGTGATGGCCAAATGGAACAGATTCTCGACCTGGAAATTGTAAAGCTGGTTATAGGCCTCCTTGCCGCGTTTGTCTTTGTTGTTTTCAATGCCCTGATCCTGACCTGGGCGGAAAGAAAAGTGGCAGGACACATGCAACTGCGCATCGGCCCCAAAGAGGTCGGTCCGTACGGTCTTATACAGCCCCTCGCTGATGCGTTGAAACTCCTGGGGAAGGAGATCATTACCCCGCGCAATGTTGACAAACCCCTCTTTTACCTCGGGCCGATACTTATTTTCATTCCGGTTCTGGTCGCCTTCGTGGTGATCCCGTTTGATTCTTTCCTGCAGGTCAAGGATATAAACGTGGGGATCCTGGTCGTCCTCGCCTTTTCGTCCTTTACGGTACTTGCCATCCTGATGGCCGGCTGGGGGTCGAACAACAAATATTCCCTGATCGGGGCGATCAGAAGCATCGCCCAGAGCGTTGCCTATGAAATTCCGCTGCTGCTGTCGCTTTTGGCGGTTGTCATGATGGCGGGCTCCCTCTCACTGAAGGAGGTTGTTGAGGCGCAAAAGGGGGTCTGGTTCGTACTTCTTCAACCGGTTGCCTTCGTCATCTATTTTATTTCCAGCGTTGCGGAGACAAACCGCACCCCGTTTGACTTGCCGGAGGCGGAAAGCGAACTTGTAGCCGGGTATCATACCGAATATTCGGGGATGATGTTTGCCCTGTTTTTTCTTGCGGAATACACGAACATGTTTATTGTCAGCGCGATAACAGTCACCTTTTTTCTGGGCGGCTACCAGGGGCCTTTTCTGCCGGGGATTGTCTGGTTTCTCCTTAAATCCTATTTACTTGTATTTGTGATGATGTGGTTCAGGTGGACATTTCCGCGGGTCCGGTTTGATCAGTTGTTGAATATATCATGGAAGGTGCTGATTCCTCTGGCCTTTTTAAATCTGCTCGTAACAGGAGGGCTCTTGAAGCTATGACGGTAACGCCTGCTTCTTTTCTAAAAGGTGCGGCCTCGCTTGCCGCCGGCATGGGGGTCACCATCAAGTCCTTCTTCCAGCCGGTGGTGACCTCCCAATACCCCCGGGAGGTGCTGGAGATCACCCCGCGGTTTCGCGGTCATGTGAAGCTTCTTGCCAATCCGGAAAACCCCCTGGAAAATATGTGCATCGCCTGTGGAATATGCGTCAGAAACTGCCCATCGGGATCGATAAAGAAGGTGGAAGGGGAGAAACGGGAAGGGGAGAAGCGCAAAAGGGCAACCACCTACATCCTTGATTTTACAACCTGCAGCCAGTGCGGGATATGTGTCGAGAGTTGTCCGTCAAACGCCCTCGGGTTTTCAGGCGATTTCAATATCGCGGGGTTCAGAAGGGAAGATTTCTATTTCGATCTGGTCCAGGAATTCGAAAAGAGGAAAACGGTATCATGAGCATAGGGGAGAGCATATTTCTTTTCGCCGTTGCGGTGACGATGGGGGGGGCTTTGACAGCCGTTTTTGCCAGTTCCATCGTCTATGCGATGTTGGGTTTGATTGCCGCCATGTTCGGCGTTGCCGGGCTGTATATCTATCTTAACAGCACCTTTCTGGCGATGATGCAGATTCTCATTTATGTCGGGGCTATTTCCATTCTTATTGCCTTTGCAATTATGCTGCTTGGCCCATACTCAAAAAAGTATCGTGATTTCAGGGCATTCGGGAAATTGATGGCGGCTTTTGCCACCGCGATCGTCTCGGTTCTTATGTTCGGCAGGTTTATCCTCGAAAACCTGCAAGGTGATGCCCGTGCAGGTTTTGCCATGACAACGAAGGACCTTGGCCGGGTGTTTACCGATAAACTTATCCTGCCTTTTGAATTGATCTCGCTTTTGCTGGTTGTTGCCATTATCGGAGCGGTCATGCTCTCCCTTAATTCGCGGGGTGACAAATGAACGATCTGCTTTACAACAACTCCAACATCTATCTGTTTGTTGCCGTCTTTATGCTGTTTTGCGGGATTGCCGGCCTTGTGTACCGGCGGACGCTGATCGGGATGCTTGTCTCCATGGAGCTTATCATGAACGGCGCCGGGTTGAATCTGGTCGCAATCAACCGCTTTATTTCTCCGGAAAACCCCTACGGAGTGGCGTTTACGCTTATCATAATGGGGATAGCCGCGGCAGAATCGGCTATTGCGCTGAGCATAATAATCATCATTGCGAAACGATATCAGCATATCGAGGGTGGCGACATGAAGGAGCTGAAGTACTGACCTATGGTTATCGATAGCGCATTACCGCTTTTACCGATCGGCATTGTTTTTGCCTCCGCCATGCTTATAATGGTTTACCGCAAAACCCCGAATATCAGGGAATTCTGGTCCATCGCCGGGGCGGTTCTGACTTTTGCGGCCGTTATGGGAATGGTGCCGATTATCTGGAACGGAGGGGTAATAACCTATACCCTTTCCACCATTGCCCCCGGTATCTCCCTGAATTTCAGGGTGGACGCCTTGTCCCTTATCTTCGGCATCATCTCCTCGTTTCTCTGGATATTTGCCTCCATCTACAACATCGGCTACATGCGCACCCTGAAAGAGCATGCGCAGACCCGTTATTATACATGTTTTGCCGCGGCAATACTGGGCGCCCAGGGGGTATCGTATGCGGGCGGCCTGTTTACCCTCTACCTGTTTTATGAGGTCATCAGCCTCTTTACTTATCCGCTCGTGGCCCATCATCAGGACGCGGAAGGCTATGCCGGGGCCAAAAAATATCTTGTTTATCTCATGGGAACATCGAAGGGTTTTCTGCTGCCGGCCGTTATTCTCACCTATGTGATGACCGGCACGCTCGATTTTGCCGATAACATCCACACGGGAATATTCCCCGCCGGCTCTGACAGTATCTGGGTCACCGTAACGTATATCCTCTTTGTCGCCGGTTTTGCCAAGGCGGCGATCATGCCTTTGCACAACTGGCTCCCCTCCGCGATGGTTGCCCCGACGCCGGTCAGCGCCCTCCTGCATGCGGTAGCCGTTGTGAAGGCCGGGGTGTTCTGCATTTCCCGGGTCATGTTGTCAACTTTTGGAACGAATGTCCTCCATGATTTGGGGATAGGCATAGTCACCGCGTATGTAGTCTCTTTTACGATTCTGGCGGCCTCCGTCATTGCGCTGACAAAAGATGACCTCAAGGCGAGGCTCGCCTATTCAACGGTAAGCCAGTTGTCCTACATTATCCTTGGGATAGCGCTTCTCGACAACACCGGCGTTCTGGGCGGGATTATCCACATCGTAAATCATGGTTTCAGCAAGATCACCCTCTTTTTCTGCGCCGGCGCGATCTTTGTCGCCACGAGTAAAAGAAAGATCAGCGATATGGCCGGCATCGGGTACGCAATGCCGTTTACGATGGGCGCCTTTGCCATTGCCTCGCTCAGCATGATCGGGGTGCCGCCGGTAGCCGGATTTGTCACGAAATGGTACCTGCTCAATGGGGCATTGGAGATAAACAGCATTCCCCTGGTTGTCATCCTGATGGTGAGCAGTCTCTTGAACGCCGGGTATTTTGTCCCGATTACGATCAGGGCTTTCTTCCAGGGGAAAAAAGAGGGCTGGAGCAGGGCGAATATCAAGGAAGCCCCCCTGACGATGGTCGTGCCGCTTGTGCTGACAGCGCTGATTTCGGTGCTGCTGGGGTTTTATCCGGATTTTTTTGTCAGGCTTATCGGCAATTTGTTTTAGCCTTGCAAAAGAGCATTGTAATTTATGCGGTACTTTAAATTGATCGTCATTTTCTAAGGTGTAAGAGGCATTTTATGAATATACTTAAAATAATAGAGTATTTACTGGCAAGAGCAGAACTCCTGAAGAAATTGTTTTTCGGATTTCTCCTGTTGCTGGTTGTTCTCGATGTGCTTTTACCGAGGGAGGAAGCCCATTACTTTATCGACAAGATTCCGGCATTCTGGACCTTGTTCACAATAATCGGCTGTTATCTGCTGGCCAGATTCAGCAAGGGATTGGCCCATACGATTCTGGGTAAAAAAGAGGATTTTTATGAATAACTGGATTCATCCGGCAATATTCTATTTTATTGGGGCCCTGTTTTTGCCGCTTCTCCGGGGCAAGCTCAAAAAGGCCTTTATTCTTTTAATCCCCATTGCGGCAATAACAACCGTTGCCCTGACAAATTACGGGAACTACGGGGCGTACAACTTTCTCGGCGTTGAAGGACTCTTCGGCAGGGTTGACAAGCTCAGCATGGTCTTTGCCTGGGTGTTTGTGATCATGTCCTTTCTCGGCGCACTTTACGCCCTGCACAGAAACGAAGATGGTCATCATATCGCCGGTTTCTATTATGTAGGCGGTTCGCTCGGCGCGGTCTTTGCCGGCGACTACCTGACCCTTTTCATCTTCTGGGAGGCGATGGCCTTTTCCTCCGTATTTTTAATCTGGTACGGGAAAAGGGAGCAATCCGTTGCCGCCGGTTATCGTTATCTGCTCTTCCATGTCTTCGGGGGGTTGCTCCTTTTTGCGGGGATGATGTTCTACTACACCAAAACCGGGAGCTTCGCCTTTAACGCCATCCCCCCCGCCGGCGCCTCGTGGCCGGAATATCTTATCCTTGCCGGATTTGCCCTGAATGCGGCGGTGATCCCCCTGCATGCCTGGCTGCCGGATGCCTATCCGGAGGCCAGCGTCGAAGGGGCCGTGTTTCTATGCGCATTCACAACAAAAACCGCTGTTTATGTCCTTGCCCGGGGCTTTTCCGGGTTTGAGATTCTCGCGATTATGGGGACGGCGATGACGGTCTTCGGCGTTGTTTACGCGATCATCGAAAACGACATCCGGCGTGTTCTGGCGTATCACATAATAAGCCAAGTCGGGTACATGGTTGCCGGGGTAGGCATCGGGACAATGCTGGCGGTAAACGGCGCGGCCGCTCACGCTTTTGCGCACATCCTTTACAAGGCGCTCCTTTTCATGGGGGCCGGGGCGGTTCTTTATATGACCGGCGTCTCGAAAATGACCCAGCTCGGCGGCCTGTACAAATACATGCCGCTGACGATGATATTTTACGTCATCGGCGCCATCTCGATTTCCGGATTCCCGCTTTTCAGCGGCTTTGTCAGCAAATCGATGATCGTCGCGGCGGCTCATCACGAGGGAAGAATCTGGCTGGTGCTGCTCTTGAATCTTGCCGGGATCGGAACATTCCTTTCGGTGGGACTGAAGGTCACCTATTTCACCTTTTTCGGGAAGGAATCGGAAAACCATCCAACGGCCAAGGAGCCTCCGGCAAACATGCTGTGGGCGATGGGGCTTACCTCCCTTTTGTGCTTTCTCATCGGCACTTTTCCACAGACCTTTTATACCCTGCTGCCGTTTCCCGTGGATTACCATCCCTACAACGCGTCCCATCTTTCCGAGATGATGCAGGTACTCTCTTTTACCGGGCTTGTTTTTTATCTGCTGGTGAAGAAGCTTTCCCCTGACGCCAAGCTTAACCTCGATATCGATTATTTCTACCGGAAAGGGACGTTCCTGTTCATGAAGCTTGACGAGAAGGTAATTGCCCCGCTGGATGCCCTGTGGGGAGAACTTTACCGCACTTTGGGCCTGAAGGCCCTTTTTGCAAGCGCCGGGCTTTCGTACGCCTTTGATCAAAAGGCTATCGACGGGGTTGTTGACGGCACGGCATACTCCGTTATGGGGGCCGGTTCACTCGTTAAAAAATTGCAGACCGGAAGGGTGCAGACGTACATTGGCCTGTCGCTTTTCCTGTTTTTTGCGATTCTCTGGGCCGTGTTATAGAAAAAACGCCGACGTGTTTTTTCAATAGAGGTTGTTTTAAGGAAGAAAAATTATGTTGCCATACCTGACAATGAATCCGTTTGGATTTCCAGTGCTATCAACCACAATCTTTCTGCCGCTTCTGGGGGCGCTTATTATCCTCTTTTTGAGCAATGAGCGAATGATAAAGATCGCCTCTTTGCTGACGGCGCTGGGGACCCTTGCGGTTTCCGTGTTTCTTTTTGCAAATTTTGATTCCCAAACCTCGATTTTCCAGTTTGCTGAAAATTTCTCCTGGATCGCGGCCTATAATATTAATTATATGCTGGGCGTTGACGGCATTTCCATCATGCTGATCATGCTGACGACAATCATCTCCCCGATTGCGGTGCTTTCCTCGTGGAAGGCTGTTCAAACGCGGGTGAAGGAGTTCATGATTTCGATCCTGATCATGGAGACGGCGATGATCGGGGTTTTCTGCTCGCTTGATTTTATCCTCTTTTATTTCTTCTGGGAAGCGATGCTGATTCCGATGTACCTGCTGATCGCGATCTGGGGTGGGCCGAACAAGGATTACGCCTCGCTGAAGTTTTTTATCTATACGCTGTTCGGCAGTGTTTTTCTGCTGGTCGCCATTATCGCCATTTATCTGGTGAACGGCACGTTCAGCATTCCCGAGGCGATGTTCAGAAATTACAGCTTCCAGTTTCAGTTCTGGGTCTTTCTCGCTTTCGGCATCGCCTTTGCGATCAAGGTGCCGATGTTTCCGTTCCATACATGGTTGCCGGCCGCGCACACCGAAGCCCCGACCGTCGGCAGTGTTTTTCTGGCCAGTATTCTTCTGAAAATGGGAACTTACGGTTTCATGCGTTTTTGTCTGCCGATCGTGCCGCAGGCAAGCTTTTGCTTTGCCCCGCTGATGATCGGTTTGTCCCTGATCGGCATTATCTATGGTGGTTTTGTCTGCCTCAGCCAGACCGACATGAAAAAACTTGTAGCCTATTCAAGCGTTGCCCACATGGGTTTCGTGATCCTCGGTATCTTTACCTTTTCGATATACGGCTTTGTGGGGGCTCTCTTCCAGATGCTCAATCACGGGGTAACGACCGGCGGTCTTTTCCTTCTGGTCGGGATAGTCTATGAGCGCACCCACAGCCGGCAGATTTACGACAATGCAGGTCTGGGCAAGATAATGCCGATTTATATGTTTTTTTTCGGTCTCTTTGCCGTTTCGTCGTTCGCGTTTCCGGGCACAAACAGTTTTGTCGGCGAGCTGTACGTTCTGATTGGAACCTTTGCCACGAACAAGGTCGCCGGATTCCTCGCCATTGTCGGAGCGGTTATTGCCGCAGCTTATATGCTGAAGCTGCTGAAGCAGATAGCCTGGGGAAGGGAAGACAAACGCGATATCAAGGATATGAGCATCAGGGAAATAATCTATATGCTGCCGCTTGCCGTTTTTGTTCTTTGGGTGGGGCTTTTCCCCCGTCCTTTCGTAAATGTAATGGAATACACGCTGGTAAATCTTGCCATGCAACTCGATAAAGTTTCCCATTAAGGGGTTGATCCCATGACGCTGCTGCCTGAAATTTACATACTTTCCTTTTCAGTTTTGTTTCTTTTCCTGTCGCTGGGAAAAGGGAAAAAGTTGCTTTTCCCCCTGGCCAGAGCACTCTCTCTGGGAGCAGTGGCTGTTTGTTTGTTTTCGCTGAATTCAGAGGGCCTCTTTTTTGCCGGCGCCTATCAGGTGGATGGTTTTTCACAAATATTCAAGTTACTCCTGACAATAGGCCTGGCCCTTGTCGTTTTCATGTTCAACAGGGACGATGAAGTGGAAAATATGCCGGAGTTTTTCATGTTCCTCGGCCTTTCCACGCTGGGCCTCACAATTCTTGTAAGTTCCGTTGAGCTTATCTCGATTTTGATAAGTCTGGAGATTTCCTCCTTCAGCCTTTATGCGATCGTTCCGCTGCGTCGGAGCAAGACGACAACCCATCTGGAAGCGGCTATCAAGTATTTGTTTTTTGGAGCTATTGCCACGGGCATCATGCTCTATGGAATGGGGTATCTCTACGGGATGGCGCATTCCACCTATCTTGTCGATATTGCTGCGAAGATGCCGTCATTTATCGACAAACCACTCGGCATCCTGGCGTTGCTCCTGACGATGACGGCCTTTTTCTTCAAGCTTTCACTTTTCCCTTTCCATTTCTGGGCGCCGGACATCTATGAAGGGGCCTCCGATGCGACGACCACATTTATTGCCACCGTTCCGAAGGTTGCCGCCGCCGCGCTCTTGATCAGGCTGACCATGCTGGCGGGTCTGCCAACAGCGCAGCTTACTGTACTGCTGATGGTTCTTGCCGCCTTTTCGATGACCCTTGGCAATCTGGCGGGGCTTGTCCAGCGGGATCTTAAAAGGCTTGTTGCCTATTCGGGAATAGCCCATGCCGGATACCTGATGCTGGGGCTTTTGTCGTTCAACAAGGCGGGAAATGCCGCGGTCGCCTATTATATTACCGTTTATCTGTTCATGAATCTGGCTTTGTTCTACGTGATAATGCTGCTTTCCAAAAACGGGGAGAATCTGAAGATTGCCGATCTCGCCGGGCTTGCCCGTCGCTCGCCGCTCTTGGCTTTCACGCTGGCGGTTGCCGCTTTTTCCCTGGCAGGCATTCCGCCGACCGGCGGTTTTACCGGCAAGTTTTTTCTCCTGGTAACGGCATTCCGGGCCGGGTACCTGGCAATCGTTATAATTGCCGCAGTCAATGCCGTCATTTCCGTCTTCTATTATCTGAATCTTGTCCGGGTCAGCTATTCGCGGGAAAGTGAGGACAGCGCCCCCTTTAAACTGTCCTTCTCTGAAAAGGCGCTCTGCTGGCTGTTCAGCATAGTAATTATTCTTCTCGGATTGCTGCCTTTGAATGTTCTGGATATGTTCAGCAGGGTCATGTAAGCGGAACCTGAGGATTATTGCCTAATAAACCTCTCCGTAATAATCTTTGCGACCTTTTTGATGTGCTGACGGACAGCTTCCTTGTCCCGTCCGGGGTAGTTATTAAACGTGATCAGCACCCCGTGGAGCGCGGCAAAAAATGCATGGGATAACAGCCTTACCGGCTCCGGCATATTCATCTTGCGAAACATGACATCAAACTGATCGAATATCCCGCGTTCGGCGACGTTCAGCTTTTCGATCATCTCTGCCGTAAGCGAACCGTCGAGCATAAAGTGGGTCATCATCCGGAAATACTGATCGTGTTCCAGCAGATAATCAAGATAGGCATCGGCAACTTTATCGATATTTCCCTTTTCGCTCTTTGAGACTATCTCCGACAAAAAGGCAATGATCTCGCTTGCCCCCCGGAGAAATGCCTCGATAAACAGGGATTGCTGATCAGGGAAATAGCGGTAAATGGCGGCATGGGATATTCCCGCTTCCCGGGCGATGTCGCGAATGCTGACTTTGTTAAAGGGCTTGACGGCAAAGGCCCGTTCGGCGGCAGCGATGATGACCTCCTGCCGCGCCAGTTTCTCCCCGTTTTTCATGACAGCAAAAGCTCCGTTTTCTTTCATATCTTCTCCATGGGGTGCTGATATCATATTTCCCCGGCAGTGTGATTGACATCCTCCCCGCCCTGAAGGGCGAGGATTCTAAAAGCGGTTAAGCCGCTTTCAGGGTTCCTGCTTCGTCGAGCGGCCTGATTGCGCCAATCTCTCCACAGGCTAGCCGGGCGTGTCCCGCCCTTAGTATGTTTATCGCCGCGTTCACGTCTGCATCATCGGTGTGCCCGCAATTCACGCACATGAAATCTGTCTGGGTCATCCGGTTCTCTTTTGCCGTGTGGCCACAGACCGGGCATCTGCGTGAGGTGTTCTTGGGATCGACAGCTACCACAACTCCGTTCGCCCAGCCAACTTTATATTCAAGTTGCCTGCGAAACTCGCCCCAGCCGGCGTCCAGAATGCCACGGTTCAAACCGGTTTTCGGGCGGACGTTCCTTCCGGGGTTGTCGATAGCGTCCTTTGCTAATTTCGACATTGCCTTCACCCGCAAATCCTCAATGACGATCAGGCCGTGGTTTTTGGCTATGCTGGTCGTTGTCTTGTGAATATGATCTCTGCGGGTATTGGCAATTTTGGTGTGCAGCGCGGCTATTCGAGCTTTAAGTTTGCTGAAATTTCTCGAGAACTTCTTTTTTCTGGCTAACTTGCGTTGAAGCTTTGCCAGCTTTCCTTTATGCCGGTCAAAGCTCCTCGGGTTTGCGATGATTTGGCCGTCCGACATGGCGCACAGCTTCGCAATTCCCATGTCGATGCCGACAGCCGTCTTTTTGGGGGTCACATCAGCAATTGCGACTTCGCAACAAACAGACGCAAACCAGAGATTCCCGTTCCGGGAAATGGTTACGTGCCGGAGCTTCCCCCGGATCGACTGGCTCTTGAAGAACCCGACCCAGCCGATCTTGGGCAAGAATATACGCCGGTTGTCGATCTGGAATCCTTGCGGGAAGCGGAACGAATCGGCTGATTTTCCCTTCTTTTTACGTTCCGGGAAATTTGCACGTCCTGCAAAGAAGTTTTTGTAAGCAACGTCGAGATCGCGCACCTTTTGCTGAAGCACCTGGGAAGGGACTGCTCCGATCCAGTCGTATTCGTGGCGGAGCTGGGTTACTTCCGAAAGCTGATTGTATGAATTCAAAGATTTTCGCCTGGACGAATAGATTGTCACTCGTTGTTCGAGGCAGAGGTTCCAGACCAGACGGCAAACACCCGCGACCTGGGCAAACTGCCTCTTCTGAGCATCGCTCGGCTTAAGCCGGAACCTGTATGTCTTGTGGATGGTCTTTAATTTCACTATTTCCTTGACCCCTCTACGCCCCTATGGTACGCTTAACATATGAAAATGTCAAGCGATATCAGATCAGGAAGGCATTATGTTTCGAACATTCATGTTCATTTGGTCTTTGTGACCAAATACAGGAAAGCTGTTTTTGAAAAGATACACTTCCTCACGATGAAAGCGATTTTTGAGAAGGTATGCGCTGATTTTGAATCCGAGCTGGTCGAAATGAACGGCGAAGCAGATCACGTCCATCTCCTTATACTGTATCCTCCGAAAATACCGGTTTCCAGTCTCGTAAACAACCTCAAAGGAGTTTCCAGCCGTCTAATGAAAAAGCATTACCCGGAATTGCTCAAACTATACTGGAAAGGCGTGTTGTGGTCACCAAGTTACTTTGCCGCCAGTTGCGGCGGAGCGCCCATCTCGATTATTCGTCAATACATTGAACAACAAAAAACACTAAACTGAGCCGCTCTGCGGCTGGGCCTTAAGCCCCCTACCCCGCAATGAATGACGGGGTTTTACGGCCCGTCGGATAAAATAAACCAGGTCTCGAGCAAGGGGGGAAGGTAGTTTCGATCATGACGGGCACCTGTATTTTAGGGAGTATCGGAGCTCCAGACCACCGCAGCGCACTTCCTCCTTGGCTCTACCTTTATTGCGAGCGCGTAACACTTCAAACACAAGTTGCTATTTTTTTGATCAAGGTATATTGCTGAAGTGCCAGATGAAATGTGGCATTTGGGGGGGGGTGATCGGGAACATTTGTAACTTCCTGAAATGTTGGTTTTCACATTCGCCTCTCCCATGCAACATTTCAAACAGTATTCAATATAAACTGTTGACATTTTTCCCATATTTGTTCACTTGGCACTTGGTCTTTGTTGATACGAAATTCCGGCAATAAAGAATTTATTGGCCGAACTAGCACTGAAACACAAGACATAAGTGTTGCTCGAATGAAATGCCCTGCTGGCTGGGTTGAACCAGGGCAAACGCCCGCATTTGATGAATATACTGTGGTGCTTCAGGGCTTATTGATAGTGAAAACAGGTACTAAAGTAATTGATGTAAAAGCAGGTGAATCTGTTATTGTTGAAAAAGGTGAATGGGTCCAGTACAGCACACCGACAGACCAAGGAGCCGAATACATTTCCATCTGCATCCCCGCATTTTTAACTGATGCAGTTCATCGAGATAAAAAATGAGGGGAGAAACAATGTATTCAAGCTGATTCCTTATGCGTGGTTTCTCAGCATGAGTTCGACGGGATGCGGGTCAAGGTAGTACTGACTGCTGAGATAGGGTTCCTGAAATTGTCTAATGTAATGTCGTAGGAGAACTATCGGCACAATCAAAGGAATAAAACCTTGATGGTACTGCTCGATGCTTTCCAGCAGTTCATGCTTTTCTTCCTGAGTCAGCTGATGTTTAAAATACCCCGCGATATGGAGGAGTACATTCGTATTTTTCTTTACCGTTGCGATCAAGACGAGACCTTCCATCAGGAGACGTATATATTCAGCAAAAAGCTTGTCGGGTGTATGTTTTTTCCCTTCGGCCACCAGCTTACCAAGAGCACTGTAATGTCTTGGACTGTGGGCAAGGATCAGATACTTGTGATGCGTGTGGAAGGGAACAAGATTTTTGATAGTGGCGCCTGTTTGTATCAATTTCCGCCAACGCTGGTACACGAAGACTCGCTCAATAAAGTTTTCCCGTAACGAGGGATCGTGAAGACGTCCCTCATCAATGACAGGTAGGAGAGGGAAGTGTCGGATAAAGGCCCGGGCAAAGAGACCAACGCCTTTTTTACTTGGCACCCCATCATCACTATACACTTTTACACCGCCCATACCTGAGCTGGGTGATTTACTCTTGAATATAAATCCGCACAGCTCCTCCTTTTCCAGTGCCTGCACTTTCTGCCTTGCCCACGCAAGCATACCCTCCGTATGATCAACTCCCGTGCGGACGGTTACGAGACGGGGCGAAGCGGGAGAACCGGTGAGGCGCATAGCCTCTCTCGGCACGGACAGCCCGTATTCTATTTCCGGACAAACAGGCACCCAGGTGAAATATTGTCCGAGTGTTTCCGTAACATAGGGGTCCAAGGTATGCCCGCCATCATACCGGACCTTGTTCCCAAGCAGGCAACTACTGATCCCGATATTAAACTTATCCATAGCTTCTCTATGAATTACTTGTTATTGCGCTGCCGACTGACCGCCAGTCTTTGTATCCTATGCAGGCGTGATATTCGTGTCTCCGCTTCCAATAAGCGGAAGTATTTTATCCACCCTGAAATATACCAAAAACTTCGGCCCCTTCTCCTTGTCTTCTTCCGGTGTCAAATACCTCCTGGTCATCGAGGCAATAAGGTCCGGGTCAGTATCCTCTTTGACTTTCTTCAGGAATAGACGAATGCCCTTGCGTCCGTTACCTTCCTCAATAAAGATATATGACGCATGCGGGTTTGACTGGATATTGAGATGGGTTAATCTTTCCCTCATGATAAATGCCAGGGTCCCGTCATCAAAGACATGCGGTGATGAATAGATGGCGGTATCAACCTTGCCTTCTGCATTTGCCGTTGCCATCACACCCACTCCCTTTTTTTCATCGAAATACTCTTTCAGTGTCATTGCAGTCTCCTTATCGTTGATTGCCGTATATTAATTTCGAGGTATCGTAGCCGGCTGCCGTGAGACGGGAGAGAATCGACTCATACAAGTCATCTTTCATCGTCTTGGTTCTGCTCAGTATCCAGAGATACTTCCTCTCGGGGTGACCGATGACGGCATATTCATAGTTGTTGCCCAGTTCGATAATCCAGTAATCTCCCGCAAAGGGCCAGAAAAAAGAGACCTTGAGCCGGGCATTCGTTTTTCCGTCGACCACCCAGGCCGTGCCGGTTGCTTCCCTGAGCTTGCCGCTCAATGACTGGTCATAACATTGATTGAGCACGGTGATTTTCCCGTCATCCCGTAGGGTATAGGTTGCCTTGCTGCCGACGCAGTCTCGCTGAAAGGAATTAGGAAATCTGGCGATCTCAAACCATTCCCCTGCATACCGCTCAAGGTCAACAGAGGGAACGACCTGCAGCGGACTGATCTCATCTTTTCTCATGTGGCACCCGGTAGCGAAAACAGCCTGTAGAAAGAATAAAAACAATAAGGTTATACTGGTTTTCCGATAAGTAAAAGTTGTATAAGGCCTCATGAAAATTGGTTACCCCTGTATTAACTTGTCGCTCAACTGCCGGAGTTCCAAAACCTTTCGCTTGGCATCCTATTCGGAAGAGAGGATGCGTCTGTGCATTGACAACAATCTGGACTGTCTATCAAAAGTTCTTAAATATAACCTGAATCATAATCTGATGTTTTTTCGCATTACCTCTGATCTGATCCCTTTTGCCTCCCATCCTGTCTGTACCTTTCCCTGGCAATCCGTTTATGCTTCAGCCTTCGCTGAGTTGGGTGCATTTATCCGGGGAAAAGGAATGCGCGTCGCCATGCATCCCGATCAATTTGTGCTGATCAACGCTCTCAATGAAGATATTTTCCAAAGAAGCGTCGGTGAAATCCGTTATCACACACAGATTCTTGACCTGTTCGGTTTAGATGAGACAGCCAAGATTCAGATCCATGTAGGTGCAGTGTATCACGACAAAGCTGAGAGTATCAAACGATTTATTGAGCGGTACCAAGCTCTGCCCGAAGAAATCAAGCGGCGGCTGGTCATTGAAAATGATGAGCGCCTCTATGACATTCAGGATTGTCTCGTCATACACCAGGCAACAAAAATTCCCCTGGTATTTGACGTTTTCCATTTTCGCTGCAATAACCGCGGCGAATCGATCGGAAGCATATTCGCCGAGGTTAATAAGACATGGCGAAAACAAGATGGAGTCGCTATTGCAGATTACAGCAGTCAGGACCCAACGAAACGCAAGGGCGCCCATGCGGCAACGGTAGACCTGGCGGATTTCCGATTATTTCTTTCGGTCGCATCAGGGTTTGACTTTGACATCATGTGTGAGATCAAGGATAAGGAGAAGAGCGCTCTCCGGATTGCATCCCTGATCAATGGTAGCGAATAATGGTCTCTTGCCCATATTCTCATTGACAGGTTTGACTGACTCTCATAGAGTGCAACTAAATGCCAAAGACCCTCGGTAATGTTACCATGATGTGTTATTGATTACAGATCCTTTGAAGGATGGCCAAGGAGGATTGACATGGCACCGGAACAATGTACAATCTCCGTTCGGACAGTTGATCCAGAAACGACGATTTTGGATATCCGTGGAAATCTCGACAGCGAATTCATGGAGGTGCTGAGCAATATCCAGCGTCAGATAGCTGTCAGTGTCAAAATCATACTGCTGAATTTTACGGCTATGGGCCAGGTGAGTATCATCGGCATCAATACCCTGGTAATTTTCTTCTTCCAGACAAGACAGCGGGGGCAGCGGGTCATGGCCTTCGGTTACACAGCCGAACACCGGCAGATATTTCGCCTGACCCGTATAGATGAAATCATGCCGCTTTTTAAGCAGGAAAGCGATGCACTGAAGGCTGGCACAGAGGCCTTTGGATGTCCTGTGTTGCTCTGTAACGAACCCCTTCATCCGCTCTCGGTGCCTGGCTGGGCTACTCCGATCAGCGGACTGTGGGTTGAAAATATTCCCGAACGGGCAATGAATATCAACGTACAGGGGCGGCAGACAACGGGACCAATCCGAGGCTTTGGCGCCCTCTGGGAAAAGCGTTACCGACTCCGGCTTAACCATTCCGATATAAGTCCGGAAGAGGTTATCCGTGTCTGGAAGGAGCGTTTTCCCAGCTTCTGGCCCCCCGGTAATTACATCTATCCTTCCCGGGGTGAGGCATTGACGCCAGGCACGGCAGCCGTACTCAATCTGGCACTGCCGGGCGGCTTGGCTGTTTCCACGGGGATTTACGTTATCTACAGCGACGAAACATCCTTCAGTTTTATCAGTGCCCGGGGCCATATCCTATCAGCCTGGATTATTTTTAGCGCCTACCGGGACGAACGTCCGGGTACGATCATTGAGGTCATTGCTCTGTTGCGGGCCAGTGATCCCCTCTTTGAACTCGGGTTTCACCTTGGCGCGGCAGCACAGGAAGACCATTTCTGGAATCATACGCTGCAGGCTGTTGCGCGCTATTTCCAGACAACCGGCACGGTCGAACAGGAGGCCAGATGCGTAGACCCGCACCTGCAATGGTCAGGCTGGAGGAATATCTGGTATAATGCGGCCATCCGGTCCGGGCTGGCTATGCCCTTGTTTCTGCTTAATAATTTTACAAAAAGCAAGACTAACTAGAAACAGGCGCCAAGAATGCCACTGAAGGCTCCGAATATCCAGCCAATGAAGCGAGTAGCGAAGTCTCTCGATGCGATAGTGATAGGTTCGGGACCGAATGGTCTGTCTTCAGCTATCACACTGGCGCGCAAGGGCCTACGTGTGCAAATCATCGAAGGGCAGGAGAGTATCGGCGGGGGCCTGCGTTCGGCGGAGTTGACACTGCCGGGATACACGCACGATATCTGTGCCGCCGTTCTGCCTCTGAGTTTGGTATCTCCATTTTTCCGAAGCCTAACGCTTCATGAGTACGGGCTCCGTTGGATTGAACCGGAAATTCCCTTGGCACACCCTTTTGACGATGGCACGGCAGTTGTCCTTTACCGCTCCGTCGCCGAGACAGCGGATATGATGGGAAGGGATGGCCACGCCTATGAGCAGTTGATCGGTTCTCTGGTTAAGAACCATAAAAATCTCTTGGAAGAACTCCTCCGTCCCCTGCATCTTCCCCACCACCCTATGCTGTTGGCAGACTTTGCCCGCCATGCTCTCCGTTCGGCAACAGGACTGGCTCAGGCCAGCTTCATAACGGATAAGACCAGGAGCCTCTTCGTTGGCCTTTCTGCCCATGCCATGATGCCTCTGGAAAAAACTGCCACGGCCGCTTTTGGACTGATTCTGGCTGTTCTGGCTCATGCTGTCGGCTGGCCGATCGTCCAGGGCGGATCTCAACGGCTCGCTGACACTATGCAAAGTTACTTCAAGGACTTGGGAGGAGAGGTCATCACCGGCCTGCCAATTAGTTCTCTTGAGGATCTTCCTGATGCCCGTGCCCTACTCCTGGACTTGACCCCCCGGCAGATAATCAACCTTGCTGGCCATCGTTTTCCTCAAAACTATTGCCGTCAGTTAGCGCAATACCGCTACGGGCCTGGCGTCTTCAAAATCGACTGGGCTCTGCATAAGCCGATTCCCTGGCGCGCCACCACCTGTCGGCAGGCTGGCACTGTTCATCTGGGGGGGATGTTAGAGGAAATCACGTCTTCAGAACGGGCAGTCTCTCTGGGCAGGCATCCAGATCAACCCTACACAATTGTGGCGCAACAGAGTCTCTTTGACAGCTCACGGGCACCAGCCGGACATCAAACCGCCTGGGCATATTGCCACGTGCCACACGGGTCGGCTATCGACATGACGGCACGTATTGAATCGCAGGTGGAAAGATTTGCCCCCGGGTTCCGCGAGCTGATCCTGGCGAGGCACACTCTTTCGGCTGTCGATATGGAACAACACAATCCCAATTATGTGGGGGGTGATATCAATGGTGGAGTACAGGATCTTCGGCAGCTCTTCACCCGGCCGACGATCCGTATTGTACCCTACAGCACTCCCGATCCACGTATCTTTATTTGCTCTTCCGCCACCCCACCAGGTGGCGGTGTGCACGGTCTCTGCGGACTTTACGCGGCGGAAGCAGTTTTGAAACAATTTTCATAGATTCACAGCAAAGCAGGAGGACCTCTCATCATGAGCAGTACCAGAGACATCATGAACGTGATTAAATCTTTGTCGGAATCGCAACGGTTTGCGGTTCTAGCAATGGATAAACACGAACAACCATACCTTTTTTTGATGGCATTTACTGTCACATGCGATCTCAGAACGATTATTTTAGTAACGGAACGGGACACATACAAATATGCACTCTTGCAATCAAATCAGCGTGTTGCCTTGTTAATTGATAATAGAGAGAATATGGGGACAGATACACAGGAAACGGTAGTCGTAACCGCTCTTGGAGTAGCCGAAGAAGTTGGCGGGGATGAGGGGAAGCATTTGAAAGAGTTGCATATGGCGAGGCACCCCTATCTGGAGGAATTTACAAAGTCTCCATCCTGCGCAATTGTACGAGTCCGAGTCAGAGCATATCAAGTTGTGAGGAAATTTCAAGAGGTCGTTGAATGGTGCATAGATCCCTATCTGTAATTATAAATACCAGTAACCATTCAAAATCATACAAGACATTACAAAATAATCTATGAAACTGATAGAGACAAGAAGGCACGGCGACCAAGCCCTGGACCATATGTCAAAGAACCCTAACTAAAGGAAAAGATAGGCGTGCCCATCCGGATGAACCGGCTCGAAAATAGGTGACGGGTTATGCGAGATTACGAACGGTAATAAACGAATCGTGACGCGCAGCTCGGTAAGACTTTGTAGGTGACAGCGATAATCAGCACATGTCTTTCGAGTTAAACAGTACTGGTTGAACACTCTGCTATAAAATCAACTGACCGCCCCCGCTGATTTCAATAAAAGATCGACAAGCACCTGATTATTCGAGTTCGTCGATAAGGTGACAATGAAATTGCTTGCTATCGGGATTTGATCTCTTCTTTTTTCACGAAAGTACGCATCAACCGGATGAACCTAAATTAGGAAGGTAATAAAATGCTTGACATGAGTTACCGTTGGTTTATATTGATACCACTGGTAACATAACAGCAATATTTGTTCACGGGGGCAGATCATGTCATTTCCTGACAGAAACAATCCTTATAGTTTCAACGATTTTTTGGAATGGCGGAAGAAGGTCGATTATTATCGTGATGATCCCTTCCTTGTACGGGTAATCAAGACATTTACCGGCGACGAGTTTGCCGAAATTGACGCCGAGGCGCGGGCTGTTTCCGGTAAGGTCTCCTTTCGCTGGCGGGATCTTGCGGAGCGGATTGCCCAGCCGGAGAAGCGCCCCTTCATGATGCACTACGATGGCCACCACAACCGGATCGACCGCATTGTCCGGCCCGCGGAAACGGAGATCCTCGAAAAAGAGGTTTTCTCCGAGGCCGTTTTCTCCGACAAGACCTCTGCGTGGGTAAAGCTGATCAAAATGTTTCTCATTTGCCAGAACGGTGAGGTCTGTATCGCCTGCCCCCTTGTCTGCACGGAAGGGCTGGTGATGCTGCTTCAGAAATACGCCGCGTCAGATGAAACAACGAAAATACTCCAGCACTGCAAGGAGGGGGTAAACGGCGAATACGGAATTGGCGCCCAGTACCTCTCCGAGATTCAGGGAGGTTCGGACGTCCCTGCCAATCTGCTGGAGGCGGTAGAAGAAGACGGCGTCTGGAAGCTTTACGGGACAAAGTTTTTCTGTTCGGCGACGCACGCCGACTACGCGGTCATTACCGCCAAACCGGCAGGGTCGGAAACGGTGGGCTTGTTTGTCATACCGTCCTGGCTTTCCGGAAACAAGGAAAAGGAGATCAGAAACGGTTTCACAATAGATCGGATAAAGTGGAAGCTCGGCACGAGCGAACTGACAACCGGCGAGTTGACCTTCAACGGGGCGGTTGCTTATCCGGTCGGGCCGCTCGACCGCGGCGTCGCCAATGTCGTCGGGATTGTGCTGACCTATTCGCGCCTTACCGTCGGTCTCTCCGCCGCCGCCTATATGACGCGGGCCGTCCGGGAGGCCAAGAAATACGCCCAGTTCCGTGAGGCCTTCGGAGCTGTGATCGACCATTTCCCGCTCATGTTGGAAAACATCGACAGACTGGAGAATGTCGCCAGGCGGACAACCGCCGGTGTCTTCAAGCTCTACCGCGATTTTCTTGCGCTCGAAGGCGGTTTAAAAACGGGGCTCGTAAACGATGAGCCGGAACATACGAAAAAAAAGCGGTTCGACGTCAGGGAGCTGATCATGCTGCAGAAAATCACCGCCGCCTGGGACTCTACCGAGGTTCTCCACGAGGCGATGTCCGTTTTCGGCGGCCACGGCGTCATGGAGGATTTTTCCGCACTGCCCCGCCTTTACCGTGATTCCGCCGTCAACGAGCTTTGGGAAGGGCCGAGAAATGTCCTTTTGACGCAGATATATCGTGATTTAAAGAACGTCATGGACTGGTACAAGCCGTCTGAATTCGTCAGAAATATTTTATCCGGATTGACCAAAGATGTCATAGAGAGATTGGAGAGGGAGATTTCCGATTTGCTCGAATATCCGGATTTGTACGACATGAGTCCGAAAACGGTTGAAATATGGCATCGTTGGGATATTTTCTGCGCTGAGTTCTTTCATCTGTATCAGGATTTGGCCCTGCTGGAGGTGGAAAAAATGTGGCGCCGCGCATAAATTTGTTTTACAAGAAACCGCGCGCAGCAAATTTGCCAATCAAAGCATCAGCAACAGGACAAAAACGTGGTGTGTAAATTTTCTAAACAAGGAGGGGTTTATGAAAGGAAGTAAAACGTTGTTCGGTATGTTGTTGGCAATTTCAGTTATGTTTCTGTTGGTCACGGATACCTTTGCCGCAAACCCCGGTTTTGACGACAAGGAGATCCGGATAGCCCAATTTGGCCCGCAGACGGGACCCGCAGCGCCGTGGGGGGCGGTTGCCCGGGGTACAGGTCTGCTTTTTCAGATCGTAAATGAAGAAGGCGGGATTCACGGCAGAAAAATCAAATATTTCTCAAGGGATGACCAATACAACCCCGCCCAGACCGCGGCGATTGTAAAGGAACTGGTGGAACGCGAAGGCATTTTTGCCTTTACCGGTGGGGTTTCGAGCGCGGGGGGGAATGCCGTCAAGGGCCTCCTTGCGGAAAACAAGATTCTTTGGGTAACCCCCGGTTCCGCAGGCGTCAACACGGATGCGAAGGGGGAAATAGATCCGGTTATGAATCCCTATCGCTATTATTCGTATCCTCTTTTTCAGGATGAGGCGAGCGTGCTGACAAAATATCTCGTTGAAAAAATGGGATTCAAAAAGATCGGCTTTCTCTATCAGAATGACTCTTACGGCAAGAGTGGTCTGGCCGGCTGTATTGAGAGGCTTGATTCTTATAAAATGAAACTGACGGAGGCGATCCCGGTTGAACCGACTGACAAGGATTTGGCGTCCCAGATTCTGAGGTTCAAGAATTCCGGCGTTGAGGCAACCATCATGTGGGTCAGTCCGACGCTCGGGGCAATTGCAATGAAGACAAGCGCGAATGTCGGCTTCAAAACCCAGTGGGTTTCCTGCAACGGGCTTTCCGACTATCCGCTCATGAACAAGATAACCGGCGGCCTCTGGGAGGGGGTGATAACGGGCGCCTTTGTTCCGCCGCCTGACTCTACCGATCCCCTTGTCGTCAAATACCAGAAAGCGGCGCAGAGACTTGCACCCCAGGAAAGATGGGGCGTTTTCTATATGGCAGGCATTCAGTTTGCCGAGTCGCTTGTCGAAGCCCTCAAACTTGCCGGTCCGAATCTGAGCACGGAGAAGGTCATGGAAAAGCTCAACACCTTCAAGGATTGGAAAGGGATGGGCGGCAGGATAACCTGGAACAAAAACCGTCATCAGGGCACCGATTCGGTTCAGATTCAGAAGTGCGGGCCGGGCGGAAAAGCCATCCTGCTGCAGGACTGGACAGCCAACGAACTCGCCACCTGGAAAAAATAATACAGGCGAGGTAATTGCAAAACTCCCAATTCTGTCATTCCAAGTGACGCTTCTGGACGGGAATTGTATAGGGGCACGGCATGCCGTGCCCCTACTGTATCTAAAATCATAGATACCCTATTTAACCCTATTTAAGCGTTGAATAGTTACCTGTTAAGAACATTAATCTTCGCTTTGAGCACATTTCACCATACAACCTTCCCCTCCCTTGACGGGAAGGCTAATATGAGAAGGCGCCCGGAGTTAAATTACTTTATCGGAGGGAAGCATGTACGATTTTTTGATGACAAAAGAGCAGCTCAATTTCCGCGATGAGGTGCGCGATTTCGTCAAATGGGTGCCTCGTGAGCTAATCCTTGCGATGGACAAGGACGAAATAAAGTTTCCGAAGGAATTTCTCCAGGAGGCGGGGCGGCGCAACCTGCTGGGCTGCCGCTACCCCAAACAGTGGGGCGGTCGCGGCATGGACTGGGTGACGACCGGGATGGTATTGGAAGAAATAGGAACCTTAAGTTATGAACTTGCATGCGTATTTGGAGTAGGGGCGGAGCTTGTCTGCGACGCGCTCATTCAGCACGGAACCGATGCGCAGAAGGAAAAATATGTAAAACCCCTCTTGAAAGGCGAAATTTTCGCGGCGGAAGGGTTGACGGAGCCGCGGGGGGGATCCGACTTTTTCGGCGCTACATCGAAAGCCGAGGATATGGGTGATTATTTCCTGTTGAACGGCCAGAAGCGGTTCATTGTCGGCGGAGAGGGCGCCGACTATTTTCTTCTTTACGCCAAAACAAGCTTTGAGCCCACGGTAAAACCGCAGAACTCCATGACCGCTTTTATCGTGGACCGCGGTCCCGGCGTCGAAACGAAATACCTCTACAGCCTGATGGGGGGGAGGGGGGGGGGAACGGCGCGGGTCGTTTTCAAGGACGTCATGGTGCCGAAAGAAAACGTTGTGGGGCGTATCGATGGCGGCTACGACATCTTCAATACGATGATGATCCCGGAGCGTCTCGGAACGGCGATAATGACGATCGGCTCTGCCCGGGTGGCGCTCGACATCGCCACCCACTACACGACAAGACGCAAGGCGTTCGGCAAAACATTGAACTCGTTTCAGGGCGTCAGTTTCCAGATCGCCGAGGCGGCGATGCTGCTCGACGCCGCCCGTTCACTGGGCTATGTCACCTGTCGGGCGATAGACGCCGGCGTGTCAACCGACAAGGCCAGGCGCATGATCTCCGAATCAAAGCGATTTATTACGGAATCATGCCAGAAGGCGGCCCATAACTCGATGCAGGCGCTCGGCGGGATCGGTTATACGAATGTCTTTCCGGTCGAGAGGATCTTCCGCGATATCCGTCTGGCGACGATCTGGACGGGAACAAGCGAGGTCATGTCGATGATTGTCGCCCACGAGTGGTACAAAGAGACGGAAAAAAACAGGGAAACCCTGCATACCCGCGATTTCGAGGCGGATGCAGCAGAGGCGTTCGCCGAGGACGAAAAGATCTACGAATAGATTTTCCCTTCACGTGTTACTGACAGATAATATCTCTTGACAAGCAAAAATAGTTTTCATAAACTTCCGGCACCAAAAAAGGAAATTCTTTTCAATCCAAAAAAACGAGGAGGGAACTCAATGCATCGACTACTTACGGCATTAATCAGTGGTTTATGTCTCATCGGTTTCGTCGGCGGGGCCATGGCCCAGACCCAGATCAACATTGCCACCGTTACCAACCCGGCTTTCGTCCACACCAGGGCAGCCGAGTGGTTCAAGGGCTGCGTGGAGAAGGCGGCGCCCGGCAAGTTAGGCGTGGTGGTCCACCACTCGGCCGCGCTGGGCAGCGAGACCCAGGTGCTGCAGCAGATCCAACTGGGAACCACCCAGATGTCCGTTTGCACCACCGGCCCCATCGAGGCTTTCGTGCCCGAGATCAAGGCCCTGGAAATGCCCTTCGTGTTTCCCTCCTACGAAGCCGCCGACAAGGTCCTGGACGGGCCCATCGGCCGGGATCTCGCCAAAAAGTTTGAAAAATCGGGCTTCGTCGCTCTGGCTTTCCTGGACAACGGCTTCCGCAACGTTACCAATTCCAAAAAGGCCGCGAAAACACCGGAGGACCTCAAGGGCCTGAAAATACGGACGATGGAGGCTCCCACTCACCTTGCCATCT
>Ga0208373_1000327_pt1 | contig 86005 bp, 76 predicted proteins | sample RifOxyC2_FD_184036 | JGI IMG/M metagenome (GOLD analysis project Ga0208373, IMG submission 184036) | Soil microbial communities from Rifle, Colorado - Rifle Oxygen_injection C2 (SPAdes) | ecosystem: Environmental > Terrestrial > Deep subsurface > Rock core/Sediment | place: Rifle, Colorado... | reverse complement strand
GAAGGAATTTTTGCCCGCCGATGCATATCTGATGAGCAGGCAACCAAAAATACAGAATAGTTCTGCTAAACACTAATGATTCTACACGGCATACTTTATATGTTAAGTTATAAGATAAAATAAATATTTATTATATTTATGCTAATTTTAGGTAAATATTATAGATATGATGCATGATATATTTCTTATATTTGACAGTATTCTTATCTTAGTCTATGATATACATTGATTTTAAATAAGTTAAAAATCATATAAATAATTAACTCAACTAAGAATTAAAAATATGGAAAGTATAGAGAATCAGTTCATTGTCCCAGAAGACAAGTATACAGGTAATGTAAAGGGTCTTGCCATTAGAGCAATCAAATTTGGTCGTGTAACAGAAAGTGGAAAGATCGTTTTAGATGTGGATAATTTGTCAAAAGACGATGCGCTTCGGCTTTGTCTTGTGTTGAGATTTATCGCACATGAGTTTAAAGAAGAAATTGTTTCTGCTGTTCGGCCAGTTGAATTAACGGGTGTCTTAAATCAACGGATCGAAGCAATCGGAGCTGGATTGAGTAAATTATCAAAAAATGGATTTGCAAAAAAAATTGGAAGAGGACAATACATCATTCATCACTATAAAATTGATGAGTTTTTAACTGACTTGGAAGATCAACAATCACAATCTGGCCAAACAAAAAACTCTACCAAGAAAAGTGGTAACGGTCATTCCACAGTGAGTACGAAGCAATTGACAGGTGTAGGATTAGATATACAGATGCTTATTGATAATGGTTTTCTCGATAAACCAAGATTAATGAGTGATATCATTGATGAACTAAAAAAAGAATCACGCTATCATTCGGATAGGGTTGTTGATAAAACAGTTCGAGATAGCTTTGTTAAAAATCGAAGAAGCCTCAAAAGAATTGAAAATAATAATGGAGGCAAAGCAAGATGGGTGTATGTTGTTAGAAAATCACAGTAAATATATATGAGTGAAATTAACCTAAAGGCAGAACTGAATAGATTGCCAATAAAAAGAATGAATGGTCAACAGAAATTTATTGCAGTAGCTTGTATTATGATCAGCTCATCATTAGAGAAAGAAATTTCTGTTAAAGAAATTCAGAAAAATTGGAAAAAATCTTTGCTTGGCATTGGATACAGTTATACCTATTATGATCGATCGCAGACAGAAGATTGGGTCGTGCCAGTATCATCGGCAACTGGTATTTTTACCATTACCTCTGATGGTCTCCGGCAGTTCAAATCATTACAAGGCATTAAAGATGTAAATAACAAATATAGAAAGAATGGTTCATTAGTCATTTTCGACAAAAAAAGTACACACACTTTTGATAAATATGTCAGAGGTATCGTTGGGAATGCAAAAAAAGAGATATTGATTGCTGATTCTTGGGTAAATGAGTATACATTCGACAATATATTGGATTCGATCCCAGTGACTGTGAATATTAAATTAATTTATGCAAATCCAGTTGATAAATTTGATCAAAGAAAAAAACGATTTGAGTCTGAATATACAAAATTTTATTCAAAACAATATAAGTCGTTACATGATCGTTTTTTTATTGTTGATGGCCAAGGCTATATCAGTGGCCCATCGTTGAAAGATGCCGCTTTAAAAAGTCCAGCTATTTTAGTAGAGTTAGGCAAAAGCGAATCGTCTTTGTTAAGACTTTTTCATCAAGAATTGTGGAAAAAATAAAGTATGCCGTGTAGAATCATTAGTGTTTAGCAGAACTATTCTGTATTTTTGGTTGCCTGCTCATCAGATATGCATCGGCGGGCAAAAATTCCTTCCCCCTGACCCCCTTCCTTTTTGCCCGCCGCGTCCTATTCCGTTTCGCTCGAATTTTGTGTATAATAAGTTCGAATTTCGTCGTAAGTAGTCAGTTAAAAATAAAAATACCTTTTCAGAAGGTATTTTTTCATTGATTTAGGGGACGAGGGATGAGAAGGGTTGGGAGTGAGCAAGGAATGAAATGACGAAGCGAACGATCGCTGGATTGCCGGTGGCAAGCCAGCGCCAACCCAGGACAAAAATCCCTCTTCCCCAGTTGGACGTTCGAGCCAGCGAAAACCCAAAACCATGGCCTGAAAACCTTGGCCTTGAATTTATTGCACGAAATGATATAGTAAATGTACATATGAGTGAAACGCGCATTGTTACACAACACATTTCTCTTCCTGAATTAAAACAGCTGGCTGAGCAACGCTTTGGTGATATGGTTAAAGCTGTGGTTGATCTTGAAAAGAATATCATGGTAGTTGGTGGTGAGTTACATTCTGATCAAGAGAAGTTATTAATTGAACAAGGTTCAAAGCAAGAAAATGTATGGGGGATTAATTTGTATCCAGATGTGGTTGGTGATGATTGGTTAGAATTTGATTCAATGATAAATATTCGGCCGCGTCAGAATAATCGTTCAAGATCTGTTGAAGATATGAATATACAAAAACAAATTATCGCGCTTGTGAATAAATTACTGCAATAATTATGTCATATCAACATGCAGAATTAGCCACTGGTCGTTGGCACACTCTTTCGTTGATGGAACAGCTTGGGAATATTGGTAGTGAAGTAGAACGAACGATCCGATGGAAAAACAAACAAAACAGTGTTCAAGCTACGAAGGCTATGGAACGTGCTTTGGAATTATTAGATTTAACTGCTAGCGATCAACGCTGGATTCAAGCGAAGCGTTTGAAGGAAATTCTACGTATGCGGGAGGTATTGTGTGATTGGTTTTATGGTGATAATAATTATCACAGCACCTCTCGGCAGTGGCAAAAGTATTTTTTGTATTTTGGTATTGCAGCCCGGCAATCTAGTTTTTCATAATGCTAATTTGTTATCCGCTAAATTCTGGTTGGTTTTGTAATTCAAAGTAAGATCGTTGATATCGGTATCAGGTTTGGTGATAGGGAGTGGTTTAAATAACGACCGCTGGCCTGCGATGACAATGCATAAGTTACAGCTGTACCACAGCGTTGTAGCGCTTGTTTCCATTTCCGTTTCGCTTGAATATTTGGTAAAATACGTTCGAATTTCGTCGTAAGTAGTCAGTAAAAATAAAAATACCTTTTCAGAAGGTATTTTTTCATTGATTTAGGGGACGAGGGATGAGAAGGGTTGGAAGTGAACAAGGAATAAAATGACGAAGCGAACGATCGATGGATTGCCGGTGGCAAGCCAGCGCCAACCCAGGACAAAAATCCCTCTTCCCCAGCCGGCAAAAAACTTCGGATATGCCTAACGATGCATGGCGGAACCCGCCAGTTGTTGCTCGTCGCTACGAGACTGCGCACATCTGTCGGCTAGCCAAAATCCGTTGCGTGAGCTACGCTCACTACACGGACTTTGTCTAGCCACCGCGCGTTAGGCGACATATTCCCAAGTCTCTTTTTAAGAATAAGGAACGAGTGAAAAATTTTTATTTTTAAAGAAGGGGAAATAGAATATATTATTTACTAATCAACTAAACATTATGATTACATACATACTATTTATCATCGGATTTTTCCTTCTCATTAAAGGTGCTAATCTCTTAGTTGATGGTTCGGCTTCAATCGCAAAAAAACTCAAAATTTCAAGTATTGTTATTGGCTTAACCATAGTGGCCTTTGGCACTTCCGCTCCAGAATTTATTGTTAACATTTTTGCAAGCGTGCAAGGCAACACCGAAATTGCGATTGGAAATATTTTGGGAAGTAATATCGCAAATATACTGCTAATACTCGGGATATCAGCCATTATTTACCCCATAACCGCAAAGAAAAACACAGTTTTAAAAGAAATCCCATTGAGCCTTTTGGCTGCCATTGTGTTGGGTCTTATGGCCAATGATATGATTATTGATGGAGCAAGCTTTTCTGGTATCACAAGAATAGATGGTTTTATTTTCTTGTCTTTTTTTATTATTTTTCTTTACTACACATTTGGAATTACAAAGTCCGATAAAGATATTGTTGAAGAAGAAATTAAAGTATTTACTTACTCTAAGTCTGCAATATTCATTATCTTAGGCCTTGTCGGTTTAACTATTGGTGGAAAATGGATTGTTGATGGTGCTGTTCAAATCGCCGAATTTTTTAATATAAGTCAATCATTAATCGGATTAACAATTGTTGCGGTTGGTACCTCGTTGCCGGAATTAGCCACTTCTGCGATTGCCGCTTACAAAAAACAATCAGACATTGCAATCGGAAATGTAGTCGGATCAAATATTTTCAACATTTTTTGGATTCTTGGCGCTAGTGCTATTATCCGTCCATTACCATTTAATATAAGCTCCAACAGCGATATAGCGATGGTGATATTTGCAAGTGTTATGTTGTTTTTGGTAATGTTTGTAGGTAAAAAACGAGTTGTCGAAAGGTGGCAAGGAGTGTTTATGGTTATTTCATATGTTGGGTATGTGGTATTTTTGGTTTTAACTAAATAATGACTGCTTCACCACAAGCCACTTTCTTTCAAAGCAATAATCAGCGTAGTAATAATACCGTCGGTCAAAAAATAGATAATATAGTTCTTCATAAAATGTTGTGAGTCCAAAATTCCACAGGTTTGCACGTGGTTGCAATGGTGCGATTGTTGGTAATTTAAAAATCCCAGACTTTCTTTTTGACTCCGCTAACTAGTGGGTAAACCGTTTTTTTGCTATACTAACGCACATAATTCATTAACATGTTTAATTACTAGGTCTGGCGTAGGCAAAGCTTTTCTCCAATCAAAAGGTTCGAAAGCTGTATTACCAAGCCTGCATTTCAGTACAAACGGAAAATTCGTGCCCACGCGCGTCACAACCGCCCTTTCCTTGTATTATATAACAATATTGTATCATAAGCCAATAAGCTCTATAATAGTTTATTATGAGCAATTCCGTAAAAAAGTTAGCAATCAATATTAAAAGAATACGTACTGAAAAAAACATGACTCAGGGGGATTTGTGTAGAGCAACTGGTCTTGATCGTGCTTATATTAGCAATATAGAGAGCGCAAAGAAAAATCCAACGCTAAAAACTATAGAAAAGATTGCTAAAGCATTGGGTGTTTCTGTTGATGAATTAATGAAATAAAAAATGGCAAATAGTAACCTTACAAACGCAAAAAGGGCAAAGAATGATGAGTTTTATACTCAATACGTTGATATTCAAAAAGAGATTGAAGCGTATTTAGAATATAACCCCAATGTATTCCGCGGTAAGGTGGTGTATTGCAACTGCGACGATCCGTTCGAGAGTAATTTTTTTCGCTATTTTGTGCTGAATTTCAACAAACTTGGATTGAAACAGCTTATCACCACCAGCTACAAACCCTCGCCCGTAGCCAACACGCAACTGAATTTGTTTGGCGATGACAAAACTCTCACAAAATCAAAAGGTCGTCCCAAGATAAATGCCAACAAATTTATTGTGAGCGATGTGCGCGATATAGATGGCGACGGCGAGTTCAACTTGAAGGATATTGCCCAACAGTTAAAAGTGAACAAGCACAACGAATGGACGCCTCTAGAAGGCGACGGCGATTTCCGTAGCGATGAATGTATAAATCTACTCAAACAATCCGACATCGTGGTAACAAATCCACCGTTCAGCCTGTTTCGCGAATATGTTAAACAACTTTTTGATTACAACAAAAAGTTTGTAATTATCGGTAATATGAATGCGATTACTTACAAAGAAATATTTCCAAAAATTAAGGAAAATAAAATGTGGCTTGGTGCAACAAATTTTAATACGGGTATGTATTTCAAAGTCCCAGAAAGTTTTACTTATGCGTCAACCTACAAATTTGAGCGTGAGCGAAATGGTGAAAAAGTTAATCGTGTGCCTGGTGTATGTTGGTTTACTCGTTTAGACCATGGACGTCGTCACCAACCATTACCGCTTATGACCATGGAAGAAAATTTAAAATACAGCAAGCACAAAGAAATTAAAGGAAAAAAGGCGTATGATAAATATGATAATTACAATGCCATAGAAGTGTCATTTACCGATTCCATTCCGAGTGATTATTATGGCGTAATGGGTGTGCCAATTAGTTTTTTGGATAAATACAATCCTGACCAGTTTGAAATTTTAGGAGCTACTCAAAGAGGTTGTCACGATGAGGTTCATGATACAAAAAAATATGATGATTACTGGGAAGTAAGACAGAATGGTAAAGAAACAGGATCGTCTGGTGGAAAAACAAATGAAAATGCCAATTTGGTTGGGAATGATGGAAAAAAGAATTATTTTATAAATAAAGAAGGCCGAATAATTCAATCCGCTTATCAAAGAATTTTTATTAGGCATAAGAAAAAAACAATATGAAAGGAATTATCTATATAATGACATCAGCTGTTTCTGGTTTAATAAAAATAGGGCAAACTGGCGCTGGTAATTATCAGGAAAGAATGCGAAATCTTGAAGCGAATGGTTATTATAATGTTTCTGGTTTGAAAAGGTTTTTTGCGATTGAACTTGAAGATTATAATGATAAAGAAAAGCTTTTAAAGGAAATTTTTAATAAACATCGGGTTGGAGATAGTGAATTATTTGCTCTTGATTATGATTTAGTGCGACAACTTTTGTTATCATTCGAAGGCAAAGTGATATATCCCAAAGATGTAAACAAAGAAAAGGAATTTGACGAGGTTTCGAAAGCGAGAGAGCAGGGAGTGCGGTTTAGTTTTTATAAAAAAGGGATTAAAAATGGAGAAGAAATTGTTTTTATAGCTGATAAAGAAATCACTGCGAAAGTAGTTGGCGAGCGTGAAGTGGAATATGGTGAACAAATGTGGAAACTTGCACCATTAACGTACAAAATATACGAGCAAAAAGGAGGATTAAATGAGAGTGGTGCATACCAAGGAGCTGCTTACTGGCAATATAAAGGCAAAAGATTAAGAGATTTGTCTGATGTCACAAATTAAAAAAATTATGACAAATAAAAATAATTCCGGCGAGATAATTATTTATGAAGGCGCGGATGGGGCACCTGGTATTGAGGTGCGTGTTAGAGGGTGAGGCGGTGTGGCTTTCGCAAAAACAATTAGAAACAAAAAAGTAAAAAAATATGAACGATCTTATAAACATCAAAGTAATTCAAAAAGATTTTAATGGCGAGAAAAAGCGATTTGTGAATGCAAGGGAATTGCATAAGTGGCTTGGCGTTGGAAAATTCTTTGCTAACTGGATTAAAGATAGGATAGAAAAGTATGGTTTCGTGGAAAATTTAGACTATTTCATAACCATTGCCAATTCTGGCAATGGTTTAAGCGCGCAATCTAAAGGGAAAATTGTTGATGCGAAAACAGGAAAAGTTTTAGCCAAAGACTATATTCTTTCCGTGGATATGGCCAAAGAATTGGCGATGGTGGAAAATAGTGAAATTGGCAAACAAGTCAGGAGGTATTTTATACGGGTTGAGGGTGATTTTAAAAAAGTGATGCGGATTGCCACGATGGATCCAAAAATCATTAATCAATTAACGACGCAGTTTTTTGAGACCAGAGAGGAGACCAAAGATTACAGAAAAGATTTTACGGATTGCATAAAAAACTTTGTGGCAGTAAAAAATTATGGAACATATACGGATATGCTGTATAGTTTTTTATTTTTGGAAAAGGCAAAAGAATACAGAAAACTTTTGGATTTGGTTAAAAAGGATTTTACCAGAAATTATATGTATGAAGAAATTTTATTAACTATTGGTGCTTTTGAATCGGGTTTATCCGGAGAGATAGAAAAAGAATTTAAGAAGTTGGGGAGGATGTTAACTCAGGGCGAGTTTGTAAAAAAGTTTAACGAATTTTCTTCCACAAAAAATTGGTTGGTATACCAGAAAAGAGCAAGAAGTATAATGGCAACTTACGATGAGGAATTGCGAAGTATAAAACATCCCAAGTTGATCGATTATAAAAAAGAATTCAGCCAAGAAGATATTCAAAAACTTATTGGATAAAAAATAATATGAAAACCACTTTAAAAATCAACATCACTGTCAAAGATATTTGCGAAGGGTTCGTCTATAACGAATTGGAAGGCAAAGGGTTATTCGGTTTGTCTGGCAAGCTCACTATTCAGCCGGAGTATCAGCGTAATTATATTTATGCCTCTGACGGCGGAAAAAGAGAGATGGCTGTTATTGAATCAATACTCAAAGGCTACCCAATAGGCTTGATTTATTTTAATCAGGTTTCTGAAAACAATCTGGAAGTTTTGGACGGACAACAGCGCATCACCAGTGTTGGACGTTTCGTGACTGACAAATTTGCCATCAAAGATGAAAATGGCATGGAGCAATATTTTGGAGGCATGGCAAAAGACAAGAAAGCCAAGATATTGGAAACAAAATTGCTTATTTATGAATGCGAGGGTACGGAAAGCGAGATCAAAGAATGGTTTCGAACTATCAATATCGCTGGTGTTCCACTGAATAATCAGGAGTTATTGAATGCTGTATATTCCGGTCCTTTTGTAACACTCTGCAAGGAGGAGTTTAGTAATAGTCAAAACGCTAACATTCAAAAATGGAGTGCGTACGTATCAGGTAGTGCCAACCGGCAGGACTTTTTGGAACGCGCACTAGGCTGGGTAAGTAAAGATAATATCGGAGACTATATGAGTAGTCATCGAAATGACAAAAATATTAACGAGTTAAAAACATACTTTAGCAGTGTAATTGATTGGGTTTCTACTGTATTTATTGATGTGGAAAACGAGATGCGCGGATTGGAGTGGGGACGGTTGTATGAAACATACCATAAAAAATCCTACAATCCGAAAAAGATTTCTGAAGAAGTACATAAACTGTATGGCGATCCATATGTTAAAAGCCGCAAAGGTATTTTTGAGTTTATTTTAGGAGGTTCTACTGATACAAAATTACTTAATGTTAGAGTTTTTGATGACGCAACAAAAAAATCAGTATACAAAATACAAACAACAAAAGCTGAAAAGAAAAAAGAATCAAACTGCCCCCTGTGCGCTCTCGGGCATGATGCCAATAATGAAAAAATCTGGAGTTTAAATGATATGGATGCTGACCATGTAGCGTCTTGGAGTAAAGGTGGTGCGACGTCAGCTAAAAATTGTCAGATGTTGTGCAAGACTCATAATCGAGCGAAAGGTAATCGGTAATAGAAAACTTAAGCGAAGACGAATTAGCAATTTTCGATTTACTGGTTAAAGAAGATTTAAACCCAGATGAAGTCGCAACTATTAAAGGAGCGTCCCATGAACTACTCACAAACATTAAACCCTATCGAGAGGTGAAAGAACTCGTTAATGCATGATCGGAATAATATCATCAATGACATAATATGTGCTATACTACTCATCAGTTATGGAGGACATCAACACAAATCAATTTATTAAAGGTGTAGAACGCTTAGTGAAACCAACCGATGTGGTGGCAATCAGTTTTTTGAATTCGTTTACCAAACTCATTCCAAAATCACTGCAGAAAAAGGTAAGGGAGTTTTTTTGAATGATAGACAAATACATGTATCAAGTATCGATTCGTTATCAGAAGCACTCATTTTTTCTATTCCAGGAAACAGGGAAGGGGATGACATGAATAAAGGAATGCAATTATTTACAGCCTTATTAAATATTCGTACATCAATAAAACATTGGGGTTCTGTAGCAATGGAAATAGCATACGTTGCAGCTGGTAATGCGGAAGGGGCGGTGTACAATGCACATCAACGCTTGTTTCGAATCATACATTACACAAAAAGTTGCTTTCAAATCTTCAATGAGTAGAAATAATAAAAATAATATATGATCTATTTAATAGGTGGTCCTGCAAAGTGCGGCAAAACAACCCTTTCAAAACAGATGTCCAAGAAATATGGTATTCCTTGGGTTTCAAGCGATACGTTACAAGTAGTCGCTTGGAAATATGTTGAAAAATATGCTTCCTCAGAAGAAATGAAAAAATTGTATCCGCATAATGCCGTAAGAGCGAAAACAAACGATGAGATGTATTCAAAAAATACACCACAACAGATTGCAAAAAATTATATCAAGCAGGCACAGGCAACATATGATGCGATTGACATGTTTTGTATTTGTGAAATTGCCGATGGTAATGATTATATTGTTGAGGGGTACCATGTTACACCACAATTGGCTGAGCGACTCATGAAAAAATATGGGAAAGAGAATTTTAAGGCAGTATTTCTTGTGAAGCACGATGTAGAAAAATTTGTGCATGATGTGAAAAAGAGCTCAACACCGAACGATTGGATTTTGAAGAAAACAAAAAAAGAAGAAACGTTTTATAAAATTGCTGAGATGATTAGTTATTATGGTCAGTGGTTTAGTACAGAAGCACAGAAGTACAATTTGCCGCTTATGAACATGGATATGAATTTTACGAAGCAACTTCAGAAAGCAATGAAATTTTTACGTGAGTAGATTCATTGTATGTAATTGGGTATAAAAAATGGTGTGGCCTATATGGTTAAAACCAGAAAGCCGCACCATGGGTTCATGATGTGAAATAAATTCAGATCATGAAAATTTTTGCCTCACCCGGTTTTGGGAGGCAATATTTCCAACAAACCGTCACCCCGATGATGGATAGCAATGCTATTCATCCGAACCCAGTGACAAGAAAAAAATCTTCGTCACTAAATTTTTTAAAAAATTCCAAGATCCGCTGGTCAACCAGCGAATCCTGAATTTTTATAGATTCAAACCATCCAAAATATTCTTCGTGCGCCATGTCGCACCTCCTCAAAAATCCCAATGTTAAGGACACCAACGCAAAACGATCTTATACTGACTACACTTTTTGTCATTAAAATACATAAAATATTCATAAAAATGCGAATAAACTATTATTTTTTGTTCATACAAAATATAAATGACGTAAAATATTGACACATTTATATATTTATAGTAGAGTAATTTTATATGCAAAAAATAAAGGATCATCTCATACAGCTCGGCCTTAAAGACAAAGAAGCAGATGTATATTTAGCTGTATTGTCTTTAGGAAAAGGAACTATTACAGATATTGCGCGAAAATCTGGCATTAAAAGAACATCTATTTATCAATACCTTGAACCTCTGCTAAAAGAAGCATTGCTTTATAAAATAACAATACAAAAAAGAGTATTTTATGCTGCAGAGAACCCTAAAAAAATCATCAAGTTGTTAGAGCACAAAAAAAGTGAGATCGATGAGAAGAAAAGGAATATACAGAATATTCTGCCAAATCTCGAAGCGCTCTATTCAGCATCACTCACAAAGCCAAGTATCACGTTTTATGAAGGAAAAGAGGGGATACGGAATGTCTACCATGAAATAGTGAATACTCATAAAAAAGTGTATTGTTTTTTCTCGCCAAAGAATTTTTTTCAGCTATTTTCGTATGAAGAAAATGACAAGTTGTTAATGACGCTATATAAAAATGGTGGCATGCTGTATAATTTGATTGAAAAATCAGATGAAGCAGACAAACGATTGCAAATCAAAAAATATAACAGTTTTGTTAAAACGAAAATATTGCCTGATAAATTTACATTTAATACAGATCTGCTTATTGTTGGTGATACGATTGCGCTCATTTCATTTGATAATCTCATTGCCGTAACAATTCAAGATGCAGCTATAGCAAGACTCCAAAAAAATATTTTTGAAATGATTTGGAAAAGCATTAAATAGATGTATGTATTGCAATAATTTTCCAATTAGTATCTTCATTTTATTTCACTTGATAGGTAGATAAATCGATAGAGTACATTTTTTGTCCAGACCACTGTAGAAATTTCACAAAATCATCTTTGCGGAGTTCTAGAGTTGCTGTGTTGATATTGGGGTGATAACTTAAATACTCATGCAGAAGTAAATCATCATCAATAATCACTTGAACCTCTTTGTTAATGTCATTGATTAAACCAAGGGGCGTAACCGAGCCTGGAGTAATGTCTAAATACTTCATGAGCCGTTCAGGTGATGCAAAACTAAGAGGTGTCTCATTTAATGTTTGAGTGAGCTTCTTTAAATCAATCATTTTTGTATGCTCTATGATAACCAAATAATGGTGATTTCCTTTACGGTTACGTAAAAACAAATTTTTACTTTTGCCACCTTTAATGTGTTTAGAATAGGGGATAGCTTCTTCGGCAGTATGCAGTGGTGGGTGAGTATATTCTACAAATGGGATGTTGAGACTATGAAGTATTGAATAAATATCGTCGCCCGTTTGATAGTTGTTTTTGGTAATTTTTGGATTCTGCCAATCGTTATTATCAATCATAATATCAGAAACTGCAATCGGGTCATGTAATTTTCGATGCAGTTCTTGGCCAGGAAGATATTTTTTTTCATATCGCTCTTTTACAGTTGATGCATTCCCATAGCGTTTTTCATCACGAATAACAGCTCGATCGATCGTTGTTTTTGGATCAATATGCAAATAGATTTTCATGTCAAAATAATTTCGAAGGCTCGGGCGAAGAATGAATATGCCTTCAACTAAAAGAATAAGTGGGTAGGTAAGGGGTGTCGTTTCAACTGTGCTTGTATCTGTATCGTAATCGTGGTGTGTAAACGTAATACGATCTTTCTTGTGCTGTATGGGTTCAAGAACCTCTTTCTCTAAACGATCAAAATTAATCGCAAAGAATATGATATTATTGGGTTAATTGATTATCGTGGTGGTACACTAGGCAAAACAGCCATTGATGATTCTGTTTTTATTCCTTATTCTGTGGCCGAACGTTATGTGCTTGGTTCCGATGCCATGGTATTTTTAAACGTCGAAGCTGTCGATCTTCAGAGTATACCGGCAGCCATGGAAGACATTCGTAAAATTTTACGTGTAGAACACAATCTGAAGTCGAACGAAGCCGATGATTTTATGTTACGCGATATGGGTACCGTTGTATCTTCGGCAACGTCTTCTTCTCGCACTATGTCTTTTTTATTAGGTAGCGTGGCTGCTGTAGTATTGGTGGTTGGCGGTATTGGTATTATGAATATTATGTTAATTAGTGTTCAAGAACGTACTAAAGAAATTGGCATTCGCAAAGCAGTTGGGGCAAAACCTTATCATATTTTATCCCAATTTTTATTTGAAGCAATTATTCTTAGCGTCTTAGCCGCTGCCATCGGATTGGTAGTGGCCGGTGGGGCTATGATACTAATCGCTAATAGTAACTTATCCATTGTTCCTGCCTGGTGGGGTTTTATGATGGCGTTTTTTTCTTCGGTTTTAATAGGAGTATTTTTTGGGTATTATCCAGCCAAAAAGGCGGCGGCATTAAATCCAGTTGAAGCATTAAGATGATAATATATTTATATTAACAATATTAAATAAATTAATAAATAATTATATGATGCAAAAAAAGAAAAAAATAATCGTGCTTATAGCCATTATTGGAGGAGTTATTTTAATCGGAGGTGGGGTTGTTTGGGGATTTATTTATCAACGAATGCAACAGGCCGGTAGTATTGCGGCTATTGGTGACGGTGTGTCCGCTCCTAGTCGAGCGGCCGAGATTAATGGCCCTATCGTATCAATAGTAGGCAATGAATTAGTAGTGAATAATATAATTGGCGGTCCATCTGAAGAAGAGAAAAAAGAATTACAAAAAAAGATGCTCACTGCTAGCGCTGAAGAAAAACAGGCTTTTAAAGAATCAATGTTAGCTAAAATGCAAAAGGAACCAGTCACGATTATAATTCCTGTTGGCATTACCATTACCAAAGACGAATTATCTACCGGCAATCCAGTGCCAACGTCTTTTTCTGATTTACAACCAAACAAAACAGTATCAATCTGGTTAACGACTGATAAAAAAGTGGAAGCCGTTATGTTAAGAGGAACATCATTATGAGTAAAGCATCACCTAAAAAAAATAATCATAAAAAGCGCAACTGGATAATAGTGGTTATAGTAGTTTTAATCATTGGTATGGTGGGTTATTATTATAAAATTTTATCTGGCAAAGAAACACAGGTGCAACAACCTGTGTATCAACCAATAACAGTAAAACGTAATAATATTGAAATTGCCTTTACTACCGATGGCCAAGCCAGTGCTTTGGTAGAAAATCTTAATTTTGCTACCAGTGGTACTGTGAAGGAGATAGCGGTTCGAGTAGGTGATGTGGTGAGTGTCGGAGATATGTTGGCTAAGTTAGATGAAGAAAAACTACAAGAGCAGATTAACCAAGCTCAAGCTAATTATAATAAAACCGTTGCTGATTATAAACAAGTAACGGGAGTTGATTTAGCCACTAAAGACGCAGTAGTAAATTCTAATGCTGAACAATTAGATAAACAAAATGATATCTACAATACTCAAGTAACCAACGCGCAGAATAATTATGATGCTGCCATTAAAAAAGAAGAAGAAGCGTTGGCGGATTTAAAAGAAAAAAAATCGGATTTAGAAAATGATCTAACAGCTTTAAAAGAAGATCAAACTGCTTTGGCGGAAGATTTAGAAACTTTGGCAGCGGAATTAACTACGTTAGAAGCAACTATTCCTGTTAATCAGGAGGCGGTGGCTAGCAAAGAAAACGCCATTGATGCCAAAGAAACTGCTATTGATAACAATGAGAAAGCCATTGCTAATACGGAAGAAGCCATCAAAGACGTGAAGGTTGATATTAAAGAACAAGAAGCGGATATAGCTACTACTAAACACACCGAGCAGGATAAAGTAAATGCCACGATTGCCAGTGAACAACAAAAAGTAACAACTGTCGAAGGAGCTTTGACTACGGCACAAAAACAGCGCGATCAAACTTACGGTTCACGCAATGCGAGCGCGGAAACAGTCAATGCTAATTTAGCTGTTCTTAAAACGGCTCAACAAAATTTAAAAGACGCTATTTTACATGCTCCGGCTAATGGAGTTATAGCTGAAATTAATTATGCTGTTGGAGAAACGGTCACTCAAAATCAAACTAAACCATTCGCAAAATTACAGGATAGTAAACAGCCAGTTCCGCAGGTGGAAGTGTTTGCCGAAGAAGGTGAAGCCGTAAAGATAAGTAAAGATATGGCAGTAAAAGTAGCATTTGATTTGTATGATGGAGAGGATTTTGCGGGCAAGGTGCAATTTTTATCACCTATCGCTACCATAGATCAAAACGATTATAATACGTATCAAGTGTTAATTGATCTGATTGATCCGCAAAAATCAATTTTAGACGGTATGTTGGGTGAAGTGCGGTTTATTACTAAAGAAGTACCAAATGTAATAGTAATTCCTATAGACGCTGTTTATCAACAAAATGGTGTTACCGTAGTAACGGTAGTAACTAACCAAGAAAATCAAACCCGGACCGTAGAGACTGGATTTACGGATGGAAAAGTGGTTGAAATAAAATCAGGACTTGAAGAAGGGGAGCAAGTATTATCATTAGTTCAGCCATCATGACAATACCTAATCATAAGATAATAATTAAATTACGTGGCATTACTAGAGAATATGCTTTGGGGAAAGAAAATGTATTAGCGGTATTGAACGGTATTGATTGTGAAATTTATCAAGGGGAGTTTGTTGCTATCATGGGTCCGTCTGGATCAGGTAAATCGACGTTGCTTAATGTGATTGGCTGTTTGGATGTTCCTAGCGCAGGAGATTATTGGTTAGAAGGAGAGTTGGTATCTGAAAAAACAGAAGAGGAGTTAGCCACTGTTCGTAGTGAAAAAATTGGCTTCATATTCCAAAATTTTAACTTGATTACTGAAATATCAGCGTTAGAAAATGTATTAGTTCCACAGCTGTATACCACATCGGCCAAAGAGAATATTGAGCAAGCAACCATGTTATTAGAAAAAGTAGGCTTAACTGAACGTAGGCATCACAAACCCGCTGAATTATCTGGCGGTCAGCGTCAACGAGTGGCCATTGCTCGGGCACTAATTAATAATCCTGATATCATTATTGCGGATGAACCCACTGGAAATTTAGATAGTAAAACAGGCCGGGAAATATTACAGCTGCTTACTGAATTACATAACAATGGTAAAACGCTGGTTTTAGTAACACATGATCCTGCTATTGGTAAAATGGCAGAACGTGTTATTTATATTAAGGATGGTAAAATCGTTTCGGAGTTATAAAAAACTACTGTCCGTTTTTTTATTCGGCGGGCAAAAATTCCTTCCCCCCAACCTCCTTCCTTTTTGCCCGCCGCGCCCTATTCTGTTTCACTTGAATTTTGGGTATAATAAGTTCGAATTTCGTCGTAAGTAGTCAGCTCTTCGACTCGTTCTCACATTCGCTTCGCTTATTAGTTCGAACTCGCTCAGAGCTATAGCCTACTCTTATTCATAGTAGAAGAGTCTCGAGCGAACGGAGCGAGTCGAGAGACAGGTCTTGTTAAAATATTGTGATGCAAAACTACACAGTTTACATTCTCAAAAATCCAGTAGGAAAATTTTATGTTGGTCAAACGGCAAATATTAGTCTTAATTTACTTTTTGGTTCTAGAATAGTAATAGCCATTCGCTCTTGACAAAATTGTAAAAAGGTTTATACTTTAAATAGTTTAAAATTTAAACTATATGCATACTACAATAAACCAGCTCGATTATTATATACATGCGTTATTATCTCATTTAAGTAAAAATGAGTCGGCAATTCTCAAACTTGTGCCTTACGATATAAATATTCAGGAATTTCGTATTATCTATTTTATTGGACAACATGGAGAGAAAAAGATGAATGATATTGCTAATGCTCTTCAGCTTTCAATAAGCAATGTGTCAATTATTGTTGATAAGCTTGTTACAAAACGTTTGGTGAAACGTATTAATTCAACACAAGATCGAAGGGTAATCTATATTACTATGGCTCCAGTAGGAGAAAAAATTTACCGCCTGATGAAAAAGAAACACTCAGAACTCTATCAAAAACTACTTAATTCATTAAGTTTAAAAGAACAAAAAACATTATTAGAACTATTTGATAAAATGTTTAATCAAAAATAATTACAATTATGCATATTCTATTACTTCCATTGCTCGTCTTTTGGCCAGTATATAAACTCATAAAAATAATTCATTCTAAACACACAAAATAACAACCGCCTGTCAACATATTATACTTTTCTTGTAATGAATGTATATAAATTATATAAACAGAATAAATAGATATTTTTTATGACTTCAAAAAACAACATTCTTAATCAAGAGACTCTCATCAATAAAATCATTCGCTATCTTGCCGTGATAGGAATCATGCCTGGTATCATTCTGCCTTTTTACCAATTTTTCTTGCACGGTGGCCGTGATGCAGCCAGTATTATTGTCAGAAGTGCCGCTCATGCAGAAGCGCATGTTCTTGGTGGAGTTTGCTCATTATTACTCATTTTTCCGATTATCGCTACTTTTTTTACGATAGCAAAAAATAACTATAAAAAAGGTTTGTTGTTTTCTTTTGTACTCGTTCTTTTTACGCAAGCTTTATATGGTGGCTTGTTATTCGTTGATGGTTTTACAAATACAATTCTTGCTCAATATGATCCCGTTCAACAAACAAATCAACATTCAGAAAATTTATTTGAAGTTATTTTTCAAAATAATTTATTAGGCATGGCACCAATAATCATTATCATTGGTTTTTTTCTCTTGATTATAGCGTACGCACTGTGGGGAAGTTACATTATTCGCTCTAGAATATTTCCTAAATTAATAGGAGGATTATTTATTATGGGCGGTTTAATAATTGGAACAGCCTTGTTCACTCCAGCTAAATTTGCCACTCTTGGTTACGCTGGGATAGGCTTTGGCAATGCCTGGTTAGGACTTTTGATATTTACTAATAGATATACATTTAAAGCTTAAAAATAAACTAACAGTTACTACCCATCATGCCTATTCCGTTCCGCTCGAATTGTTGATAAAATAAGTTCGAATTTCGTCGTAAGTAGTCAGCCAAGCAGAACTTTCATCAAAATTGATACCACAAAGCGCAGCAAACAGCGTTTTTTTGGTACTCCTTTTCAAGGAAGTTTTCTCTGGCTGAGATTAGTATACGCTGGACGAACATTTTTTGAAAAGCAATAGGTTTGAGCCCTTCTGTCCGCACATTTCGTAACTCTCTATCTATTAAATTAAATCCGAATAAATGATATACTTATAGCATATATTTATTAACCAATTAAGATTAGTATTGTGAACATCCTTGCCTTCAATTCAAGCCACCGTGGTCGAAATGGACATAGTCATTTTTTAATTGAAAAAATTTTTCAAGGAGCTAGAAAACACGGAGTAGAGTGTGAAGAAGTAATATTAAGAGATTATAACATCAAACCATGCTTAGCTTGTGGAATGTGTCATACCAAACAACATTGGTTAAAATGTATACAAACGGATGATCTAGAAAAAATTTATCAAAAATTTCAAAAGGCTGATATTATCATCTTCAGTTCTCCTGCCTATGTGTTTGGTATTTCTTCTCGGCTCAAAATGCTGTTAGAACGCTTACTTTATAGCACAGCTGATGTGCACAATATTCAAATGAGTAAGAGTGGATTGTTTTTTCATCATATTGATCATTCTGTTTTTTCCAAACCATTTGTCCTCTTAGTGTGTTGTGATAATTTAGAAGAGGAAACCCCGAAAAACGTTATTTCTTATTTTAAAACCTATTCTCGATTTATGGATGCACCAATGCTTGGCGCACTTGTACGGAAATCAGGGGAGCTGTCTGGCTATGGTAAAAAACCTTCAGCGTACCAAAACTATCCTGTTTTGGAAAAAATTTATCAGGCCTATGAGACCATTGGAGAAGAGATTGCTCTGACAAAAAGCATAAGTAAAAGAACACAAAAATTAGCAAATAAGCCATTAATAACAGTCCCTTTCTTTAATCTGTTAAAAAGAATCCCGCAGTTTCGTCAAAAGTTTCTCGAAAAGGCGCGTGAAGTGCAACAGAAAACTTCGCAATAGGCGGTATGAAAAAATTATTCTATAATTTTCGACTGTTTAATGGCAAAGATAATACATTATTTTCGAATAAAATACTTTTAGTGAATGACGGTATTTTTAAAAATATTTTGGATATTCATGAAATAAAAAAGTACCCACAATATCAATTATGTGATTTAAATGGATTAACGGTTCTTCCTGGTTTAATTGATGCACATGTTCATATTACCAATTTTCAGTTTACTAACCCGATTAAACCGCCGGCATGTTTTCAAATAAATAAGCAACGTTATTTAAATCTCAAAACAGCGTTAAAATACGGCATCACAACTGTACGGGATCTGGGTGGATTTCCAAATTTTATTCAACAGGCAAAAAAACGAATACAAAAAGGAGAGCTTACTGGCCCTCGTATTATTGCTTGCAATTCTTTTATTACTACTGAGGATGGCCCTCCAGAAAGATATCCCAAGCGGCTGCCGAAAATTCTTGTAACGCTATTTGGTGGGCAGATGGCAGTACGCACTAAAACAAGCGCTGAAGTACGTCGAGCTGCATTGGAGAATATTCATCAAGGAGTTGAATTTTTAAAAATACATTATACAGTCAAATCAGCCTTCTACCGAGGCAAACTGCATAATTTAAGTGATGAAAGTTTGCGCATTATTAAAGACCTAGCAGATCAGCATCATCTTCAAGTAGCTATTCATCACCAAGAAAATGCTGGTTTCAAAAAGGCTATTCAATTTGGTTTTAATACGGTAGAACATTGCTCAATGGAACAGCTTGAAAAGCAAGATATTGAGCAGTTTGTTCAAAAAAAGACGGCTCTCATCCCAACGTTAAAAATTCATTACTCGCCACAACATCCGGATGAAATTCTTGACTATCTCTATTCTTCAGAGGCTCGTGAAGATTTTACAAATGAAGCCTTAAAACAACTCATTACAGATATTGAGCAGTATACAAAAAAACCGTATCCACCGGCAGATTACCAAAAGAAACTCTATCAAGATGTTGAAATGTCAAAAAAAGCCTGGCCGATTACACTTGAGAATGTTGCGCGTATTAAAAAGGCAGGTGGAATAATTGGCGCGGGTACAGACGCTTTTAGTAGCGGGTTAAGCCCCGCACGATTTTATTGGAAAGAGCTAGAATGCTTAACTCAAGCTGGGTTTTCCAACTTTGAGGTTTTGCAAATGGCCACTATCCAAAATGCCAGTATTGTTGGAAGGAAGAATGAGCTTGGCTCTATAGAGCCAAACAAATATGCAGATTTTATTACTGTGAATGGTAATCCTTTACAAAAGTTAGTAGTTTTAAAATGCCCCACACAAGTATTTTTAGCGGGAGAATGTGTTTATGATCAAAAAAAAGATTAATTACCTGATTGCTAGAATGGACAACTAAAAAAACAAGTTTGGTTGCGAAATGTGTGGACAGAAGGGGGAAGGAATTTTTGCCAGCGCGCTCTTCGAAATAAACAAGCGGCGGGCTGCTGGCGAAGGGTTCAGCCCGCCGTCCCTATTCCGTTCTAGCTGGATTTTTGGTAAAATAAGTTCGAATTTCGTCGTATAAACACAGTTAAAAATAAAATACCTTCTGAAAAGGTATTTTTTTATACAAAAATATTATTTATTATCTTGCCAAGATAATTAGTGGCTATTACTACCAGTATTGCAATAAACAAATGTTCAAATATTACTGAAAAAGCCTTGGTTTCTTTTTCTTGTTTGGAAATATAGTAACTAAAAATCATTATTAAAGACAATCCCCAAATTACGCTGATAATTATTGCTATATTTAAAGAAAAAAGCAGGATTGGCACAATAAAAGTAATGGCAAAAATAAATTTTGAAAAGAAAGTAGCAAGAGTTGATTCCCAAATTTCTTTAGTAGTATGGTGATTTTCCGATTCTTCGGAAATATGCACGCCCAAAGCATCACTCATGGCATCGGCTATCGCTATAATGAGCACGCCGCCAATTACCACTGCTTGAGAATGAGTGCTCGAATTTAAACCAACAATCATGCCCAGGGTAGTAATTATTCCGGAAGTAAGCCCAAAACCCAAACCTTTTTTTATGGAATTTTTCATACTTTATTATAATTTAGCATTTTTTAGTAAAAAAAGAAATGTATACTTGCTATTTTTCCCCTTACTCATCCTTTACTCAGAACTTGCTTAAAAACAAAAAATCTTGTAGTCTTTTTACAAATCCAAAGTGGATTTTGAAAATAAGAGAGGAGGGACACCCCTGCTCTTTTTATATAAGGGAAAAGAGTCAAAATTTTTTTGCCGAAGAATAGAATTCAATCTCGGCAGAAAGGTGGCTCTATGTATTTGTTTGCCAATGGTCGTCTTTTCCGCATCATCTGGGATGATGTGGATTTGACGGCTACCCCCTTCCTGGAAATCTGGGAAGGGGAAGTTTTGTCGGGGGTGGCTTACCACCACCCCTGTGACAGGTTAACCAACCCAGCCTCCTTTGTGGAGTCTATGGAGGAGTTGCTGGAAGACGAACTTCACGTTCGTTTTTCAGTGGCTCCTCCTGGTTCTCAGGAGGAGGGTCTGGATAACCCGACATCCCTCTTGGGGGAGGGGTGTCGGCAGGCCGCCTGAGACCAAAACGGTCTTGGGCGAGGAGGAACACGGGCGCGGACAGTTATCCCAGAACTGTTCAACCCCGTGTTTCTTTTTATCTTTTATGAAAAATCTGATATTATTTAGTTAATTAAAAACTAAGTAATAAATTCATGACAGTAAAAGGAAAAAATAGAAAAATTATCCCTAGCCTAGCAGCTGCCCTCATACTGCCGGCATGTTCTTCAATAGAGGTATGCGAACTGAGCGATCAAGAAAGGCAAGAAGTTGAACGTCAAACTCAAGTGATAGAAGGATTCGGGTTAACTATGGCCGATCAGTTTATTCAAGAGATTCAAGCCAAAAAATCAATGGATTTTTTTAGTCCCCGTGGTTTTTCTGCAACGAGCGATGATGTGGTGGATGTTGTCGAAGATGCACTAGCCACTGTGCGGTCGTATGTTGCTCAAGGACTCGTATATGGGTTTTACCCTAGTTCTATCGATGATCCAGCTGTAGAAGGAGCTCAGGCGTTTGTAAACGAAAGAGTATTTTCATCAGATTATATAGCTATTAATTTAGATCGTTTTTCTTCTTTAACTCCTGGCAATTTAGCACATGAGGCTATTCATTTGAACGATGATTCTTTGCATTCAAAACAGTATGACTATGGGCATAGTGAAGAAGTATTTGATTGTATAAGGTATTCTGAAGAACAAATCCAAGCAATTTTGGAGCATGAAGATTTTGCGTATTTTACTTCTTTTCTTTTTGCATTGGGTGATCGCGCGTATCACTTTATCAAAGATGATCAAGCACTCTATACGAAGAATGCAGATAAGTTAATAACAAATCCCGTTAATACTCCTCAAATCGTTTATGATACATTAATTAAAGCTTGGAATATTGATAATGAGGGATTAATACAATGGGCAGAAGCTGTCGCGAATGGGATGTATATTGATGCAACTGGATATCAGTATTTACAGATATCTCCGGAGCGCATGGTAGAAATTATGGAAGATTCAGGAGTACTCGAATATCGAAAAGAGATGGCATTGCAAGAGGCTGCAGATTTTGCAGTACAATTTCCCGATGAAGCGATTGTTACTGTTGAAGAACAAGCAGAATTAGATGAAGAAACACTACCGGTCAGTGAGCACGTGGAAACGGTATCAGTTCAACGAAAACAGCAAGAGAACGAAAAAAAATACAGCTTCGATAGGCAAAAAAACAAGTGAAGTGACTGCATTTGTGGTTTTGCTTGTCAAAAGGGGGTGGCGTGAGCGTGACCACGGCAAAGGAGAAAATTTTGCCGCTGTAATTAAAAAAGCAATTGGCGCCACTGAACTGTTCAACCCCGTGTTTCTTTTTGTCTTTTATGAAAAATGTGATATTATTTAAATAATTAAATCAATTAAATAAAAAAATATGGGATCAACAAAAGGTAACGAAACAGGCTGGGTAGCTCGACCTACATTTTCAGAAACTGTAGATACACCGGAAGCAAAAAAAAGAAGGTTATTATCATCTATTAGAGAAACATGGGCAGAGCGCGGTGTTGACAGAGATGATGTTGTCAGGGCGGTGACTTATGTTTTAGATCAAGACAAAATCAGAAGACAAAAAGAAATAGAAGTAAAAGCAAAAAAAGACGGGTTTACAGACGAAGTGCAAAAAGAAATAGAAAATGGCCAGGCTGATTTTATTATGATTGATGATAAGGGAAGAATGCGCAGTCCTGACGGCACTACGCGTGCCGGTAGAATTGTTGATATGATATTGCAGTATTTATTTGAAGAACGTAAAGCAAATATTCAATCCGCTTGGGCAGCAATACGCTCAGCAGAAGAATTTAATCAAGAAAATTTTAATAAATTAAGTAACGAAAAAAAATCTATTTTTTTTAGATTTTTGTTGACAGCTATTTAGCGATTGCGGTTTTTATAAAATTTGATAATACTGGCTACAACCAAGGCTGTTAAAAAAATAGCGGCGCCATAAAAGCAAGAGGTTTGCCAAGGTGTTTGTACGATGGTGGCTGAACATCCTAAAGTAGGACGAAAACTATTTTGGACGAATTTGTAATACTGATAGCCAAAATTGCTCCAAGCAAAAATTGTACCGGCCAGCAACAGCCACCAAATACGAGCTTGATTGACACGTTGTCTTTCCGCGCTTTTATTTAACCAAATGGAAACAGACCACGCTAAAGCCAGCACAAAACAAATGCCGCCGTAAAAACAGGGTGTAGCCAAAGGGTTGGGTACTACGCAATCGGTAAAATTGGTTAAAACGTAATGCTTGTCAAAAAAACGCACAAAGTCGTGATAAATAGTCCACCAAGCAAAAATAGAACCACCCAACAAAACTAAACTTTGCAATAAATATAAATTTATTTTTTTCATATTTTTTAATTTTTTATTATATTTTTATCATAACATATTTTGTTTTTTGACAAAAGTGAGGCACTAGGCTATATTGCTCGGGCATGGATTTTCGCAATATCGCCATTATAGCTCATGTTGATCATGGTAAAACCACTTTGGTGGACGCTATGTTGAAACAGTCTGGTACTTTTTCCGAGCGGGAAAATGTAGGTGAGCGTGTTTTAGACAGTAATGACCAAGAAAAAGAACGTGGCATTACTATTTACGCTAAAAACGCGGCTTTTAAAATTGGTGAAACTCGTATCAATATTGTAGACACTCCCGGGCATGCTGATTTTGGTTCAGAGGTAGAGCGAGTTTTGCGCATGGTAGATTCGGTTTTACTTTTAGTGGACGCTTATGACGGCCCCATGCCGCAAACCAAGTTTGTATTGCGTAAATCTTTAGAGTTGGGATTAAAGCCGATTGTGGTGATTAACAAAATTGATAAACCCTCGGCACGACCGGATGAGGTTTTAAATATGATTTTTGATTTATTTGTGGAATTGGGAGCCAGTGACGCGCAATTGGATTTTAAGCATATTTATACCATTGCCAAACAAGGTATTGCTAAAAAAGAGTTAACGGATGTGAGTGATAATTTGCAACCGCTTTTTGATTTGATTTTGGCAACAGTGCCCAAGGCGGCCAGTAATGTTAACGAACCTTTGCGTCTCCAGCCGGTCAATTTGTCTTATGATGATTTTGTCGGGCGTATGGCCTTGGGTCGTATTTATGAAGGTACGGTTAGAGTTGGCATGCCGGTTACAGTTATTAAATTAAACGGCCAAAGAGAACAACATAAAATTACCAAAATTTTCACTACCGTAGGTCTTACTAAGATAGAAACCGAGCAAGCTCTTGCCGGAGATATTGTGTCTGTAGCCGGTATTCCGGAAATTAACGTGGGCGAAACCATTGCGGAACTTCCTGATGCTCAAGCTTTGCCGGCTATTCAAATTGATCCTCCTACTTTAACGATGAATTTTTTAGTAAACAATTCTCCTTTTGCCGGTAAAGAAGGCTCTTTTGTCACCTCCAGACAACTGCGAGAAAGACTGAAAAGGGAACTGGAAACCAATGTGGGTTTGCAAATAGAATTTCCGGAGAACTCCGACGCTTTTAAAGTAAGCGGCCGCGGCGAAATGCATTTGGCGGTTTTAATCGAGTCCATGCGCCGTGAAGGATATGAACTGCAAGTCAGTCAGCCGCAAGTTATTTTTAAAGAAGAAAACGGCAAAAAACAAGAGCCTTATGAGATGGTAGTGATTGATACTCCTGATGCGGTGGCCGGAACAGTGATTGAGGCTTTGGGTAAACGGAAAGGAGAATTAAAAAATATGCGTAGTGAGAATAATACCACTCGTTTGGAATATGAAATTCCCACTCGCGGTTTACTTGGTTATCGTTTAGAGTTTGCGACAGCCACCAAGGGCGAGGGAATTATGTCACACATTTTTGCTCATTATGGTGAGTATAAAGGAGAGATTGAAAGAAGAAAAACTGGTTCAATTATTTCCGGGTTTATTGGTAAAACAGCTTCTTATGCTTTGGATAACATTCAAAAAAGAGGTGTTTTGTTTTTAGGTCCGGGTGTTGAAGTTTATGAAGGCATGGTGATTGGCGCCAGCAGTAAAGACTCCATGGTAGTTAATCCCATTAAAGGAAAACATTTAACCAATATGCGCTCAAGTGGCGCGGACGATGCCATTATTTTGGAACCGCCGGTGAAAATGACTTTAGAGCGTGCTTTGGAATATATTGACAATGACGAGTACGTAGAGATTACTCCCAAGTCAATTCGCATTCGTAAAAAACAATTGACGGCATTAGATCGTCGAAAAAACACTCGTTAAAAATTTCTTTTCAAATAAGAGTGTTTAGAGTATAATTTTCTTATCATGCAGAAATATGTTGTAATATTTTTATTTTTTTTGGGATTATTTTTGGCTTTGCCAGCCACGGCCGCTGAAATTACAGTTAATTCCCCAGAATATCCGGGCAGTGGTGATTGCGATGACGGTACTTGTACTTTAGCTGAGGCCATCACCAAGGCCAACGGCAGTGTTGGCGCGGATTCTATTATTTTTAATATCGACTCCGGCGTTTACCCGAGTTATTATGACGATGGACAATTTACCATAACCATTACCAGCGCTTTAAGCAGTATTACCGGACCTCTTACTATCAATGCCAGCGCTAACTGGGATGGCATTAACGCGCGGCCGGGTATCAAATTATATTCCGCCAGCACCAGTTTTGACGCTTTTAATTTCAGCAGTGGCGCCAGCAATAGCGTGATTTCCGGTTTGGAAATCCAAGGTTTTAGCGATGCCCTGGAAATTAACGCGACCAGTGTTACCGTTGGCACTAATTGTAACGGAGTGGCAGACGGCCAAGAAGTTAATGTTTTATACGGAGGGGTGCGCGGAATTTATGTGACTGCGGCTAATTTTATTATTTCCGGAAATATTATTGGTTTAAATGCCGATGGTGATACTTATGACGGTTATAGCAGTGAAAGTATTTATGTTAACGGCGCTAGTGCGGATAATGGTTTAATAGGTTTTACCGAAGGATCGAGTTGTTCGGCGGTTTTGCAAAAAAACGTTATTGCCGGAAGCCGTGGCGCATCTGCCGCGGTTTATGTAAGAGGTACGGGATTTACTAATTGGTCGGGGTTAAGTTCTGCCGGGCCGGATCATATTATTATTGCCGGCAATTATCTTGGCACAGATATTACTGGAACAGAAGACCGTAGTGGCAAGCAAGACGGCGGTACAGGTACCGGTTCCGGAGTTTATTTATACCGCAGTACGACAGAGTGTTTTGTCGGCACAGACGGCGACGGCGTAGACGACGCTTTAGAAAAAAATGTTATCAACGCGGCTTTGATCGGAATCAACATTGATCAAACCGGCACCAATCGCGTGGCCGGAAATTATGTTGGAGTAACAGCCGGTGGCAACGCAATTATCGGTAATTCCTTAGCGGTTGGCGCTATTGTACGGGGCATTGATAATTATGTTGGTTATTGTACAGACGCGGACCATGCCACTCTTTGTTTTGCCGGAGGTACATTAGAAGATCAGCGTAATATTTTTGGCGGCGCGCAACTGGACGGGGCGCGTTTTGGCGCTCTTGCCGACGGTTCTTATTATTATGGTAATTATTTTGGAGTGGGTAGCGATAACAGCAGTGACGTCGGCAATTTAGTTACCGGTTTTTTTATTTCTCGTCAATCTGATGGTAATATTTTTGGCGGCGCTGGCAATAAAGCCAATATCGTTAAATATAACGGCATTGGTGTGCAAATCAACGGTGAATATTCCGGCAATAGAGTTACCGGTGACGGACAAATACCAATTACCAACACTGTTATTTCCGGAAATACCATTAGTAATAATGATGGCGCCGGTGTGCAGGCTTATTTAACAGAAGTATTTGATGATTCTAGCGTGACGGTGAGCAATAACATCATTAACAATAACGGAGCGACTGGTATAGATATTCAGGGTTCGTCGCCGGCTATTACCGACAACACCATTAACAATAATACTACTTATGGCATACAAATCACCCCGGGATTTATTAAAAGAAATGTTGACGGTTGGAATAGTAACGAGCCTTTATTAAGTTATGATATCGATGACGCCGCCACCAATCTTGTTGCTTTACCTAATATCACCGGCAACACTTTAAGTGGTAATACAGAGGGGGGTATTTACGAATTAGACGCCGCGGCTGTCAATAACGATACTTTATTTACTGATAATACCATTGAAAATAACAATGATCAGTTTGCGATTGCTCAGGCTTGGTACGGGGCTATAGAAATTTTAAATGGTGACAACGAAGTTTTAGATAGCGCTTTTTGGGATACAGTAACCGCTAATTTAATGCCGGCAATTGCCACCAGCGCTTTACAAACCAATACTTCAGATGCTGTGAATAGCGATGTAATTTTTGGTAATAATGGACTTGATTATCATGATGTACGCACTTGGTTACAAATTACCGATTATGAAATTGCATCTAACGGCACCAGAACAGACTATAATCCTTATACACTCACAGTTGACGGTACTGCTTATAGTCGGCAGAACGGTAGCACTTGGACTTTTGACGGGGTAGACAACGACTCTGTTTATGCCGGCGTGCTAGCCAGCGGTGTAACCAGTACTGATTTATATCGCTTTCAAATTGCCAAAGTTTCCAGTTCGGCAACACCCGGCATCCCTGTTAATTTATCGCCTTTAAATAATGCCGAAGACGTTTCTTTAACCGCTGTTTTATCAACTTCGGATTTTATTGACACTTTTGAAAGCCACACTTCTTCTTTGTGGCAAATATATAACAGTAGTAGCGCTTGCAATGGCAGTGAAGACGGTAATATTTATTCTGCCGCTTCTGCCACAGCCCTTAACAGCTTAACCGTTCCGGCAGATGTTTTAAGCTATAACGCCACTTATTATTGGAAGGTGAGTTATACTAACAGCTTTGGCAATACCAGCGATTATTCCAGTTGTTTTGCTTTTACCACCTTGGCCAGCACTCCCGTTTTGCTGAGCGCCATTCCTGATCAGAGTTTTAATGAAGATGAGACTTTGGTCAATGCTTTTGATCTGGATGATTATTTTGAAAATCCTAGACACAGCGCTCTTTATTATTCAGCCGTTTCAGTTGCCGATGAGGTTACGGTGACTATTGAAGGAGAAACTTCGGAGGTGAGCTTGGCGGCAGAAAGCAACTGGAATGGAATAACAACAGTGAGTTTTGTAGCTTGCAATACAGAGAACGAATGTGGTGAAAGTAACGAGGTGACAGTGACAGTACAGGCAATAAACGATGTACCCCAAGCGCCTGTTGACGGTTTTTCTCCCAGCGAAGACGAAACTATTGCCGGTTTAACACCTACTATTGTCTGGGATGCCGGCAGTGACACAGAAGATGCGTCTGAAAATTTAACTTATGAATTATGGTTAAGCTCTTCCGCAGAACTCAGTGACGATAATAGTACGAAATTTGTTACCAGTACCGGAGAAACCAGCGTGGCTATTGTTTCTGCTTTAGTAGATAACACTTCTTATTATTATCAAGTCAGAACCATAGACAGTGAACAGGCAGAATCTTCCTGGTCTACTATACAAACATTTCAAGTGCAACTGGGCGCTGTTCCCAATATTTCTTTAACCAAAACTGTAGCAGTTGTCAAAAGTGACTTAACTTCTAACTACAGCGCTTCCGTAAGCGGTGGCACTTCTTATCATGATTTATCCGGTTTATTTAGCGCTTTTTCCGGGGTCAGCGGTGGCGTAGTGTTGTTATCTTTTTTGGCCTTGTTAATGGTGCAGAAAAGAAATAAAATCAAAGGCGTGTTGGCGGTTTTAGGAAGAAAACCAGCCATGGCTTTTGCTGAGGTGATAGATCGAGACAGCTCCGGTAATTATACGGATTCTTATAGCGGTTTTTATAAAAAAGTAGTGCCTTTATCGCGGCTTTTTCAAATTAGCGGCGCGGTTACTTTGATTTTTTTAGTTTCCCATCTAACCGTACAAGCAAAATCCAACCAAGATTCTTTGGTGATTGCACCGGGTGATGTTATCAAATATACTTTGTCTTACGAAAATACCGGAGACGCCTCAGCCGGCCAGGCTGTTTTACAAGATAATTTATCCGCTGATGTTTTATATCTAACCGACTCTTTTAAAACTAACCGTCCAGATGTCTCTTTATCGGCGCACACAAACAATCGTTTAACAATATCTTTAGGAACAATCAAAAACGGCGAAAAGGGAAATATTTCCTATCAAGTTAAGCTGAATAATCCGGCAACTGATGATGTTGTCCATTCCGGTAAAGCTGATTTAACTTATGCTGATTTATCAAAAGATTCGACTGTTTCTTCCAATGCGGTGGCGGTTAAAGTTAAATTCGGCAACACTCATATTTATGTAGCGGATGAGCATAATCAGCCCTTGTCTGAGGTATCAGTTTTATTATATCAAGATCAGGCAACTGCAGAAAATTTACTGGTGAACTCCGGCACTAATGATCAAGGAGAAGTTTTAATTTCCGGTTTAAGAGCGGGACAATATTTTATCAGCATAGACGGCGGCGCTCTTTATCAAGTAATTTCCGCTAAAGAATTTGACATTGCTTATCAGCAAACTACGGCTTTGTATTTTATGTTAGTTACTAAAAACAGTGAGCAAGTGAGCACTTTGGTAAAAAGCGAAAAAACGGTTGATACTGATTTGACAAACAGCTTCATCAATTCCGACAATGCCAATAATGTTGTTTCCGATTTTAATAATAACAACAATTCTGCCGTAAATTCAGCGGCTGTCGAAAATATCAATAATAATACCACGTCAGAGAATACCAATGACAGTAAAAGTAAAAGAGGATATATAATTTATTTTTACGGTTTGGGTTTTTTCTTGATGGCGCTTTTATTGTTATTAGCGATTTTCATTCGGCGCCAAAAAAGAAAAAATCATTAAAATTGATAATTAAAATATTCAATTTCTTTTTTAAATTTTTTGGTTATCAGATTTTTTAATTCTTGATCATATAATTCGCGGTAACTGTTTTTTTGACGAGTTTTTGTTTTAAGCTGGGGCAGTGGTTCATAAGGAATGTTAATTTTTTCACACACCTTTTTATAATCTTCGTCTAAATTTTCATAACGAATTACCAAGTCATTCAAAGGGCGGCCTTGTTTGTCAAAATAATATTTATTGTTGCTAATATTGCCGGGTAATTTTTTTAACACAAAAGTTCTAAAGTCATCATCAGGCTGTAAATCTTTGTGGAAAAGGGAACGATAGCAAGAAAAAATAAATTTTTTATACAAATGACCAGCCAGAGGTTCTTGGCCGATTTCTCGCCATACCGCCCCTGGTTTGGCGCGCGGAGTAATATTTTTTTTATTCCAAAAATAACGAGACACCACCATGTCGTAAGGATTGCGTACGATTGCAAATTTAAAATATTTTTTCCAGATTTTTTTTCCTATTTTTTTGGCAATCAATTCCGCGCTCATGTGATTAAAAAATCCGTGGTGATTTCTGGCAAAATCTTGATAATCTTCAGCATCAGCTTCGCTTGATTTTATATTGGGAGTAATAATATCGTCCAAACCGCAAAATTTAGACAAAGCCACTTCTACGCTGGTGCCGGCCACTTTACGCGGTTTTATGAAAATAAATTGATGTTTGTGGGAAATAATCATTTGGTATAATGGCTGAATTTTTATTATATCTATGATATAATAAAAGAGCTTATGAATCAACTAAAGAAAAAATTTGAAAAAGCCTATATTGTTACGGTAGATATGGGCTATGGTCACCAACGGGCGGTTTATCCTTTTATGGACATTGCCGCTTGTCCGGTTGATTGGGACGGGGGAGAGGGTAAAATTATTACTGCCAATAATTATCCGGGTATTCCCAAAAGTGATCGTCGCAACTGGGATAGCGGCCGTTCTCTTTATGAACACATCTCTCGCATGAAGCATTTGCCTTTGGTGGGCAACTGGATTTTTGGCGCTATGGATAAAATGCAGAGCATTGCGCCTTTTTATCCCAAGCGCGACCTTTCCCATCCCAGCTTGCAAGTGCGTCAAAATGATTTTATGTTGCGCCATGGTTGGGGTAAACATTTAATTGAGATATTAAATAAAAATCCATTGCCTTACATTACTTCTTTTTTTTCCACGGCTTTTTTCGCCGATTACCACGGTTATAAAGGAGAAATATATTGTATTTGCACTGATTCCGATGTCAGTCGTGCTTGGGTGCCTCTTGCTCCCGCCAAAAGTCGCATTAAATATTTAGCTCCCAACCGCAGAGTCAAAGAACGTTTAAAATTATATGGAGTAAAAGCGGAAAATATTTATATTACCGGTTTTCCTTTGCCTAAAGAGAATATCGGCAGTGTCACTTCTGCTGTTTTAAAGAAGAGCATTGGTTATCGTTTAACCAATTTGGATCCGGAAAAAAGATATTTAAAAAAATATCACCATACTTTGGAATATTATTTAGGCAAAGAATATTGCGAAGTTGCTCCTCAACACCCGTTAACCATTACTTTTGCCGTAGGAGGCGCTGGTGCGCAAAGAGAAATAGGCACTACTATTTTAAAAAGTTTACGCAAGCACATAGCCGCCGGTCGGGTGCGTTTAAATTTAGCGGCCGGAGTGCGCAACGACGTTTATCGTTATTATGCCGCGGCAGTTAAAGAATTTCATTTAAATACCAAGCACCAGGGAGAGGTGCATATTATTTATGATAATGACAAAATGGATTATTTTGCCCAGTTTAACAAAGCTCTATTGACTACGGATATTTTATGGACCAAACCCAGTGAGCTTTCTTTTTACGCCGGATTAGGACTGCCGATTATTATCGCCCCCTCGGTTGGCTCGCAAGAAGACTATAATCGTTCTTGGCTTTATTCTTTAGGCGCCGGTTTTGATCAAGAAGATCCGCAATATACTCACGAATGGCTTTTTGATTGGCTGGCTAGTGGTTGGCTGGCGCAAGCCGCCATGGAGGGGTTTTTAGACGCTCCTCGCAATGGCGTTTACCACATTGAAGATATTGTTTTACGCGGCCAGAACAGCGAAATTGATGATATGCACTTATTATAATTTTTTTATGTTAAATTATCTTAAATTAGAAACCAAAAATTCTCGTCTAGTTATACCTCAATCTTTGCTACGGGATCTGCAAAGTAAAATTACCAAATTACCCGCGCCTGCTTTTTTGACACACCAAGTTAATTTGCTTATTTTAAAAAAAAGTTTACAGCCTTATCAAAAATATCAAAATGTCATTATTATCGCCAACGGCGGATCCAGAACCACGGCCTTGGGTTTTTATCAAGCCTTAAAAAATCCTGCGTCCAAAAAAAACTTTGAATTTTTAAGCACCATGGATCCGGCGGTAATTTTCGCTTTAAAGAAAAAATATTCTCCTCAAAACACTTTAGTCATGCCCATTTCCAAAAGCGGCGCCAATGTGGACGTACTAGAGCCTTTGTTGCAATTTTTAAATTATCCCGTTTTGCCCGTAACCTCACAGCACCAAGGTGTGCTCTGCGAAATTGCGCAAAAATATCATTGGCCAATCATCAATCATCCGGAAGTGGGCGGGCGGTTTTCCGGCAGAACCGAATGCGGTTTTGCTCCGGCTATTTTAATGAATTTACCAGTTGCAAAAATAAATCAAGCCGCTGTTGACGCCTATCAAACTTTAAGTTATCAAGCGCCGCTTAAAAAAAACCCTGCTTTTTTAGCCGCGGCGATTTCTTGGCTTTTAGAAAAAAAGGGTTATACGGAAATTTTTATGCCAGTTTACTCGGCCAGTTTAGCCGGTTTTTTACCTTTACTAACTCAACTGATTCATGAAAGTACGGGCAAAAACAAAAAAGGTCAAACTTTTTACGGAGCAGAAGCGCCTGAATCTCAGCACCATACCAACCAACGTTTTTTCGGCGGTAAGCGTAATGTTTTCGGTTGGTTCATCACGGTTACTGACACCAAGCATAATTTGATTACCAAAGTTCCTGCAAAAATTAAAAAATTAGCTTTACGCCATAGCACTTTGGTCGCTTTGCACAACATTCCTTTACAAACCGCTTTGCAATTTGATTATCAAGGTGTGGCGGAAAACGCCAACAAATTGCATATTCCCAATATGACTTTGACGGTATCTCAAGTTTGCCCGGAAAGCGTGGGCGAACTTTTATCTTTTTTTCATTATTATGCGGTTTATTCCGCCCTGTTACGTCAACAAAATCCTTTTGATCAGCCGGAAGTAGAAGCCGCCAAAGCCGTTAGTTTTAAAAAACGCCAAGTTTATTCCATATGAAAAAATTCGATCCAAAAATATTTTCCAATCAACCTTTTTGCCAAAAAATAGAAAAACCCTGGGGCTGGGAAATTCTGTGGACGAAGCCAGGCAAGCCGTATACGGGAAAAATCATCCACATTCTTGCTGGACGGCGTTTATCTTTGCAGTGGCATGATCAAAAAGAAGAAAGTATGTATTTGTTAACGGGTCAAGCTAAAATAATTTGGGAAAACAATCAAGGCGAGATGATTGAAACCGCCATGGAGGAAGGAAAAGGCTATAGTATTTGTTTGGGTCAAAAACACCGTTTGGCCGGAATTACCGATTGTGATATTGTGGAAGTGTCTACTCCGGAAATCGGCACCACTTACCGCTTGGCAGATGATTATCAGCGCGCCGACGAAACCGCTGAGGTGCGTCAGAGCGATAATCGCGGTTGGAAATCTTAACTAAATAGTACATGACTGAATCTTTAATGGAAATTAGATCAAAACGCTACGGCTCTTTTTTAATGTTTCCCAGTCAAATTATCAATGAGGGCGCGCAAGCCACTTTAATAGCAGGCGTGAAAAAAGACACCAAAGAACCGGTGATCATAAAATTATCTAAAGTTTTTTCTTTGGGGTATAGCGAAGATTCTACCCCTTCTGACAAAACTCACCTTTTGCAAGAGGCGAATATTTTGGCGCAACTGCGCTATTTGGAAGGCATCCCGACTTATTTTGGCCTGCACCGTATTCGTCATGATAATAATTTGGAACAGCTGGCGTTGATCGCTCAAAGAATAGAAGGGGATAATATTGAGAAAATATTTCAACATCGCCAGAATAAACGTTTTACTGCCATAGAGGCTTTGGATTTTTTAAAAAAAGCCGCTTTGATTTTAAAAGAAACGCATAAGCGTAATATTATTCATTGTGATTTAAAATTCAGTAATTTTATGATTGATCGTCGTGATCGATTGTCAATTATTGATTGGGGTAGCGCGCAAATTATCGATCGAGCCAAAGCGGAAAAAAATGTTAAACAAAAAAAACCCATTGTAGGCACTATTCAGTTTATGTCCTATGAGCACTTAATTGGCCGCGCTCTTGATGAACGCACGGATATTTATGCTTTGGGTTTGGTGGTTGCCGTTTTAACTTACGGTCCGGCCATTAGCCAGCGTTATATTTTTGACAAAGATAAACATACTGTGGAACGACCCAAGTCGGAGTTGATTAAGGTTTTGTCCAATGGAGAAACTCCTAAATTTCATTTAATTGCCAAACCGCGCAACCAAGCCGAACAGAAAATTTTAGAAATTGTTTATCAAATGACCGCGCCTAATAAATATTTAAGACCGCGTTCTATGCAAGCGGTTCTTGACAAATTGTAGTTTTTTGCTATAATTATAGAGTGTAATTATTATTTTTTTAAAAATTTATGTCACCAATAGAAGGACAATTACCCAGAAGAAGAATACCGTTAGCAGAAACCAAACCTGTAGTATTGCCAGAAGATGCGGTTACAGAATTTGCACAACCAGCAACCGCGCAGTTGATTTCTTTAGATGAGCGTCGCGCCCATAAGCCACCAACACCCCACACCGCCCCGGCTGAAGAAGGAACCATTACCGATATGAAAACCAGAATAATTACCCCGTTAGCCGCAACTGAAGAAGATAGTTGGAATGTAGGAGAAATGATAGATGATGATACATCTAAATTACCAGAAAAATTAGCTGACAGACAAACTGTTAGATTATTAAGACCAACAGAAAAGTTCACTGCTATCTTACCTATGGCAGAGCAGGCTACAACTAACATGCCGGCGGAATTAAGCCCGGCAGGATCAATTTCACCAGAACTGAGAGAAGCTGTTACTACGGAAATGCCAAATTCAGCACGAACCGCAGAGATGCGTTCTTTTACCGCAGAACAAGAAAGATTACAAAAAATCCGAGCAGAACAGTCAGGGCGTCAAAAAAGAGAACAACAAGCGGATGAATATCAAAGCTTGGAAAAACAACGTAAAGAAACGGAGGCGAAAGAGTGGTTTGTTTTAAAGCATAAGTTTTCTATTGATCTTTTGGGTAGCGATGAATACAGCAGGGGCTGGATTGATTACTTTGCAAAAAACACAGAAACAGAATTTCCTTTAGGATCTCCTCATGATGAAAAAGAAAGAAATGTTTTGTTGTTAAATATTTTAGAAGATAAAGCCAAACAAACAGGCTTAATGTCTCAGGCGCAATCTTTCAAAGCATATGCGGAAAAATTAGTGTATAAATTGGCAGCTTAATTTATTTTAATAATTAAAAAAACTTATGAAAAAAACTTTTGGGTTATTAACCGTTTTAGTGGTCGGCGGTTTAGTGTTTATGGGCGCAGGTTGCGGTAAGAACGGGCTGGTGAGCTCGATTACCAATACTGTTTCCGACACTGTTTCCGATGTGGCAGATAATGCCAGCGGAAAAATGTCTGAACTGGATTATTATAATTTGGTTATTGAACATGCTAATAAATTAAGTGGCAATATTGATGAATTCAATAGCAGTTTAGATACTTATGATACTTTTGCTTATGCGCGAGAAGATAAAACTTGCGATTATAAAAAACCGGCTATCTTCACCGTTACCCAAGAATTTGATGAAGCCAAAAGCGTTTTGGTAACCAGCAAGCCCACCATGGAAGACGCTACCAAGCAGGCCGCGGTAGAGGCTAAGTTCACTCCTTATTTTGACGGCTATCAAGCCATGTTGGATTCGGCGCAAACTTTTAATGATTATTGCACCAGCGAAAAGTATAAAGATGATAATGGTGAAAAAATTCAGGTTTATTATGATGATTTAGTTGCTAAAATTGACGAGGTGACCGCCAAACAATCAGATTTATTTGCTATCATTAAGGAATATCAAAACGGCATAGACCTGGGTATTGATGAAAATACCACCAAACCTAATGAAATGGTCATCTTGATTGAAAATGAATTAACAGATAAAACCGAAAGTATTTACCAAAACGCTTTTACGCCTTATGCCCAAGATGTTTTAGATGAAAAAGAAGCTGATTTTGCTCCGGTACAAGCCGCTTATGACGACTTAATAGCTGACTTGGCAACTCAAAAAGGTCGAGGAGAATCTGCCGGTATTTCTCAAGATACAATGTTGGGAACCTCTTACGATCTCTATCTGGAACAAGTGAATAGCTTTGGCGTTGAACTGGAAAAATTGGCCCGCGATCAAAAAAACGGAGAAGTAAACGCAGACAATATTTTAGACTACGATCAAAAATTATCTCAGGCTTATCAAAGCATTATTAGTTCTCATAACAGCATTGTTGATTTATTGGACAGCTATACTCCTGTGGATTAGTAATCCACAGTTGCTTAAAACTCCTCTTGTAACGAGAGGAGTTTTTTGTTAGGATAAAATCGTCTTTTATTTTTTATCATATGATTTCGGTATCACATTTACACAAACAATTTGGTGCGTTAACCGTTTTGGAAGATATTTCTTTTAAGGTACAAAAAGGAGAAGTTTTGGGTTTTTTAGGGCCAAACGGTGCGGGCAAAACTACTACTATGCGCATTATTACCGGTTTTTTAACCGCTTCTTCCGGAGAAGTGACCATTGATGATCAAGATATAGTAAAAAATTCTTTAGCTACTAGAAGAAAAATTGGTTATCTGCCGGAAAATAATCCTCTCTATGATAATTTGCGAATTTATGAATATTTGGATTTTATTGCCAAAGTAAAAAAAATAACAAAACGCCAGGAGTCTTTACGGCAGGTGGTTAAAATTTGTAATTTAGAGGAAAAAATAGCCCAACCCATTGCGGATTTATCCAAGGGTTTTAGACAACGGGTTGGTTTGGCCGGTGCCATGCTGGGTAATCCGGATATTTTGATTTTAGACGAACCAACCTCCGGTCTGGATCCCAATCAAGCTTTGGAAATAAGAAAAGTTATTTCCGAAATCGGCAAAACCAAAACGATTATTTTTTCTACGCATATTTTACAAGAAGTGCAACAAATTTGCGATCGGGCTCTTATTATTAACCACGGCAAAATTGTAGCCGCGGGCACAGTGGCAGAATTGATGCAATCGGCTACCGGTAAGACTGAGGTAAAAATTATGTTGGAAACACTTAAAGAGCCGGTTGAAGAAATATCAGCAGAGCTTAAAAAAATTAACGGAGTGGTTGCGGTAATAAAAAAACAAACTGCAACCGAATTTGTAATTGCGGTAGAATCAGGAAAAGACGTGCGTTCTGACATATTTCACACTTGTGTTAAAAAAGGTTGGGTATTGTTGGCCATGCAACAAAACGTGGCCAGTCTTGAAGATGTTTTTAGACAATTAACTACGGAAAAATCATGAAAAATTTTAGCGCTTTATATAAAAAAGAATTAGCCGCTTATTATCATTCGTTGTTGTCTTATCTTTTTATTGTGGTCTTTTTAGTGGTGCTTTCTTGGATGTCTTGGCAGAATTTATTTTTGATCGGTCAGGCGACCATGCGTGATTTTTTTACTTTACTGCCTTGGTTTTATCTGTTTTTATTACCCGCGCTCACCATGCGTTCCTGGAGTGAAGAAAAGCGCCTGGGCACTATGGAAACTTTATTAACTTTGCCAATTTCCGATCGTAAAGCCGTTTTGGCTAAATTTTTAGCCGGTGCTACTTTTTTAGGAGTAGTACTGCTGGTTTCCTTGCCCCTGCCTTTTACTTTAGCCTCTTTGGGAAATTTGGATTGGGGAGCGACCGCCACTTCTTATTTAGGCGCCTGGTTTTTCGGTTTGGCTTATTTGGCCTTGGGGCAGTGGATATCTTCTTTAACAAAAAATCAAATTGTTTCTTTTTTGGTAACTATTGTTATTTGTTTTGTTTTCTTGCTTTTAGGCTTGTCTTTTTTTATTGACAACGGCGGCTTAATTTCAAAGGTATTTTATTTTTTGTCCACCCTCACCCATTTTCAAAATTTATTAAAAGGAGTAATAGACGCGCGAGATATTATTTATTATTTTTCTTTTATTCTTCTGTTTTTATACTTGAATACTTTGGTTTTGCGCAAACAACGTCGGCCGGCTTTAAAATCCACCAAAGCGTTGGTGGCCGTGGCTTTGGCTGTTGGCATAAATATTTTAGTATTTCCATTTTCTTATCGATTGGATTTAACACAGAATAAACAATATACTTTATCTGGGGCCACTAAAAATATTATTGAAAATTTATCAGATACGGTTACCATTAAAGTTTTTTTCTCAGATAAAGTGCCTCAGAATTTATATGCCCTAAAAAGAGATGTGAAAGACGTGGTGGAAGATTATCGTGTTTTTGGCAAAGGACATATAAACGTGGAAATCATCAGCCCTGATCCGCAAACTTCTTCCGGCGATACCACGAGCGAGGTAGTGCAATACGGTATTCCGGCCATTCAGTTTAATGTGGTGGGCAGTGAAAAATTGGAAGTCAGCCAAGGCTATGCTGGTTTAGCGATTTTATATAAAGACAAACACGAGTCTATTCCGGTTATTGCAGATAGTACTAATTTGGAATATGATCTTACGGCCAAAATTCAAAAAATGACCACGGACAATCCGCCCAAGATCGCTTTTTTATCTGATCATGGCACCATGTCTACCACGCTTTTACAAAAAAGCTTAAGCGATCAATATACGGTTGGTGCTGTTACTTTAAAAACTGAAGAGTTGGCGGAGTATCAGGGCTTGATTATTGCCGGGCCTACTGATGAATTTACCAAAGAAGATAAATATGTCTTGGATCAATTTGTCATGCACGGAGGAAAATTATTTGTTTTGTTAAACGGCATGACCGTTGATGAACAACTGGGTACTGTCGTTCCCAATAAAACCGGTTTAGATGATTTGCTTGCCAAATACGGAGTCACGGTCAACAAAGATGTGGTTGGTGATTTTGGTTCTCCGGAAATGTTACAATTTGGCAATGGACTTTTTGTGGTGCAACAACCTTATCCTTTGTGGCCGCGTCTTATCGCCGAGGGTTTTAATTTAGAAAACCCCATTACTTCCAAATTATCCGCGCTTACTTTGCCTTGGCCCAGTAGTCTTGTTGTTGAAGCGTCAGATGGAACCACTATCACTGATTTAGCCAAAACTACTAAACAATCTTTTGCTTATACCACCCTGCCTGGAATTTCTCCGGATTTGATCACCACTCCTCAACCAGATCAAACCCAAGCTTATACAGTGGCGGCTTTAATTGAAGGCAATGCGGAGAGTTTTTTTACAGACAAAGATAAACCGGCGGGAGTTGATGAAAGTAAATATGTAAGCTCTTTTGCTCAGGCCGCTATTTTTATAGTGGCCGACTCGCAATTTGCATCTGATGATATTTTAAAAAATTCTCCCGACAATGCTTTGTTACTCATGAACGCGGTTGATGCTCTGTCGCAAGAAAATTCTTTAATCTCCATTCGTTCTCGTAATGCTTTAAACCGTCCTTTAAAATCCATTGATGACAGCCAAAAAGCCTTAATTAAATATTTAAACATTTTTTCTTCAGTGATTATTGTGGTTGTTTTGGCTTTAGGCGCTTATTTTATTCGTCGCCGGCAAGACCGGAAAGCGCAAAATTTTTATCAAGTTTAATGTGGTAAACATGCTGGTTTATTATGGAATATTTTTCTTTTTTGTTTTAGTTGTTATTTTTTTAGGCTATCAAATGATTGTCTATTATTTTGTGCGCGTACCTTATTTGGGCACGCCCAAAGAACGCTTTGCTTTAATTTTTGATTATATTTTTAAACAAGAAAAAATTAAAAAATCCGCTAAGTTGGTAGACCTTGGTTGTGGCTACGGTCGAGTTTTGTTCGAGGCCGAACACAGAGGCATGAAAAATTTAACCGGCTTTGAATTATCACCGTTGTATTTATGGTGGGGAAAACTGTTAAGCTGTTTTTATCAATCACGGGTGCGTTTGGAGCGGAAAAATTTTATGCAAGAAGATTTATCCGTTTATGACGTTATTTATATTTTTTTAACCAGCAACGCTTTGCCGGCTTTATCAGTGAAACTTAAAAAAGAAGCCAAAAAAGGCGCTTTGATTATTATTTTAGGACAAAAACTGCCAAATTTTTCAGTTACTAAAGATGTTGTAGCTAATGTTAAGAAAAATATTCATCTTTATTTTTATAAAATTAGCTGATATAATGAGATTATGTTGAACAATTTATTTAGTCAGCTGTTAATCGGTGTTTTATTTTTACCTACGGTTACTTTGGCCGGTGATAACAATAATGTTTTAGCAAGCGCGCCGTCTCAAAAAAATGAACAGACTATTATTGCCAGGCATCATGTCAAAAAAGAACACCCTGTCAAAAAATTAAATTTTCAGAAATTTCCCGGAGTAACCATTTCTGATACCGCCGCTGTTTTAGATGTCAAAAGTGGAAAATTTTTATATCGTCAAGAAGCCACCAAACAAAGAGCCATTGCCTCTCTTTCCAAATTAGCTACTTCTTTGGTTTTTTTGGAGGACAATCCGGATTTGCAAAAAGTAATTTCTTATGCCAGCAGTAATAATCGAGCAGGAGCTACGGTCTTTTTAAATAATGGTGAACAATTAAGGTTAAACGATGTGTTAATGTCTGTTTTGTTGCCCTCAGCTAACAATATGGCACAAACGTTAGCTGTTAACACGCATTATTCTTATGCAGATTTTGTCGTCCAAATGAATAACCGCATGCAAGAGCTTGGTTTAAAAAAAACACAGCTGGTAGAACCGACCGGTCTTAATTCCCGTAATGTTTCTTGCGCCGGCAATTTAGCCAAGTTAGGAAATTTTTTATTTAATAAATATCCAGATATTTTTCTCCGCGCGGCTCAAACTCCCGTTTATGATATTGATCTATTAAATTCAGTGAGAAATGTCACAATTTATTCCACCAACAGATTTGATGGTCGTGGTAAATATGATTTGCTTGCATTTAAAACCGGTTTTTACCCGGGCACGGCCGAACGCACCTTGGTTGTTAAAATTCAAGATAAGGCCAGCGGCGGTCAAATCATTGTGGTTTTGCTCGGCAATACCATTTACGGCACCATTAACGAAGAGGCTTATCAATTGGCAGATTGGGCTTTTAATAATTGGGAATTTAAAAATTACTAAACTAAACGGGCATGACGCTGAAAACATTCAGTTTTAAGTTGATTTTTTGTTGAATAGTATCGGTGACAACACGAATAACTTGCGGAGTAAAAGTATCGGTAAAACGTAAATCAGCGCGCACATTGGTTGGCTGTACATAAATATCGTGCATAGGCTGGGTATAGTTTTTCCACATTTCCAAAACACTTTTATAATCACGGCCGCGTTCGGCAATATCTCTTTCAATTTTTCTTTGTAGTCTGGTTTGTTCATCAATATCCAGAAAAACACTTAAATCATAAAGTTCTAACAGGGGCTTATGAAAGAGAGTGTGCATGCCTTCAAACAAAATAACCGGATTAGGGTGTAGTAATTGGGTTTTGGTGGAGCGATTATTGGCCGCAAAATCATAAACCGGAATATTTGTATCCCGGCCATGAGCCAGATTATAAATGGCCTGACAAGCTAAATCCATATCTAAACTTTCCGGAACATCAAAATTTATTTTTTTTCGCTCAGCCATTGGCAAATGAGTTACATCCTTGTAAAATTGATCCAAAGGCACCACGGTTACATCCCAAGGCAGGGAAGAGGTAATAATTTTGGACAGAGTGGTTTTTCCAGAACCAGATCCTCCGGCTAAAGCGACAATGAATGGTGTTTGAGCGTTCATTATGTTATAATTATTCATATAATTATTAGCACGTTTTATGAAAGAGGACAAATCGGATCAATCCAGGTATATTTTGCTGGCTAATTCTTTATGGCGCGGGGTGTTGTTGGGATTGATATTAGGCGGAATTTTTGGTTGGTATATTTTTATGAAAAGTACTTTTTGGGGTTTTAGCTTAGTGGCTATTTTGACGGTGGCATTTTTAGTTTTGCACATTGTCATCGGCTTGGGGCAAGTAAAAAATAAAATAGCCACAACCGGCATAGCTGTAGTTTATGTTTTACTGCTATTATTGGCTAATTTAGTGCCACCAACAGATTTTTATATTTTTCCTTTAAGTTATATTTTTGTGATCGGAGTATCTATAATTTTTTTGGGATTACTGGTTATTAGTATTTCTATGGATAGCTGGTCTGAAAGTCCGCACGCTTTTCATATTTATATTCAAAAATTTTTAGAAAACAGCGTGGTTACTGGTTTGCTATTCATACCAGTGGCATTTTGTTTGGCGTTAATTAACGGTTTATTGATGGTCAGTAATATTTATTTTGACATTAACTTTTTGCTTGCTCTTTTATCTGGAACCTTGCCTTTTGTGGCCTTGGGTTTAATTTATGATTTTATTAAAGTTAAAATCGGAGATCAGCAAGAAAAATATGCCATTGTTACATTATTCACTTATTTTTTTGCTATTTTAGGCTTGATTTTTCCCGCTTTTTTATTGTTATACCTCCTTTTATTAGTACCTACTCATTTTCAAGCTATTTTATCTACAGGTAGCACAGTCGAGATCTTTTTGGGTGTAGCTTTTTTAACCATGATCGCCATTTATTTTTTTAGGCAGGCCATACAACAAAAAAATCTTTTGGTTAAGCAATTGCGTTTTACTTTGCCTCTTTTTGTTATTGAAGCCTTGATTTTAAACGCAGTTGCGGTTTATGCTTTATATTTACGCATCACTAATTATGGCTTTACGGTTCAGCGTTATTTTGTTTTGATTATTTTATTTTTCTTTTTGGTGATGTTGTTGTGGTACACGGTTATTTTGCTTTGGCATGCGGTCGGAAAAGATAATCAAAAAAAAGTTGCGGCTCATATTGAACGTGCCCAAATGAGCGGTTCTTTATTATTGGTGGTGGTGGGAATTATATTTTTAACCGTAAATTTTCAAAGTTTATCCATCAATCAGCAACTAGATCGAGCCTTAACTCAAGATACCCTTGACAATCACCTGGATCGTTATTATATGCAAAGAGGGGGAGAGAAAACTTTGCAGGGTATTGAAAAACGTTACAGCCAAACAAATCTTTTAGTTGCTCGTTTGGACATGCTCTTAATAGTTTATGATATAGGACAACGATCAATTTTTAAAGACAACAAGAGTCTTAATGCCGATCCTGATAATAACGCTACCAAATTATTATTGAAGCTTAAATCTCAAGAGTTGCAAGCAGAAGTGAAAAATTTTATTGATTTTTTACTACAAATTAAAAAGTCCGACATTGGGGTTTTTGTAAATAAAAAAAATCAAACTTTAGAAAATAGTTGTATACCGCACATCATGAATTTATTAAAAATAAAACATGATCAGGCACAGGATTTTTGTTTGCCCACCACCACCACTTTATCAGATAGCTTTTAGCATATGTATTGGATTACCGCTGTTTTAATTGGTCACGGGTTAAACGCTTTGTCTTACGTGTTAGACAAAGTTTTGTTAACCAAATCTATTAAAAACCCGTTTGCTTTTACTTTTTATATCGGACTTTTGGGTTTGCTCATTGTGGTGGCCGCGCCTTGGGGTTTGTTTTTGCCTTCCGCCTCTTTACTGATCGTTGATCTTTTGGCCGGAGTATTTTTCAGTAGCGCTCTTTTGTTTTTCTTTTTAGCTTTACAAACCGGAGAAACCTCGCGCATAGTACCTTTTATCGGTGGAGCGATTCCTGTTTTTACTTATATTTTTGCTTTTTTCTTTTTGCAAGAACGTTTAACTAGCTTGCAATTATGGGGTTTTATCGTTTTGGTGATCGGTACTATTTTAATGGCTTTGGAAGACAAAAAGAAAATTAGCAACCTGCAATCTAAAAAATTATCTCGACAGAAATGGTTATTCGGTATTTTAGCCGCTCTGAGCTTTGCTCTTTCTTTTGGTTTATCAAAAATTGCTTTTGATTATCAGCCTTTTTTATCAGCTTTTATTTGGACAAGATTTGGCGGTTTTTTCTTTCCCGTTCTTTTTCTTTTTTCTAAAAATTTACGCCAAGAAATTTTTAAAGCCGCTTTGGTGTTTAAGGAAAAAACAGGTTTAATGTATTTGGTGGCGCAAACTTTTGGCGCCGGCGGGTATATTTTTATCAATTACGCCATTTCTTTGGCTTCGGTTTCTTTGGTTAATGCTATGCAAGGCGTACAATATGTTTTTATTTTAGTAATAGCGCTTTTAGGAACTATCAAATATCCTAATTTGTTGAAAGAAAACATGTCACGTAAGAATTTGCTGATTAAAATTTTGGCGGTGGCGGTTATTACCGCCGGTTTGTCTTTAATCGCTTTTAGTTAATTTTTTATGGGAAAAAGAGGACCGCATCATAAAAAACACATTAAAAGATTTTTTTTAATTCCCACTCTGGTTTTATTTTTTGGTAGCATTATGTTTTCCTGGAGTATTTTTACCGATGCTTCCACTCCTAATCAAGAGGTACAGTTTGGAGTAACTTTTAGCACTAAATACGCCAGCTATTTAGGCTTAGATTGGAAACAGGTTTATTTGGCTTCGTTAGACGATTTGCATATTAAGTTTTATCGCATTCCTATTTATTGGGATGAAATCGAATCAGAACAGGGGAATATCAATTTAGACAATGTTCGTTGGATGTTGGATGAAGCAGACAAAAGAGGGGTTAAGGTTATTTTGGCTATCGGTCAAAGAGTGCCGCGCTGGCCAGAATGTCATCCACCGGCTTGGACTAGGAATTTGTCCAAAATTGAGATACAAGAGCAAGAAACGCGCATGATTGATACAATAGTTACCGAGCTTAAAGATTATGAAGCAGTGGATCGTTGGCAGGTGGAAAACGAGCCGTTTTTTGCGGTTTTTGGAGAATGCACCAAGCCAGATGAAGAATTTATCAGTAAAACCGTGGCGCGCGTTAAACAGCTGGATCCAACCAAGCCAATTATTATTACCGATAGCGGTGAATTAAGCACTTGGGCCGATGCCGCCGGTGTGGGCGATATTTTGGGCATTTCCATGTATCGGGTTACCTGGAATTCTCTTTTTGGTTATTTTTATTATCCTTTGCCTCCGGCTTATTATAAGAATAAGGCTAAACTTATTTCTCCTTGGGTTCAGGATGTGATTGTCACAGAGCTTCAAGCCGAACCTTGGGTGCCGTCTACTATTTTAACCACCAGTTTAGAAGATCAATTTCATTCTATGAACCCTAAGCGTTTTTTAAACAACGTGGAGTTTGCCCGCCGCACTTCCATGTCGCAAGTTTATTTATGGGGAGTAGAATGGTGGTATTGGTTAAAACAATATCATAATTATGATGCCATGTGGGAAACAGCCAGAACCGTTTTTAATAATTAATTTTTTATTGGAATTTTGTGGAAAACATTTTTTTAGAAATCAGTTTGGTTCTAATTGTTGGCACGGCTTGTGCGGCCACGGCCAAATTTTTACGCCAGCCGATGATTCCGGCTTATATTGTCGCGGGCATAATTTTAGGACCGTTGGTTTTAAATATTATTAAAAGCGGTGAATTATTGGAAGCTCTTTCTACTTTTGGCATTGCCTTTTTGCTTTTTTTAGTAGGCATTGAATTGGATTTGAAAAATTTTTTAAAAGCCGGAAAAATTGCTATTTTAGTGGGAGTTTTGCAAATGCTTTTGGCCATTATTTTTGGTTATGTTGTGGTGCGTTTATTAGGCTTTAACAGCACCTCTGCTTTATTGTTGGCCATTGGTTTAGGTTTTTCCAGCACCATCGTGGGTTTAAAGTTAATTGGTGAAAAAAAAGAGCTGGATACTTTATACGGACAGTTGGTGATTGGTATTTTGTTAACCCAAGATTTTATTGCAGTTTTAATTTTGATTTTTTTCAACGTTTTTTCTTTTACTGGTGACAGCTCACTTTTATTTTTTTTAGGCGTTGCTTTATTAAAAGGGATTTTATTGTTTGGCACGGCTTTTTTGGCCGCTCGTTTTTTATTAAAACCTTTATTTACTTATTTTGCGCGTTCTTCCGAATTATTGTTTTTGGGCGCTATTTGCTGGTGTTTGATTTTGGCTTTAGTGGCCAGAAAATTGAATTTTTCCATTGAAGTTGGTTCTCTTTTGGCCGGGGTGAGTTTGTCTTTTTTGCCTTATAATTTTGAAATTTCTTATCGCATTAAGTCTTTGCGTGATTTTTTCCTGCCGATCTTTTTTGCGGTTTTAGGCGGTCAATTGATTTTTAACGGAATTTTTAACATTATTTGGCCAACCATTATTTTATCTGTTTTAGTATTAGTTGTTTCGCCGGTGGTGGTCGCATTATTGTTGTTGGCTTTTGGCTATCGTTCTCGTACCAGTTTTCAATCGGCGGTGGCCATTGGTCAGGTAAGTGAATTTTCTTTTATTATCATGGCTTTGGCCTATAGCGTTAAACTGATTCCTCAAGAAACAGTGTCTTTGGTAGCTCTGATCGGCTTAGTAACCATGACTTTGTCTACTTATATGATTGAGTACGATGATAAGCTGTACGCTCTCGTACGGCCAGTTTTAAAAAAAATACAGAAAAAAAAGCTAAAAATAGCAGATCAAGCGTCTGTTATGATGAAAGATCACATTATTATTTTTGGTTATCACAACATGGGTATGAGAGTGGCTGAACTGTTAAAAAAAGATAAACAAAAAATCATAGTGGTGGATAATAATCCGGATAAAATGCTGTCCTTGACCAGCAGGGGATTTGCTCATTTATATGGCAGCATGGGAGACGATGAAGTTTTGGAAAAAGCCAATATTACCAAAGCGAAGATTGTTATCTCCACTGTGCATGCCCGTCGAGATACTTTGGGATTGTTAGAGCATGTGCGTAAACTGAAAGTTTCGGCCAAAATAATTGTTACCGCTTTTTACGCCGAAGACGCCTTGGAGTATTATAATTTAGGCGCGCACTATGTAATAATTCCGGAAGCGGTCAGCGCTGATTATCTGGTGGAAGTGGTTAAAGAAAATACGGCCCAAGCCAAGAAGAAACACTTAGCTCATTTAAAACAGTTTTGCTTGTAATTAGTCATTTTTTCTGGTAGACTAAAGACAGATATATTTATGCCAAATAATTCGGATATCAACTCTAAAATAATGGAGAATATTATTGCGTTGTGCAAACGGCGCGGTTTTGTTTATCCTTCCTCAGAAATATACGGAGGGTTTTCGGCTACTTACGATTACGGCCCTTACGGAGTGGAACTATTAAAGAACATTAAAGATAATTGGTGGAATTTTATGGTGCGTCATCGCAGTGATGTGCTGGGTTTGGATACTGCTATTTTTATGAACCCCAAAGTCTGGGAGGCCAGCGGCCACACTACTCATTTTACCGATCCGCTGATGGATTGTAAAAATTGTAAAGCACGAGTCCGAGCTGATAAACTAGTAGAAGAGGCGTTGCGGACGACAAAAAAAGATTTTAAAACAGTGGATTTTTCTTCTAAAACAGCGGTGCGCCAAGCCATTGATGATTTAATGGTGGCCTGTCCGCAGTGTGGTAAAAAAGACTGGACAGAAATTCGGGATTTTAATACTCTTTTTGAAACTTATCAGGGCGTAGTAAAGGGTCAGCAAGACATTATTTATCTGCGAGGAGAAATTGCCCAGGGTATGTTTGTGCAATATAAAAATATTTTAAATTCCACCAGAGCGCGCATTCCTTTTGGCATTGCTCAGTCAGGCAAGGCTTTTCGCAACGAAGTAACAGTGCAGAGATTTATTTTCCGTACCAGAGAATTTAATTTGGCAGAAATAGAATATTTTGTTAAGCCGAAAGAGGCACCAGAAAAACTTGAGTTTTGGAAAAAAACCTTATTTGATTGGCATACGAAAAATTTAGGCGTTGCTGAAAATCATTTACACTGGCGCGAACAAACTCCGGATGAAAGAGCGCATTACAGCAACGGTACGTTTGATTTGGAATATCAGTTTCCTTGGGGTTTTGATGAAGTAGGAGCGGTGGCTAATCGTACTGATTATGATTTGAAAAATCACCAAGAAAAAAGCGGAGTCAATTTAACTTATACAGACCCAGTGACTCAAGAAAACTATTTGCCCTTTGTGATTGAGCCGACTTTTGGTTTGGATAGAACTTTTTTGGAAATTTTATGTGATGCTTATCAAGAAGAAACCACCGCCAATGGTCAGCGCACGGTTTTAAAGTTGCACAAAAACATCGCCCCTATTCAACTGGCGGTTTTTCCGCTGTTACGCAATAAACCTGATTTAGTGAGTTTGGCGCAAAAAATATTCGCTCAGCTAAAGGAGAAATTTGTTTGTGAATTTGATGATAATGGCAATGTGGGCAAGCGCTATCGTCGACAAGATGAAATCGGCACACCTTATTGTTTAACCGTGGATTTTGATTCTTTAACGGATCAAACAGTTACGGTGCGTGATCGTGACACCATGCAACAAACCAGAATGGCCGTGAGTCAACTGGAAGATTTCTTTAATAAACAATTTATTTGAACATGAAAAAATATATCTTAAAAAATGGTATTCCCATTATTTTAGAACAAATGCCCGGTACGCAAACCATTACCGCTCTCGTCTTATTTAAAGTTGGTTCCAGAAACGAAAGTCAAGCGGTCAACGGCGTTTCTCATTTTATTGAACATCTGTTTTTTAAGGGCACGCAAAAGCGGCCTTCCAGTTTCGCGATTGCCAAAGAACTGGATGGAGTCGGCGCTGAATTTAACGCTTTTACCGGAAAAGATTTTACCGGTTATTATATCAAGGTTGCTCGCAAACATTTGGTTTTAGCCACTGATATTTTGGAAGATTTATTATTTCATCCTATTTTTGATCAAAAAGAAATCGACAAAGAAAGAGGCGTGATTATTGAAGAAATCAATCTGTATGAAGACATACCCATGCGGAGCAGTGAAGAAATAGCAGAACAGCTAATGTTTGGAGCGCAACATCCTTTAGGATATTTTATTATTGGATCCAAAGAAAACATCCGTCACTTCAGCCGTGAACAAATCATTACTTATCGCGATCGTTATTATCATCCGGGTAACATGGTGATAATTTTTGCCGGAAATTTGCCAAGTAAAACCATGAAGATTGTCCATGAGAAATTTCACCAAACTCCACAAAATGAAAACAAAATACCTCAATTAAAAAAATTTGTTGATAAACAAAGTTTTGCCAGAATAAAAATTAAGTATAAAAAAACCGCTCAAGCTCATTTAGCCTTAGCTTTTCCTGCTGTTGGTTATAATTCTGCGCAGTTGGTGGTCGCTAAAGTGTTAGCTACTATTTTAGGCGGTGGCATGAGCTCTCGTTTGTTTATTAACGTCCGCGATAAACAAGGCCTTTGTTATTATATCGGAGCGGAAAATTCTCCTTATCAAGAAACCGGAGCTTTTGTGGTACGCGCCGGTTTTGATGTTACGCGTTTAAACCAAGCCTTGCGCGCCATTATTAAAGAGTTACAGGACATCAAGCAACAGCCGGTGTTAGCAGAAGAATTGGCTAAGGCTAAAGAATATATCATCGGTAAAACCGCCATTTATATGGAAGATTCGGAATTTATTGCTAATTGGTGGGGCTCGGAAATGCTGTTTCAGAAAAAATATTGCAGTCCCAAAAAATACGCAACATTGGTACGGGCGGTTACGGTTAAACAAGTGCAAAATTTAGCCAATAAAATATTACAAGCCCGCAAAGCTAATTTAGCAATCATTGGGCCTTATTCCAAAAAACAAGAAAATAAATTTAAACGCTATCTCCATGAACTTTAAAATTCCCAAAAAATTTCCTGAAGAAAATAACCAACCGACACCAGAAAAAGTTTACGTGGATATTAAAAGTATCACCATTGTTAAAGTATTGGTTATTTTAGCGCTTACTTTTGTGTTGTGGATTATTCGCGATATTATTGGCATCTTGTTTGTGGCTTTGGTTTTTGCTTCGGCGCTTGATCCGCTGGTAGACCGTTTGGCGCGCTATCGCATTCCCCGAGCTTTAAGTATTTTGTTAATTTATATTTTATTTATTTGTTTATGTATTTTTGTTTTTTATTTGATTATTCCGCCCTTAATTAACGAGATAACGCAGATTGTTACTTCTTTACAGCAATATGTTCCACAGATTGGTAATTTTTGGTATTATCTCACTCAAAATTCCGAGCAATCTTTTACCGCGGAATGGAGTAAAAATTTGGCTAATTTTAATTCCACACTTTCTAATTTGACTACCGGCATTTATCGAGGATTAAGCAGTTTTTTTGGCGGTATTCTAACGGTTTTACTGGTAATGGTCATTGCTTTTTACATGACCCTGGAAGAAGAGGGCTTAAAAAAGTTTATTCGTTCGATCGCGCCTATTAAATTTCAACCTTATTTGGTGCAAAAAATTAACCGTATTCAAACCAAAATGGGTTCTTGGTTGCGCGGCCAACTTATTTTAATGTTGATTATCGGCCTGCTGTCTTTTTTAGGGCTGTTTATTTTGGGAGTGCCTTATGCTTTGGTGTTAGCGGTGATTGCCGGTTTATTTGAGTTCGTTCCTTTTTTGGGCCCGATCATGGCCGCTGTTCCGGCAATATTTTTTGCTTATACCGATTCACCTTGGAAAGCCATTGCGGTCGTGATTATGTATTTTATTATTCAACAACTCGAAAACCAGGTTATTGTACCGCAAGTAATGAAAAAAGCAGTGGGATTAAATCCGATTGTGGTGATTGTAGTCATGTTAATTGGAGCAAAGTTAGCGGGTATTGCCGGTATCTTGCTAGCCGTGCCGGCCGCTACTATTGCTTGGTTATTTTTGGAAGATATTTTCCAACAGAAAAAACGTTTGGATAATAAACTGGAAGAAGAACCGAAATTATGAAAGAAAATACTTTTTATATTACCACAACCCTGCCTTATGTGAATGCTCAGCCGCACTTGGGTCATGCTATGGAATTTTTACGCGCTGATGTTTTGGCGCGTTTTGAAACAGATAGAAAAAAACAGGTTTTTTTTAATACCGGCACTGATGAACACGGTCAAAAAATTTATCAAAAAGCCCAAGCGGAACAAATGTCGGTGCAGAGCTATTGCGATCAACAAGCGGAAAATTTCAAAAAATTAAAACCTCAATTAAATTTAAGTTTTAATAGTTTTATCCGCACCACCGATGAACATCATGTTAAGGCGGCACAAGAATTTTGGAAAAGATGCGAGCAGAACGGCTCTATTTATAAAAAAAATTATAAGCAAAAATATTGTGTGGGTTGTGAGTTGGAAAAAACCGATTCGGAACTAATTGACGGCAAATGCCCGGAACATCATAATCAAGCTTTAGAAATTCGAGAAGAAGAAAATTATTTTTTTAAATTTTCCGCTTGGCAAGAAAAATTACTACTTTTTTATGAAAAAAATCCGGATTTTGTAGCCCCCCAAAAGCGTTTTAAAGAAATTAAAAATTTTGTGGCTCAAGGATTAGCAGATTTTAGTATCTCGCGTTTAAAAGAAAAAATGCCCTGGGGTGTTGATGTGCCCGGCGATCCTCAACATGTTATGTATGTGTGGTTTGACGCTTTGATAAATTACATTTCTTGTTTGGGTTGGCCACAGGATTTAGAAAAATTTTCTAAATTTTGGCCCGGTGTACAAATTTGCGGAAAAGATAACCTGCGCCAGCAAACCGCCATGTGGCAAGCGATGTTAATGGCCGCTGATTTACCCAATTCTCAAAAGGTTTTTGTTAACGGGCACATTGGCGTTAATGGTCAAAAAATGAGTAAAAGTTTAGGCAACGTTATTGCTCCTAAAGAAATGGTTACTCGTTACGGTTTAGATGCGACGCGTTATTTACTTTTAGCCATGGGTAATTTTGGCGAAGATTTTGATATTTCTTGGGAAAAAATGGACATTAAATATACAGCTGATTTGGCTAACGGTTTAGGAAATTTATTGTCTCGCACCACGAATATGATAGAAAAATATTTTAAGGGAAAACTGCCAGCTTCTTTGGAGAAACCAGAAGATTGGAAAAAAATAAATACCGAATTTGTGACTGCCATGGAAAATATGGAGTCCAGTAAAGCCCTGACAATAATTTGGGCATTGATTGGAGAGTGTAATGAGTATATTGAAAAAAATAAACCATGGGACTTAGCCAAAACCAATCAAGCACAATTAGTAATCGTGTTACAGCGCCTTTTATCTTCTTTAAAATTTTGTACTCTCAAGCTTGCTCCTTTTATGCCGGCTACCGCTCAAAAAATGACAGAGGCTCTTGACGGTGATATCATTTATAAAATTGAACCTTTATTTCCTAGATTAGAAAAATAATATGCACTGGTTAGATATTTTAATTATCATTTGGTTGGGTATTTCTCTGTATTCCGGTTTAAAAATGGGTTTTATTTATAAAGCCGCCACTACCATTGGTTTTTTTTGCGGTTTATGGGTGGCTAGTCGTTATACGCCGGAGTTGGCGCAAAAGTGGCATCTGGGACCATGGCAAATGCCGTTTATTTTTCTCTTGCTGATGTCTTTAGTGAGCAGAGTGTTTGGGTTGGCCGGCTGGTTGATTAACAAGTTATTTCATTTGGTGGCGATTTTGCCATTTTTAAAAACGTTTAATCGGGTGTTGGGCGGTGTTTTGAGCTTAGGTCTTTCTTGTTTTGTGATCAGTTCAGTTTTATATGTGGCTGACATTTATGCCCCGCAGAGCATTGATCCAGTTATGCAAAAATCTATTGCCGGCCGCAATCTTTTAAAATTATCTATTTTTTATAAACCTTTTTTATCTGCCAAACTAGACGATTTAATTAAAAAGGAAAAAAATAAAATACCCACAATTCCTTCCGCCGATATCCCTAACCGTTAAGCGCTAAAAACAATATGCAACTAATTGATTCTCATTGTCATTTGAATTTTGCTCCCTACCAAAAAGACAGAGCAGAAGTGATTTTACGCGCCCAAAAACAAAATATGGGCCTAATTATTGTGGGCACCAATTATCAAACCAGCCAAGAAGCCGTGCGGATTGCCCAAGAGCACGAAAATATTTGGGCCGCCATTGGTTTGCACCCCATTCATTTGGCGCAAGATTTGGAAGAAAAAGACAGTTTTGATAAGCAAGAATATAAATTTACCACTAAGGCGGAAAAATTTGATAAGCGTCGTTATTTTGAGCTGGCTCGTCAAGTTAAAGTAGTGGCTATTGGAGAATCTGGTTTGGATTATTTTCACTTGAAAAATTATTGTGGAAAAGATTTGACTGAAACTGAATACGTGGCTTTACAGAAAGAAACGCTTTATGAAATTTTAGGTTTTAGCCGAGAAGTAAAAAAGCCCTTAATTTTTCATTGTCGGGACAGCTATGATGACCTGTTGGAGTTATTGGCGGAATTTGATCACAACGGCACCGGGGTTGAGGAAAAAGTACGAGGAGTGGTTCATTGTTTTACCGGAAATTTAGAACAAGCGGAAAAAATTTTAACTCAAGGCTTGTATTTGGGTTTCACGGGTATTATTACTTTTCCCAACGCCCAAGCTTTGCAAGCGGTGGTTAAGCATGTTCCGCTTAATAGAATTTTAATTGAAACCGATGCTCCGTATCTTGCGCCCCAACCCAAACGCGGCCAAAGAAACGAACCTCTTTATGTGCAATATGTAGCTTCCAAAATCGCCGAACTGAAAAATATTTCTTTAACTGAGGTCTACGCTCAAACCACTAAAAATGCCACGGCCTTATTCAATCTTTAGTTATTGCGTAAATTTTGGTATAGTACAGATATGAATACTATTACTTTACTTATTCTTGGTTTGTTTATTTTAACCAATGGCGCGGTTATTTTTCTTTTATTTAAACGTCAGACAGGCAATAAACAAGTTGATGGTCAAAATATGCAGATGTTAAATCAAAATATTCAAGGCATGCAAGAAAGGCTCGATAAGGTTTCTCAAGGCTTGAATGACCGTTTAGATAGCGCGGCGCGTGTTATTGGCGCGGTCAACAAAGAGTTGGGATCATTGCAAGAGATTGGCCGCAATATGCAAGGTTTGCAAGAATTTTTAAAAAGCCCTAAATTGCGGGGCAATGTTGGCGAGCAGGTTTTAAAACAAATGTTAGGGCAATTTTTTCCCACTGCTTTTTATAGTTTGCAATATAAATTCCGCGCCGGCCAAATTGTGGATGCCGTGCTGAAAACCGAAGATGGCCTTATTCCGATTGATTCCAAATTTCCGATGGAAAATTATCAAAAAATGATCCGTGCGGAAATAGAAACCGAACGTGTAAAATTTCTTCACGAATTTTTGAAAGACGTAAAAAAACACGTTAATGATATTGCTAAAAAATATATTTTACCGGCAGAGGGGACGATTAATTTCGCCGTAATGTACATACCGTCCGAATCTGTTTATTATGAAATTATTCGAGATGATTTGGATTTAAACCGGTACAGCATGGAAAAGAAAGTTTTGTTTGTTTCTCCCAACTCTTTCTTTTATTTTTTAAGAGTGATTATGATGGGCATGCAAGGCAAAAAAATGGCCGAGGCTACCAGAGAAATTATTGACACTGTGCGTGGTTTGCAAAAAGATACGCATAAATTCGCCGATAGTTTAAATGTTTTGAATACGCATATTACTCATACCAAATCCGCTTTTGATCGAGTAGCTACCGATTATGCCAGTATTACCGGAAAAATTGAAAGGCTGGATAGAGTCGATGAGGATAATTTATTAGAATAATTTTATGTTGCCAAAAATTTCCGAGCTATTTGATTTAACCCAAACCGATCAGGCGGAAATTTTTTCAGGTTTGGAAAAAATATGGGAAGCCATACCTAATATTGCCGATTATTTGGCATACTATTTGGAAAATCACCAGGTGGCAGATTTAAGTAAACTGAATCAAGCGGAATACATGGGTCAGCAGGTGATTATCGGCGAGGGCACAGTCATTGAACCCGGCGTTGTTATTAAAGGTCCGGCTTTAATCGGCAAAAATTGTCAAATTAGAAAAGGAGCTTATTTGCGGGAAAATGTGATTATCGGCCATAACAGCGTCGTTGGCAACTGCACCGAGTTGAAAAATGTTCTACTGTTTAATAATGTTCAAGCCGCTCATTTTAATTATATCGGCGATTCGATTTTGGGTTATAAGGTGCACCTGGGAACCGGCGCCAAAATCACTAACGCCAAAACTCCTCAGTCTGAAATAAAAATAGTTACTCATTACCACACGCATCAAACCGGTTTGCATAAATTCGGCGCCTTGATAGGGGATTTTACGGAAATTGGCGCTAACACCGTTACCGCTCCCGGCAGTATTATCGGCCGAAATTGTCTGCTTTATCCTTTAATTTTCTGGCGCGGTGTTTTACCTGCTAACTCTCTGGTGAAAATTCATCAACAACAGGAAATTACGGTTAAAAAAGGGCACGGAATTTAAAAAAATCCGCTTGACACTTTTTTTCTCTATGGTTACAATAAATACCGTCAATTTATGGAAATTAAAATAGAGGCTGATACTTTGGGTCATTTGTATTCTTTACCTATCACCAACGCTTTATGGGTGTCTTTTTTAGTAAGTTTTATTTTGATTGTGGTAGCTTGGAAAGTGCGCAAGAATTGGCAAGAGGTGCCGACTGGTAAATTACAATTTTTTATCGAATTTCTTTTAGAAGGTGCGGAAAATTTTATGGACAGCATTGTCCAAAACAGAAAACTGACGCGCCGGCTTTTTCCTTTTATCATGACTATGTTTTTGTTTTTTCTCGTTTCCAATTTGTTGGCAATCATTCCAGGAATTTTGGCTATTAAATTTAACGGAATTCATTTTTTCCGTCCGCCAACCACAGATTATAACGCCGTTTTAGTTATTTCCGGCGTTACTTTTTTATTGATGCAAATAACGGCTTTTACTTCAGGCGGGCCTTTGAAGTATTTTAAAAAGTATATCAATTATTCTTCGCCCATTAATTTTTTGGTATCTTTAATCGAGGCTCTGGGTGATGTGGCGCGGGTAGTGGCTATGTCTTTTCGTTTGTTTGGCAATATGGTGGCCGAAGAAGTTTTGACCGCGGTGGTAGTGGCTTTAATACCTTTTATCGTGCCTATTCCTTTTAGTTTATTGGGGCTGATTATTGCTGTTGTTCAGCCGGCGGTTTTTGCTATTTTGTCATTGATTTTTATTAAGTTAAGTATTATTGAAGAGCACGGACATTAAAAATACTTGATTTATTGAAATTAGTGCTTTATAGTAAGAGCGTTTAGAGATTAAATATTTATTAGTTCGCTAGTCCATATAAAAAAATAATTAACAACAAAACTATGGAATTAGAAGTAATCAAACTCATTATGGCCGGTTTAACAGCCGCCGTGGGCGTAACCGGATCAGCTTTTGCTGAAGGTAAAATTGGTTCAAAAGCAATGGAAGGCATTGGTCGCAACCCCGCTTGCAGTAACGACATCTTCCCTCGCATGATTGTCGCTATGGCCTTGGCCGAAACCCCGGCAATTTTTTCATTTGTGGTTGCCTTAATCATTGTCTTTTTATAAAGCTCCATGGAACTTCTTAAAGCCTTTGGTGTAGATTGGAAACTGGTACTGGCGAATTTAATCAATTTTGCTCTGCTGGTTTTTATTCTTTATAAAATTGGCTATAAGCCGATTTTAAATTTTGTTAACGATCGCACCAAGAAAATAGAAGATGGCATTAAAAATGCCGCTAAAAGCCAAGAGGCTTTGGCGCAAGCGCAAGCGCAACAAACTCAAATCATTGAAGAGTCTCAAAAACAAGCGCAACAAATTATCAATCAAGCCAAAGACACGGCCAGTAAACAGGCTAATGAAATTTTAGAAAAAACCAAGCAAGAAGCCGAGGTTTTGTTAACTAAAACACAATCAGAGCTGGAATTACAGCGCGCCCAAATGTTAAAAGAGGCCAAAAAAGATATTACTGATTTGGTTTTGTTAACCAGTGAGAAGATTTTAGATAAAAAAGTTGACGACCAAACTGATCGAGATTTTGTGAATGGTTTAGTGGGCACCCTTAAAACAACCAAATCAGCTTAAATTATGAAAGCATCGCCAGAGCTTTACGCCAAAAATTGGTATGAAATTTTGAAAAAAACTGATCAATCAGCATGGGATCAAATTTCACAAGTAGTTTTGGAAATGCTTTATAAAAAAGGACAAAGCAAATGGTTGCCACAAATTTTACGTCATTTGGAAAAACAAGAAAATCAAGAAAATCAAATTATGCCAGTAACGGTGAGGACGGCCAAAAAAATGGACGAACAGACCATCGCTAGTTATTTGCAACAAGTTTTGCCACAGGTAAAACCGCGGGTGACATCGACTATAAATTCATCACTGATCGGAGGTTTGGTAATTGAAACTCAAGATCAGCGATGGGATTTGTCAGTTCATGGACAATTAAACAATTTGGCAAATACCATTATAAATAAATAACTCATTGAAATATTATGTCTGAGCAAAGCACAAAAGCATCAGTAGTAGAACATATCAAAAAGCAAATTTCGGCTTTTCAAAAAACCGTAGTGGCTGAAGAAATTGGCACGGTGATTGAAGCCGGAGATGGTATTGTCAAAGCCATTGGTTTAGCCACGGTTAAAAATTCAGAAATGGTGCAATTTGATAATGGCGTTTACGGAGTAGCTCTAAACTTAGAGCAAGACATCGTTGGTATTATGATTATGGGTGATTATGAAGGCATTACCGAAGGCATGAAAGTAAAACGCTTAGGAAAAATTTTAGAGGTACCGGTAGGAACGGAGTTGATCGGTCGGGTGGTTAATCCTTTGGGCGTGGCTAAAGACGATAAGGGGCCGATTAAAACGACTCAAAGCCAACCCATGGAAAGAGTTGCGCCTGGGGTTATTACTCGTCAAGGAGTAAATCAGCCGGTACAAACCGGTATTAAATCCATTGATAGCATGACACCGGTAGGTCGCGGTCAGCGAGAATTGATTATTGGTGATAGACAAACCGGAAAAACCGCAGTCGCCATTGATACTATTTTGAATCAAAAAGGTCAAGATATGATCTGTATTTATGTGGCGATCGGTCAAAAAGAAAGTAAAATTGCGCAATTAGTAGCGCGCCTAGAAGAAGCCGGCGCTATGGCTTACACCATTGTAGTTTTGGCCGGTGCGTCTGATCCGGCGGCTTTGAATTTTCTAGCGCCTTATGCCGGTTGTGCGATGGGTGAATATTTTATGGATCAAGGAAAAGACGCTTTGATTATTTATGATGATTTATCCAAACACGCCGTTGCTTATCGCCAGATTTCCTTATTGTTAAGAAGACCCCCTGGTCGCGAAGCTTATCCCGGAGATGTCTTTTATTTGCATTCTCGTTTATTGGAACGCGCGGCTAAACTTAATAAAGATAACGGCGGCGGTTCTTTAACTGCTTTACCGATTATTGAAACTCAAGGTAATGACGTCTCCGCTTATATTCCCACCAATGTTATTTCCATTACCGACGGTCAAATTTATTTAGAGTCCGATTTATTTTATAAAGGTTTTCGTCCCGCCATTAATGTTGGTTTGTCCGTATCTCGCGTTGGCGGCTCTGCGCAAATTAAAGCTATGAAAAAGGTGGCGGGCAATTTACGTTTAGGTTTGGCTCAATATCGAGAGCTAGAGGCATTCACGCAATTCGGTTCAGATTTGGACGAAGCCACCAAAAAGCAATTGGAAAGAGGCAAGCGTTTGGAACAACTTTTAAAACAACCGCAATACTCTCCTTTGTCGGTAGAAAAACAAATAGTGCAAATTTATTGCGCCAACCTGGGCTATCTAGATGAGATTAAGGTAGAAAAAGTGCAAGAATTTGCCGATGGTTTGGTTGCTTATGTGGAACAAAATGCCGCAGATATTTATGAACAAATTACCAAAAATAAAGATTTTGATAAGGCCTGGGAAGAAAAAGTGAAAACCGCTGTTGTAAGTTACAAGAAATTGTTGGATAAAAATATGTTCATCATGAAAAAAGAAGAAAAAGAGCAAAAATAAACTATGGCGACGCACGCAAAGGAAATAAAAAATCGATTACAGTCGATCAAAAATACTAAAAAGATCACTAAAGCCATGGAGTTGGTTTCTGGCGCCAAAATGCGTAAAGCAGTAACAGTGATGCTCAACACCAGGGCGTATTATCGTCTGGCTTGGGAAATTATGACGCGGATAACAAAAAATTTAGAGCTTGCCAGCCAAGATCAGCTAGCTCGATTTTTTGAACTGCAAGAAAAAGAAGAAACCGAAAATCAGCGTGTTACTTTAGTGGTTTTTACTTCCAATCGCGGTTTAGCCGGCGCTTTTAACACCAATGTGATTAAAAAAATAGCGTCTTTGTTGCAAAAATACGGTAAAGAAAATATAGAAGTTATTGCCGTGGGCAAAAAAGGCGTGGCTGGTTTGAGTTTGTTGGGCATTAAAGCCCACTTAGCTTATTTGAAAGATGACACGGCTGTCAATTCTGCTTCTATTTCCGTAGTAGCCCGATTGGTGCATGAAAAATTCAAGAAAAAAGAAACCGATAAAGTTTTAGTGGCTTATACCGATTATCTTTCAGCCATTAACCAAGAGGCGATAGTTAAACAGCTTTATCCTTTTACTAAAACAGCCGGCATTGGCGAGAGTGTGGAAAATATGTCAGAAGCACAAGAAAATAAAACTCCAGAAAAAACTTTACTACCATCAGGGAATATTCGCTATACTTATGAACCGTCCAAAGAGGCAATTTTAACTTATTTGATTCCGCGTATCGCCGAAGTACAGCTCTATCAGGCTTTGTTGGAAAGTAATGCCTCAGAACACAGCGCACGCATGGTGGCCATGAAGAACGCTTCTGATGCCGCTTCAGAAATGTCTGAAGATTTAACACTAGCTTTTAATCGTGCCAGGCAAGCCAGTATTACCCAAGAAATTGCGGAAATATCTGCCGGTACGGCCGCGATTATTTAATTTATTATTAACAAAATTACTAATATGCAATCAGGAAAAATCACTCAAATTATCGGACCGGTCGTAGATGTTTCTTTTGCCGAAGGAAAATTGCCGGCTATTTACGAGGCCTTGGAAGTAACTCACAATCAACAGCACTTGGTTTTGGAAGTGCAAGCGCATTTGGGTTCGCAAATTGTGCGAACCGTGGCCATGGGTTCAACCGACGGTCTGCAAAGAGGAATTGAGGTAACAACCAAAGGCCAGCCTATTTCCGTACCGGTAGGCCAGCAAACTTTAGGGCGTTTATTTAACGTCATCGGAGAAGTAATTGACGGTAAAGAGGCTTTGCCAAAAAATACGGAACTGCGCGGCATTCACCAAAAACCGCCAAAATTTGAAGAACAGTCTACGAAAGTGGAAATTTTAGAAACAGGCATTAAAGTTATTGACTTAATTTGTCCCTTTGTCAAAGGCGGCAAAGTCGGTTTATTCGGCGGCGCGGGCGTGGGTAAAACTGTTATTATTCAAGAGTTAATCCATAATATTGCCAAAGCTCATGGTGGTTATTCTGTTTTTGCCGGAGTAGGAGAGCGAACGCGTGAAGGCAATGATTTATATCACGAAATGTTAGATTCGGGCGTAATGGGCAAAGTGGCCATGGTATTTGGACAGATGAACGAACCGCCGGGCGCGCGGGCTCGGGTGGCTTTAACCGGTTTAACCATGGCTGAACATTTTAGAGATAAAGACAATCAAGATGTACTGTTTTTTATTGATAATATTTTTCGTTTTACGCAAGCAGGATCTGAGATGTCAGCTTTGTTAGGCCGCATTCCTTCGGCTGTGGGCTATCAGCCGACTTTGGCGCAAGAAATGGGTAGTTTGCAAGAACGCATTACTTCTACGCAATCCGGTTCCATTACTTCGGTGCAAGCCGTTTATGTACCGGCTGACGATTTAACAGATCCGGCTCCCGCCACCACTTTTGCTCATTTGGATTCTACAGTAGTGCTTAATCGTTCTTTGGCTGAACTGGGTATTTATCCGGCTGTGGATCCTTTAGATTCCACTTCTACTATTTTAGACCCAAACATTATCGGTCAAGAACATTATCGAGTTTCGCGCGAAGTTCAGCGTATTTTACAGCGTTATAAAGATTTGCAGGATATCATTGCCATTTTAGGCATGGAAGAATTGACTGAAGAAGATAAACAAACAGTAGCGCGGGCTCGCAAAATACAACGTTTTCTTTCCCAGCCTCTGCATGTGGCCGAAATTTTCACCGGTAGTGCCGGTAAATACGTGAAATTAACAGATACCATTAAAGGCTTTGCGGAAATTATTGAGGGTAAGCATGATAATAAGCCCGAACAAGCTTTTTATATGAAAGGTGGCATAGAAGAGGTAAAATAAATTTTTAAAACAGCACAGCATGGATGTTATTCAAAAATTGAAATTAAAGCTGATTTCTCCGGAAGAAACTCTTTTTGCGCAAGAAGTTAATGCCGTGGTTATTCCCACAGAAAATGGAGAAATTACAGTTTTGCCTCAGCATGCCGGTTTGGTTAGCATTTTGGTGCCCGGAGAACTGATAGTTCAAGACGGTAAAACCAGATATCCTTTGGCTGTGGCCGGCGGAGTTATTCAAGTGCAAGACAATAACGTTACTATTTTAACTGATGCGGCTGTGCACGCTAAAGATATTGATTTAGCAACAGCTGAAAAACGCGCTAATGAACTAGCTAAACAACTGGAAGATCAGGCCACTTTAAATTTAGCCGACTATCAAACTCTTTTACGTAATTTAGAACACGAAAAAGCGAAATTGCGCGTTGGCCGCAAATGGCATAAATAAGAGGTGTGGATAAATAGGCGCACAACTTGATTTTTTTCAAAGAATGTGTTATTTTTTGATTAAGTAAAAAATAATTTTAAATTTATGACCAATCAAAAAAATAGGCCTAATTATATCACAGGTAACATTTTGGTGGATTTAGGTTTGGCAAACTTGGAAGAAAAGAAAAAATTGGCTCTTTTGGATAAAATGGACGATCTTATTCATAAACGGCTTTTGTTAAGAATCAATTCTATGCTCACAGATGAACAAGCCGCGGTTTTAGAAAAAAAGGCCGATAACAGCCAAGCAGAGCAATTGGCGGCTTTAAGCCAGTTTATTCCCAATTTAACCGAACTAATCCTGACAGAAGTTAAAAGTTTTAAAGAAGAAATGCTGGGCATGAATCTTAATGCTCTGTTAGATTAAGTGAGGTTTGATTTAGCCATAAATTAAACCATGCTGACAGGAAATCCTCAAAAACAAAAACAAAATTTTATCCAAAATACCTTCGATCCCACTCCTGCGGTGCTACCATCCCTGCAAGAAACACACGAAAAAATGTTGGCGGCTTTTGATGAGTTTTATAAACACATGATGGATTTAAAAAAAAGACAACGTAATGCCAAACAGGTGATTAAAAACAGAATTGATCAAAAAAAAATTGAACAAATCAAACAAGCACTTAAACAATTACCTTAAATTTATATGGCCGAAACCCCAGAAAAACAACCAGTTATACCACCAGCGCCGGAAATTGATGTAATAAAACCAATAGAACCAGCGGAACCGTCAAAAGAAAAAAAACCGGTAATGTCAGAAGCAGAATTGGCGCGAGAAAAAGAAACGCTAGTAACAACAACCGCTACTGAAGCGGAATCTTTTATGTTGCAAGAAAAAAAATTGCGCACTTTATCAGAAATGACCAATGAAGAAAGAAAAATGTCTTTGGAGAGAGAAATTGAAGGCGCTCAATTTGCTAAAGATTGCCTTGCTGTTTTAGATAAATTACAAAAAAAATATGATTTAGCCAAAGCTAATTTTGAAAAAGCCAAACACAGAGCAGACACCGCCATTATTCACAAACAAAAAAAACAATACGAACATTTAAAAGCTCAGGGTGAATTAGAAGTTGCCGAGGGCGAGCTCACCAGACAATTGGCCAAATTAGCCGATTGGGACAAACAAGAAGAACCGCAAAGAATTTTAAAAGAATTGCAAACAGAATTATCCTCTTTAGTGGAAAAATATAAAAACACCACCAATGCCGAAACTAAGACTCAATTGGCGCAACAAATAGAAAAAACACGAGAAAACATTTTAAGGCTTAAACAGCGTACTGAAATTCGTAAAAAATTAGCTCATTATCATCTTTTAAAAGACGCTTTGTTAAAAGATAAAATCGGCGGTTTGGGGCATTCTCAAGCAGAATTACTGAGCCGAGAGAAAAATTTGTTGGTGGGAACTTTAAAAGGGAAAACCGGCAATGAGAGAACTGCCGTAAAAGAAGCACGAGCTCGTGAAAAGGCCTATTTTGCCAGCCCGGAATGTCAAACGAGAATTGCAACCTTAGAGCAAGAAATTACAATTTTAAAACAACATTTAACAACAGCTCCGGCAGAAAAACCCGCTACAGCGGATGCTACTATTAAAACCAAAACAGAAATTCAGCAAGAAATATCTGCCAAAGAAAATACTAAGAATAGTCTTAGCAAGGCTGTTTCCGGTTTAGATTTGGATTATAAAGAAAGAAGTTGGTTGGAAATTGATACGGCTAATCGTAATTTAGAAGAAATGCGCGTGGATTTGTTGGGTGCGTTATATGACGAGGTTTTAATAGAAGAAAAAAATAAATATGAAAAAGCTTTAGCAGAAGAAGTGTTGAAAAAACGACCGTGGTTAGCTAAATTTTTTGACGGTATGACCGAGGCCAGTTTGTTTAAACTTTTTGAGCATGACTTAAAAGATCGCGGAACTTATGGTAAAGTTGTGGGTACTACTTATCATGTAATTTTAAAGGCCATGAACGCTAAAAATTTGACGCGCGTGGCTTTGTTGGGAACCGGTGGCGTGGCCGCCTTTATGTCCGGAGGAGTTGGCGGTTTGTTGGTAGTGGCCGGCGCGGCCGCTTTGGGCAATGCCGCACTTACTGTTTTAGGCACAGGAACTTTTAGCGGCAAAATGGGAGAAAAACTGTTTTCTTCTCTTACCGAAAGAAAATTAAAGAAAGGTGTAACATATGAAGATCCTAAAAAATATTTAGATGAGTTATTAGAGTTAAAAAGAGATAATCGTATCTCGGAATCAGAGTATGAAAAAAATAGCCGTTATGTTTTAAACAGAAAAAAAGGCTTAATTTTTGGAAAAAAAGTACCTATTTTTACTAAGCTTAATTCGGAACAATGCCATCAATTAGAGGGATTTTTACAGCAAAGACGTTTATTGGTTGGTAAATTAAGCCCGGTTGACGAACAGTTATTAACAGATTTGCGCAGATTTCAAATTAAAAGAGATGTGGATTTTTTAGATCCCAAAGTAAAAGAACAAGGCCGGGCTTTACCGGAAAAATATTTTTCGGCGGAAGATCAAGAACAAGCAAAACAAAATAAAAAATTTAGAAGTTTAACCGCGGTTTTGGACGCTTTAAGTGAAGATTTAGACGCGGTGTCTCGGCAAAGTTTGGAAAAAGCGGCTCATAATTTAAAATCCGGCAAGGTGGTTGCTGCGATTGCGGGTGCTTTGGCCGGCGGTGCCGCTCTTGCCAAAGGAATAGAGATGTTGGTCGAGGCCGGACACAGCGTGGCCACTGATCTGGCTCAAACGTCTACTCATCCTTTTGATAGCAGTTATTTGGATCATCCGGGTCAAGAAGGTTTTGCTAACACCGCAGGAGGCGGGCGTTTTGTGGATTCTGTTCGGGAAATTAAAGTGCCCGTAACAGAAAACGGTCCTTTTGTCGATTATGAACTTAATCCTAATATTCATTACACCGCAACTTCGGAGGCGCAAAAGTTTATGGAAGCGCATCACATTACGCATAGTGTTTTTGATAAAAAACCGGGTATTGCCGCCATGCATTTTAGAACAACTTCCGGTGGAAATTTAGAGGTGCGTGAAGTTTATGCTGATGGTAAAGTTGATGTGGTTATTTTTGATAAAAACGGAAAAATACACGAATTGTTAGATGACGTGAACATCAAGCACGTGGAACAAACTCCTTCTGCCCCTGAAACAACAGCAGAAACTCCAGTGGCAACAGCAGACCTTTCTCCGGCACAATTAGCCGCCGATGATACCGCTTTAAAAGCTCTGGATGAAGTTAGCGCTCCTTTGACTTCAGTTGAGGCCAAAGAATTAAATAACTATTTACATCAGCCTGATATCTTGCGCAGAATTGCCGGTAAAATTAAACATGAATTGGGTAAATTACCAAATCAGGAAGGACAAGAATGGTTAACAAGAAGCGCGGAAAGACAAAGCAGATTGCAAGCATTAAGGGAAGCGTATCAGAGCGGCCAGTTTACTCCTATGGAACAGCGTCAATTATTGCAGGTATTAAAATCAGCGCACGAACAAGATATGCAGAACGCGCCTCAACTTTTTGCTTTCAAACCGGGTGAACCAAATGTAGCCGAGCGTTCCATGTCAGCTAAAATAGAAAATGCTCACGAAATAGCCGCGGCTTTAAAATATGAACCAACTATGCCGCCAACTCTGGAAGAAATTAGAGCTTTGCCGCCCTTGCCGGCCATCGAGCAAGCAGGACAAGCATTGGCGCATGCTCAGCCACTTCCGGCAACGGCAGAAGTACATGGTAACGCCGTAGATTTAAGCGCGCCTGATATGAAAATATCACCGGCGGCTGAACAGCTTCTGCACCAAGATAAGTCTGTGATTACTATGGGTGGAGAACATGGTTTACGTTTTGAATTTTATAAAGGCCAAGGAGATATGGACGGCATGGAAGTAAAAGTCAGCGGGAATATTGACCCAGGTGTTTCCACGCGCGGTTTATTGAGCTCAGATGTCATTGCGCCCTCACCGGCTTTGCAAACCAGAATTACCAATTTAGCCGCGCTCATAGAAGGCTATAAACAAATGAAAGTTGCCAATGTGCCAACGGAACAACTGCAAGCCTTAACACGATTAATCAAACAGCAAACGGAAAGTTTGGAGGCGAGTTTTCCAGGTCAAGCGCTAAATTATCAAAATCCAATTTTTAGAGTTTTAGGCATTAAGCCGGGAGTTGCCGATGATGCCATTTATCAACTGAAATTTCATCCGCAAGAATTTATAACGCGCACAGAAACGGTTCGTAGTTTTGTTAATGATTCTGTAACCGGTAATATTTCAGATCCAACCAACAATCTTCATAAAATAATTGAAGATGCAACTAATTTACCACAATCTTTAGTAGATCAATACGTTCAGGAAGGGCGCTATTGGGTTATCAGGGAAAGTAGCGGTAATCCTGGTATTATCAATTTGGATACAGATGGTCATGGAACACCCTCTTATGGCTTACACCAATATGTTCCTGGAAATGTAAAAGAAATGATTGGTTATTTAAAAGGTCAACAGAATCGTTTTGGAGATCTTTTAGACCAAGCAGGAACTCCAGGAACAGCTTCATTTAACACTGCCTGGAAAGATTTAGGAAAACAATATCCGGTAGATTTTTCCAATGCTCAGAATAGTTATTTAGAAAACGTTTATTTACCAACCAGAATAGCTCAATTTGAAGCAAAATCAGGATTAGTTTATTCCTCGTTAAGTAAACCAGTTCAAAGATTGTTAGAAGGAGCCATTGTTCAATATGGAGGTAATAGTAATATTCATCGTTTAATCGCTGAAGCTATTCAGCATAATCTTGGTAAAAGTGATGCGGAAATTGTAGCCGCTATTCAAGACGTGCGTATTAATACCGCCCCTAAATTTTTTGATAAAAGCTGGGTTGATATGGTGATAAAAAGAGCGGAGGCAGAAAAACAATGGTATATGAATTGGGCAGAAGCATATCATCAACCATCTTCAGCTCTAAATTTTGACATCACTTCTGCGGTGGAACAAGGCGGAGTAATTGGCTGGCTGGATGCCCAAAATCAGTTTCATTCTGTAGAGGGATTTATTAAAGAGTGCCCCGTGGATAATTTTAACAAGTATGATTCTTTAATCGTGGCCACGGCTGAAAAATATGGAATTCCACCGGAATTATTAAAAGCAACCATTGTTCAGGAAAGTAGATTTCATCCTGAGGCTATAAATACTAATAATGACAACGGCACCATTGATTTAGGTCTTACGCAAATTAATAGTAGTAATTATAATTCTCCGCATTGGGGCGATGATCCTTTTTGGCAAAACATTAAAAGTGATCCGCGAGCAACTTTGTCTGATCCGGCAATTGCTATTGAGGCTTCTGGTAGAACGTTCAAATTTTGGATTGATACGGTTATAAATAAAAATCCGGAATTAGCAAATTTAACCGGAGAACAAAAATGGAAAGTTATATCCACAGCTTATGGCGAGGGTGGCGGGTCTATAAAAGATTTACACGGCGCCATTCCTCAGCGGCATGAAAAATATGAAGCGCAATTATTTGCGATTATGAAGTATTTGCGAGAAAAAGATCCCAGCTTTATGGCCATGATTCATCAAGCCGAACCGATAGCAAACAATGGAGCTGTATCTCAACTACCGATTGAATCTGCGCCAACAGTTTTAGGCCCAACCCCTCCTTCTGATACTTCTTGGAGTTCCACTTTACCTCAGTGGGGAGCAAATGATCACTACACCGGTCCTACTCGCATACCTAATAATACACCAGGCGCGGAAACTGTGGCCGGTGCCGTGCCCAAAACCCCAGAATCTACCAGAGGTTTTTGGAGCGGTTTGTTTGGCAATAATGAAAAAGTTTCCGCTGATTCTATAGTTTTAGGTCATGATACAGTTTCTTCAATAAAAAATAATAGTGAACTGGTAGAAATTCGTTGTGATAACGGAGCGGTTATCTTCTTTTCACAAAACAAGTATAATCCTGGTATCTTTAGAATTGAAAATCCTCATAATGTAGAAAGATTAGACTATTTAAGAGTTTTAAGAAAAAATTTAGAAACCCACAATTTGGCTGATTCAAAAATGGGAAAAGCATTAGATAAACAAATTGCTATTTTGGAAAAAACTTCTCCCGCCATGCCGAAAGTTCCAATTGCCAAACCAAGTTTGGAAACAGCAATTCCTCAAGCTCCTGAAGCGCCGGCAGGACCCGCAATCAGTTTGGATGCAACAAGTTTGTCCAACCCAGAAGAGCTGTTAAAAGCCGGAGAGGCCACTTTGCACACAGCCCAAGGAGATTTAACTTTTATTAAACAAGGAGGAACCAGCAATTATGAAATACACTTATCCAACAATGTCAGAACTTACGGACAAGCTAAAGAGGTTTTAAGAACTGTTTTTAATCAACTCCAAAGATCTCCTCAATGGAAAGCCAGCGGTCAATATAAGGCTTTTGGTAAAATGGTTCAAGAAATAACCAGAGTAATCGGCGTTGCTGGCCCCAATGCTCCTTATACGGCAGTTGTTAAATCCGCAGGAGGGAATGTTTAAGCTTGTTTAAATAATGGAAATTTTAGCCAAGTTAAACCAAGAACAAAAGCAAGCGGTTATCCATAAAAATGGCCCCTTGCTTATTGTGGCCGGTGCGGGCACGGGTAAAACCACGGTGATTACGCGCCGTATCGCTTATTTGATTGAAGAAAAAATTGTTAAACCGGAAGAAATTTTAGCTTTAACTTTTACGGAAAAAGCGGCCGGCGAAATGGCGGAAAGGGTGGATGGTTTATTGCCCTTAGGTTACGTGGATTTGTGGATTTCCACTTTTCACGGTTTTGGTGAACGGATTTTAAAAGATCACGCTTTAGATGTCGGCTTAAGCAATGATTTCAAATTGTTGTCTGATACAGAACAATGGCTTTTGGTAAAAGAGCATTTGGAGGAATTTGATTTGGATTATTATCGTCCTAAAGGCAACCCGACAAAATTCGTCCAAGGTTTAATCGCTCATTTTTCTCGTTTAAAAGACGAAGATATCACACCCGCGGAATACGTAGCTTATGCGCAAAAACTCAAACTGGATACTGATCAAACGGATTCTTTTTCCAGAATTTACGAAGTGGCCACAGCTTATGCTAAATATCAGCAACTGTTGCGCGAGCACAACGCTTTTGATTTTGGTGATTTGATTGTAGAAACCGTGCATTTATTAAAACAGCGGCCGCATATTTTACAAAAACTGCGTCAGCAATTCCAATATATTTTGGTAGATGAATTTCAAGACACTAATTACGCCCAGTATGATTTAATTAAATTGTTAGCCGCGCCGCATAATAATTTAACCGTGGTGGCGGATGACGATCAATCCATTTACAGTTTCCGTGGCGCCGCCATGAGCAACATTTTAATTTTTAAAAAAGATTATCCAAACAGCAAAGAAATTTCCTTGACTCAAAATTATCGTTCCCAACAAGCCATTTTGGATTTGGCTTATGATTTTATTCAACACAATAATCCCAATCGTCTGGAAGAAACTTTAAAAATTGACAAACATCTCCAAAGCAACAAAACCGGCCAAGCGCTGATCGAGCATTTGCACGCGCAGTCTTTAGAAGGCGAGGCGCAATTGGTTTTAGATAAAATTTTAGCTTTAAAGCAAAAAAATAAAAAATTATCTTGGAATGATTTTGCGATTTTAGTGCGCGCCAATGATCAGGCTAATACTTTTATCCCTTATTTGGAACGCACCGAAATCCCTTACCAATTTTTAGCTTCCCGCGGACTTTTCACCAAAGCGGTTATTTTGGATTTACTTGCCTTTTTGCGACTTTTGGACAATTATCACGAATCTCGTTCTTTTTATCGGTTATTAAATTTTGCCCACTGGCATTTACCTCCGGCAGATGTCATCAATATTATTAACTGGGCGCATAAAAAAACCCAATCGTTATTCGAGGTTTGTCGCAATTTGCAGTTAGTTCCCAATTTACATAAAAATACTTACCAAACGATTGCGAGCATTATGTCTTTAATAGACAAACTGTCTTTGGAAACACGTTTTAAAACCATTGGCGAAATTACTTTGCGTTTTTTAGAAATGTCCGGATATTTAAAATGGTTGACGCAAAATAAAAAAGCCGCGGAAAATATTCTTTATCTTAATCAGTTTTATAAATATATTATCGCTTTTGAACGGGCGCACGAAGAAAAAACTACGCATAATTTTGTTTATGAACTGAATTCCATGATCGACGCGGGAGAAGAGGGGCAGTTACAACCGGATTTTACCGAAGGCCCGGAGGCGGTAAAAATTATGACCGTGCACGCGGCCAAAGGCTTGGAGTTTGCTTATGTTTTTGTGGTTAATTTGGTAGATAAACGCTTTCCTTCTATCGCCCGCAAAGAAGCCATTCCGATTCCGGATGAAATTGTTAAAGACGTACTGCCGCAAGGGGATTGGCATCTGGAAGAAGAACGGCGTTTGTTTTACGTGGCTATGACGCGCGCCAAAAACGGTTTGTTTTTAACCAGCGGTGAAGATTACGGCGGAGCCAGAAAAAAGAAACCATCGCGTTTTTTACAAGAAACCGGTTTTGTTAATACCGCACCCGCGCCTAGCGGCCAGATTCTTTTTGGTAATGAAAAAAAACTTTCTTTAGCGCAAATCAAAGCAGAAGCAAAACACCTGCCGCAAATTTTTAGTTTTACGCAACTCAAGGCTTACGAAACTTGTCCTTGGCAATATCGCTTTGCTTTTTTGCTAAAAGTGCCTACGCCGAGCAAACCCAGTTTTTCTTTTGGCAAAACCATTCATAACACGCTTTATGAATTTTTTCGTCGTTTACAAGAAGGAGAGACCAATCAACAAGCGCCATTATTTGGTAAAAAAGCGCAAAAGACTCCAACCCAAGCAGAGTTGTTAAAAATTTATCAAGAGAAATGGATTGATGAGTGGTATTTATCCAAAAAAAACCGAGAAGAATATTTTAAAAAAGGCGAGGAGGCGCTTAAAAAGTTTTATGATCTTAACCAGCAAAATTGGCCAAAAGTTTTGTATTTGGAAAAGAAATTTAATTTAAAAATAGGAAAATATACCATTAAAGGCGCCATCGATCGCTTGGATCAACTGGCAGAAGGCGTGGAAATTGTTGATTATAAAACCGGTAATTTTCCCAAAACCGGTAAAAAAGATCAAGAACAATTATATTTATATGCTTTAGCGGTTAAAGAAGTTTTACAATTGACTCCGGAAAAATTAAGTTATTATTTTATTGAAGAAAATCAGCCCTTAACCGAAGAATTCAATTTAGCGAAAATGGAAAAGGTGCAAACTTGGGCGCTAAATTTAATAGAGAAAATTTTACAAGGAAATTTTAAGCCCACCCCTGGTTTTCATTGTCGTTATTGTGATTTTAAAGAAATTTGTGAATTTAGGGCAAAATAAGATTTTGCTAAATCATTAGAAAATGTTATATTTATAAAGCCAATGACCTTGCGTAAATATTTGATTACTATGGCTTTTACAACCTTAATTTGCTGGGTCTCTTTTTTAATTGTACTTTTTCGCATTGATCCCGGTAACGGCAGTGGTTTAGGTTTAACCTTGTTTTTTCTGGCTCTATTTTTCGCTTTATGGGGAACCCTCAGTTTATTGGGTTTTTTGGTGCGTTTTGGTTTAAAAAGACAAGAAACGCCCTTTAAACACATAGGTATTTCTTTGCGTCAGGCGTTGTGGTTTGCCATTTTGGTCTGTCTTACGTTATTATTAGTTAGCCAAGAATTGTTAGTTTGGTGGATGTCTTTAATTTTAGTAGCAGGCCTCGCGGTTTTAGAGGGTTTTTTCTTAGCTCGTTCCCTGGGGGTCAAACACCACCATCAGCCTAAATTAAAAAATTATTAATGAAAGAACAGCTTTTAAAAATTCAACAAGAATTTCAACAAGATTTGCTCAAAATTAACTCTGAGGCAGATTTTTCAAATTTGCGTATTAAATATTTAGGCCGCAAATCCGGAAAATTAAACGATGTTTTGCGTAATTTAAAAAATTTACCTAAAGAACAGAAAAGAGAGCTGGGTCCGTTGGCCAACAGCGCTAAGCAAAAAATAGAACAAGAACTGCAAGCGCTTCAAAATAAATTAGATAAAAAAACCACTACTCAAATTTTTAAAGAAGATTTATCTTTACCGGGCATCAAACCAACATCGGGACATTTACACCCGCTGAGCTTGGCCGCTAATGAACTGATGGATATTTTTTCCGCTATGGGTTTTATGATTTACGAAGGACCGGAACTCGAAAATGATTTTTATAATTTTGAAAGCCTGAATATCCCGCCATCACATCCGGCACGAGATATGCAGGATACATTTTTTATTAAAGATCATATTAAGCGTCAAGAAAAAAGAAAATTTTCAGAAAACAGCGCATGGGTTATGCGCACACACACTTCCAATATGCAAGTTAGAATTATGGAACAGTTTCAGCCGCCATTACGTTGTGTGGTTCCCGGTCGTGTGTTTCGCAATGAGGCTACAGACGCTTCACATGAACACACCTTTTATCAGTTGGAGGGTTTTGTGGTAGATAAAAATATCACCATCGGTCACGCCATGTGGACATTAAAGGAGATTTTGCGACAAGTGTTTAAAAAAGATATTCGCATACGTTTGCGCCCCGGCTATTTCCCGTTCGTGGAGCCCGGTTATGAATTAGATTGTTCTTGTTTAATTTGTAATGGTCAAGGATGCCCGACTTGTAAAAGAAGTGGTTGGGTGGAATTAGTTCCGTGCGGCATGATTCATCCCAATGTATTTAAAGCGGCTGGTTATCCAAAGGGAACTTATACTGGTTTTGCTTTTGGATTAGGCCTCAGTCGTTTAACCATGATGAAATACGGCATTTCCAATATACGTCTTTTTACGGAAAATGATTTGAGATTTTTAAAACAATTTTGATTTATGCTTTATTTATACGATTGGTTAAAAGAATATTTAACAGACATTCCTCAACCGGAAGAGTTGTTGCGTCAATTATCTGTACACTCGGTAGAAGTGGAAAAGATTATTTTCCGCAATATCAACTTAGACAATGTGGTGGTAGGGGAATTGTTGGAAAAAAAGAACCATCCAAATGCTGATAAATTAAATATTGGTATTTTTGATGTTGGTGAAAAAGAACCAAGACAGATTATTTTTGGTCAAAGGGCGGTTATTGCAGTTGGTCAAAAAATTCCTGTGGCTTTAGCGCCGACAGTATTGCCGGGAGGCGTAAAAATCAAGAAATCCAAATTACGCGGAGAAATTTCAGATGGAATGTGTTGTTTAAATTCCGAGTTGCAAATTTTAAATTGTAAAGACGAACTGAATTTTTTTGATCAAGAAATTAAAAATGGCACTTTGCTTAAAGATATATTGGGTCTAAAAAATAGTGCGCTGATTGATATTGATAATAAATCCATGACTCATCGGGCGGATTTGTTTTGTCATGTGGGAATGGCGCGGGAAATTGCAGCGGTTTTCGGCTTGCCTTTTCAGGAACCTAAAATTCCAAAAATAACAACAGCCGAATTGCCGGCGGTGGCGGTTACGATTGAAAATCAAAAAGATTGTCCGCGTTATCTAGCCGCGGCGATGAAAGTTAAAATAGGGGAGAGTCCAGATTTTATCAAAAAACGTTTGTTGGCCTGTAATATTAAAAGTATTAACAACGTCGTTGACATTACTAATTATGTGATGTTGGAATTTGGACAACCTTTGCACGCTTTTGATGCTAAAAAGCTTGTGGGAGAAAAAATTGTTGTGCGCCGCGCTGAAAAAGGAGAAAAAATTATCACGCTGGATGACGAGGAAAAGATTTTAGATGAGTCTATTTTAGTAATCGCCGATAGTAAAAATCCTGTGGCCGTAGCTGGCATTATTGGTGGTAAAATCAGTAGCATCTCGGAACAAACTCAGCAAATTATTTTAGAAGTGGCTTGTTTTGAGCCGATTTTGGTGCGTCGCGGCTCAAATAAAATAGGCGTGCGCACAGAAAGTGTGGTGCGTTTTGAAAAAGACCTGGCGTTAGCCACCGCCACCAGAGGTTTTCAAAGAGCAATGGAACTTCTACAAAAGTATGCACAAGCAGAGTTGACTGGTTTTACAGACACGCAGACTTTGGATTTAGAAAACGAAAATATTTTGTATCGTGAAAAAATTGTCTTGCCGGCTATTACTTTAAAAAGATTAACCGGTGTTGAAATTCCAGCAGAAAAGGTTATTGCTATTTTACAAAACTTAGGTTGCAAAGTTGATTTCAAAGAAAAGGGGGATGACACAGCTTATGAAGTTTTTTCTCCTTGGTTTCGCGTCGATCTCAATATTGTAGAAGACCTGATTGAAGAAGTGGTGCGCATTTACGGAGTAAACAACATTCCGGAACAAAAATTATTCGGAGAATTACACGTGCCAAAAAATGAAGCTTTAATACCTTTAAAACGTCAAGTACGTAATGAACTGAAAGCTTTGGGCGCTTGCGAAGTTTATAATTATTCTTTTTACAGCAAAGAATTATTGGAGAAAGCCGGTTTGACAGCAGAAAAAGAACAGGTGGAAATTTTAAATCCGCTTTCTGAAGATTTGCGTTATTTACGCACCAGTCTTTTACCTCGTTTATTGGAAAACTTAAAACGCAATAGCCAAGAAGAAAACATTACTCTGTTTGAAATTGGTCATGTTTATTTTACAGATAGAGAAATTAGTATGCTGGGCATTGTCCAAAGCGGCAAGTCCGCTGTTTATCGTCAAATGCGCGGTCTGACTGAGGCGTTGCTAAAAGCTTTACACGTTGTTTATCAAACTGAAATTATTAAGCAAACCGCGCCTTGTGAATTTTGGTCTGTTTATCAAGATGACCAAGCTTTGAAAATTACAGCCACGAACGGAATTTTGGGAACTAGCGGTTTAATAGATAAAACTATTTTAAAAAATTATGATTTGGAAAAGCCTGTTGCTTTTACGATTATTTCTTTAGACGCCTTAGCTAAAACAGTCAACGCCAATTTTAAAATTAAAGCTGTTTCTCCTTATCCGGCCATTGATTTGGATTTGTCTATTATTGTACCGCAAGAAACAACCTGGGCGGAAATTAGGGCGGAAGTGGTAAAAAAAAGTCAGCCTTACTTGGAAAAAATAGATGTTTTTGATGTTTATCAAGGAGAAAAAGTAGGCTATGGGAAAAAGAGTATTGGTTTTTCTTTAAAATTACGTTCGCTCAAGCAAACTTTACAAATGACGCAAATGGAAAAATTACGCGAAGATATTATGCTGATTTTAGCTAAAAAATTTCAAGCTGTTTTAAGAGCCAAATAAGCATTGACACAGCCGTCAAAAGAGAGTATACTTTTGTTAAATTTAAAGGTTAATTTTTAATTTTATGAATAATTTTTTAGTAAAAACCTCAGCCGTTTTTTTGAGTGTTTTTTTGAGTTTGGCGTTGTGGGTAACCGGAGCTTATGCGCAAGATTTTGTGGTAAATAGTGAGTATGACCCGGCGGAACCTACGGCCGTGTTAAATTGTAATGCGGACGCCGAGCCCACTGACGTTTGTACCTTGCGTGAGGCTATTTTGCAGGCAAATAATTTGGCGCCACGCCCCAGTACTATCAGTTTTGCGGACAGTGTTGATTCGATAGTTTTACATGATGTGGTTTATGAAATTTCTACTGTTATCAACATCAACGGTCCAATAGTGATTGACGGCAACACTCAATTTCAGATTTTTCACGTTAATGAACTGGCTGTTTTAACTTTAAATCAGGTGACTTTGCAAAACGGCTATTTTAATTATCAAGAATATTTAATGAGCGCATTAAGCGATGGCAGTGTTGCCGGTGATAATTTATTTATGGGCGGCGGCGCTGTTTTTAATCAAGGAACAGTCAATGCGTTTAACTCGGTTTTTCAAAATAATATTTCCGATTCTTTTGGTGGCGCTATCAATAACGAGGGCATGGTAAGAGCTGAACATTCAATTTTCACCAATAATACCGGTCGTATTGCCGGTGGCGCCATAGCCACTATGGCTAGCGATGCCAATAAATTTGTTTTCTTGCAAAACGTGGTTATGCATCAAAATTCCGGTTCTCTAGGGGGAGCAATTGCGCTTTTACCTTCTTATACTTATGCCATTTCTATGAATGGTTATGAAGGTGCCATTGTGCCTAACAAAGTGGAGATCGATAATTCTTCTTTTTATGATAATTCAGCCGATATTAGCGGCGGCGCTGTTTATTCCATGAATGGCGAAGTTAATCTTTTAAATTCTACTTTAGCGAATAATACCGCTCCTAATGGCGGCGCCGTTACTTCTTCTCCTTCCAGTGAGGATTTATTTAATTTGCTTTATCAACGGGTAGAACAGATTGATTATGTTTCAGACAATTCTCATCTACCGCCACCGGTTTTACAGGCCTTACAAGAATTGGAAGATCAGGTTAAGGCTACCTTAAATACCAATTTGGCTTTACTACAAGAGTCGTTATCCGATATGTACTCGATGGTGAACGGCAAATATATTACTGTCACCGCCAATACGGCTTTAAATAACGGCGGTGGATTTTACGTTTTGGCAGACGCGGATCAACAAGATCATGCTAATGTTAGTTTGTTGGCTTCTATAGTGATGGACAATATAGACCTTGCAGATTCTTATACCTATACCTATCCTGATGAAACAGAACCTACGCAACTTGATTTTGCCTATACTCCTAATTGTCGGGGTACAGTAAACTCCGATGGTTACAATGTGTTTGGACAATTGCAAGAATGTGATTTTCAAAATTTAGAAAATGATCAAATTGATGTTAACAACGCTCAATTTAATGAAGCCTTAACCATTCTTGAAGGAGGTGTGGTTTATCCTTTAAAAAAAGAGAGCATAGCCATCAATGTAGTTCCCGGTTTAGAAAAAACAATAACAACGGATCAGTTGGGCAATTCTCGTTTAGGAGCGGCTGACGCCGGCGCTTGGGAATATCAAGATACAGTTGCGCCTGTTATTACTTTAAATGGTGATGATCAAATAAAATTAGCTGTTGGCGAAGTTTATGCAGAGCCAGGAGCAACAGCCTTAGATGATATTGATGGTGAGGTGCCGGTAATTATAGCGGGGGATACAGTTGATGTTGCTAAAGCTGGAAATTATTTGTTGACTTATACGGCAGAAGATCTTAGTGGCAATCAAGTTGCTGTTTATCGCACTGTGGAAGTATTGGCAGATACAGTGGTTGTACCAGTAGTTGTTCCTGTTGATAACACCAACACCACTGTCGAAAACAACAATACCAACACTAACGACAATCAACAAAATAATAATACTAATCCAGCAGACGAGGTTGTTGCCGATGATACCACCGATAATCAGAATAATACTAAAGAGGAAGACAACAATATTGATACCAATAACGACCAGCCGGTAACAGATCAAAATAATTCTATCATTTATACTAATATTATTGCTATTAAGTCTGCTAAAAAGAATCAAGTAAAACTTATTTTTAGCAATGGTGAGCAAAAATTTTATAAAGTTTTTTCTGGCAAAACCAAGAAAAAAACAGCGGTCGTTAAACTTAATGATCAGGGTTTATATGTGGTGTCCGAGGCTTTTGGCAGAAAAATGGCTTTGCTCAAAATCAGCAAGGACAATAATGTTAAAAAATTAAAAGTAAAGAAAATTTCTAGCAAACGACAAAGGGGAAAGAATTTCTTAAAAATTGTTACTCATCAAAAGAAAAAGTACGCTTTGCTGGTGGCGCAAAAAAAAGGTCAACAAAACAGTTTTGTCCTGGTTAAATTATTACCAACAAAAGAAAAATTTGGCAAAAAAAAGCAGTTATTTTCGCAAAAAAAACAACTCAAAATCTCCACCTTTTTCCAAAAATAAAAATCATTGTGTTGTGAGCATATTTTTGGTAAAAAGAAAATTTGTGGTATAATCATAAAATGATAACTATCAGAACACGTTTTGCCCCTTCTCCCACGGGGAATTTGCACATCGGCGGCGCGCGATCGGCTTTATTTGCTTATCTATGGGCTAAAAAGAACCATGGTCAGTTTATTTTACGAGTAGAAGATACAGACCGCGCTCGGGAAAAAGTGGGTGCTTTGGAAAACCAGATGGAGGGCTTAAAATGGCTGGGCATTAACTGGGACGAAGGTCCAAAAAAAGGAGGGGAATACGGTCCGTATGTGCAAAGCGAACGTTTTGATATTTACCAAAAATATGCCGCTCAGTTATTGGCAGAAGATAAAGTTTATCGTTGTTTTTGTACTCCGGAACGTTTAGCGCAAATGCGTCAAAAACAGCAAGAAAATAAACAAGCCCCGCGTTATGATCGTGTTTGTCGGCATTTGTCTGATGACGAAATAGAGAAAAAAATTCAAACCAACACGCCTTATGTGTTAAGATTAAAAGTACCGGAACAAGGCACTGTTGAAGTTTATGACGCCATCAGAGGAGCGATAACATTTAATTGTCAAGATATTGACGATCAAGTTTTGGTTAAATCCGACGGTTTTCCTACTTACCATTTGGCCAATGTCGTAGACGATCATTTAATGAAAATCACCCACGTAATTCGCGGTGAAGAATGGTTGCCGTCCACACCCAAACATGTTTTGTTGTATCAGGCTTTGGGTTTTTCGGCGCCGCAATTTGTACATTTATCTATTTTTTTAGCAAAAGCCGGCGGTAAAATGAGTAAAAGACACGGAGAAACTTCTTTATTGGCTTTTCGTGATAAAGGTTATTTATCCGAAGCGATTGTCAATTTTATTGCTTTACTGGGTTGGAATCCAAAAACAGAGCAAGAATATTTTACTAAAGAGGAGTTGATTGAACAATTTGAAATTAGTAAATTAAATACAGCCAATCCTGTTTTTGAAACCGAAAAACTCGACTGGATGAATCAACACTACTTGAAAAAATTAAGCAGTGGGGAAATGTTTACCAAAATGAAAGAAATGATTTCATTAAATAGCGATGTTGCTTTGTATAAATTATTTGCAGAATGGTTTAGCGGCTTGAGCGTCAAACATCAAGAATCAATTTGGCATAATTTAAAAGAACGGTCAAAAACTTTAGAGGAAGTGGCTGTTAATACCATGAATTATGTGAATAAAGAAATTGTTTATCAACCGCAAGAGTTAATTTGGAAAAAATCAGACCAAAAAACCACCATAAAAATTTTAGAAAATTTAATAGAAAAAATTAAAGAATTCGCCAAAGAAGATTTTTTAGTGGCTAATTTAGAACCGCAAATTTTAGCTTGGATAAAAACTACTGAGTGGGGGAATGGCGATGTGCTCTGGCCCATGCGCTTTGCTTTAAGTGGCGAAAAAAAATCTCCCTCACCATTTGAATTGGCGGAAATTTTAGGTCCAGCAGAAACTATTAACAGATTAACTAAAGCTAAAGAATCTTTAAACGCATGAGAATTAAAAAATATTTGAAAAATTTTAGTTATTTAGTCGTTATTTTTTCTTTAAGTTGTTTTTTTATGCCAACCTTGGCAACAGGCAACACCACTGATGATATTGTAGATCAAAAAATTTCTGAAACTTCCAAAACTGATGAAGAGATAGCTAATTTACAAGAAACAATTAAACAAAAAGGAGCGGAAATTGAAAAAATTCAACAACGATTGCACGCTTATCAACAGCAAATAGACGATAAACAAACGCAAGCGCTGAATTTAGAAAACCAAATATCTACTTTGGATAGTAAAATTTCCAGCACTTCTTTGGCTATTGAGAAAACTAAAACTGAGCTGGAAGTTACTCAATCACAGATAGAAGTTTTACATAAACAAATCGCCAGTACGCAAGAAGACATTACTAATAACAAAAATTCTTTAGTTAAATTGATCAGAGAATTGCACCAAGGAGACCTGCAAAGTCCTATTGAGTTGGTTTTTTCCCATAATACTTTATCTGATTTTTATACTTATGCGGAATATACCAATAAATTACAAAAAAATGTTAACCAAAATGTTCAGGAATTGCAGAAGATACAGGAAGATTTGCAAAATAAGCGCACTGAATTAAAAGATCAAAAAGCCCAAGCGGCTTTGCGTCAGACAGATTTAGAAACCCAACAAGAAGAGATGGTAGGGGAGCAGGATTACAAAAATGATTTACTGGATCAAACTCAAGGCGATGCGGAAAAATTTACAGCGCTTTATGAAAAAGCCCGTCAAGACGAACTGCAGGCTGAAGCTGAGGCTAATCAATTAACCAAAGAAGCGCAATCACGCATCAATAAGTTAAAACAGGACATTCAAGATAAATTGCAGGACGAAGAAAATACGGATGACTTATCCGCAGAAGAACAAGATATTTTAGAAAATTTTGATGGTACCGTTCATTTGCAATGGCCAATTAGTTCTAGAACCATTACTTGTGGTTTTCATTGTGCCGGTTATCCTTTTTCCGGAGCATTGGGTTCTCATTCCGCTATTGATATTGCCACTCCGCAAGGAACGCCTATTTTGGCTGCAGATTCCGGTTATGTTACCAGAGTAGTGTTTGATCCCAATAGTAGTAGTACCTATGGTTTTATTGTGATTTTACATGGGGATAACATAACTTCCACTACCTATGGTCATATTAGCGGAGCTAATGTCAGTGCTAATCAATATGTTAAAAAAGGAGATTTGATCGGCTGGACTGGTGCCACGCCAGGCACTCCTGGAGCAGGTCCTTTTACTACGGGTCCTCATTTGCATTTTGATGTTAGAAAAGATGGTTTTCCTGTTAATCCCTTAGATTATCTGCCTTAGTTTTAGTTCTTTGTTTAGTGGGGAATAACAAGACAATGCGTCGCACAAGGTATGTTTTACGACGCATAGTTTTGTTCTTTATTTAAAATAAGCTCGATCTGGTATTCTCACATCTATATAATCAATACTTTTTGGATCGCTTATTTTTTCCGCTAAGATCGTTTTTAGATTTTGTAATTGTAAAGATAAATCTTGCAAGGTGTCTAAATAAACCTCAAAGCCGCCATTTTCTTCAACTACTTGCAAATGAATTTCGTGTGCCACTTTGACAAAATTACATTCAATAGGCACGTAAACTTTAGCCCATTCTGTACGATCATATTCTGTTTGTTTGGCGTTGGTGTCAATATTAGTATTTTCGTTAGTATTAACATTAGCATTGTTTTTGTTTTGACTGTTTTGAAACTCTTCCTTTTTTAAATTATCCAAAGCCTCTAAACTTTCATCAATGGTAATCAGGCCATTTTGAAATTTTTCTTGGATTTCTCTTTGTTTGGCTTTATATTCTTCGGAATTGGTTTCACTGGCCGCTTTTTCAAATATTTTTTCAGCTACATATTGACGCTCGCTACATCCAACCAGCGGAAAAATAAAATGATCTATCTTTAAAGATGTGGCTCCAGAAAACTCTTTTTGTATTTGTAAAAGATATTCTAAATATTTAGGAGAGATGATTTGCCAGCCTATTTCAAATTTATCGCGATTCTTATCAATAATAACCGGGAAAGCGGTGTTAGCTTCATTTTTATTGTTTAAACTTTGAGTTACCACCCCGTCACGATCTACGGTATAAACCTTTTCTTCTGCTTTGGCAGTAATCCAAGTGACACTCGGAATTCTTTCTTTAATAGTAATGCTAATAATATTGGGAAAAATTTTTTTTACATTCACCTCTTCAAAAGCAATGGTATGGCTTAAATAATTTTTTAAAAAAGCCTGTAAAGAAATGGTTTTCATTGTCCAGAAAGTATCCCGTTTGATAAAGCCTAAAAATTTACTACTTTCAAATTCCTGTACGCTATTGATTATTTGTTGCTGGTCGATAAACTGTAAAGGAGCAACTTCAATCTGACTCAAATCGAAGTGTTTGGTGCCAAAACCAAAATACCAAATGGCGCAACCCAGCATCAAAAGCAAGCCACCATAAGCCCAGCCATCTTTTTTCAACCAGCGCCAAAAACTCCCCGGTACGGGCTGAAGAGGAGCTTTGAGGTCATTTTGAGAACGCCTAAAACGAGAAAAATGGTTGGCGGATTGAAATTCTTTCATAAGTTTAGTATAATTATAGCAAATGCTTGGAAAAAGAAAACAGCTGACAATTTTAGAAAACAAAATTTCTTACCTGGAATATGGTGATGCCAATTTACCGTCTTTAATTTTTTTGCACGGTTGGGGCGGCGAGGCTCTTTCTTTTCAACCCTTGTTTCAGGAATTGGCTAATAAGGGGCTAAGAGCTCATTTTTTGGCTTTAGATTTACCAGGCTTTGGACAATCTCCTCCCCCAAAACGAGCTTATGCTTTGGCTGATTATGTATTATGCGTCGTAAAATATTTAGAAGTTTTAAAATTAACTAAGGTAAATTTAATCAGTCATTCTTTTGGTGGACGTTTAGCTATTAAACTTTTGGTTAATTATCCAAATTTAATTAACAAAAATATTTTTATTGCTCCGGCAGGTATTTATCATAAAAGACTAAAAGTTACCATAACTAAATTTTTTGCCCATTTAATCAAAAAAGTTTTTCAGTTCCCTACGCTGAAGGCCGCCTTTCCCTTAATGAGAAACCTGGGTTATGGGCTGATTGGTGAACATGATTATTTAGAAGCCTCAGGCATTATGGCGGAAACTTTTCAAAAAATTATTGCGGAAGATTTAAAATTGGAAATTCCAAAAATTACCGCTCCTTCCCTTATTTTTTGGGGAGAACGTGATCGTTATGTTCCTTTGGCAGACGGTTTTTATATTCAACAAAGTATAAAAAATTCTCAAATTTTTACTTTTGCCCAAGGTAAACACAACATTCATAAAACTTATGCTGTCCAAATCAGCCAAAAAATTAACTCCTTTTTATGAGTCTAGCATATGATATAATTTTTGTTTTGATCCTAATCAGTTATTTGTTTTGTCTGGTTGGTAAAGTTTTTTATTGGATCTATCTTTGGCAATTAAAAGAATATCGTTGGGATCGCATGATGAATTTTTTATCTACGCGCTCCGGACGTAAAGCTATTTGGGGTTTTTCTAATATTTTAGAACTTCTTTTAATACTATTTTTATGTATTACGGCAATTTTTGAAAAAGTGCCGGAAATTTTTTGGATTTTAACTTTTTACTTCCTGTTGTTATTTTTGAAAGACATACAGATTATCAGAAAACGTATTTTTCCTATTTGGACAATGAAGGCGATAATTTTGTCTTTGCTGACGGTCATTTTATTGTTATTAACAAGCCAGTTTTTATTTATTTTTGCCGAAGAGAAGATTTTGGCCGGTGGCATCATATTATTTTCTTTTTTGCTCTTTCTTGTGCCCTTAGAGGTCACTTTGATTATTTTTATCTTACAGCCTTTGGTGATTTGGCAAAAAAATCGTTTAATAACTCAGGCGCGAGCAAAAATTTTAAAAATCAATCCTATTGTGATAGGTATTACCGGCAGTTACGGCAAAAGCTCCACTAAACATTTTTTACAAACTATTTTAGAGCAAAAATTTTCTTCTTTATGCACACCCAAAAATATTAACAGCGACATTGGCATCGCTCAAACCATTTTAAAGTCTTTATCTCCTGCCCAACAAATTTTTATTGTGGAAATGGGCGCTTATCGTCAGGGAGAAATCGCCAAAATTTGTAACCTGGTCTCCCCTATTATCGGAGTGGTTACTGGTGTGAGCGCCCAGCATCTTTCTTTATTTGGCGACTTAGCCGCTATTCAAAAAACTAAAGCAGAATTGGTTAAAGCTTTGCCCAAATCCGGTTTGGCGGTTTTAAATCATGATGACTCCTCTTGTGTGCAAATGGCGCAGATAACTATTGCGGAAAAAAAGTTTTTTTCTGTCGCTAATATCGCTCATGTTTTTGCTGACCAAATATCGGTTGCGCCTTATCAATTACAATTTCAACTGCACCTTCGTGAACAACAAGCCTTGGTAACCGCTCCTTTAGCCGGCGCGCAATTCATTTCAGCGATTTTAGCCGCGGTGACCGTAGCTGACCATTTAGGTTTAAATTTGGCGGAGATTGTTCAAGGCATCAAGAAGCTGACAGCAATAAAAGGTACAATGTTTTTAAGCCACACCAGCAGTGGAGCAACTGTGATTGACGATCATTACAGTGCCAATCCGGATGGTTTTCTGGCCGCTTTGGATTATTTGCATCTTTTTACAGATAAAAGAAAAATTGTCATTACCAGAGGAATGGATGAGCTGGGAAAAGAAAGCGTTAATCAACACCGGTTAATCGGTACAGCCACAGGCAAAATTGCGGATTTGGTAATCATTACCAAAAAAGATTTTTCCAAATCTTTAAAAGATGGTTTAAAACAGGGCGGTTTATCAGAAGAAGCCATTGTGATACAAGAAAATCCAAAAAAAATTATCAAACAATTTTTATCTACTTTATCAGCCGATGATGTTGTTTTACTTGAGAATCGATCGCCGCAAATTTTAATTAAATATTTATTGGCATGAGAAAGCGTTTTTTTCAAAAACCGATTTCTTGCGAACTTTCTCCTAATATGCGTTGGCCGCAAATTTTTTTGATTTTAAATTATTTATTCAATCCTAAGTTTTTTGGTCATTGGAAAAAAGGTGAAAAAATAAAGTTATTGGAAAATGCCTTTAAAGATAAATTTAACTCTTTAGCCGCTTTTTCTTTTGATAGCGGCAGAACCGCTCTTGGTGTTATTCTGCAAGCTCTGGAGCTTAAAAATGGCGATGAAGTGGCTCTGCAGGCCTTTACGTGTGTAGTGGTTCCTAATAGTATCAAAGCCGCTTACGGATTGCCGGTTTATTTGGATATTGACAAAAGTTATAATCTTGATGTGCAAAAGCTAGAAGAAACATTGCAAACACATCACAATTTAAAAGCCGTGATTGTGCAACATACTTTTGGTTTGGTGGCGGAAATAGAAAAAATTAGCCAACTTTGTAAAAAACATCATCTTTATTTGATTGAAGACTGCGCGCATGCGTTAGGAGCGACTTACGATAATAAGCTGGTTGGCACTTTTGGAGACGTGGCTATGTTTTCTTTTGGCAGGGATAAAGTTATTTCTGCTGTGTCCGGTGGTTTAGTTATTGTCAATAATTCGCAACTGATTGCTAAGATAGAAAAAATTTATAAAAATACTAAACACCATTCTGTTTTTTGGATTTGGCAACACCTTAATCATCCCCTCTTTTTTAGCATAGGCAAGTGGTTATATTATTTTTTTTCTTTAGGAAAAATTATCATTGAACTGAGCAAGAAACTTAAATTATGGCCTTTGGTTTTACAAAAACAAGAAAAACAAGGCCAAGCTCCTCAAGCATATCTCTTGCCTA
>Ga0208373_1000324_pt1 | contig 86430 bp, 89 predicted proteins | sample RifOxyC2_FD_184036 | JGI IMG/M metagenome (GOLD analysis project Ga0208373, IMG submission 184036) | Soil microbial communities from Rifle, Colorado - Rifle Oxygen_injection C2 (SPAdes) | ecosystem: Environmental > Terrestrial > Deep subsurface > Rock core/Sediment | place: Rifle, Colorado... | reverse complement strand
GCTGGAGAGAAGCTCTGCAGGCATGGAGTGAGGATGGCCGGGTTCTGCGGTCTTGGCGCTATGCGGCGCCCTTGGTGCAGAACATGCCCGACGCCGTCATGCAAGAAAACGCACACGGCGTCACCTCGTGGATGGAGGCAGCCTCCAAGTCGATTGACCGTCATGAGGTGATCCTGTTGGACCTTTGCCGGTGCGTGCTGGCGTCGCCCATAGAGCCAATTACTGGTATTCCTCAGAACGGCGAATCGACCAACCAGCCCGTAACCGAGGCCATCAACCATCCGATTGGGCATGTCGCGCAAGCGCTGCTAAATCTTTGGTTCAAACGCCAGCCCGGCGACAACGATTTGCTGCCGGGGGATATCGAGCCCTACTTCACTCAACTGTGCAATGTCGGAATAGAGAAATTCCGCCACGGACGAGTGCTGCTGGCATCGCGACTGATCCCGTTGTTCCGGGTAGATCGCTCCTGGACGGAAACGCACCTACTGCCTTTGTTCGACTGGAGCCGTAGCTCGATTGAGGCCAAGGCAGCGTGGGAAGGGTTCCTCTGGTCCCCAAGGCTTGACCGCCAGCTCCTGATCGCGTTCAAATCGCAGTTCCTGTCCACAGCACATCACTACGAGGAACTTGGTGAGCACCGCCGCCAGTTCGCCGCATTCCTCACCTACGCTGCCTTGGACCCAGTGGAAGAATATACGCCAGAAGACTTCCAGTCAGCAATTGGTGCGCTGCCACAAGAGGGATTGCAGGAAGTAGCCCAGGCACTCTCGCAAGCCATCGAGGGTGCCGGAGAACAGCGGGAGGACTACTGGAGAAATCGCATCCAGCCCTTTTGGCACCATATCTGGCCCAAGTCGCGCGATCTTACTTCCAATGGCATTGCAGAGTCATTGGCACGGCTGAGCATCGCAGCAGGAGGCGAGTTTTCGTCTGCCGTAACGGCGGTGCATGATTGGCTGCGCCCGATCGAATACCCGGACTACGTAGTGCATCGACTGCATGAATCAGGTTTGTGTCTCCGGTTCCCTTCCGATGCGTTGCGGTTATTGGCTGCCATAATCAATGATCAGCAGTGGGCACCACGGGAGTTGGCCAAGTGTCTGGATACCATTTCTCAGGCATCTCCCGCCTTGCTTCAAGATTATCGATATAAACGATTAGCCGAATATGTGAGACGACGGGGTATCTGATGTATTCAAAATCAGTTGAGAGTAGCTGGCGAGACGCCATCCTGAATGACTTTGTTCCCAATGTCAGCAAGCTGACCCTGGTCGCCGATCCGGACAGCCTGCTGACCGAAGAAAAGCTGGCGCTCGAATTACGCGGGCGCGGATTCGATCTGATCGAGTTCAATGACCCGGTCGAATTCAGATACGCCTATGAGTCCAAATACCGCTCGATCTGGGATCGCGGCGAACATACCGACCTGGTGGTGATTCTCCGTCTACAAGATGCCGAGCTGGAATCATTGCCTTATGACCTGTTACAGGCGGGAAGGAAGCTTTCCTTCAATCTTGGCGATCTGTTCCCAACGCTCAGCTATCCGGTCATCGAGAAGCTCGACCGAAGCCTGCTGGACGCACTTTTTGAGGCCCAGCGCAAGTCGCCGCCGGATCGCATGGGCGACAACGCCACCAAGGATTTCATCCTCATCTACGTGTTTGGCATCGCCGCACAGTTGATTACCACCGAAGTGGAATTGCTTCGTGCCTTGCTTCGTCTGCACTATGGAAAACTTCAGCTCCCGCTGATGCTGGCCGAGCGGCTTATCCATGTCCTCAAAGGGCATGATGGCTTCAAGGCCTGGCCGCTCTCTGAAATCGTTCCAGACGAAGAGGCGTTCTTCGCCTTTTTGCAGGAACGGTGGCCGCTATTTCTTTCCAGGCTTGGCAGTGCCAATCAGGTGCGGGAAGACTCGCCGGAATACGGCCTCAAGTATCCCGGCCCTGATCGCCTGCCGTTCGACCATCAGGACATCAAAGTCTATATCGACAACCTGTTCCTGGAGGGGAAACTCACGCCTGTCGAGGCCACAGATATTGAAGTTGAGGCCGGGTCCTGGGTTCGAAGCGGCATTGCCATGGCCGGTGTGGATGACGAAGAGCTTCGTGTTTCCCGCCTGTTTGACCTTGTCGAGAAGGAGCTGCCCGCAGCGGAAGCGCGTTACTCTGACTGGACCGCCTTTGCACTGAAATGGGCCGAGCTCTCTTCGTTGGTCCATTGCGGCACCAGCGCGGAGCATCAGACCCGGCTCAGGGAAATCGGTGATGCCCTGAATACGACTTTTGCCGGATGGCTGGCCGACCACTATTCCAGCTTAATCAACCTGCCGCCGACCAGCCCGGCCATGTTGCACCATGTGCCGCGTCGCCTGGCTCGGGACATCGAGGATTCCGGTAATAGCCGTGCCGCGCTGATCGTGGTTGATGGTCTGGCCCTGGATCAGTGGGTGACCATCCGCCAGCTTCTGCAAAAGCAGGACACCAATCTGGTCATGCGCGAATCCGCGACCTTCGCCTGGATTCCGACGCTGACCTCGGTATCGAGACAATCGATCTTCTCGGGCAAGCCGCCGCTCTATTTCCCGTCATCCATCAATTCGACCAACAGTGAAGAGAAACTTTGGAAGCAGTTCTGGGAGGGCCATGGCCTGTCCCGGCTGGATGTCGCCTACCAGCGCGGCCTTGGCGACGGTGATGCTGCGGGCGTCCTCGACTCAGCAATCCACCCGGGGAAGACCAAGGTGGTGGGGCTGGTCGTGGACAAGGTCGACAAGATCATGCACGGCATGCAACTCGGCTCGCCTGGGATGCACAACCAGATCAAGCAGTGGTGCCAGGGCGGATTTCTTGCAACGCTGGTCGGTCAACTGCTGGATTATGGGTATGAGGTCTGGCTGACGTCTGATCATGGCAATATCGAATGTGCCGGCAAAGGCCGTCCCTCTGAAGGCGTGATTGCCGAAACTCGCGGCGAGCGGGTTCGTGTCTATCCCACGCCGGAACTTCGTTCTCAGGTCGCCGGAGTCTTCCCATTTGCCCACGAGTGGCAGCCGGTTGGCCTGCCATCGGGCTATTTCCCGCTCGTTGCCGGAGGCCGAGATGCCTTCGTGAGCCCCGGAGACTCTATCGTCGGTCATGGCGGTGTCGCCATTGAGGAGGTTATCGTACCTCTTGTGAAATTTGAAAGGAGGACACGATGATGCAATCTGATCGCTTTACCAAAGTCGGTATCCAGCGTGAACTGCATATTGACTGGTTTGATCAAGCAGTGAGGCTTCACGCCATGGGGTTTACTAAAAGTTCCGCCAGACAAGAAATATACGTCTACCTGGACGGCGCCCCAGGTTTTGACGCACCCCCGTCATTACAAACAAAAAAGTATATCGCTAACACCCTTGTAAAAAGCTGGATTGCACCCGACAGCGACTTGATTGCTTTTCGTGATGCATTATTCCAACTGCTCCAAGAGAATCCAACTTTTCGCTTTCCCATACATTGGTGCCTGCTGGGTGCGGCATACCCATTTTGGTTTGCAGTTGCGGCAGTAATCGGACGCTTACTGAATTTACAGGACCAGGTCACTCAGACCCAAATCGTATCGCGGCTTAAAGAAAGGTTTGGCGACCGCCAAACCATAAGCCGCCGAGCCAGATACGTTATCCGGTCCTTTGTCGCTTGGGGGGCACTGAAGGACTCCGCTACCAAGGGCTGCTACGAAAAAGCTGTACAGCTCGGTGTGCCCGATAAAAATTTGGCTATTCTGATGTTTGAGGCCGTCCTCCACGCTATCCCTGAAAGCAAATGTGCCATGGGTCTTCTACTCAACAACCCGGCCTTCTTTCCATTTCATCTTCCTGTGATGACGGGTAATTTTGTTTCGCAGCATAACGATCGGATAGACGTCGTCCGTTATGGGATGGATGATGAGTTGTTGAAATTGAAGGACAAATAACAAGTTGATCGCAAAATAAAATCAGTTCAATTATGCAACAGCCTAATGAAAACCAAACATAAATGGACCTTCGCCCCACGTTTTCGGCGCCAAGCCTTTGGCTGGCGTTCTCAGCCGGCGATTCAGAGGGTTGAGGAAGCTGTGGCCGAAATCAAGGCGGCGGCCAGGCAGGATCCTGTTTTGGCGGCGGAAGGGGCGGTGCTGTTTTTGGGGAAAGTCTCTCCGGCCCTGGAGCAGGTGGACAGCTCCTCCGGGGCCATCGGCTCGGCGGTAAATTATGCCATCGAGACGCTGGTGCCGATCATCGCCAAAGCCCCGGTCGATGAGGCGACTCGCAGCGGCTGGCTCGATCGGCTTTGGAAGGCGGTGGAAGAGGATGACATTCCTTATATCGAAATGCTGCCCGAGTATTGGGGCGAGTTATGCCACACTCCGGACTTGGCCTCGCGTTGGGCCGATGAGCTGATTCACCCCGTCCGAATCACTTGGTCAGAAGACCGGAAAGCAGGGGGCGGCTACTTCAAGGGCACTTCTGCTTGTATGAGCGCCCTTTGTTCCGCAGGCCGCTATTCTGAGGTTCTTTCCCTTCTCGACCTCGCCCCATACAAGTTCTGGCATTACCGGCAGTGGGGCTTCAAGGCTCTGATCGCCATGGGCAAGCGGGCTGAGGCCCTGCGCTACGCCGAAGAGTCGCGGGGGATCAATGAGCCGGTGGCCGCGATTGCCGCCGCCTGCGAAGAGATTCTGCTTGATAGCGGCCTGGGCGAAGAGGCCTATCAACGCTATGCCATTGAGGCCAACCAGAAGACCACCTACCTGGCGACCTTCCGTGCCATTGCCAAGAAGTACCCGCACAAGGCGGCAAGCGATATTCTCACGGACCTGGTGGCAAGTACCCCTGGGCAAGAGGGGAAATGGTTTGCCGCGGCCAAGTCGGTCGGTTTATTTCGTGAGGCTATCGAATTGGCCAACCGGACACCTTGCGATCCGAAAACTTTGATCAGAGCGGCGCGGGACATGAAAGGCAAAGAACCGCTCTTTGCCGTCGAGGCAGGCATTGCCGCGCTGCGCTGGCTGATTGCCGGCTATGGCTACGAGATCACGAGTCTCGATGCGCGGGATGCGTACGATCACTCCATGGACGCGGCCCGCAACGCCGGTTGCTCTGAGAAAACTATAACGCGCTTGCGAACCTTGGTGGCAGGCGACATCTCCGGTGATCGGTTTGTCAGCAGGATTCTTGGAGCGGTGCTTGGAATTTCAGGATAATAATATTATCGGCCCTTGGACAAAGGGCTTTTTGCGAGACAGATGAGCAGATATCAATATCAAATTTCAGAGAAACCTGATCAGGAAATATGGGTCTGTGAGACCTGCAAGAAAGGGAAGAGCCAACTGATCTTGACGGGGAAATGGAAACTTGTCGGCCGATGCAGCGATGGCGAGATTTTATGCTCCCTGTGTGACGGGAACGAAGATAATACCCAGCCGGAACCAGTTGCCGCGAAAAAGTAAACTTGATTATATCGAGAGAAATCGTTTCTTCCGTGTCTTCGTTTCTTTATTCACGCGGTTTCTTTTTTATTCCGTTTTTTCATATTGGCCGATAGCGGTAATCGCTCGGCCCTACCCCGAACAACCTTGCAATATCCTTATCGTTTCTTGTGCCTATCGCGAGATCGCCCATGATCCACCATGATGGGCCGCAGGGGAGTCTGAAATTGCCAGGGTCTGGAGTCGTCACCCAGGCCCTGGCAATTTGCCGGCTACTTGTTCACCGCGTCCTTTAGGGCTTTGCCAGGCTTAAAAGCTACAGCCTTCCGGGCCGGAACCTTGATGACCGCGCCGGTTTGAGGGTTGCGGGCCTCTTTGGCTGCCCGGTCCCGGACTTCCAAGGTGCCGAAACCCGGGAGAGCAACCTTTTCGCCATTTACCAAGGCTTCGGTGATAGCCCCGACAACTCCCTTGACCATCGTGTCAGCCACGGCCTTGGTCACGCCGCATTCCGCCACCAGTTTTTCCACCAGTTCCTGCTTGTTCATTCAACTTCTCCTTAGAGTTGCGGTTGCCACCGTTCAACGGCAACAACCTTTTTTTGTGATAAGACCACACCGCCAAGGGTGCGTCAACTATGCGACTTTGGCCAACTCGGCCTTTCTCTCCTTCATATTCTGGTTCCAGGCCCGACGAGCACAGCCGTCTTTGCAATACTTCTTTTTCCGGCTTCTGAAATGATTGTCACAGGTGGGGCAAATCCGGAGGTGATCCAGGGACTTGCCGTCCAGGGCAACCAAGGCGTTGCAGATGTCACCCGCTCGGGTATTGCCGTCCAAGTAAAAGGGCCAAGTCTTCCTCGATTGCCTCGGCGATCTTCTCCGAAATAAACGAGTTCATGCTGTATGGAGTGTTTTCGGCTATGAACTTCAACTTCAGATACATGGGTTCCGGTATCCGGAGAGCATAGCTCTTGATTACATCCTTTCTGACCCCAGGAGCCTCCCAAGGGAGATCTTTTATATTTAGCCCCCGACGGCTTCCTGCAGAAGATTCACCAGTGTTTTCTTTCGACGGGTAGTCAGCACCAGCGGCGAAAGCGTCCAAGGCCTCATCGCGTTCCGAGCTGGTGGTTTTGGGAGGCATTCGTAACGGCTTTGCAGGCTTCTTCATCCGTACACCTCATGAAAGAGAGCTTTAATTTCTGACGCCGCCTTTTCGTCCTGCCCCCATTCGACGACCGACAGGCCCTCTCTTGCCGCTTTCCTGAAGGCTATTCGGTCTCGTATGGGAGAGGCGCTCGGCATTATGTGCTGGAATTCAGCTTCTGCCAGAAACTCCAAAGTCTCACGGTCTTCTCTGACCGATGGATTGGTGGCCACCCGGTTGAGTACCACATAGGCTTGAAGATCGGGGTTAAGACCGACTGCCATTTCGACCAGGGCGTCCATCTGTTGGAGAGTCCAGATATCGAACTGATAGGGCTGGATCGGAATATAAACCCGGTCTGCAACGCCAAGGGCGTAACGCAACTCCGTCGAATCCCGACCTCCAGCATCAATAATGATTTCAGCATACCGTGCGCTCAGGTCACGCACCTGGCCGGGAAGGCCCTTGCCAAATTTCTGAACCGAGGCAACCCGGGGCATGACATTTTCCTCCTCCCGGACTGCCGCCCAGGCGGATGCTGTCCCCTGCCTGTCCGTGTCCAGCAGCAATGTGTCTTTTCCGGACATGGCCAACATCGCCGCCATATTGGTCGCAATGGTACTCTTGCCGGTGCCGCCCTTTTCTCCGCCGAACACGACTATCATTTTTGAAATCTCCTCTTCGAAATATGATGTTATGTAATGTCATATCATGTCAGGTTAAAAAAAAGCCGCGCCACTAAAAGACTCTCTACTTCCTATGTACAGGGGGGCGGAGATGAAATTGGATTTTTTTTCAACCTGCTTTATTTTATATAATATCATATCATCTCATATCACATCAACACATAAAAAAGGCCGCCCGACCACAAGGGATCGAAGCGGCCTTCGGCTCTGGCTTCTTAGCCTGCTCTACCCTGCGAGAAATCCTCGCACGATCTCACGGATCACGTCCTGAGCCTGGTAGATAGCAGTGATAATCAAGCCAGTGGTGATAAAAATTCCCTTGAACATAACGACCTCCTTCCGGTTGTTGGTTAATGCCATTGGTGGCGGGCCTATACCGAGGAAGGATGAAAAACTCCTCGACACAAGGCCGCCACCAATGGCGGCGGAAGAAGGGATTAAAGCTGAGTTGAGCAGCTTGCCTGCTCAAACGAAACTAATACCCGGTGGGTGAAAGTTGCCAATCAGCGGTCCAGCAAAGCACCCTTCAGCAAACTTATCATTGCCGCCGGAAGCTCCTTTATCTCGCTGATATTCTTCCCGTGACCAGCAGGAATCCAGGCGTCCACCACGGAATCAATGATGCCAATGGCAAACACCTCGACATCTGCCTTTCCTAAACGGGATACTATCTTACGTGCATGTAGCAACTGCCAGTCGTTCAGGTCGCCATCGGTCAGTACCAGCAGGATTTTTCGGCTGTCCTGAGGACGATTGCATAGCTGCATCCCGCCCCAGAGCATGGCTTGACATATCGGGGTGTTGCCTAATGCCGGCACACCAAAATCAATAGGCTTAGGCTTTTTACCGAACCTCTTGATCACTCTCACCCCGTCCTTTTGCAACTCGTCATCAGAACACCATGATGCCGGGAAATTGGCTACCTGCGTCTCGATGCCGCTGATCGAATCCAACGCCTCTGAAATAGCAAAGGTGCAAGAACGAGCAACTCGGATCCGGTTGCCCCTCATGCTTGAACTGGTATCAAGCAAGATCACGACCGAAGCGTTGGTCTCGCGCTTCTCCTGACGAGAGCGAAAGACCCTCATGTCTGGAGTCGGGCAGCCAATCAGATGAATCGAACTTCCGGCAATCCGATGGCCGTTTGGCGCTCGCCTTACAGGACGCAGCCGGACCGCTTCGAGCAACCCGGTGAGGCCTGCCCTAAGCTGTGCCGTCATGCGTTTAGCAGCGATCACCTCTTCGGAAATACTCTGACGCGCATTTTTTTTGCTGACCAGATATTCGATGTTTTCGTCAGCTCTATCGGAATCGCTGTCGTATTCATTGGCCGGTTCAGGCTCATCCTCTGTTGCCGGGTTATCATTGGCGATACTGTTCAGCGAATCCTGCATGATCCTGCCAATATCGAACCGCCTGGCAACATCATCCTGGTCGCTCTGAACATCGGATTCGCTTTGGTCTTGGCGTTCCTGGCTCTCAGCCGGGTCGCCGTCTCCATCGCTGTTGCCATCATCTTGCTTGTTCCGGGCATCGCCTTGTTCATTGTCTCGATCTTGGCTTTGCCCTGAGTCCTGGCCGGCCTCCTGATCATTTTCCTGGTTTTCACCGGGGCTTTGACCATCGGAGTCGAGCCTGTCATCGTCGCTTTGCTTATCTGACTGCGACTCAATAGGCGGGGGTGGGTTCTCTCGCAACAACTCCTCGATTTCATCCACCAGCTTCCGGCAATCCCCAGTCGAACCGCAACCAGGGAGTTTTTCCAGTATGCCCATGAAGGCATGGCAGAACCTCTCGCCAAAGAGCCTTCCGGCCGCTTCTTCCATCCGGGCGGCGTAGTCAGCTAAATCCTGCTTGAGAACCTGACTGCGCCCCCAGCAGAGCGCCCAGCTTTGCAGTACCGAAACCGGTTGAGACTCAACGCCAAGAAAAGCCGTGTCGTCTTTCTCCTTGATGCGGGCTACCAGCTTACGCAGATTTCGCTCGGAGCCGGGGAACTCGGCAACCATTGCTTTTTCAATGCGGACATCTTCAAGAATATTCAGCCAGGGCGACATTGGAACCGGGTCAGTAAAACGGATGTGCGCAGCCTCGTGGTCAATATATCCACGAGCCAGGTCAGCGACCCCGGCGTCATCTACATGATCGAGCACCGGGAGGTTTATACACTTATGATCCGTAAACGCCGTCTGGCCGCTGAAAGTCAGGCCGATGCCGATTTTGCCGGCAAGAGCCTGCATTACTATCCGTAGTCCTCCAAAAAGATTGTTCCTGTTCATCACGATCTCCAAACACTCCCCCCTTACGGGAGCGTTCATTAAACTCTCCCGGTAAGGGCGGGCTGGAGATTCGATCAGAACCATCCATCTGGGGCTTCAACTGCGACACGCCTGGCTGGAGCCTTCCGTACAGGCTTGGGGAAAACCTTCGGCAAGGTATCACCGGGGTCTTCCTGTCGCGTTTCGACATTATTGGGCGGCTCTTTCTCTTGATCTGCCGACTCTTCCACAATTTCTTCCTTTTCCTCGACGGGAGGGTTGAGCTGGATAAGGCGAGCTTCCGGAATGCCGCTCAGGATATGGATAGCGCCACACACCGCAGCGAAATCCAGACCTTGAATCTCCCCACTCCTGGGCAGACCGAAAAGCGTTTTCTCAACGCTTTCGATGATCGGTCCCAGGCCGCCATCCAGAAACATCAGCCCTTTTGCCTTTTCCAGAGCTGAGCGGATCGGACGCAGAGCTTTCTGCCCTACCGAAATCCGTCCCTCAAAGGAGCTTTCCCATGCCGTTTTGATCTGCTGGGCGACCTCGCGGCGGAGCTGGGCGGCCAAACCTCCCATTTCCTGCTCCAGGCCATCTTTATGCCCTTCGACCGGCTGGACTTGAAACACCCGAATGCTGAACTGCAACTGTTCACGGACATATTGTTCGCTTTCGACGGAGCGGCGAATCGCGTCCTCCCATCCGGGGTTGTCTTTGATCCATGCTTCAACGGTCTGGTTGTACTCGGCCAAGAAATTATCTTTGGCTTTGAGGTACTCTTCTCTGATGTTTGCCAGGACACCCATCAAATGGCCAACTTTCTCCTTGGGGACAGCGTAGCCGCCGATAAAGCGGGTGCCGACCGCCAAGGATTCTCTTTCCGCTCGCCGCTTCAGCCTGGCAAATGGGGCCAGAGCTTCCGGGTTCATCACCCGTTTGCTGCCCAGGCTTGCCAATTTCTCGGGAGGAAGTTCACTCCCGTCTGCCAACTTGAGATCGGCGACAGTCAGTTTCTTCCGAGCCGTCCAGAGACGAATTTCGAGGTCAACCACATGAAAAAGATCAATTAGTTCTATCGTGCTGAAAGGGGGCATGAATGTATCCTCCATTGGTAATGCGAGGACACAGCTCCCTTGCGGGGGGAGTGTCCCCGCTGGGGTAGTAGTAGATTTCAGAACCAGGGCTGCATAGCCTCTTGCTGGTTTTCGACCCACACAGTGATCGTTCGATCCACCTGTGACGGGCGTACTCTTCGGCGAGGTGGCGGCGGCTGGAATGACTGAGTGGATTCGGAACCAGAGGGAAACCACTGGTCATTTACGAAACGACCGATGACCGTGTATCCTTTGGCTTTTTTCTTGTTCAACAAAGCCGAAAGAAGGTCATGACTCGTTCTTTTGGGCGCGCTTGACTGATTTACCTGGCCAGTCTTCCCCCAAAGGGTGAAAACGCCACGATCAGTCAAACACCCGATCCAATCCTTACCGCCCGAGGAACTTGGCGATCTCAACCATAATGCCTCATGCACCTTCGTTCCCGCTGGGAGAAGGTCGAATATTGCTGTATCCATGACGGCGCCTCTTTATCAAAGGTCTTCGGTCTTTATCCGCTGCCAAAGCTCATGGAGAGCCTGTCGGCTATCGGGCTCCGCCCGGTTGCCAATGGCGCGATCCATGGCATCGGCCACCGGGTCCTGACCTGGCTGAGCCACCTTGGACATAAAAACTGCCAAGCAAGCCCAGCGCGTCAATGACCGGGTGCAAAATGCCACTTCCAGTTCTCCCGCCATAAAGAGCTTCCGCGCCTCGTTGACCAGCCGCACCATGCAGTCACGCACTTCGTTCGGCACGGACGGCGCAACCTTGGCCAGAAGCCCTTTCTCGACTCCCGGATCTGGATAGCCGACTTCGACAACCATGAACCGGCCCATCGAGGCAAGATTCTGTCTTTTAGTGGATTGATAGAGCCCGGTCCTGTCACCACTGCCGGCGGTATTGCCTGCGGCAATGATTTTTGCGCCCTGACATAAGGGCTCGACCATTTCGCCGGTTTCGGGGATAATGATTGAGCGCCCTTCGAGTAGTGCGTTCAGGCCGATGAAGGTTCCTGGATCGAGGCTGTCAATTTCGTCCAACAAAATCCAGGCACCAGCCGGGTCTTTAAGACCGGCGATCAGCGGCCCGTCGCACCATTCCATTGAGCCGTTACGGACAACAAACCTGCCGAGCAGCTCTGGAACTTCCATCCGCTCATGGCATGAAACCACATAGAGCGGAATACCGAGCCGGGCAGCTATCTGCGTGACCACTGACGACTTGCCAGTCCCAGTGTGTCCGGTGAGATAGAGCGGATCGTAGCCGGTAGCGCCCATCATCCACATCATTATGTCTTGCAGAGTCTCCCGCCGAAAAACATAGTGTTCATCTACGACAGGGACCATCGAGTGTTTATCCAGACGCACCTCCAGCATGAGTTTGCCGGGGATGCCGAAAATATCTTTTATGTTTTTCATTACAGTCTTGGCTTTCATCGTTTTCTCCTTGCAGTCGTGATTCGACCAGGAAGAAAACGAACCCCCGCCAGGGAGATGTTCTCTCCCCGGTTAAGGGTGGTTTTCTTATGCCAGAAATCCGGCCTCGGACATTGATATGACCTCCTCTCCCACGATCAGGTGGTCAAGAACTCTCACATCAATAACGCCAAGGATTTTCCGTAATTCCTGGGTCAGATTTATATCTTGTGAACTCGGCCTGGTGTCCCCTGATGGGTGATTGTGGACAAAGACCACACCAACAGCATTGAGCCGTAGAGCTTCTTTGACCACTTCCCGGGGGTGTACGGTTGTTTGTGCAACCGACCCCTTGAACATTTCGACCCACTCAAGGACCCTGTTCTGAGCATCCATAAACAAGCAGCAGAACATTTCGCTTTGGCAGCGTCCAAGTAAGTGCCCAATGGCCTCCCTGGCTGCCTCCGGCGAATTGATACTTGCTCCTCGCTTAAAGAGGCGGCGGCTTACGCGCTTGGCCTCGTCAAGAATCGTTTCCTCGGGGGCGGGCACATACTTGCCGCCTGATTCTTTAACAAACAACATAGTCTTGCCTCCTTGTCGTCTTGGGACTGGGAAAGGGGCAAGCCTCCCCGACGGGGAGGGAATTGCCCCCGTCCGGGATGTGTCTGTCTGTTTATTGTGCGATTTCAAATTCCCACCGACGCATGCACTTGATGGCATCTTCGCGGCTGATCTTTCTGATCAATCCGCCGTGATTGCCCAGTTTGCCGGCGAAAAACCTTGCCTCTCTGTCTTCAGCCACCTCTGCCAACCGAAGGGCTGCGTTATGCAACCTCTCATGATCGGTCAGGCGTGACTTACAGAACAAATCGGTGACGCCGCTTGGACGAGAGACCCAAAGAACTTCGCCATTTTGAGATATGGCCAAAAGCCCTCGACCCTGAACATCCAGATCGGTCTGACAACCGGCCCAGTAATCGTCGGCGCGATCATGCGTGAGAGACAGGCGTCCTTCGGCAGGAACAACACCAGCGATCAGCCAAGCATTGATAGTGGGGGTGGGTGATTTTTTACTTTTACTCATATCCTTACCTCCAAAAAATGGGGGCAAGATCTCCCCGGCCGGGGTGAAATTGCCCCCGGTAGGGATGAAAATGGAAGATTTGCTATTGCTATTTGGTTATCTGAAAACCTCCTGAGCTGAAAAAACCCGCCCTGCCCGTGAAGGCAGGTGCGGGTTTTTTCTGTTACCAATACGACGGTTGTGATCAGAACGGAACATCATCACCCAATGGCGGTTCCGGTACCGGAGCTTGATCCGAAGAGCCTTTGCCACCACCGAGAGCTTTGAGTTCTGACACCACGACTTCAGTGCTGTAGTGGTCGTTGCCTTCCTTGTCCTGCCATTTACGGGTCTGGAGATGGCCTTCGATGTAAACCTCGCTGCCCTTCTTCAGATATTCCCCGCAAAACTCAGCCAGCTTGCCAAATGCCACGCACTTGTGCCATTCGGTGCGAGTCTGGGAGTTGCCGTCGCCATCCTTGTACCGCTCGTTGGAGGCGATACGAAAATTGCCGACTGCCAGACCGGACTGCGTATAGGCGGTTTCAGGATCGGCGCCCAGGTTGCCTACAAGAAGGACACGATTGGCTGACCCACCACCTTTGCCCTTGAACTCCAGCCTGGAGGCCACGGTTTCGGTGCTGTAGCGGTCATTGCCTTCTGCATCCTGCCATTTGCGGGTCTGGAGACGTCCACGGATCAGTACCCTTGCTCCTTTTTCCAGATGTTCTCCAGCGAGTTCGGCCGTCTTCCCGAAGAGCACGACATTATGCCATTCGGTTTTCTGCTTATCGCCCTTCCCGAAAGAGGTTGCGACACGCAGATTGGCGACAGACGTCCCGTTGCTGGTCTCGTTGATCTCAATGTCGTTGCCCAGGTTTCCGATGATAATGATCTCGTTCATTTTGCTTCTCCTTGTGTTACAGAAGGAGCGCGAACCTGTCCCCACCATGGGGAGAGTATTGCGCCCCCATTATGGGTTTGATCGTGCTTGCTCGGCCTGGCCGGGTCAGTAAATCTGCTTCAGGCCCTTGATCTCTTTTGCCAAATCAGCGGCGATCACTTTCCTTTCCGCGACCTCACTTGTGGTGGCGAAATCGGAAAGATCGAGATCGTAAACCTGAATATCCAGCTCCTCCGCAGAATAAACCGCCTGAACCAGACCACCTTCGACATGGATGATCACTTTCGTCATTGGCTTGTTTTCACTGCTTTCCATGGCCACACCTCCTCAACCCGTCATCAGCATGAGCTTGGCGACCCGGAGAATGAAATTCGGGGCCTGATAGATGACGGTTACAATGACGCCGGTGGTTACGATGATTTTCGTAAACATTGTCTTCTCCTTGGCTTTGATTGCGGCCAGAGAGTGAAGACATGCCACCACCCTTAAGGGGTAGAGTCTCACCCCCTGGTGCGGAATTTGTTGGTTTGTGGTTTATGAGGCTAAAAAAGCATCAGGCGGCCTTTTTGATTTCCAGGAAGGAATAGGGCCGATTGTCCTGGAAGTCTTCCACGGAGCAACCATGACCGCTCAAAAATTCCCCTAACCGTGCCATGTCGAATACTTTTCTGTTGCGGGTCACTTCGCGCAAATAGACATCCGCTACCTTCACCGCGCCACGCTGGGAAGCAATGGCTTGCAGTTCTGCTTTGCGAGCGTCAATCTGACGTTCGAGTTCTTTCTGTCTGGCTTGCAAGGCGACCAATTCTTCGACCGTCTCCTTCAGCTCGTTCACTTCATCAGCGTCGAACTTGGGGCAGGTGGAGATATGTTCACAGAAGCCACATAGAGGCGAAAATTCGGTTGTCAGATCAACATCCTCACCATTGGCGACTCGTTGATAATCCGTCCAAATACCCGTGGCCCTGGTCAACAACCCTTCGGTGAGATCGCTGTCTGGCGTGTAACCGTCAAATAGCCTCGCACCTCCGCCCAATGGAACGACAAGTATCGCGCCTCGAACGGAATAGTCGGGAGAGACACTGGCCAACAATCCCATCTGGAGATAAAGCTGTGTTTCCCAGGAACTGTATGGTGTTTGAGGTATTTTTTCCGTAGACTTGATCTCCAGTACGGACTTGGACTTAGACGCTTCGCTGGTGAAAACGAAGTCAATGTGAGCCACATTTTTGCCCCGGTGAATCTCGGTCTGACGCTCGAAATCCCAGCCCATCGCGGTCAACGCTTCAGCAACAACATCTTCAGCGTAATGCCCGCGACGGAAGCGAAGGAGCGTATCAAGGTTGTGTTCCGCCGGGTGCAATTTTGACAGAATCGTCTTCCGAGGACACTGGCCTACTTCGGACGCGCCAAGATATGTGGTTCTGTCACCAAGGGTTTCACAAGTGTGCTGGTTGGCAAGCTTGCGCAAACCTTCTTGCAGAATATCGAGTAATTTTGACATGGTATCCTCTCCTTGTGTGTTGCCACCAAAGGAAGGATACATTTCCCCGTCCAGGGAAGGTATCACTTCCCCAGGTGAGTTGTGGGTTTTAGAATTACGCCGTTACGCCGTTACGCCGTTACGCCGGTGTTCTTCGCCCAGGCATCTTTCACGATCTGGTTGAAGACAAATCCTGCCGACTTCAGCAAATTCCTCTTGTCATAGGTTCCCTTGCCGGTAGCTACAACAATGCCGTCATCCCGCCGCTCATAGTTGATTCCTGCAATCTGCGGAAGCCCTACCGAATCGGTTTGATTCGACTGAGCGGCGCTTTCAGCGGGAGTTTTTTGGGCTTCGGGAGCAGGGGCCTGTGGAGTTGCTTCAGGTTTGGCAGGAGTATGCGCCGGAGTTTGGGCTGCTTCGGTTTTCTTCGGGGTTGACTTGGCTGTAGCAGGACGAGTGTTGGTTGACCGGGCATTAGCATTGAAAACCGGTTCAAGCAGACCCTTGTAAGCATCTGATCCAACGGAAATCAAGGAAAAGCACTTCAGCAAGGCATTGGTAATGGAGCCCTTTTGAGCGTCACCAACATTGCCTTTGACGATCTGACTCTGACCCTTCTGAGAACCTTTTGCAAGCCAATCGCCATCAACCTTGAGGTAGAGCTTTACTTCGGCTACGGCTTGATTCTCGAAGATTTCTTCCTTCATCAGCTCGTAGCGCCAGTCTTCCGCACCGAGTATGTCGTTGACTGCGTCGAAAACATACTGAGGCTTGTAACCGTACTTCACCTGGCCCATGACCTTGCCGTCCTTGCCGATCATTTTGATTTCCTGCACGGCCGGTTTCCCGATTGCACGCAGAATTTCATTGATCGCCTGGACTTTGTTTTTGAGATTTGCTGCCTGTTCCATAGTTATTCCTCCTTCTACCTTGAATGGTTAGAGAGTGAACAACTATGCCCCTTGCGGAAGCGATGGTTGCTCACTCCCGATTTGGGGTTTGGTCTATAACAGCGTCGGATCAGAACGGCTGAAAAATCACGCAACAAAACATTGCCGTGGTTAATGGCCGAAATCTGACGCAAGTATAGTGTGGGAAATAAAACGAAAAACTGCTCGAAAGGGGCCGCAAGTGACTCAAAAGCAAAACGCTTTAAGAGTTAGCGGCCTAAGAAATAATCCAAGGACCGTGTGAATTAGCCCAGCTATGTCTTCCTGAAAGGAAGAGTACCTTGAAAAGGTATAAAATATAACCCTATCGTAACCCACTCGTATCTGAAATCAAGAAAAAAATGGTTTCTCGCTGACTCAGGTGGCAGGTGGGCAAACGGCTATCAAGTTTAAGGAGTAACCGCGTAACGAAATTATGCCCCCATCAGGCCGGCTCCTCTGAATGTCCGTTGTACGGCGCGATACACTTCCTCGAAGTGAGGCAACGCCGCCATCTGATTTGCCAGCCTCATCTGCCACAGTTTTTTTAACCGCGCTTCTTTTTTGGCGAATTCTGCACCCATACCTTCCAAGCCTCTGCCCCGGAATTCAAGTTTGGCGGTAATTTCAGGAATGAGTGAGGCCAAATCCATCTTTTCCAGTTCCGTAAGATACCAGACATCATAGAGATCGCGTGGTTCGTTACGCGCCTGGTCAGCCAGGGCGACTACCTTCTCCGAGATGATTTCCCCCAAAGAATAAACCTGGATAGTCGCGTCACCAGGCAGGTCTTCATATTCCTCGTAACCCTTTAAAACCGGCCTTTCCCACAAAGGGAGGACAAGCCGTTCCTCGATGGTGATATCCACCTTCACTTCCTTTACTGTTGTGCCTGGTAACGGTCCTTCATAGGCGAGATAAAAGGTATGACTGTTCTGGTGTGACTTTCTATCTTGGCGGGCATAACGGATCATTATGCCCGAAGCCTTTCTGACTTCGGCGAATATTTTCTCAAGGCCCGCAAGAATTGCTTCCAGAGAGGCTGCTTTGGTCAAAGTGAAATCGAGATCCTCGGAAAAACGATAATCCCCGAGATAGCAACGCTTCAACGCAGTGCCGCCTTTAAAAGCGAGAATATCCCGGAGAGGCGAGCTGGAGAGACCCACCAGGAACCAGGCCAGGCAATAATCCCGCTCAAGCACCGCTTCCGGGATACGACGGCCTCCCGCTTTGGCGAGACGGTTTGAAAGTAATGAAATATTCCGTTGAGGGATCATTGGTCAGGTCCTTATTATTGCCTCAATCTCTTCCGGGCTTACATTGAGCCGAAGCCGCCAGCGAGCAATAAACTTGCCATCCTCCGGCAGCATCGGGTCGAGGAGGACATAGGTGGCAGTAAGTTTCTTCCTCAGCAATTCAAGCTGGTCCCCTGCTTCTACCTCGAACAACTCCAGCAGGTAGCCGAGACGGCGATAAACCGCACCGATGTCCAGCATCAGAGCATACTCCACCAGCTTTTTCACTTCCATATCCTGCCGTCTCATCCAGAAACCCTTGGCCACCTCACTGACCCCCCCGCAGTATTCCGGTTGTCTGAGCCCGTCAATCAACGTCCTCTCAAGGTCACTGACTCTGATCTTACGGGTTTTTGTCGCCCAGTGATCCATTGAGCCGAAAAAATGTTCCGGCTTGCAGCGCACGAAACGGAATTCGGTCCCGAGTATGGATCGCGGACGGACCGCCCTGGTGGTGGTCGCGAACACGACGAATTGAGGCTGGGTAACCATCTGATGGATATCCATGGCCGAGGCATGAGAAATGAAGTAGTCGGAGCCGTCGCCGACGATTTCCGCGGCTGCAATATACGGATCGCCGAGATACTCCCGCTCATGACCTAGATCGGCCGGCACCAGGATGAACAGGCCCGGCTTGAGCCTTGTTGCCAACCCTCTTTCAACGAGGCGAAGCGCCAGCCCCCGCGCCGATTTGTGACTGAGGCCGCTAATCGCTTCGACATCCCTGTTGGAGAAAATCGTCTTGCGCCGTTCATACAGCTCGGCAACAAGAAAGGCCGATCTGGGGCCAAGAGTTTTAGATTTCTGATCACTTTTCATCTGCGACAAGCTCCTGAATATGGAGTTTATCGCACACAGAATATAATTTGTCAACTATACAATTATAATTTGAGTGCAACAGGCTATGCGGAAAAGAGCAATTTGCACGCATAAAATAACTCCATCCGATTTTTCTCCTCTCTCCCTTAATTTCATCTCCGCCCCCCTGTACATAGGAAGTAGAGAGTCCGGCTGTCCGAAAACGAAAGAGAACCCTATGCAAGATACCATTCGTGCCCTTGCCGTGAAGCATCAACTCAGCAACGCTGAGGTGATCGCGGTCCTCGAACGCACCTTTGCCGGCATGCTGTCGAGATGGTACGGCCAGGATGTACTGACAATGCTTGACGAAAATGCGTTGCTTGCCGTGGCATATTCCCGCGACGAGCAAGGAAACTTGCGTCAGCGCCAGGTTGAACCCGCCATTCTTCGCCGGCTGCGAAAGGGGACTATCCCTCAGTTGCTGCACAATGCCTTGCAGCGACTGAGGACCGCCAACGAGGTCGCCTCATACCGCTCCTTCGAAAAGCAGTTGCGTTGGGGAGAGATAGTCGGGCGCGATCCAGACGGCAGCCTGCGGGTGGAGATCGAGATCGAAGACGGATCGCCGATAATTGCCCTCTGCCCGCGCAACCGGGTCGGCGAACATGAACGGCACCTGTTGTCCATCGGCCAGCGCCGGGCATGGCACATCCGGCAGGTCGCCCTGGTCATGCTCGATGATATCCCAAGAATTGATGTGCGGGTTGACCGGGTCTCAAAAACCCTGGTCACAAACCTTATCAAAAGTCATCTGCCCGCATCGTTGCCGATTCACTGTGAGAAACGCTATGTGGGCAAGCAAAGCCTTGTTTCGTCCCCCTGCCGACTGCCGCAGGAGGCTTTGCTGGCCACTTCAGAAGAGCTGCGTGAATATGTCAAAGTCCTCTACGGAAAAAAGGCTGCCAATGTCCTCTCGCGGTCATAAACTCATGGCCATGCTTTCCAGGTTTGGACGGTAAGGCTTATGCTGGGCTTTCGTAAAAAGACAGAGCCATGGACCACCATTGGTCGTGGAATGCACCTTGACCATCCAGGGAAAATCATCCCCATCGGCTACCCGGACAGCTACCGCAGGGGGCATTTCTGGTGTTTCGGTACAACCAGGGTCGGCAAGACCCGGACGATGGAAAACATCATCGAGCAGGACATCAGGAAGGGCTATTCGGTCGTTGCCCTCGACCCAAAGGGCGACATTGATTTTTTCAGCAAGGTCGTTCAGGTCGCGGCCCAATGCGGACGCCTTGACGACCTGATGCTGATCACCCCGATCTTCCCGCAATACAGCGCCATCCTGGACCCGCTTTCCTCCTACTATCTGCCCGAGGAGCTGGTGGCCCATGTTACCGCAGGGGTGGCGGTGGGCCGTGAGCCGTACTTTTTCGGGGTGGCTTATGAGGTCAGTCTGGTGGTGGTTCAGGCTCTGATCATGCTGGCCGAGACCGCCGGTCAGCAACCAAGCTTCAACCTCAACGATGTGAAAAATCACATCAGCCGGGCCGCCCTCGAAGAGCTGAAAGAGAAACTGGACTTCGTAAACCATCCCGATGCGGTCCAGCTATCCCGGGACATGCAAAAAATCCTGGATACGCCCGCTGACTATTACTCCAAGGTCGCCTCCAGTCTGCGGGTGGCGCTTACCGAACTCTCATCCGGCAATGTCGGCAAGATCATCGGCAAGGCCGATGAAAACCGCTTCATCACGCGCCTGGAAGAAGGGAAAGGGGTGATCATGGTGGTGCAGCTCGGCTCCATGCTCACCAAGCGTGCGGCCTATACCGCCGGCAAGGTTATCATCTCGATGATCCAGGCCTTCGTCGGCCGCCGCTACGCCAGCGGTCTCTCAATGTCCCCACCGTTGGCGTTGCACCTCGACGAGGCGCAATCCGTGCTTTATCAGGGCATCGAGGATCTCTTTGCCAAAGCCGGCGGCGCTGATGTGTACATCCACGGTTATTGCCAGTCTATCAGCCAAATCTACACCGAGATCGGCGAGGATCGAGCCAACACCATCCTCGACAACTGCAACACCAAGCTGTTCATGCGGGTGCCGGACGCCAAAACGGCCTACTATGTCTCGGAACACCTGGGGGAGCACAAAAAGTTTTCACCGATCATATCGGTAGGTGGTGGCCTGTCCATCCGGGCGACCGAAGAGCTGCGAGTCACCCATACCGATGTGCTGAATCTGGCGCCACGCGAGATATATCTGACCACCTATTCAGGCGCATACAAGGGGATCACAGCGGATGTGTCAGATTGCCGACTGCGCGTGATCTTCCCGGAGATTGAGACCGGACGGCTCAAAAGCGCAGAGTCCAATGCCTGAATTAGATAATTTCACCATCGTGGTCCTCTGCCTTATCATCACCCTTCTCGCTATCGCGCTCACCACTTTTCTGGTCGGGACACGACAAAAGGAACCTCCGCTGCAAATTCAGCTCCGTGATCTGAAGGTTATCTGGAAGGAAGACGGCACCGGAGAGCTATCGGTGTCCGACCTTGCGCCAAAGTGGCGAAACGCGGAAGTCCTGGCGAAAGGCCCGGATTACGAATCTCTCTTGTTTCGCAACCCGCGCATTGCGGGCTTTGTCGAGAAGCAACTTCGACACGCCACCTGGTTCCAAAACGCACCGTTGCAGGCGAATGTGGCAGTGGCCATCCTGTCCATGTTGGACAATGAGGGAGGTTGTCCTTCTGTAGTCAATGTCGCGGGCGATGTGGAGGCAAAATGGGACCGGAGCACCTATTCCACTCTGGCTGAAGTCACCCTGTGCGACCATACCCTGAATGTAGCGACAGAGACCGTCGCGGCCCTGCTCGAAAGCGGGGCCGCTCATATCATCCCTGACGCCCTAATCGCGGCCCTCGGTCATGATCTGGGCAAATTGCCCTCAGCCCAAGGCTATCTTTACAGCCTGGGTGAACATCCGCTCGCCGCAGGCAAGGCGCTGTCAGCCATCCCTGACTTTTGCAAGCTCGGCAAGAAAGACGAGATACTGCGGGCAATCAAGATGCACCACAAAATGCCGGATGGCCTGCTGAGCAAGACCATTAAGACGGCAGACCAAAAAGCCCGCCAGAAAGAAACTGAAGCGCGCCTGCTTGTGGCCGAGCAGAATGGGCAGAAGGAAATCAGCCAGGCAAAGTCGCAAGAAAACCCTCAACCGTCCCCACAACCTTCGCCGGCCGCCTCACCCAGGCCGGCCGCCGATGGCAACGCAGCGGCGGCCTGGGCGGCGGAACAGGCGATCTACGGGACTGATGCAGCGGCACCCCGACCAAGAAAGAACATTGACCTGGCGACCCTGGAAATAATTGACATCTCCTCCTGGTTTGACGCCCAGGAGTTTCTGGAAATGCTGCGCCCCTATATAAACAAGCTTTTCGGAAAACGCATATGGATGGCGTTTTCCATGTCGAACGGGTTCGTTTATATCCAGGCAAAGTGTCTCGAAGAGGTAGCCCGGCGCCAAGCCGAATCGGCCGGGATCATGGAGATAGCCACGATGGCCCCTGGCGATGAATCAATGCGGAGGGTGCTATTCACCATCGTTCATAAGTTGCGGGTGGAGCATCAGGATGTGATCGCTCGGGAACTCATCCAGGCTGAGTTTTTCGGGGGTTATTTCATTCTGACCACCAATGCCGGACGGAGATTCAGGGGGTTCTACACCCCTTTCCATGCCGAGGCCTTTGGTTCAATAGCTGAGATGGAAGCCGCAAAAGACGGCATCCTGCTTTCATTCAAATCGGTCGGATCAGACACTGAAACTGCAACGAGTTAGGGGAACACAATGTCCAGAGACAACAGAGACAGTTCAGCCAATAGCACAAATGCCCCCATTATCACCACCAATCAGGCTGAACTCCAGCGCCCCCGCAACCTGCTCGACGCCATATCCGACATCCAGCAGTATTATGTCATAGAAGTGAAAGGCCAGGAGATACCCGCTGAGTTTCTCACCATCTCCCGGACGCTGGAGTTGTTCAAAGTTGGAGTAAAAAGTGGCTTCTACGAGGGGATTACCTTGGCCCTGATGTCACCATTTTTCGCTTTCTATCTCTTTCCGTTCATTTTGCGCAGCCCGGATCTGACCACCCGAATTCTGTTTGGGATCATGCCGTACATGATGCTGGTGATCAACACCCTGCTTTGCAGTTACATCAGTCGCTACTATGTCGGCGCAATAACCCGCAAGAGCATCAACGCTCTGTTCGGCGGCCGCACGATGAGCCTGCTGATCAAGGCATTCCTGATCTACATTTTTTACTACGTGCTTTATCGGCTCAGCACCCCCGCCCATGTGTGGGAGGTGGCCCGACATTTTGGGAGCTGGTCGCAGCGCATCTACTACGGGTATCTCGACATCCTGCCAAAACTGATGCCGGTGGCAACCGAAATTACCAGCTTAATGGCGGTGGCCGCAGTGGTCCCCTACGGCATGTCGTACCTGCTCGACATCTGGCACCGTTACAAGGTCAAGAAGAATGCCCTGGCTATCTCGGGGCGGTGATCAACCAACTCAAATGGAGGCAAAAATGGCAGAAGAAAAAACCAAGAAGGCCGCAGGGCAGCCTGTCCAGGCAATTTCCAGACCCCGGCTAAGCAGAGAAGAAATCATTGAGCGCAAGGTAAAGCTCGCGCAGGAACGGAATGTTCTGCAAATGAGGGGGAATTCTCCCCTCGGTTACAACATGCACCACATCTTGCGGCAATTTGACCAGGCTTATGCCCGGTTCAAGGGAGACCTTGGTGAACCTGGCGGCATCCCCCACGAAGAAGGGGAAAAACTGATGGCCGAAGGACACGACATTCTGGAGCGGTTCAACGCCTTCACGGTCAAGCTCAGCAGGCGAGTGAAATTCGATTACAGGCCGCCGCGTGTTCTTGAGACAGAGAAATCTGGCTGACTCAAGGTTGGATAAAAAAAGGGGGGGGGGGTTACAGGAAACATCCCGTAACCCCCCTTGATTTTCTTGGTGCCCCCTACGGGACTCGAACTTTTTTTTTAACGGTTACCCCAAGAGACAACAAGAGATGAATAATTATTTTTATTTTTATCACTCAATGAATCCACCACGAGACCAATATTTTTTAAAAGTAAAAGTACGCTTCAGTCGGAAGAACCCCAATCGTATGTTCCATGCAACTCATTCTGATTTGCGAAGCCGAACATTTAGCGTTTATCGGTTGTCCCGCAGTGGATAAACCCCGCGGCAATGCAACCTGAGTTCGTGGCAAAGACACCAGAGGGGGCAACAATTTCGCGGGAGGGATGATTGATAAAATTTTGTTGAACTAAGACTCGATGCGCCACCACTCTAAGGGATTTATATAGCGGGCGGGTATCTCGATAGCAAGCTGAAAGTTTGATAGGCAGGGTTTGTTCGCAGTTGATTTATCTCACGAGCTGACACCGATCAGAACTTTGTTGCTGCCATTTTTAACCCCTGACAGGCAGGATAATGCCGTCGGCATGCCAAGACGCAGACCGCCGGAACTTCTCAAGCCACCGGACAATTGAACTATCACCCGGATTTTGATGTCTCAAATGTTGATTTTTATGACGGTTAGGTTATTATGTCGTCACGAATTGTGTTACGAGACGAAAGGGGTGTCCAGTGCCGAAGCATATCGAGGAACAAGACCTTAAGGCAATTGAGCAGCAGATAGCCGTCTATCATAAAGGAATCGGCATCTCGAAGCTGGAAACAGCTCTTGCGGCATCAGGTATCGCCATGAATCGGCGTGCTCTGCTGCGCCGAATGACTATCCTCATTGAAAGCAAACGTGTCCGCGCCACCGGTGCCTTCAAAGGGCGTGTGTACTGGCCGCTGACGACAGAAGTTTCCTCTGGCGATCAGGAACTCGAAGAATCACTCATACCCCTTTCCAGGGCCGGTCATGAGATTCGCAGGCATGTCCGTCAGCCTATCCAGCTTCGAGAACCGATAGGATATCGTCGCGATTTTCTCCTGTCCTACCCGAACAATGGACCGTATCTTGACGACGCCACTCGCAAACATCTGCACCAGATTGGCCGTGTTCACCAAGAATCCGTACCTGCAGGCACCATGGCCCGCCAGGTTATGGGCAGGCTGCTGATCGACCTCTCCTGGGCATCCAGCTACCTGGAAGGGAATACCTACTCCCTGCTGGAGACGGAGCGTCTGATCTCCTTCGGCCAGGCTGCTGAGGGGAAGGATGCACTGGAAACCCAGATGATCCTGAACCACAAGCAGGCCATCGAGTTTCTTGTCGAATCTGCAGACGATATTGGTTTTAACCGGTATTCGATTCTTAACCTTCATGCCATTCTGTCGGACAACCTGCTCCCCAATCCGGAGGCCTGCGGGCGATTGCGCCAGATTGCCGTCGGCATCGGTGGGTCGGTTTACTCGCCGTTGTCCACTCCACAACTCCTGGACGAGTACTTTCAGCGGGCTCTTGATACCGCGGAAGCCATCAGCGATCCATTCGAACAGTCGTTTTTCGGGTTGGTGCATCTCTCCTACCTGCAGCCGTTTGGAGACGTCAACAAGCGGGTGGCACGGCTTGCCGCCAATATCCCGCTGGTTAAACACAATCTTTGCCCGCTCTCCTTTATCGATGTGCCTAAAAAGTCCTATGTCGAAGGGATACTGGGAGTTTACGAGCTTAATCGCATTGAATTGATGCGCGACGTCTTTGTCTGGGGATACAAGCGGTCCGTCAAACGCTACCTGAGTACTCGGGAAGAATTGGGCGAGCCGGACCCATTCCGGATGAAGTACCGCACGTTACTTACGGAGATAATTCGTGAAGTAGTTCTCCATGGTGTAGGACAGGCACAGGAGGTAGTAACAACCTGGGCCGCAGAACATATTCCGGAGGATGACCAGCAGCGTTTCATCAATCTGGTACATGCCGAACTGAAAGGCTTGCACGAGGGGAATATTGCAAGATTTCGCCTGCGACCTGCCGAATTTGCGGTGTGGAAGGCTAATTTTATTGCATAAGACATTTTCTGTCGCAGACTTGTTTTAACGTCAAGCTAACTTGACACAAGGAGAAATAGGACGTGAAAAAGATAACGGAAACACCAAATGAGGCAGAAGTAAAGACGGCGGCTCCTTGTGGTCAAGTTGAGCGCCTGGCTAGCGCGTTTTTGTGTTACATGGACGGTAATTTCGCATTTTTCACGACACAGGAACTGGCTAAACAGTGGGGTGATGACTGGAATGATGCCCCCTATGAGCACAACGCTGGTGAGCCATACGGCCCGACAGTTTTTTATAAAGAGACTGGGCCAGAGAACGACCCAAAAGACTGGAACGAAGACGGGACGCCAAAATGGGAGATCATAAAAATGGCATGGGACGGCCCGTTCGATCCTCCTTGTGAGAGCCACTCAAATTCACCGTGGAGTGTTGCGCAGATAAACGCAGGGGCGGTAGCGTGGCTCACCACCTCTCGGTGGCTGAATAACAAGGATGACACTATTGCCATCTATGCCGGGGTCGATATTGCAGAGTTTAAAAGATTGGTGGAATTAGGCGGCGGTGCTGTTTATTCGAAGTGCTAACAAACAGGTAAACCCCAGGCTCTGCCGGGGGACTCGCAAAGTTTGACATTTACGGGAATAAGAGGAAATCTCACAATTCTGAACCGCTCAAAGTTCAAGAAAAGAATACTTCCCATGTCCGACAGTCAAAGCCTAAGCCATACGATGTGGGAATGCAAGTATCACATTGTATGGATACCGAAGTATCGAAAGAAGACCATATTTGAAGAGCTCCGTAAACATTTGGGAGAAATATTCCGGGAGCTGGCAAGGCAAAGCGATTCAACGCCTTCACGGTCAAGCTCAGCAGGCGGGTGAAGTTCGACTACAGGCCACCGCGTGTTCTTGAAACAGAGAAATCTGGCTGAGATAAAGGTTGGATAAAAGGTTGGATAAAAGGGTTTACAGGAGACATCCTGTAAACCCTTGATTTTCTTGGTGACACCTATGGAACTCGAACCATTTTTTTACGGGTATTGGAGTCAACTCACGAAACGGGAAAAACCGTACGCTAAGCGTTTTGATCCTTGAGACTGTTCCAGGGGTTGATGAGCAAAACGCCGGTTGACTCAAAGTCGACCACATTGCGCGTTACGACGGTCAGACCGTGTACAAGTGCCGTTGCAGCTATAAGCCCGTCACGCACAGGACGAGGGTCTGGCACATGGAGTCGTGCGCTACGAAGTGCAACAGCAGTATCGACGGACAGGATACGACCCGTGAAAGCAGGTAAGACGTGATCGTTCAGCCACACGCGAAATACCGCACCCTGCGATGGATCGCGGCGTTCGGCCAGCAATACACCGATCTCCAACTCTTGGATGGTAATTACTGACAGATACAAATCGGCGGCATCCATACTGTCGGCCCAGGCCGCAACATGCCCATCTGCTTTGCCGAGACGGATTTTCCGCAACTCTGACACAACATTGGTGTCAAGTAAGTACATCAGGAGAGATCCGCTGGTTGTGCGAGGTCGCGCAATTGTGGTATCTCAAAGTCAATGTCCTCGAGGCCGGGCATCGCCAGTAGATCGGCGATCTTAGTATGCTCGCCAGTGATCTTCTTGTATTCGGCAAACGTCAGTAGCACATGCGCCGGACGACCACGATCTGTGATGAATACCGGGCCAGACATTGCCGCTTTTTTTGCCCTGCTGGCGTCCTGGTTAAACTGGCGGCTTGAAAGGGTCGTGATGGTCATAGCAGCACCTCATTTTTGAAAATAATAACTTATGTAGATATGTTACCACAAAGATGTTTACGATGCAATCAAAAGCCATTTAAAAAACCACCCATTGAACACTGTAAAGCGTCACTTGACACTTTACTCCCCTCCATGCTATTGTGGCTTATGAAAATCAGAAATATCTTACACAAAGGCCTTTTCCGTTTCATTGAGGATGATGATTCCAGCGGTATTCAGCCTGCTATTGCTCCCAAGCTTCGGCTGATTATTTCTTTTCTCCAAGACATGGAGCAAGAGAGCGAGCTTAGGTCAATTTCCAGCTGGCGAGCGCATCAACTCACCGGAGATCGTAAAGGCACATGGAGCCTTTCTGTTACAAAAAATTGGCGGCTTACGTTCAAGATCAATCAGTCAGCCATCGAGATTATAGACCTGGATTATGAAGACTATCATTAAGGAGATGGCCATGGGTACCATGCAAGGCGTCAGAATGAAGAACCCCGCGCATCCCGGTGGTTTTGTAAGAAGCGAGATTATCGAACCTCTTGGCCTGACTGTTACTGGCGCGGCTCATGCCCTTGGGGTAACCCGTGCGGCTTTGTCTGCTCTGCTTAACGAGCATGCCCGTCTTTCTCCGGAAATGGCTTTGCGTATTGAAAAGGCTTTCGGTGTTTCAATGGACACGCTGATGCGCATGCAAAATAGTTTTGATATTGCCCAGGCCCGCAAGCGTGAGAGGGATATTATAGTTCGTCAATATGTTTCCCCCCCGGAGTCTTCCTCTGTGATCCAGAAGTAAGCATCACATCCACCGAATCACGCTGCGGCGGTTGGTTCATGATCTGCCCAGCAAAGGTCGAGTTTATTTTTGCAGCGCGAATAGTTGACGCCTCCCCAAAATGGAAGGGGGAAAACTGATGGCCGAAGGACACGACATCGTGGAACGGCTCATCGCCTTCACGGCCAAGCTCAGCAGGCGGGTGAAATTCGACTACAGGCCGCCGCGAGTTATTGAGACAGAGCAGCCTGGCTGGCCCCAAGGTTGGATATAGGGTTGGATAAAAGAAAATGGGTTACAGGAAATATCCTGTAACCCATTGATTTTATTGGTGCGCCCGGAGGGATTCGAACCCACGACTCCCGGCTTCGAAGGCCGATGCTCTATCCAGCTGAGCTACAGGCGCACAGTAAGCGATCACAGGTAGCCTACCAGCCCGCAATATTGCGCGGATCGGAAAGCACCTGCCAAGTCCGTTCCGTGATCTCGTCTATCTCGGCCAGAGTCACGGAAAGCGGCAACCACAAATAGATGACATTGCCAAGGGGCCGCAGCAAAAGGCCCTGCTCAAGCCCGGCCAGATAGATCGGCCAGCCGACCCGTTCATGAAAATCATAGGCGGCCTTGGTTTCCCTGTCCTTCACCAGTTCCATGGCGCTGATCATCCCGAGCTGCCGAAGATCCCCGACCCAGGGCAGGTCGGCAAAGCGGCGCATCCGCGCCTGGAGATGACTGATTTTGGCCGGCAACCCGGCCATGGTCCGCTCTTCGGAAAAAACCTGCAACGAGCCAAGGGCCGCGGCGGCGGCCAGCGGATTGCCACTGAAGGTATGGCCGTGGAAAAAGGTTTTTCCCGCCCCATAGTCGTCATAAAAACCCTGAAAAATCTCCTCGCTGGTCAGGGTTGCCGCCATGGGCAACATACCACCGGTCAATCCTTTTGACAAACAGAGAAAATCAGGCGCCACCCCGGCCTGCTCAAGGGCAAACAAGGAACCAGTTCGGCCAAAGCCGGTGGCCACCTCGTCGAAAATCAAATGCACCCCGTATTCCCTGATCAGGGCGGCGAGCTTTTGCAGATACCTGGCGGGGTAGATGATCATCCCCCCGGCAGCCTGGATCAGCGGCTCGATGATCAGGGCGGCAATCCGCGCCCCCTGCTCGGCCAGGAGTTCCGCCAACGGCTGCAGGCAGTGGCAGTTGCAGCTCTCTTGCCTCAAGCCGACCGGACAACGGTAACAATAAGGGGAGGACAGCCGATGGGAGGGAAAAAGCAGCGGGGCAAAGGGGCCGTGAAATTCCGGCACCCCGCCCAGGCTCATGGTGCCTATGGTATCGCCATGGTAGCCGCGCTCTAACCCCACCAGTTGGCAACGATCCGGCTGGCCGACCTGCCGCCAGTACTGGAGCGACATCTTGATCGCGATCTCGCAGGCGGTGGAGCCATTATCCGAATAAAATACCCGGGAAAGCTTGGCCGGCGCAAGGCGCACCAGCTGTTCCGCCAGGAGAATCGCTCCCTCATGGCTGGTGCCGGCCAGCAGCACCTGATCGAGCCGTGCCAGCTGAGAGCGAATTTTTTCAGTTATCGTTGGATGACTATGCCCATGGACAATGCACCACCAGGAAGAAATGGTGTCGAAATAGCTTTTTCCCTGCTGATCGAAAAGGAGAACTCCCTTTGCCCTGTCGATGAGAAGCAGATCGCGGCGGGCATAATCCTGCATCTGGGTGTAGGGATGCCAGAGGAACCGCCGGTCTTTTTCCTGGAGGGTTGGCACGGAACTCACCAACCGCTGACAAGCTTGTAGATGGCAGGGTACTGACGATGCTGCTGGGCATGGTCAAGACCATAACCGACCAGAAAGCCCTCGGGGACCTCAAAACCGACATAATCCACCACCACCTCCACCGCCCGCCTTTCCTTTTTGTCGATCATGGCGCAGACCCTGACGGATTCGGCCTTTCTGAGCAGCAATAGTTCCCGGAGGCAGGCAATGGTTCTGCCGGTATCGACAATATCCTCCACCAGCAGAATATCCTTGCCGGCCAACTCTAGTTCGGTGTCCTTGCTGCACTGGATAGTGCCGGAGGAACAGGTGGAGGAGCCGTAACTCGACACCCGGATAAAATCTATCTCCATTGGCAGCTCGATTTCCCGGACCAGATCGGCGAGAAAGATGAAGGCCCCATTTAAAATGCCGATCACCACCAGCCGACGCCCGGCATAGTCCAAGGTAATGGCCCGGCCAAGCTCTTTGACCCGTCTGGCGATATCGGACCTGGAAACAACCTCTTCCTTCTCAATCATCTGTCCCTCTAAAAAATCCATAATTAACCGCAAAATTGTTGAAATCGCAAAAAGCCGCGATTACAACGGTTGTCGCTGCATAACCATTTGATTTTGTGTCTCGGACCTGTAACCTTTTTCCCTTTTTACAAGACCATCAAAATTCATGGCCGAGAATAATCGTTGACCATGCCCAGGGGAAACACCTAAAATAACAGATATAGCCTATTGCCCGGAAGATTTTGCCAGGCAACCTTCACCTACTAAAAACAAAAAGGAGCCTGCCATGAAACGCTATGAATGTTCGGTCTGTGGTTACATCTATGATCCGGCGGACGGAGACCCGGACTCCGGCATCGCCCCAGGCACCTCTTTTGAGGCTCTGCCGGAGAACTGGGTCTGCCCCATCTGCGGAGCCAGCAAGGATCAGTTCACCCCCATCGACTGAGCGTTTAGGAGCCGTCATGCAATAAACCGGTACTTTCCTGCCCGTTCGTTACGGCTCTTTATGCCGTTTTGGTCATTCAGATGACGAAATTATTTGCACCCAGAGGGTATAAGTTTCGTATGAGCAGGCAAGCTGCTCAACTCAGCTTTATTACGACGGCTAGAGCAGAATATCCCCGGTAATACTCTCCCAGGTTTTGTCAAGCTCCGCGGAAAACTCATTGGCAAACTGCGGCACATTGACCTCATTAAATGGCGGGTGGTGTTCTTCGATCAACGTCCAGGAAGAAGAGCGCACGACATCCTGCATTGTCACCCGAGACGGCCCCAGACAAACGCCCTTCATGGCAGCAAAAATATTCGCCAGATTAACCAAAGCCACCGGCACCTGGTTGTTCGTAGCCTTGTCCGGCAAATGATGGAAGCGCATCACGTCCAGATATGGTTGTGGCAGGCCAATGCCCTCGGCAAACCAAACACCAGCTAGACCATGATCCACGCCGATATAGTCCCGCTCTGCCCTGACCATATCCCGCATCTCTTCTGGGGGCCGAACAAACTGCGGGTAAAAATTCGGCGAAATCCCATCCAGCACCAGCATGCCCAGATCATGAAGAAGACCACACAGATAAAGATCAGCCGAGGTATTGATCCGAATTACCTCCCGCAGCATCTCGGCGATTCTGCCAACCACAACTGCATGTTGCCAGAAACCCCGAGAAACCGAGGGAAACCCGCCGAAGGCCTGCAATGCGCTGGCTGCCATGATATTAGCGGCCATAACCTCCTGGACCTGGTTGACTCCAACAATAACCATGGCGAGGGGAACTGTACTCACCATGCTGGCCCTTCTGTAAAATGGCGAATTGGCCGTCTGAATCAACCGGCAACTCAGCACCGGATCAAGGGAGATCAACTCGGCCAGCCGCCTGGTGTTATCAATCCCCCCGCTGCCTTTCATCATGACGCTCATCTCGGCGGCAACAGCGGGGTTCACCGGCAAAACGACCTCTTGATTCATCCGCTGAGAAAGCTTGGCATGGGTCTGCCGATGATCCTTGTCCGGCATGGGAGGCAGGGAGATGGTTGATCTGGCCGTTTCTGGCCGGGCCATGCCCTGGTCATCTTTGCCGGAATACTTGGGTGGCTTTTCTTCAGCTTCAGACAGGCCGCCTTCGCCTCCCCTCCTCTGCGAAATGGGAGGATTCGCCTCTTCTCCGGTACGGCCAACAACTACTTTATTGGCCAGGTCCAGCCTGCTGACCAGCCGTTCACAAAATCGTTTATAAAATTTCAGCTGCAGAAAAACATTTGAGGTACTGACAATCTCTGGTTCCACCCGCAAAATAAAGGATTCCGTGCTTGACACCACATCGGCGGTCCGTTTTATTTCCGTGACCAGGGCCATCTCCCCGAAGCAATCCCCGCTGGCAATGGTGGTGAGCAGAATCGGTTTTGCTTTACCAGGCAACCGTTTTTCCACCCGAACCTCCCCCTTGATCAGAATGTAAAAGGCTCGCTCGGTTGTATTTTCCTTGATGATCGCCGTGTTGCGGGCAACCCGAAGCCATTTGCTCACCTTGAGGAACTGCCTGAGCTCATGATCATCAAAGCCATGGAAAAAACTTACTTTTTTCAGAAATTCAATCTGTTCATCGAGGTCGATCTCTTTATATTTTTTGCCCGAATCCATGACTTTTCCTTCGCCGTTGCGCCGCTCTTCGCACTACCGGCTATTTTCCGAGACAAAATTCCGCAAAAATCATATCCAGGACATCGTCCGTAGTGGTTTCCCCAATGATGTCTCCAAGAAAAGCCATGGCAGCCTGGAGATCAATGGCCAGGAGATCAGGCGGCAGGTCCGCAGCCAGTCCCTCGCCGATCTGGTACACGGCTGCAAGGGCCCGCTGCAGAGCCGCGGCATGCCGCACATTCGGCGCGGCTGCGCCAGGCTCTTGAAGACCCTGCCCGCCGGTGGCCGCCTCGTACACCGCCTCCTCCAGGCTGCGAATGCCCTCGCCGGTGGTGGCGGAGATAGCAACAACCGGCACCCCGCGAAAAGCCTCTGTATACAACGCAAGATCCAAGGTGGCCACCCGGTCGACCTTGTTGACCACCACCACTACCTTCTTGCACCCAGGGGGTATAAGTTTCGTTTGCGCAGGCAAGCTGCTCAACTCAGCTTTATCAGCAGCTACCTCAAACAGGGTGCGGTCTTCAGCCTGCAACCCTTCCGCTCCGTCAAGAACCAGCAAAACCAGATCCGCCTCTTCCAGCTTCTGCCGAGCCCGGCGGATGCCGATTTCTTCCACCGCTTCGGCGGTTTCCCGGATGCCCGCCGTATCGACAATGCGCACCGGCACCCCTTTGATGTCCAACCACTCCTCAATGGTGTCCCTGGTTGTTCCGGGAAGCTCCGTGACGATGGCCCGGTCTTCCCGGAGAAGACAGTTGAGCAGGCTGGATTTGCCGACATTGGGTCTGCCGAGAATGACCACGGAAACCCCTTCCCTGATGACTTTCCCTCCATCCGCCCTGGCCAGCAATCGGGCCAGGGGCTCCTGCACCTCCCGCACCAACCGGGCCTTGAGCGCTTGGCTGTCGAGGATCTCCACCTCCTCATCGGGGAAATCGATGGCCACCTCAATGATAGCACGAACCGCGACCAGCGCATCACGAATTTTCCAGATCTCTCCCTGCAATACACCGCGGAGCTGGCTAACCGCCAGGCTGGCGCCCTCTTTGGTTTTAGCGCCCAGCAGCTCGGCAACCGCCTCCGCCTGAGTCAAATCGATCCGACCATTAAGAAAAGCCCGTTTGGTGAATTCCCCCGGCTCTGCCAGACGGGTAGAGGGGAAGGTCACGATCTGGGCCAGGATTTCCTGCAAAAGCAGATAACTGCCGTGACCGTGAATTTCCACCACATCTTCCCTGGTGTAGGTCCGCGGCGCCCGCATATAAACAGCGAGAACCTCGTCAATGACCTGCCGGGTTTGGGGATGGACAATGGCGCCGAAATAAAGCCTGTGGCTGATGAAATTTTGCGGGGGGGTTTTCGCTTGAAAAAGCTGCTGAAGGATCGCCTGGGACTGGGGGCCGCTTACCCGGATGATCCCGATACCGCCGGTGCCGGGCGGCGTCGCGATGGCGGCGATGGTCGCCTCGTTGAAATCCGGGAAATCACGCATGCCAGACTCCGGGTGAATAATCTGTTGGTGGGTAGCATTCCAGATAAAAGACTAACAAACTAAAGTCTAATCTACCTGAGCAAGTTACTCCCCGCCCTTCTTCTTTCGGGGCGAACGCCGCCGTCCTTTCCCTGGCAGATAGATGAGCACTTTTTTAAACAGCCCCTCTCCGACGCTGCGGCTTCTGATCCCGGTGTCATCCTGCAAAGCCATGTGTACCATCCGCCTTTCCGCGGGATTGATGGCGGGAATGGTTCTGGTTTTGCCGGTCTCCTTGACTTCCTGAGCAAGGCGCAGGGCCCGCTCCTGAAGCTCCGCCATCCGGTTCTCCCGAAATCCTCCGGCATCAAGGGAGAAAAGAATCTTCTGCGGGAATTTCCTGGTGATAATCTTGCGCAACACATATTGCAGCCCGTCAAGGGTTTGCCCCTCCGTTCCGACAAGGATCTCGACAAATTCTCCGGTGATTTTGGCATGGACCTTGTTGTTCTGATCCTGCTCAATGCTGATTTCCGACGGGTAGCCCATGAGCTTCAGAATCTTGGCGATATCCGCCCGAATTGCCTCCATTTCCTCAGGGGTGACCGGATCGCCCGCCTCCTCCTCCGCCGGCTCATCGTGGTTAACAGCCTCTTCAGCTCTGACCCTCGGCGCACTCGGCCTTCTATCCGCAGCAGGCTTTTCCTGCCTGTTCCTTGGCGGGCTCACTTTTTTCTCCGAAGCCGGCCGCTTCTGCTCGTGCCCGCCCTCTTTTTTGAGAGACACCTGCACCGCCGCCTTTTTCCGTCCCAAGCCGAAAATACCGGCGGAACCGGTGGAGATTATCCGGATATTAAGCTCTTCCCTTGCTACTTTAAGGGCCGCACAGGCACTGTCGATCGCCTCTTCAACATCCGTTCCCTTATATTCCATCTTGGCAGACATCGTATGCTTCCTCCATCTCAGACCATTCTCAGTAAGCGATCACAGGGCACCACATCTTGCGGCGATCGATCCGGCTCACGGACAAAAGTACGCATCGTCGTTCCGCTTGCCGCAACCTGCGGCACCCTGTGACCGCTTATTCCGTGGTTATTTGACCTCTTGGGACATACCCCGTGATCCGTTACCATTCTCCGGCAGCCCGGCGGATTCTCTTGACAATTGCAGCCGGGGCTGCCCCTTACGCACTCCGTAAGTCAGCCAGTTTTACGCGGCCTCATGCCGGTTAACGAGGTACTGCTGGCCAATGGACAGCAGGTTGTTGACAAACCAGTACAATACCAGACCTGACGCAAAATTCAGGAACATGAAGGTGAAGATCACCGGCATGAACATCATGACCTTCTGCTGGGTGGGATCCCCGGTGGCCGGGGTCATTTTCTGCTGGAGGAACATGGTTGCCCCCATCAGCAGGGTCAGCACCGGAATCCCTCCGAGAAACGGGAGATCAAAGCCGACCGACAACCGATCCGGCGCGGCCAGATCCGTGATCCAGAGAAAAAAAGGCGCGTGCCGCAGCTCGATGGTCTGGAGGAGTACCTTGTACAAAGCGAAGAATACCGGGATCTGGATGACCATGGGCAGACAGCCGCCCACAGGATTTACCTTGTAGGTCTGGTAAAGCTTGATCATCTCCTGCTGCTGCAGCTGCTTGTCATCCTTGTATTTCTCGCGCAGCTTGGCCATTTTTGGCTGCAGTTTCTGCATGGTCTTCATGGACTTCATGCCCTTCTGGGAAACCGGCCAGAAGAGAAGCTTGATCAGCACCGTCACCAGAATGATGGCCAGTCCGTAGTTGCCCACATAGCCATAGAAAAAATTGAGCAGGTAGAGAGTCGGCTTGGCCATCACGTCAAACCAGCCGAAATTGATGCTGCGCTCAAGCTCATGCCCGACGGCCTTGAGCGCTTCCATGGTCTTGGGGCCGAAATAAACCGAGTAGGTATACTGCTGACGCTGACCCGGCTGGATGACCTCGCTGGCCCCGGCCAGCACCGTGGTCACCCTGTTTTCATCCTGCAGGGAAAAATGAGCCGTATGCTGTTCGCCGGTGCGCGGGACAATGCCGCAGAGAAAATAGTTGTCCTCGTAGGCCGCCCAGCCGATCTTGCCGGTAAAACTTTTGCTCCCCTTTTTCAGATCGTCTGCCTTAATCTCCTCCAGCACCCCATCGTGCAACAGGGCAGGGCCTACGGAAACCATCGCGTTCACTTCGGAAAACGGTCGGTTGTCAAGGGTCAGATACGGGGCGCCCTGGAGGGGGGCCGCAGTGTTGTTGACCACCTCGATGCTCAGTTCCATCAGATACTGCCGATCAAGGAAACGCATGGTGCGGACAATCTCAAGCCCGGAGGGCGACTTGCCGCGCATGCTCAGGGTGGTGGTGCCGTCTTGCTCTTTTTTGCGCGAAACGACTTCATACGCCACCTGCGGGCTGCTGCCCGGCTCAATCCCCCAGGAAAAATTCAGGGGCAGATTGTCACCGCTCTTTGGCCGAAGGAGTTCCTTGTTGCCGGAATCCTTGGCCAGGGCCTCCCGGTAATCCTTCAACTGGAAACTCTTCACCATACCGCCCGCTTCCGTAACAACCGCCGAATAGAGGCTGGTCGTTACCGGAATTTCGCGTCCCAGCCTTATGGCGGCGTCGGCGGTCTGGGCAGACGAAAGGCTTGTCGGGGCAACGGGTGCGGGTACTCCAGCAAGGCTTTTCTCCTCACCCTTGCCGTTTGCGGGGGAAGAGGCAACCGTGCTTTCCGTGGCCGGCGGGGGAGTGGGGACGAAAAAATACTGATAGCCAAGCAAGATGGCCAAGGAAAGAAAGATGGCCAAAAAAATTCTCTGTGTTTCCATTAAATCAATCCTTATCAGGCTCTATATAAGTTTGGATGAGGCCTGAAGCACCCGGACAACGCCGCCTGCCATCGCCTCAGAAAGACCTGTCCACCGGATCAAACCCGCCGGGGTGAAAAGGATGACAACGGAGGAGACGACGCAGGGCGAGATACAGACCTCGGGCAGTCCCGTGGAGGGCAAGAGCCTCTATGGCATACTGTGAACAGGTGGGAGAGAAACGGCAGGCCGGCGCGAAAAGTGGCGAAATGCACAGCTGGTAACACCGTATCAGGGCAATGAAAAATTTTTTCACGTCACTCCTTTTTCCGGGGGCAAGACGCCACCTCCAGAAAACATGGCGACCATTAAGGATATCACGAGACCTTCATCGCCACTGCACCCGAATCTGTTTCCTTCCCAGCCCATTTCCGCCTGGCAAGAAGCGCAGAAACCGCCGCCTCGACTTCCTGGGGAGAATTGGGAACAAACCCTGGTCGTACGGCAACAACCACATCAGAAAAAGGCTCGATAAAATCTCGATGCTGACGGAAAAATTCCCGGATTATCCTTTTGATCCTGTTTCGACAAACAGCCTGCCGTACTCCGTGGATACTTATGCCCAGCTTGTTGCCGGCGGTGCTGTTCGGCAGATAAATCAGGGTGAAATTATGACCACGCACCCTTTTCCCCTGATCGTAAACCTTTTTATACTGCCAGGGCTTGACCAGCAGGAGGGTCTTGGGAAGAATCAGGGTTTTCATGCCAGGCTAACGGTACTTCTCGTCCAGACCGGCACCTAAACAGTCAGCCGTTTACGGCCCTTGGCCCGACGACGGTTGATAACGGCCCGGCCATTCTTTGTCTGCATTCTGGCCCGGAAGCCATGGGTACGGTGCCTTTTGAGGTTGCTGGGCTGAAAAGTTCTCTTGCTCATGATCGTCTTCCTTTTTCTCTTCTGTTACGGCCTCTCGTTGGCCTTTTTTCATTCTTTTTTGCTGTCTTGCAGCAGCTGGAGCCTTGCCTCACGCACCATTAGGGGAAACCTCCCCGAATGCGTAAAAAATTTTCGCCCAGCAATAAAGCTCGCTATAGTACCCAGAGCCTGGCGACATGTCAAACACTTTCCCGAAGCGGTTACGGCTCCGAAGGTTGTTGAAATCGCAAAAAACCGCAATTACAACGGGTATTCGTGCGTAACTTGTAATTTTGTGTCGCGATCCTGTGCCCTTTTTCCCTTTTTACGCGTTCATCAATATTCCTTGTCCAGGCCGAACAGCTGCCGGACCAAAGCCAGCTTAGTCCGGGAATTATCGCCGGGGCCACCGTTTTTCAAAAAAACCATGGGCTCATGGAGCAACTTGTTGACAATGGCGTTGGCCAGCATCTCCACCGAACGCCGCTCGCTTTCGGAAAGGGATTTCAGATTGCTCAAGGTTTTCGCCACCTCGGCCTCGCGGATGGCATCGGCCTTTTGTCTTATGGCCGTAATGGTGGGAGACAGCTCCATGCCTTCCAGCCATTGCCAGAACTTGGCCACCTCCTCGGCGACAATGCCTTCAGCCCGCAAGGCCTCCTTTTCCCGCTCCACCTTATTAACATCAACCACGTTTTTCAGGTCGTCGATATCATAGAGGTAGACATTGTCCAGCTCATTAAGCTCCGGATCAAGATCGCGCGGCACCGCGATATCAATGAGAAAGAGCGGCCGGTTTTTCCGCTGCCGCATGAGAGGCTTGACCTGATCCTTAGTAAGAATCAGGTCGGTAGCCCCGGTGGAACTGACCAGAATATCAACCTCGGCCAGTTGGGTGGTCAACTCGGCCAACCCCACGGCGGTGCCGTTAAACCGGCGGGCCAGCAAGGCCGCCCGCTCCAAAGTCCGGTTGGCTACGATTACCCGGCCAATCCCCTGCCTGACCAGATGCTCAGCCGCCAGTTCGGCCATCTCTCCTGCCCCCACCAGGAGAACAGACTTGTCCTGTAGGTTCCCAAGAATTTTTTTTGCCAACTGCACCGCCGCATAGCTGATGGAAACCGCGCTGCCGCCGATATTTGTTTCGGTGCGCACCCTTTTCGCCACGGAAAATGATTTGTGCAGCAGCCGGTTGAGGATGACCCCGGTGGTTTTCTGTTCCAGCGCTTCGCGGTAAGCCTGCTTCAACTGCCCCAAAATCTGGGGTTCCCCCACCACCATGGAGTCAAGGCTGGTCGCCACATGGTACAGATGGTCAACCGCCTCCCTGCCCTGATAGAGATAGCTGTACTGCTGGGCTTCGGCGTCGGCAAGACCACTCTTGGCAAAAAGAAAGCCTCGCACCGCCACTGCTGCCGCAGCAGGGTCGCTGGCCACAAAGATAACCTCCACCCGATTACAGGTTGAGAGGAAGCAACACTCCTGACAACCCTCGATGTTCATCAGCGTCAAAAGCGGCCCGGCGCAATCCCCGGAAAAGGCCAGCTTCTCCCGCACCGCCACCGGCGCGGTCTTATGGTTCACGCCGATGATGACGATACTCTCAGCCAACATAGGAATGCACTCCCCCCAGCAAATAAGTCACACCCCAGAGGGTAAAAAGAACTGCGCCAAACCCGACAATAGCCATGATTGCCGCCCTCCTGCGCCGCCAGCCCATGGTGAGCCGCTGATGCAGAATAGCCGCGTAAATGAGCCAGGTGACCAAGGACCAGGTTTCCTTGGGATCCCATTGCCAGTACGTCCCCCAGGCCTGTTTAGCCCAGACGGAACCAGTGATGATCCCCATGGTCATCAGTAAAAAACCAAGGGCCAGGCAATGCTGATTGAGGTTGTCAAGTGCCTCCAGGGAAGGTAAGCGGCTGTAAAAGATCCCGAATTTTTTCTTCTTGATCTCATGTTCCAGGAGAAGGTACATGACCCCGCCACAGAAAGCCAGGGCCATGAAGCCGTTAGCCATAATGGCGATACTGGCATGCGCCGGCAGCCAGTTGCTTCTCAGGGCCGGAGGCAGCGGCACCATCTCCTGGGATGAAAAAGCGGCAATCAGCATCAGCAAGGAAATAAGCGGCGCTACAAAAACACCGAAATTTTTCACCCGGTACCGCCACCAGAAAGATAAAAAGGCCCAGGTCATAGACCAGGCAAAAAAGGAAACCGCTTCATGGTTGCTGGTCAGGGGGGTATGCCCCGCAGCAACATACCGGACAACAAAATACACTGTATGCAGGAGACCGCCGGTAAGAATAATTGCCCGGGCAACGGCTCGCACCTGTTTCTTCTGGGAAAGAAAATGGACCACATACACGACGGTGGCAAAAAGATACAAAGAGAAAGTAAGTTGAAACAACAAGGTCATCGCGTCGCTCCCAAAAATTGCTGGTATTCCTGTCGGGCCGTCTCCAGGCAGGCGAGGGAAACATCCGGGCCAAGCACCTCCTGGATGTGATTGGCGAGCTTATTCCAGAGGCCTTTTTTAATCCACTCCGCCATCTCTGGATCGGCCAACCTGGCAAAAATCAGCTTGTTCTCCGCATGCGGCCTGCCGCCGGCCAGCACAGTGTCACGCAGGGAGCCAAGGATGTCCACCAACACCCCGTATTCCTGACCAAACTTGACCTCCAGCCCCTGGCGCAGGATGCTGGCCAAAGCCGGACTCTTCCCTGCGGTGGAAACGGAAATGGCCAGGTCTCCCCGCCGCGCCGTGGCCGGGAGAATAAAATTACACCATTTCGGCACATCCGCCACATTGAGCAAGATGTTCCGCTCTTCGGCCTCGGTATGAATCCGCTCCTGCACCTCCGGATCATCGGTGGCGGCAATAACCAGAAAGGCTCCGGCCAGATCCCCCTCCTGATAGAAACGATCCTGCCAGGCAATCGCGCCATCCCGCAGCAGGACGGAAAGCACCTCGCTCAGCTCGGGACTGATCACCTTGACCTTGGCGCCATGGGCCAGCAGCCCTTGCACCTTGCGCTCACCGACCCGGCCGCCGCCGATGACCAGGCATTGCCGCCCGGCGATCTTGAGGCAAACCGGGAAATATTGAAAATTATCCGCAGGCAAGGATTTCCACCCGAACTCTTCCGGCAAGCGCTGCGGCAAACCGGACCGCATCATCGCTTGTCCCTACAACCTCGCCATAATGCATGGGTATCGCGATCTTGGGCCCGATGGCCACGGCCGCCTGCGCCGCCTCCTCGGCGGTCATAACATAGGTGCCGGAAACAGGCAATAAGATGATGTCCGCCCTGAGCCCCTTCATCTCCGGGATATAATCGGTATCCCCGGCATGGTAAATCCTTACTCCGTCAACGGTTATAATGAACCCCAGCCAGCGATTGGCCTTGGGGTGAAACTTCTTGTTGATGTTGTAGGCAGCAACCGCCTCGATGGTGATCTCCCCCACCTCGCGGTGTTCACCTGGAGCAAGGGTCAGGATCTTCCCCGTAAGTTTTGCCGCAGCCTTTGCCTCGGCAACAATGAGCGTGGAGGGCTGCTGAATCATGAGTACATCGGCCGGCGAGCAATGGTCGTAATGCTCATGGGAAATACAGATGATATCGGCAGGCGGCAAGCCCGGCCCAAGCTTAAAGGGATCGAAGTAGATAACCTTGCCCCCGCCCCGCAGCAGAAAAGCGTCATGACCGAGCCAGCGAAGGTTTTTAAAAATCTTATCTACCATAACCACTCCACTATTTTTTCCCAAACAAATCTATAATCAATTTGACACGTTCCGCAATCTATTATAGGAGATAAGCATACAATCTTCTTGCATAACTTAGGATCCGTCACGGAACAGCTTCTATCCGCCAACCCCTTTGCTTAGAACTCATTAAGCCGTTCGCTGTAGCGCAAGCGGCAGCGGCTTGGCCATTTGCCCCCATCATTTTGCCCCAGGAGATCTCCCATGCCGACAGGTACCTTTGTCGTTTCCACCTCCAGGGCCAGGCAATTTATAGACATCACCTCTATGGTGCAAGAGAAAGTTGCGGCAAGCACCATCGCGGATGGCCTCTGCCATCTCTACAACCCGCATACCACCGCCGGGCTGACCATCAACGAAGGTGCCGATCCCGCCGTGCAAAGCGACATCCTTGCCGCCCTGCAAAGAATCGTGCCGCTGGATCGGTACCAACATCTGGAGGGCAATTCTCCGGCCCATGTCATGGCTTCGCTGGTCGGCAGCTCGGTGACGGTTTTTATTGAAAACGGCCGCCTCCAGCTTGGCACCTGGCAGAAGATCTTCTTCTGCGAGTTTGACGGACCCCGCTCCCGCAAGCTCCTCTGGCGCATCACCTAGCAATCATTTTTCAAGACCTTCTTCCCGAGAAACGCCATGAAAAACACAGAAAAACTCCCCACTTTCCAAAAAACAGAAACCATCTGCTTCGGCCTTAACCGGGAAACCGATGAGCGTTCCCTGGCAGCATTTCTGCAACGCTTCACCGAACCAGCCTTTTTGCAGACCCTTGTTCCCCGTCTGGAAAAGGAAGAAATCACCTCGCTCCTTGATTTTCTTTCCCGCCTGATGCATAAGCATTGTAGCGAAAAAGAGTACCACCGTCTGTTCCTCAAAGATTAATCCTTCATTTTATACCCGAGAAACAGTAGATCAACAAGGAGAGCGCTAAGGTGAGCCAGACTATTATCAAAGATCTCCGGGCCTTTCTCGAAATACTGCGCCGGGAGGATTCCCTGCTTGAAATTTCCACGCCGGTTGACCCGTATCTGGAGATTGCCGAGATCCATCGCCGGGTGATCGCCCAGGGCGGCCCGGCCCTGCTGTTCACCAATGTCAAGGGTAGCACTTTTCCGGTGGTCACCAACCTCTTCGGTACGGCACGCCGGCTTGAGCTGGCCTTTGGCAAACGGCCCCAACAGTTCGTGGCCGATCTGGTCCGGACGGCGGAGACTCTGATGCCGCCAAACTTGAGCAAGATCTGGGAGATGCGCTCCTTGCTCAGCCAGGCCGTCAAGGTGGGCTTGAAAAAGGTCCCGGCCGCCAAGGCCCCCATCTTGGAGGTCTGCCAAACCCCGGCCCGGCTAAGCGAGCTGCCACTGCTCACCTCCTGGGCCACGGACGGCGGCGCCTTTGTCACCCTGCCCCTGGTTTACACCGAACACCCGGACGGCAAAGGTCACAACCTGGGCATGTACCGCATCCAGCGCTACGACGACCAGACCACCGGCATCCACTGGCAGATCCACAAGGGCGGCGGCTACCATTACCATGCCGCGGAAAGCCGCAACGAATCCCTGCCCCTGACCCTGTTCATCGGCGGACCGCCGGCCCTGATGCTGGCCGCCATCGCTCCTCTGCCGGAAAATATCCCGGAGCTGATGCTGGCCTCCCTGCTGCTCGGCGAAAAGCTACCCATAACCCGCGATCCGGCCGGCGGCCATCCCCTGGTTGCCCACGCCGAATTCGCAGCCAAAGGCTTTGTTCCGCCCCACATGCGCCGACCCGAAGGCCCCTTTGGCGACCATTACGGCTACAATTCGCTAACCCACGATTACCCGGTTTTCCATATCGAGCGTCTCTACCATCGCCGCGACGCCATCTATCCGGCCACGGTGGTGGGCCGCCCCCGGCAGGAGGATTTTTACATCGGCGACTATCTCCAGGATCTTCTCTCCCCGCTCTTCCCCCTGGTGATGAACGGAGTCCGCCAGCTCAAGACCTTTGGCGAGACCGGCTTCCACTGCCTGGCTGCGGCCAAGGTCAGCAACCGCTACCCCCGCGAGGCCTTTGCCGCCGGCCTGCGCATCCTGGGCGAGGGCCAACTTTCGCTGACCAAGTTCCTGATCCTCACCGACGGCGAGATCGAGGTTACGGACTTCAAAAAATTGTGGGTCCATGTCCTGGAGCGGATCAACTGGCAGACCGATCTTTTCGTCTTTGCCAATGTCTCCCAGGATACCCTGGATTACACCGGCCCCTCAGTAAACAACGGCTCCAAGGCCATGATGATGGGGCTGGGCAAGGAACCCCGCCGCATCCTGCCCGAGTCCTTTCACGGCGAACTGCCTCAAGGCTGCGGTCGGGCAGAGGTTTTTCTCCCCGGCACCCTGGTGGTCCAAGGGGAGGGCTTTGTCGCGCAGCCGGAATTGCCCGCCCGCCTGGCCCACTGCCCGGCCCTGGCCGACTGGCAGGTGGTGGTGCTGGTTGACGACGCCCATGCTGCCACGGAGAATTTACAAGAATTTCTCTGGACCGTTTTTACCCGCTTTGAGCCAGCCGCAGATATCCATGCGGCCGCAACCGAGCTGCGCCGCTTCCACCCAGGCCTTACCCCGCCCATCATCTTTGACTGCCGCCTGAAGCCTTGGTACCCGGAGGTTCTTGCCGTGGACGAAAAAACCAAACGCCTGGTGGATGAAAAAATCGGCGATATTCTGCCGCTCCGCTTCCGCTGAACATAAAAATTTTGCTTCATCTTTCTCTTAAAGATTGACGACCGTTCTGCCGAATAGCTATGGTATAGAGAAGGTAGAAAATCAATAAGCATGGAGCGTCCATCATGAAGATCACCGCGATTACTCCCGGCCAGCAGGATGTTTCACCCATCGGCAAGAGCTTCGCCTCGACCAGGGGACCATCTTTTCAGGATGTCCTCGCCAATGAAATGGCCGTAGCCAAGAATCCGGCCACATCATCAATAGCCGCCACGGCTACCATTGCGCCGATCCCAGCCGAACTCAGGCTGGACAGCCTTAGTCTGGCGGAAAATACCATCAGCACTCTGGAAAAATTCGGCGACGCCTTGGCCAATCCCTCTTTTTCCGCCCAGGATCTTGAGCCATTTGCCGCAGCCCTGGAAGATGAAACCGCCGCCCTGGTCAGCCTGAAAAATCAGCTCCCGGAAGGCAACTCTCTCTCCTCCCTGATGGAGCGGGTGGCCACCGCCTCGTATGTCGAGGCCGCCAAGCTGCGGCGCGGCGACTACCATGCCTGAACCGCTGCTGCCTCGCCCGGAACAACCCGCCCGGAAGCGCCGGTTTTCTTGCCGCTCCTCTGTCGCGCCCTGCCGCGCCTGATTCCCTAAGCAAACTCTCATGCCCGAAGAAAGGCTGCAAAAAATCCTGGCCAAGGCCGGTATCGCCTCCCGCCGCAATGCCGAGGAACTGATCCGCCAGGGAAAAGTGACGGTGGATGGCAAGGTTGTAACCGAAATGGGCTGCCGGGTTGACCCGGACAGACAGTCGGTCGCCTTTGAAGGGCGCCCGTTGCGGCTGGAGGAAGAAAAGATCTATCTTCTGCTCAACAAGCCCCGGGGCTATGTCACCACCCTCCACGACCCGCAGGGCAGACCCATTGTCTCCTCCCTGCTCGCCGGCATCACCAGCCGGGTTTTTCCCGTGGGCCGCCTTGATTTTGACACCGAGGGTGCCCTCATCCTGACCAATGACGGTGATTTTGCCGAACGCATTCTCCACCCCCGTTTTGAAATAGAGCGAACCTACCAGGCAGAAGTACGCGGCCTGCCAACCCAGGAAAAAATCCGGGCACTTGAAGAGGGAATTGAGCTTGAGGGGAAAAAAACCTGGCCGGCCAAGGTCACTGTCATTGCCCGGGAACCGGCGACAACCACCCTGGAGATCACCATCCATGAAGGAAGAAAACGGCAGGTCCGTATGATGTTCCAGGCCATAGGCCACCGGGTACTCGCGCTCAAGCGCATTGCCTACGGAAGTTTGCGCCTTGGCGCTTTGCCGACCGGCAAATACCGGCGACTCACCCCTGCCGATCTTGCCCTTATTTCATCTTAAAAAAATACTCTTTACAATTGAATAGTTAGCTGTTTAAGATGTTTTATCTTGCTGAATTCAGGAGCCGCCAAAAAGTTTGCGCGATCAGGACCCTTCCTTTTTGACCAGACGACATACGCAACATTTTCAAAAACGGCTTAATCTTCTTTTTTTAACGGCAGCACATCGGAGAAGGACGATGAACAAATCGGAGTTGATCGAAGTACTTGCTGAAGAAATGCATGTTCCCTTGCGGGACGCGAGTTCCGCCGTGACTACTATCCTTGATGCCATGGGCGATGCCCTGGCCAAGGGCGAAAGCATAGAAATCCGGGGCTTTGGCAGTTTTGTGGTCAAGGAGTATGACTCCTATTTCGGGCGCAACCCGAAAACCGGAGAAAAAATCAAGGTCAAGCCAAAAAAACTTCCCTTTTTCAAGGTCGGCAAGGAATTGAAGGAACGAGTCAACGAATCGACCGATTAGTCAGAGCCTTCTTCCTCTATCGCCGCCGCTATAATCTCACCCACTAAATCATAGGGGTGAGCCTCGGTAATCAGGACATCCACAATCTCCCCCGGGTTGCCAACCCCAGCATTGATATAAACACAGCCATCTATCTCCGGCGCCTGAAAACGGGTTCTTCCTTCCAGCAGGAGATCGGTTTCCCGGCTTAAGCCTTCGACCAACACCTTTTCCACCCTGCCAACCATGGCCTGATTCCCGGCCAGGGAGATCCCGCTCTGCAACTCCATGAGCCGCTGCCGCCTCTCGTTCTTTTCCTCTTCGCTGCAGTGACCGGGCAGATTGTAGGCGGCGCAGCCCTCTTCGTTTGAGTAGGCAAAGATCCCGACATGCGCCAGTTTTTGCGCCTGCATGAACTCGGCAAGCTGCCGCACATCCTCCTCGGTCTCGCCTGGAAAACCCACCATGAAGGTGGTACGAATGGCGGCCTGGGGGAGGATAGAACTGATCAGCGCCAGAAGCGCCTCGATCTGCGCTCGGCCATAGGGGCGGTTCATCGCCTTCAACACGGGATCCGACACATGCTGGAGCGGGATATCCAGATAGGGGACGACTCGGGGATTGGCCGCCATAAACTCCAGGAGCTGGGCATTGACCCTGGTGGGATAAAGATAGAGCAACCGGAACCAGGGGATATCGCTGGCGGTCAGCAAGGCGTCCAGCAACTCCACCAGATGCGGGGCGTCAGGACCAAGGTCATGACCATAGGCGGTAAGATCCTGAGCCACCAAGGTCAACTCCCTTACCCCATTTTCCGCCAACATCCCCACCTCGTTCACCAGATCAGAGAGGCGGCGGCTGCGCAGACCGCCGCGCAGGGAGGGAATCAGGCAATAAGCACACCGGTTGGAGCACCCCTCGGTCACCTTCATATAAGCCCGGTGCGCCGGCGAAGAAAGCTTCCGCGGCAAGGTGGCATCCACCAGGAAAGTGGGCATGGCCAGATGCACCTGCTGCTTTCCCCCCTGACCTAGCCCCTGCAATCTGCTTACGATATTCTGGGTTCCCTCGGTGCCGATGAAAAGATCGACCTCGGGAATTTCCTTGGCAAGATCAGCACCGTAACGCTGCACCATACAGCCGACCACCACCAGTTTCTTTTCCGGCCGACGCTCCTTGACCTCGGCCAAGGCAAGAATCTCCTCGATCCCCTCCTCCACGGCGGACTGGATAAAACCGCAGGTATTGACCAGCAGCAGATCAGCCTCTTCCGCCTCATCACAAGGCACATAACCGGCCTCGACCAGCAGGCCGAGCATGAGCTCCGTATCGACCAGATTTTTGGGACAGCCAAGACTGACAGTGAAAAAGGTACGCATCATCGCCTCACTATTTTTTGCACCCTTCGGGTATAAGTTTGTTGAAATTGCCAAAAGACGCAATTACAACAGGGCATGTGCATATCTGTTGTAATCTCGTTCCCGACCATTACGGTTCGGGGTTATTGCAAGACCAGCAAATTACGTAGGAGCAGACAAGCTGCTCAACTCAGCTTTATGCTGCGGCCAATCCGCCGACAAAGCGGAAAAGTTCGGCTACTAATCCTTGTGATCGGTTGCGGAATTCCTTGCTTTGAAAAGCAGGCTGCCATGACTCCTGCCATAAAAGATCAGAGACCATGAGTACGGCGGCCAGCTCAACCCGGCGAAAGGCCGCGACCTGCATTAGCGCGGAATATTCCATGTCCACGGCGAGAATTCCCTTTTCTCCGTAGCGGACAACCTTTTCCCTGGTCTCGCGATACAGGGCGTCGGTGGTCCAGATCGGCCCCTCTCTAAGCTCTTTACCCCGGTCGGCAAAAAAAACCTTCAGCTCCTTGCGCAACCGAAGAGAGGATTCACTCCTGCCCGCCAGGGGATAATGAACTGAGGTTCCCTCCTCGCTGATGGCCCAGGTCGGCAGCACCAGTTCGCCCACGCCAAGAGCCGGGCAAAGCGAACCGCACCAGCCGCAGACGATGATCCGGCTGGCGCCGAGGGCGATCAGTTTTTCCAGGCAGATCACCGCCATGGGCGAACCAACTGCAGGGCCGGCCCAGAACATGGGAGGCGATTGGCTACAATGGAGACTACTGTGAAAAAGGAAGTGCCGGGTCCATCCCCCCTGGTCGGAGATCTGCGCCGCCTGACGGGCCTCGGCGGGATTGACCAAGAGAATCCCGCAAGAAGGGAGCTGCGGCTCATTTTTACCACGGCAAGGCTGGAGAACGACTTCGCTCATCACCGTTAAACCCCAGAAAACGGAAAAGGCCGCAGGGAACCCCCTGCGGCCTTCCAAAATTCAAATATCACAAAAAATTACTTCAGCAGCGGATTGGCAAACAGCAGGATCAAGGAGATAACCAGACCGTAAATGGTCAGTGACTCGATCAATGCCAGACCGATGATCATCGTTACGGTGATCTTGCCGGAAGCCTCGGGGTTACGAGCGATACCGGAGCAAGCGCCGCCGATACCTGCGCCCATGCCGATACCACAACCCAGCGCGGCAACGCCAACGGACAATGCGGCCGCAAGGCAGATCAGGGCAAGGTTTGCAGCGGGAGCTGCGGTGGTGGTTGCGGCCATCATATCCGCGCCATGCTCAGTAGCCATGGCCACGGTGGCCAGAGCCAACACCATCAATACGGACAAAATTCCTGCTTTCTTCATCGTACTTCCTCCAGATAATTTTTTATAATTGGCCTTCTTCATTAGTTCACAAGGAACCGGATACACAAGTTAGTGGGCATGCTCCATGGCGGCGGAAAAATAGAGAATCGAAAGCAGCAGAAAAACCAGGGCCTGCACGATGGAGACAAACACGCCGAGACACAAAATCGGCAGCGGGGCAAAGTAAGCGCCCGCCAACATGAACAGGATGCCCAGGAGGGTTTCCTTGGCCATGATATTGCCGAAAAGACGAATGGAGAGCGACAAAATCCGGGCAAAATGACTGATGAGCTCAATGGGAAGCATCAGGGGAATCAGCCAGGGAATGGGTCCGAGAAAATGCTTGATATAGCCGGCGCCATGGAATTTCACGCCCAAAATGTGGGTGGTGAAGAAGACGATCAGGGTGCAGGCCAGGGTAATGTTGAGGTTGGAGGTCGGAGACATGAAGCCCGGCATCAGGCCGATCATGTTCGCCACCAGGATGTAGAGGGCAAATGTGGCCAACATGGGGAACATCATCCGCGCCCCTTCCTTGCCCATGTTGTCCGCCATGAAGCCCTCAAGTCCGCCGATGATGACTTCCCAGAAATTCTGGCCCTTGCCCGGCACCAGGGACATTTTGCCCAGGGTCAGTTTCGGGACAATGATCAGAAAGAGCATAACCAGCCAGGTATAGGTCATGTGCGGAGAAACCAGCTTGGCCAGCAACGTATCGCCAACCGGACCGTGGGGTACGGGCAACCCCAAATTTTGCAGAATCAACGAAATAAACAGTATTGGATGTTCCATGGACCGTGCGAAGCCTCCTTAACCTTATTACGATTTTGGCGAGTAAATACTTCTTGCTGCGACCATGACGGCAAGCCCGATACCCAGGAGCACGGTGGACAGGCCAGCCAACAGCGCGATGGGGTGAACCAACCGGTACCTGACCAGAAGAAAGAGAACACCCACGACCACGGACAGACGCAGATAATATCGCATAAAAAACAGCGGTTTGACCGCCTCAAGCGGCCCGCTCAACAATCTGAGCAGATCCCTTTTCAAAAACAGGAAGCTCACGTTGGCAATCGCTCCGCCGATAAAAACGGAGAGGGCATGAAAGCCTGAATACCCCAACCAGCCCAAGCCGGTAAGAACCACCAGCAACAGCCAATTAAAAAGCATGACCTTGCCGAGCGAAACCTCGCCCGGTGCTTCTTTAAAATCCCCGGCGACCATCAGAGATCCTTTCGGCTGGCCATGTCATAAAGGTTTTTGAACGCAGCCCCCACCCCCAACCCGAGAAAGATCAGGGTAAGCCAAGGCGAGGTTCTGCCGGCAAACACCTTATGGTCCAGATAGTAGCCAATGCCAACCCCGATAAAGATGGAGAAGGCCACGGTCATACCGATGGTGCTGAACTGAGCCAGCAGCCGCAGGGTATCCTTACGGCTGTTATCGGACATCTTCACCCCCTGTCGCGCTGCCCGGACAAAGGATCCATCGATTTACGACCGATAGGATTACTATCATTGCCTCCCCCCAAAGTCAACGGCTTTTTTCTCATCCGGCCAACTTTTTGAATGAGCATTCAGTTTTCTCCAGGGCCATGGCCAGCTCGGCTTCGCTCTGGGCGGCGGAGATAAAAAGAGCCTCGAACTGGGCGGGCGCCAACCAGATCCCCTGGGCCAGCATCTGCCGAAAATGTTGGCCATATCGGGCCGTATCCGCCTGCATGGCGGTCTCATAATCAACCACCGGTCCGGCCGTAAAGAAAACGGTCATCATGGAGCCCACCCGATTAAGGGTGGTCTGGCCGGGAAGATATTTCCCCCCCAGATCGTTCAACCCCTGGGCAAATCGGGATGCCTTATCCTCCAGTGCAGCGTAAAAGCCGGGTTGAGCCAACTGACGCATAGTGGCGGCTCCCGCCGCCATGGCCAGAGGATTGCCGGACAGGGTCCCAGCCTGATATACCGGGCCAACCGGGGAAATCATGTCCATAATTTCCCTTTTGCCGCCATAGGCTCCAACCGGCAAACCACCGCCGATGATCTTGCCAAGGCAGGTAAGATCAGGCAGAACACCATAATATTCCTGCGCTCCGCCCAGGGATAACCGCAGGCCGGTGATCACCTCGTCGAAGATCAGGACGATCCCCAGCTCGGTGGTAAGAGCGCGCAACTTCTGCAGAAATCCAGGCTGCGGGGCGACAACCCCCATGTTTCCGGCAACCGGCTCGATGATCACGCAGGCAATGTCAAGTTTTTTGTCACGCAGGGTCTTTTCCAGAATCTCCGGATCATTGTAAGGAATAGACATCGTATTCCTGACAATATCCTCGGGCACTCCGGGACTGCCGGGAATACCCAGGGTGATGACCCCGGAGCCTGCTTTGACCAGAAAACTGTCGGCATGCCCATGGTAACAGCCGTCAAACTTCACCACCAGCTTGCGACCGGTGTAACCCCGAGCCAACCGAATAGCGCTCATGGTCGCCTCGGTTCCCGAACTAACGAAACGCACCTTTTCCACCGAGGGCAGAGCTTTAATCACTAACTCGGCAAGCTCGATCTCCAAGGGCGAGTTTGCCCCAAAACTGGTGCCGTCCCGCAGGGTTTTCTCAATGGCCTCGACCACAGACGGATGATTATGGCCAAGGATCATCGGCCCCCAGGAGCAGACAAAATCGAGAAACTCATTGCCGTCCACATCATGGATTTTTGAGCCGGCAGCTCTTTTAACGAAAAGAGGCTCACAGCCCACGGATTTACAGGCCCGCACCGGGCTGTTCACGCCGCCGGGAATAAGCTGCTGTGCCTTTACAAACAGGGTATGCGATTGATCGGTATTCATGCTCAAGGTCTCCTTGCCTTCTCAATGGTGATGGTCTCGTAAAAAGGGAAAAAGTCACAGGTCCGCGTCACAAAATCAAATGGTTACGCAGCGGCACCCGTTGTAATCGCGGCTTTTTGCGATTTCAACAATGGTGGGGGGCTCGCCCAAAAAAGCACCCCTGTCAACAACAATGGCGCAATACCCGCAACCTGCGCTATCCGTCTCCGGCGAGCGGAAAATATAGCAGGCCGTCGGCACGCTGTCAAAATTGTTTCAAAAAAACTGCATCCCCACAAAAACCCTGCGCTTTTCAATATCCTTTCCCTTGACATGACAAAGCGGTTCATAGCAATATGAGGGTCAGGAGCAATTAATCGCAAAAATTATTCTACCCGCAGGATCATAGCAGGAGATGCCATGGAAATACATGACCCTAATCTTCATCTGAAACTTATGGAAATGTGTGATTGCTATCTTGGCACAGACTATGCCGCCACCATTCAACAGGTGGCGGATGCCCCCTCCGCCGACACTCAGGAAGACGCGCTCCGTTATCTGGGACTCGCCATTCTTCTCACTCTGACCGAAAAAGCCAGACAACTTTCTCTCAAGAGAAAAAAAGATAAAATTACCGTCACCATCAAGCACGATGCTGAAAAAACCGCCCTGCGCCCGCCAACCAGGGCTGTCTTTGACAGGCTCATCGCCATTATGCGCAGCATCATCCATCTGGATGAAGACAAAGGTGGGTTGCCGCTGACCCTTGGTCTTAAAAATGACCAGATCGAGGTACAGGTAAAGATTGAGCGCACTACGGACAAGGAAACACTCAAGGTTAAATTCCCCGATTTGGATTGAACGCTTCGGCCCTTCCTGTCAAAGAGCTACAACTGACTGTTTTGCCTGCATCAGCACCTGATAAAAAGGAGCCGGGAATGACCAAGGAAAAAATCGAGCCCGACGAAATAGTGCCCTGGGAACTAACGGACCTGCCTGTCGCTCCAGTCGGGACCAAGCTCACGGATGCCGATCTGCAAAAAATAATCCGCAAAAACTATCGCGAGCCCATTGTCGACGATGATGCGGTATTCGCCAAAATCGATGGCCACACCCACCGGGTCTACGATATCGACAATCGTGGCCTGGGCCTCATCGTCCCCTCCCATGACGTCTTTCTGGCTGGCGCGTCCTGCAACATCACGCTGCATCTCGGCGACGACACCATTGCTCTTCGGGGAAAAGCCACCCATGTCTCTCCCCACGGGATCTCCGGCGAGTGCCTCTACGGCATCGAATTCATCGACGTTAACGAAAAAGACGAGCATACCCTGAAGCAGTTCCTGACCGACCACCACGCCAGGATTTTCAGCGAGACAAGCTACCCTGCCGACCTTGGCTTGGATTGAACCGTAACCTCTCATTTGTGGCCCGGGGAAAAATGGCGGCAAAAAATAAAATCGACGTCATGAATGAGCTTTTGAAAGGCTTCGCGGAAGAAACGACGCCTGAGGCTCTATCCATGGCCAAGTTGATTCATTGCCTTGAAGACGCAGCACCCGCCAAGAATCCGGCTAAAAAACCGCCAAGCCCGCCCTCCCCAAAAAAATCCAGAGAGGATCGCAAGAAGAAATCCACCCACTACCTTTCCAAAGAAATTTTCGCTGATCTGGATGAAGCGCAGGATAAAATAAACGAACTTGTGCGCCAGCGGACAAAATCCCGGGTTTCAAAGTCGCTGATTGTCGATCAGGCGCTCAGGATGATCCTTCATGAATTTGAGGAAAAAGGCGAGAAAAGCCGGCTTACCAAAGAGATAATCAAGGGCCTTCATCGAAAATAACCAGAAGTTGGCCGCATTTGGCCCGGAGACTTCATAATGATTATCACTTGCCCTCATTGCAAAAAACAGCACAATATCGATGAGAAAAGAATCCCGCCCAATGTCAGGATGGCTCGCTGCCAAGGTTGCGGACAACAATTTCCCCTCGATATTCCGCGTGAAGAACCAGTTCCTTCCCCATTCCAGCCCGCCACCATCAAGACTGCCCCCCATCCAGCTCCAGCCCCAGCCCCCGACTCCGCTCCAGCCCCAACGACTCGGGCAAGCCAGGGAACCAGAAGGATCGGCGTCTCTCTTAGCAAGGGAGGGGTCGGCAAGACAACCACCTCAGTGAATCTCGCGGCCGGGCTTGCTCTGGCGGGCAAAAGGGTTCTTCTGGTTGACACCGACACCCAGGGGCAATCAAGCTTCATGCTGGGAGTGAAACCCAAGGGCGGTCTTACCGAACTGGTAACCGAAGAACTCTCCCCCAAGGAGGCAATTATCCAGGCCCGCAAAAACCTGTGGCTCCTGGCCGGCGGTAAATCCCTGGCAGGCCTCAAGCGGCTAATCGACCGCAAGGATTACGGCGGCGAGCTTACCATTGCCCAGGCCCTGACCCCGCTGGAAAAAGACTACGATTATGTGGTGGTGGACACCTCGCCGGGCTGGGATCCCCTAACGGTCAATGTTCTTTTTTATGTCAACGAACTGATGACCCCGGTTTCCCTGGAGGTCATGTCCATCCAGGGGTTTGGCGAGTTCCTGAAAAGCATCGCCTCCATCCAGAAATTCCGCAAGGAGGTCAGCCTCCGCTACATCCTGCCAACCTTCCGAGACATGCGGGTGAAGAGAGGGGGCGAGTTTCTGGAGGAGATCGAAAAAATTTACGGGGACAAGGTCTGCACCCCAATCCGCTACAACGTCCGGTTATCCGAGGCTCCGGCCTATGGGCAGACCATTTTTGAGTTTGCCCCAGGGTCCAATGGCGCTCAGGACTACCGGGAGCTTGTCCGTAAGGTTACCGGCGAACCGAATCTTTTCACCTGAGCAGCCCATGGACTTTGAGAGCAAGCTAATTCCCATTCTCCGCGAGGGGGTCGAGATCGTGAAGATGATCTCTTTTAAAAAGCTGAAAAAAATGTTGGCCGAAAAACATCCCGACCATGAAAATGCCTTCATCGCCAAGCTTGCCGGTGCGCTGATCAATGCGATCTTCGGCGCACCAACCCACGAGGAACCATTCGCCTTCTTCGCTCGGAACCACGCTACCCTCATTGCCCACGAAAAGACCAAGGTGGGGGAGATGCTTGCGGAGCTGCGAATTCCTCTAACCGACGCCCTTCGCATCCAATCCTTGTGCGATCACCAAGAGGGCCAGGGCAGCACCGCCACCCTCCAGCAAGCGCAAGAATTGGGAATCCTCCTGACTGACCGCGACCTGCCCTTGCCCCACAGATTCATCGAACAAGTTCGCAGACTGGGCAGCACCTTTGGCCTGCTGCTGCCGCCTCAGCCCGACCCAGTCGGGACCGCAACGCCTTAAAAAGCTGCGTTCAGCCCTCCAACTCGTATTTCTTGATTTTGCGCCAGAGGGAGACCCGGTCGATACCCAGGGATTGGGCCGCCAAGCTCTTGTTGTCCCCATGTTCCTTCAGCACCCACTCGATATAAGCCCGCTCCTGATCGGCCAGGCTAGGAATTCCGCCGCTTTTCCGGCGAAAGGTCTGGAAACAGGCGCCGCGCAGATCCTCCGGCAGATGGCAAACCTTAATGGTGTCGCCGCCGGCCAGAGCCACCCCGCGTTCGATGATGTTTTCAAGCTCCCGTACATTGCCCGGAAAATCGTAGCGCAACAGAATATCCACTACTTCCGGTTCGATCTCCCGCACCTCCTTGTGCATCAACACCCCGTATTTCCTGATAAAATGCTGAATCAAAAGGGGCAGATCGTCCTTACGCTCAGCCAGGGGCGGGATGTTGAGTGCCACCACGTTGATCCGGAAGAACAGATCTTGCCGGAAATGCCCCAGCTTTACCTCTTCATGCAGGTTCCGGTTGGTAGCAGCAAGAAAACGAACATTGACCTTTATCGGCGCAACTCCGCCCAGATGCATCACTTCTTTTTCCTGAATCACCCGGAGAAGCTTGACCTGCATGGCCGGTGACATCTCGGTGATCTCATCGAGAAAAAGGGTGCCGCCATCTGCCATCTCCACCAGCCCCTTCTTCATTTCCACCGCCCCGGTAAAAGCCCCCTTTTCGTGGCCGAAGAGTTCATTGGCCAGCAATTCCTCCTGAAAGGCCCCACAATTGACGGAAAGCAGCGGGCCGTTGCGGCGGTTGCTGCAGGCATGGACAAAGCGAGCCAGCAATTCCTTGCCCGTGCCTGACTCCCCGCAGATCACGACATTGCTGTCCGAGGTGGCGACCTGGCTGGCCGTGGCCAGCAGTTTTTTCATTCCGGGATTGTCGGTGATAATCCGGGCTTCTCCCTGAAAGACCTTGAGGTGTTCCCGCAACCTGCTGTTTTCCCGCTTGAGTCTGGTCTTTTCCAGAGCTTCCCGCACCACTTTCCGAACCTCATCGAGCTTGTATGGCTTGGCAATATAATGGTAAGCCCCGCCCTTCATGGCCTCGATGGCGGAATCCACCGTGGCGTAGCCGGTGATCATTATCACCTCGGTGTCGGGATACAGCTCCCGGCTGCGCTGCAAAATCTGCATCCCGCCGACCTTTTCCATCTTCAGATCGGTCAGGACAAGGTCGAAGATATTCTCCTCCAGCAAATGCAGGGCCCGGGGACCGCTTTGGGAGGCGGTGACCGCGTAGCCCTCTTTCTGTAAAACATGCCTGAGGTTGTGCAGGGCTATTTCTTCGTCGTCAACGACCAAGATCCTTGCCGGATCGTCATTTGTAACCATGTTCCTGTTGCTCTCCTGGTAGCCAGATAATAAAGGTGGTGCCAAGGCCGGGCCTGCTGTCCACGGTGATGCTTCCACCATGCCACTCGATTATGTCATGCACTATGAACAGCCCGAGGCCGGAGCCCTTGCCCACATCCTTGGTGGTGAAAAAAGGATCAAAGATCCTGGTTACGTGTTCCGCATCGATCCCCGGCCCGTCATCCTCGATGAGGATTTCCACCTCATCAAGTCCGGTGCCGCAGCCCGTGCCAAGGGCGGAAATCCAGATATGCCCACGTCCCTGCACTGCGTCGATCCCATTCTTGATCAAGTTGAGCAGCACCTGCTGCATCCGCTGTTTGTCAACGATAATAGAGAGATCCTCCGGAATGTCCACGGCGATGACCACTTCGCTTGGCGCGTGTCCCCGGATGAGCAAAATGGTTTCCTCCACCAGCTTTTGAAGAAACAACTTCTCCTTTCTAAATTCCTTGATCCGGGAAAATTCCAGCAGGGTCCGGACGATATCACGAGCCTTGTCCGCCTGGGTCTCTATCTGGCCGATGAGGTTTTTCTTGAACTCTATATTGTCCTCATCAATCTCCTCGCCCAAAATCTGGGCCGAGGTAGAGATGTTGGAGAGAGGGTTGTTCAACTCATGAGCCACCCCGGACAACAGGGTGCCCAACGCCGCCAATTTTTCCGATTGCACCAGCTGATGCTGGCGCATCTGCAATTCCCTGGTCATCCGGTTAAAGGCCGTAAGCAGTGAACGGATTTCCTGTTCCCCTTCGCCCACCGCGATCTCGACAAAATCGCCCTGGGAAATCCTCTTGGTATATCCCTCGAGAAGTTTCAGGGAATTCACCACTTTCCTTCCCAAAAGAGCGGCGATGGTCAGCGCGGAAACAAACAGACAGACTATGGAGAGAAGAAGAATCGTCTGGGTCGTTTTCAGGAGAGTCTTGATTTCCCTCTTGACTGCCTCACGGGTTTTCTCCCCGAACTCGGTAAGTTCCTTGCCAGAGGAACGAAGCTGCTCCTCCAGCTTTTCCTGGGTCACCCCGTTGCCACGATGATCCGGGCCAATCGCCAGGTAATAGGCATGGAGCTGCCCCATATGTCCATTGTAGTCCTCGATCACCCTGCCCAGCTGCTCCAGTTCCGCGCCGGAAACCGCCAAACGCATGGCCGCCTCGTTATTGGCAAAAATATCCCGGAGTTTCCCCCAGTAAAGCTGGTTTTCCTGAAAATCCTTTTCCTGGAGGTACAGAAAATAATTCTTTTCGAACCTGCGCAACTCAAGGGTCGTATTAAAAAAATCCTCGATGACCTCGCCGAAGGCGACCTGCTCTTCCACCCGCTTGACAACCCCATAGGTCAGAACCGCCGAGCCCACCGTAAGGGCGAGCAACAGGTAGAATCCATAGGTAATCTTCTTGCGGATACCGAGGTGGAACATGCTCTATCTCCATTTGCCGCGTGGAAGCCGATTTGCTGTTCGAAAACACCATACTCCCAGTGAAAAACAAAGTCCAGAGGTTGCATTTGGCAACACACGATTTCTCGTTGCAACACCAAGTTATCTTTTTAAGATTATTAGATATTATTTTTTTGGCAACAATAGTGTTGCAAAACTGAAACAGTGCCCCTCCGCACCACGAAACAAATTAACCCCCTGAAATAACATGATAAAACATATTAACTTGGGCCTGGCACGCTTGTTGCTGAATGAAACAGTCAATCGCAACAGATCCTTACCCTGTTTTATCGCAACATACACATACGAAGGAGAAACACCATGCACACCATTTTGAACCGAATCGATCGCCTGATGATGGCCATCACTTTTGCCGAGGCCAACGAGTCCGAACTGGCACGGGAATGCCTCGGGAACCAAAAACCGAAACAGAACAAACAGGCCGAGCAGACCATCCGGATACCAGACGGCCAGATTCTGCCGAACCAGACCACCCATTGAACCGAACACCCCGACCTTGGAACGACCCATGAGCGCCCTGACGACGATGTTCAAAAAACTTGAAGAAGCCATGACCGCGGCGGCCTTTGCCGAGGCCGGCGAATTCGAGACGGCGCGCCAGTTCCTCACGACCAACAAGAATGCCCGCAAGCGGGTACTCCTGGGAACCGACAAGCCGGAGATCGCGACCAGAACCATCAGCTACGCCCTGCATCTCTGCCAACGCCTCGGTGGCGGCCTGGAAATTTTCCACATGCTGCACCTGCCGGAAAACGAAACCGCTTCCGGGCTGGGTCTTGAAAAAGAACCCCTCGCCGCCCTGAACACCGCTCTGCAGGAAAAGGGCGTGGTCTATCAACCGATCAGCGGGCAGGGCTGCCTGGCGGATGAGGTGCTCCGTCATGCCGGTACCCGACGGGATATCCTCTGCGTTGTCTTCGATGTGCTGGAGCCGGACGGCGCGGGCTGCCGCAAGGCAAAAGAAAACATGATTGCCAAATTTAAGGCCCTGCACTGCCCTGTCGTGATGTACGCAGGATCATCGGGCAGGGCCTGACATCCATAACTAATTACTAATTTCATATCAACAAGGGAGAAAAAATGGCCATCACCACCTTTGACAAAAACATGTCGGCTGTCGCCTTTGCCGAGGCAGGCGAATACGACACCGCCAGCCAGATCCTGGGCGAAAACACAAAAAAGCAGGCCGGCAAATCCCCGGCTCCGGCAGTAAAACGCAAGCCCTACCTGAAAACCGTCACTTTCGGAGCGATGTCGATTTCCGCCTACGTCCTGCTCTTCACCAACGAAAAGCTGGTCACCGAGGTCTTCACCATGGGCGGCTGGCGCTGGGTGTACCCGGTAGGGGCAGCATTCTTCTTTTCCTTCATCCACGGGGCCTTTGCCAGCAACCTGCTGAGCGCCCTTGGTCTGGAAGCAAAAAAATAACTCAGCCACCCCGGCTTTTCTAAAGCTGAGTTGAGCAGCTTGCCTGCTCAAACGAAACTTATACCCTCTAGGTGCAAAAGGAGATATACCCGCAATGAAGAAGTTATTAATTATCCTCATGTTCGCCCTTGCTCCCCTGTCCCTGTTCGCCAACTCGGCCCTGGCCGCCGGCGACGGGCCGTCCAAGGATATGCTCAAGGGCATTATTACCGAAGTGAACGCGGCGGAGCGCACCATCGTCTTCCAGAAGGATGACACCAAGGAACTCATCATCCTGGCCATGGGCGAGAAGATGCAGCCCGATGACATGAAAATGAACCAGAAGGTGCTGATCAATCTGGACAAACATGCCGCCGGTGACAATGTGATGAAGGATATCTCCATCATGTTCATTGATATGAGCGTCAGCAAACTCCTGGCCCTGCTGGTTATCGGCGCGGTGGGCGGCTTGCTCTCCGGCTTCATCGGCTCAGGCGGCGCCTTTGTCATGACCCCGGCCATGATGTCCCTGGGCGTGCCCGGCGCGGTGGCGGTGGCCAGCAACATGTGCCACAAGTTCCCCAAGGCCATGGTCGGCGCCTACAAGCGCTGGAAATACGGCCAGGCGGATATCAAGCTCGGTCTGGTTATGGCCGTCACCGCCGTCATCGGCGTGCAGATCGGGATCAAGATCCAAAAATATATCCTGAACCAATTCGGCGGCGCAGGCTCCAACCTCTATATCAGCGCGGTTTTCATGGTTGTCCTGGTTTTTGTCGGCGGCTACGTGTTTTATGATGCCTGGAAACTCGCCAAGGGCGGCGGCAAAGAAACCGTGAGCAAGCTGGCTGTTGCCATGCAGAAAATCAACCTCCCCCCAATGATGCACTTCAAAACCGCCAAGGTGACCATCTCCGCTTGGATCACCATCCCGGTCGGCCTGCTCACCGGCATGCTCGCCGCCACCATCGCGGTGGGCGGCTTCGTCGGCGTCCCCGGCATGATCTATGTCATCGGCGCCTCCGCCGTGGTGGCCAGCGCCACCGAGTTGATCATCGCCTTTGTCATGGGCGCCTGGGGTTCGGTGCAATGGGGTCTTTCCGGCCTGATCGATATCCGCCTCGCCCTGCTGCTCCTGGCCACCTCCCTGATCGGCGTCCAACTCGGCGCCCTGGGCACCACCTATGTCAAGGACTACATCATCAAGGTGGTGATGGCCACTACCATGCTCATCGTCGCGGTCAGCCGCGGGGTAAAGATTCCCGGCTACCTCATCGATCTTGATCTGATGAGTCCCATTGGCGAGGGCACTATTGCCCTGCTCGAAGGCATCAGCTTCTGGTCCCTGGTGCTCGCCTTGGGTTCAGCCGCTCTCATCATCATCGTGGCCATGGTCAAGGGGATGACCGCCGACCGCCGCAGCAAAAGTGTCCTTGCGGGAGTAAATCATGGCTAAATACCGGAAGATCCTCGTTGCCTACGACGGCTCCCCCTCGGCCCAAAATGCCCTTTCCCTGGCCAGCCAGCTGGCCAGGGAGGACAAGAGCTGGATCAAGGTGCTGGCCGTAGTGCCGCCCTACCAGGGAGACCTGGAGCTCATCGGGGTTTCGGAGATCAAGGAGGCCATCACCGGACCAGGCCAGGAGCTGCTGGCCGAAGCCCGGCAACTGGCGGACCGCGAAGGGGTTCACATCCTGACCAATCTAGAACAGGGTGAGCCCTACGAGCAGATCGTCCATGTCGCCGAAGAGGAAAACTGCGATCTGATTATCATGGGCCGCCGAGGCAAGGGCAAGGTGGAACGGGCCCTCATCGGCAGCGTCACCGCCCGGGTCATCGGACATACCGCCAAGGATGTCCTGGTTATCCCGGAAAACGGCAAACTCTCCTGGGAAAATATCCTGCTGGCCACGGACGGCTCGCCCTGCTGCGATAACGCCCTGGCAAGGGCTTTGGAGATAGCCCAGGAACGGAAAGCCAAACTCAACGCTGTTTCCGTAGTTTACACCAATGACGAATTTTATGCAGTTGGCCAGGCAGTGATGAAAGAACTTTACCAGGAAGCAGACAAGGTTCTGGACAAGGTCCGCAAATGGGCCGGGGATCTCGGGGTTCAGGCGGAGCTGTTCGTGCGGGATGGCGAACCCCATCAGGCCATTACCGACCTGGCTGCGGAAATCTCCGCCAGCCTCATCGTCATGGGCTCCCATGGCCGCAAAGGCTTAACCCGCCTGCTCATGGGCAGCGTAACCGAACGGGTCATCGGTTATGCGGATTGCCCGGTATTAGTCTGCCACCTGTCGTAACGGCCCAGCAGCACCGCATCTGCGTTGTCATCGGCCGGCTCGTGTGCACCAGCACACTTCGCTGGCCTCTTCCTAGCAGCTCCGGCACTGCTGAACCGTTACGTTTCCTATGATGTTTCCTGCGGGCGCTCATCTTAGCGCCCGTTTTTTTTCAGCTGCCCATGGCATTCCCGTCCGCCTTAGGGTATCTTCAGCCCCATGCTTCTCATCTACCCCCCTGTCGCCAAAGCCTGCGAACCGCCCGCCGGAATTGCCCGTCTGGCCGGGGCCATTCGCGGGCATGGCCTGGACTGCACCCTGCTGGACGCCAACCTGGAAGGCCAGCTGTTCCTGCTCGCCGCCCCGACTCTTGGCCAGGATACCTGGAGCCTGCGCGCCTGCCGGAATTTCCAGGCTAATCTTGCTGCTCTGCGCACCTCGCAGCTGTACCAGAATCCTTCCCGCTACCGGCGGGCGGTAGCTGATGTCAACCGGATGCTGGAGCAGACCGGACGGAGCCACCATCTTGCCCTCAGTCTTGCCAACTATCAGGAGCAGGGACTTTCTCCCTTGAGCAGCGCCGATCTTATCAGAGCCGCCGAGAGGCCCGCGGCAAACATCTTCTTCCCCTACTTCGCAACCCGGCTTCCCACCCTCATCGAAGAGACCAGCCCTGCCCTAATCGGCATCTCCTTGAACTACCTGAGCCAAGCCCCCACCACCTTCGCCATGGCCGGCTTTCTCAAAAAGCAGTATCCGGAGCTGCCGATCGTCCTGGGGGGCGGACTGGTCACCTCCTGGCTGCGCAGCCCGGACTGGAGCAATCCCTTTGCGGGCTTGATCGACCATTGCCTTGCCGGCCCCGGCGAAGAAGCGCTGGTCCACCTCCTGGGGGGAGATTTTTTTCCGCGCCACCAGACCCCTTCCTATACCGGCCTGCCGTTGGCTGACTATCTGGCCCCCGGCCTCATCCTGCCCTACGCCGCCTCTTCCGGCTGCTACTGGAACAAGTGTCTTTTCTGCCCGGAAAAGGCCGAAGGCAATCCCTACCTCCAGATTCCCCCGGCTACGGTGCTGGCGGATCTCGCCAGCCTCAAGGACGCCACCCGGCCTGGCAAGCCGGCCCTGCTTCATTTTCTCGACAATGCGGTGAGCCCGGCCCTGATGGAGGCCCTGGCCGCCGAGCCGCCGGGCCTCGACTGGTACGGCTTTGCCCGGATCAGCCCCTTACTGGCCGATGGTGATTTCTGCCGGGCACTGCGTCGCTCCGGCTGCCGGCTGCTGAAGCTTGGCCTTGAATCCGGCGAGCAATCCGTGCTTGACGCCATGCACAAGGGCCAGGATCTGGCCCTGATCGCCAAGGTTTTACAAGCCCTGGCCCAGGCCGGGATCGCCACCTACATCTATCTGCTCTTCGGCACCCCTTCAGAATCCCTGACCGAAGCGCGCCGGACCCTTGATTTCGTGGTCCAGCACCATTCGGCCATCACCTTTCTCAATCTGGCCGTGTTCAACATGCCCGTCGGCAGCCCGGAAGCGCCCCTGGTGGCGCGCAGCGAGTTTTACGGGGGCGATCTTTCCCTGTACACCGATTTCACCCATCCCAAAGGGTGGTCCCGCAAGGAAATCCGGAGGTTTCTTGATCAGGAATTCAAGCGCCAACCAGCCATTGCCCGGATTCTCCACCGCGACCCGCCCCTTTTTACCTCCAACCATGCCGCTTTTTTCTGCTGAATTCGGAAAATCCCCGATCCCCTGATCCTTCTCTGCACCTTTTTTTATTTTGACAAAAACCCGGAAGATTGCAGATAATGACAGTAAGGTCTTACTTGGCCAGCTCGGCAAAATACCGCGACCGGTCCCGCTGCAATTATCCAAAAGGAGAATGCTATGTATAAAAAAATCATGGTTGGCTATGATGGCACGAAATTCAGCGATTGTGCGCTGAAAGAGGCGATCCGTCTGGCAAAGGAGTCCGGCGCAAAGCTTCTGGTGGTGACTGCCCCGCAAATCGATGTGGAACTTCAGGCCCTGGCGCCTGAGGCCAATGAGCTGATGGAAAAAAAAGCCCGCCTTGATCTGGACCGGGCTGCGGCGAAGGTGCAAAAGGCAGGACTCGTCTGCGAGACAAAGATCGTCGTCACCAGCTCTGCCCAGGAAGCGCTGGTGGAAATCGCCAAAAAAAACAAGGCCGACCTGATCGTCTTAGGCACCCATGGCCGCACCGGACTTGTCCGGCTGCTCATGGGCAGCACCACGGCCAGGGTCATCGGGCATGCGCCCTGCAATGTCCTGGTAGTACGCTGCCCATAACGCCCGTGCCTGGCCGGAAAAGCCGTTATCCCCCCTCGGGAATGGGGGATAACGGCTTTCCATTACAGACCGGGCAGCCCTGCATGGCAAAAGGTTTTTCCAGCCGACAGGCAGCAAGCAACGCCGCATCGCGAAAGATCTCCAGGGTAGGGCCATCGGCCCTGACCTCCCCCTCATGCAGGACGATGGTCCGTTCGCACAGCTCCAGCACCATGTCCAGATCGTGGCTGGTGAAAATCTTTGTGTGGTGAAAATCCCTTAACAGCGCCATGAGCTGCCGCCGGGCAAAAGGATCAAGGCCGCTGGTCGGCTCATCCATGACCAGAATGTCCGGCGCCATGGCCAGCACCGTGGCGATGGCCACCCGTTTTTTCTCCCCCCCGGACAGCCGGTATGGCGGCTTGTCGCACAGATGCTCGGCCCCGACCCTGGCCAAAGCCTCCCTCACCCGCGCTTCCACCTCGTCGCCGGCCAAGCCCAGATTCAAGGGGCCAAAGGCCACATCGTCAAAAACCGTAGGCATGAACAGCTGGTCGTCCGGGTCCTGAAAAACCATGCCCACCGTACGCCGAATCTCGGGCAGGGTGGCTTTATTAAGAGGAAAATCACCGATGCGGATAGACCCCTGGCTGGTGGCCAGATACCCGTTCAAATGAAGAAGCAGGGTAGACTTACCCGCGCCGTTGGCGCCGATGATCGCCACTGATTCGCCATGGGTGATCCGAAAGGAAACGCCTCTCAGGGCCTCGGTTCCGTCGGGATAGGCATGACGCAGATCCTTGACCTCAACGATATGATGGCTCATCCAAGCACCCCTGTAACAATCGCGCCCAGAAGCTGGGAGACATTAACCAGACGAAAAAAAAGAAACACCCCAGACCAACCCGCAAGATAAATAAAATCCCTTCCCCCGAACCGGGTGGTCCGCCGCGAATGGAATTCCCCGGTGAATCCCCTGGCCAGCATGGCGAGATGGATCCTCTCCGCCCGCAGCCAGGTGCGCAGCAGGAGATGGCTTAGCAACGAGCCGTAGGAGCGTAAGCCCAACCCTTTTTTGCCAAAAGCCCGAAGCTCGCGAGCCCGCGCCGTCCGGCTACCTTCTTCGGTAAGGACAAAAAGATAGCGGTACAGAAAAAGCAGCTGCACGGTAAAGATCCGGGGCAGGCCCAATTGGTCCAGAGCCTGACAGATGGCGGGAAAGCCGGTTATGCCTACAAGGATGAGAGCTGCGCCGACCGTAAGCGCCGAGCGGACCAGAATGGAGGCGCAGGAAAGCCAGCCGCCGCTGATGCCAAGGGGCCCGAGACTGACCAGCACCGTCTGATCAAAAAGGGGATTGAATATCCCCACCATAAGGGCAAAGGGAAGAACAACCAAAATCTTCCTGCCGATATAGAAAACCGGCAGATCTGCAAGCGCCATGAGCACCGCCGGGTAGAGGAAAAAAGGAAACAGCGCGGCCAGTTCGTATTTATCCAGGGAAACCACGGCCAGAATAAAGGCCAGAGTCACCAATACCTTGGCCCTGGCATCGAGCCGATGTATACCCGTATCCCCGGCGGCCAACAGATCAAGCTGCCTGAAATCCTTTACTGTTCCGGCAATGGATGCCATCCGCCTCCCCCAAGAAAGAAAGGGGAAGAGGCATTCCGCCTCTTCCCCGTGTTCGCACGATCCCCGGACTTCCTGGCAACCTCAAGCCACCCTGACCGATTTTCTTAAAAGAATCCCGCTCAGCAACGCCATGGCCAAGGTCATCAGGCCACCGACAATTCCGGCCACGCTGGTTCCCAGGGGCGATTCCGTCCCTGCCTCGTTTTCCGGTTGTTGCGTCGGTTTTTGGAACGTATAATCGGGCAGGAAGGCGACTGATTCCTGAAGCGCAGCAAGTTTGGCGTGCAGCCCTTGTTCCGGTTCGGCAAGTTCCTCGGTGCCACTGACCTTGGCAATAGCCCATTCCAGACCGTCCGGTTTTTCCGAGGCAAACCAGGAAACCAGACCGCCGGTTAGCAGGGCCAGGGCGAGAAAGGCTGCCAGGACGTTGCGCAACGGGGTTGCGTCAAGGGGATTGACTTTCTGGATGCTCTGGATGATTTCCGGCCTGGCCTGGTAGACAAAGTAAACCACGGCTCCGGTCACCAATCCCTCCACCACGCCGATGGCCAAATGAATCGGCTGCATGAGGCCGGCAAAGGCGGCAAAGGGCAGGGAGGAAATGCCCGAGGCAACCGTCTCGGAAACCACGGCAAAGGCTCCCAGTTGGAGACCAATGATAGCGGCCACCGTGGCGGCCACCGTGATCCGGATCTTGCTCGGTGCGCTGCCGACCAGGGGCTTATAAATGAAGGGATAGGCGAGAAAGGCCGGGAAAAACCCGAGATTGAAGATATTGCAACCCAGGGCCAGCAATCCTCCATCGGCAAAAAACAGTGCCTGCACTACGAGTACCGAGGCAATGGTGATGAAGGCGGCGGTGGGACCTAGCAAAACGGCGAGAAGAAGCCCGCCGCCAAGATGGCCGCTGGAGCCGGTGGCCGGGATGGTGAAGTTGATCATCTGCGCGGCAAAAATAAAAGCGCCCAGTACCCCCATGAGCGGCGCCTTGCCCGTATCCATTTCCTGGCGCAGCTTTCGGGAACAGTATATAATGGTGCCGGCGGCAACAGCCCACATGGTCCCGCCGACTGCGGGGGATAATAACGCATCTGCCATATGCATGGTGTTTTTCCCTTATATATTAGAAGTTGTACGATTATCCGCTAAAATTTCCAGGTGAGGCCGGCAAGCACGGTGTAGTCCGTCTCGGGATCATTGAGTCCGTATTTAATCCCGCAATCGAGATCAATCGTCTCGGAGAGAGCATAGGTCAGGCCTGCCAGAACGAAGGCGGGATCGGTGCCGGCGAGTTTGTCCGGATTGCTTTCAACGCCGAGGTTGGCGACCGCGGTGAGCTGCTCGGTCAAGGCAACCGTGGCCGCGATGGATGCATGCCAAAGGCCCTTTTCTTCATCCAGTTTATTCTCGTTTCTGATATAGCCGAGATTCAGATGGAAAGCCCACGGCTCCATTTCCTTGGAGGTGATAAAAAAGAGGCTATAGGTTGCCTTGCCCGCGCCCAACCCTTCTTCGTCGTCCCCGGTGGGCAGAGTAAGCCCTGGTTTGAGGGCAAGACTTAAGCCGTCATGCTCATAGAACCTCCACTTCATGGCGAGGGAGGTGTCGGAGAAGCCATTTTCGGTTATATTAGTTGTGTCGTCGCTGGTTCTGACCTGCAGATAAGGGAGGCCAATAACAAAATCCACCGCTTCGCTTAGCCCATAGGTAAAGGACACGTCTCCCTGTCTTGTTTTGGTGGTAATCCCCTCTTCCTTGTCATGCCCATATTCGCCGGTCAGTTCGAGCTGGAACTTGCCAGTGCCCATGGTGCCGGCATCGTCCGTGATCAACGGGTGAGCAGCAAAAGCGACAGTCGCGGAGGAGAGGATGCCGAAGATTACAAGGGGGGCAGACAGGTGTTGCATACGTGAGACAGGGGATAATTTCATTTCATGTGCTCCTGCGGTGTTAGATGAATAAGTAGCACGACATTTAATTTAGTAACACTAATTAGGTATAATATCCGTAAACGGGTGTCAACACTTTTTTGCAAGGAGGAAAATACATGGGGAAAACCATCCGTTTTGGGATTTCGCTCGATGAAAACCTGCTGACCAGCTATGACCAGCTTATCGAGAGCAAGGGCTACATGAACCGCTCCGAGGCGATCCGCGACCTGATCCGTTCCGCCTTAGTAGAAGAGAAATGGGATGCCGGGGACGCAGGCGCAGAAATGGTCGGCACCGTTACCCTGGTGTACAACCACCATGTCCGGGACCTTTCCGACAAGCTGACCGAGCACCAGCACACCCACCACGACCGGGTTATTTCGGCGCTGCATGTGCATCTCGATGCGCATAACTGCCTGGAGGTTCTGGTGGTCCGGGGGCCGGTGGGAGAGGTGAAACGGATCGCCGATGAACTCATCGGGGTGAAAGGGGTCAAGCATGGCCGTTTGGTTATGACCACCACCGGCGAGGAGCTGCACTGATTAAAGTTAAAGCTATTTCGTAACTATCCAGCAGTGCCGTAGCTGCTAGGCAGAAGTCTGCGAAGTGTGCTGGTGCCCATGAGCAGGCTGATATAGCTGAGTTGGGCAGCTTGTCTGCCCAAACGAAACTTATGCCCTTTGGGTGCAACAACGCAGATGCGATGCTGCTGGATAGTTACGCTATTTCATGGCTTAGACGGCCAGATCAATCTCCTGCACCGTTCCCGCGCCGCCTTTTTCCCCCAGAAAAATCGAACTTTCCCGAAGCTGGCCAAGTAACTCATTGCCACTGCCTTTAAGGGCGAAGGCTGTTTTGACCGGGCCGAGAAAAATGGCGCCTACCTTGTTTTGGGCAAGACTGCTCAGCGACTCATTACCGGCCTCGTCCCGCATCCAAACCTGCAGCTCGGCATACAGCGGGTCATTCTCGTCAAGCCAGCCGTTGCCGTCGCTGTCAAGTTGGTTCAGTTCGCCAAAGCCCTGGCCGGTCGCCGGGCCGAACAGCTCCAGGCCGTTGTTGATTTTTCCGTCCCGATTCCGGTCAAAAGCGAGAAAGCCGCTGCCCGGGGCAAGAGCAGCAATCTGCTCCGTCGTTCCATCCGCATCAAGATCAAAAGCGAAACGCATATCGCTCAACTCCGCCGCCTGGCCGTTGAAATTGATAACCAGCGGATCAACCAGCTGGGCATCTCCAGCCCTGATCTGCACAGTGTTGGTGGCCGTGAATTCCCGCTGCATGGAGAGCTGAAGCTTAAAGGCAATGGTCTGCCCATCAGCGGTGACAACCTGGCCGGTGGCGGAAAAAGTCATGGATTCCTGCTCGCTTGTCGTTTCCTGCAGATCATATTCGAGCCCCCAGCCCTGGCGGGCAGGCGGCTGGTCCGCCGATTCCACCCCTTGCTCGACATCAGGATTGGGGATCGCATTTTCAGGGGAGACCGGCTCGAAACCGGCAATGTGGATAGCCTTGCCGGTAAGCGCTTCCAATATGAGACGCATGACGGTCAATTTCGGGTCTTCCGCAAAGTCTTCCGACGGAGTAGCCGCGTCGGCAGCAGCGGACACCAGCGGCTGGGCGGCGACCTGCTGGAGCTGGCGGCCCTCCGGAGAGATCCGTACCTGCACGGCGGCTTCAGCTTCTTCCCCCGCAAAGACAGGCCGTTCATTACCCACCCATAGGCGAAGCGATTCTTCCCTGGTCTGTTCTTCACGAAGTGCGTGGGTGCTTGCCAGGCTGACAGCGGCAGTGGCGATTTTCATGGCGAAAGCCTCCCGAGAAAAGAAGTTTCTCTTCAGGGTACGCTTCGGCTTTTTGGGGGAAAAAGTTTAAAAAAAGGTTACTATTCAGAGCTTGCTGATGTTTCTCTGCTACCAAAATACTAAACATCTGCAGACTATCCAGCTGACCGGCAGCTATAATTTATCTTTGCCTCTTTACCTGATTTAACGTAATCTGTGATTATGAACCTGCGCGATTTTCTGAGAAAAATTAAAGAGCTGCCGACCATTTCCGCAGTGGCCAGCGAGATCAATACCCTCGACAAAAATGACTCACTCAACGCGAAATCGCTTGGGCCGATTATTGCTCGCGATCCCGCCCTCACCGCCGCGGTCCTGAAACTCGCCAACTCCGCCTATTACGGAATGCCCCGCGAAATTGCCAGCCTCGAACGGGCCATTACCATTCTCGGCTTTGACACCATCAAGAATCTGGCCCTGACCATCTCTGTTTTTCATGTTTTCAAAAACCGGGAGGGGCAGAGCCTTGACCTTAAAGGTCTCTGGTATCATTCCCTCGGGGTTGGTCTTGCGGCAAAACATCTTGTCCTGCACAGTTCGATCTTGGCTGCGAACAAAACCCTGCCGGAGCAAGCCTTTGTCTGCGGCATCCTGCACGACATAGGCAAAATCGCCTTTGCCCAGAATCTGCCCGCCGAGATGGCCGAGATCCTCAAGCAAACCAGAAACGGGCCCATCGTCCAGCACGAAATTGAAAAAAACATCCTCGGCTTCAATCACCAAAAAGCCGGACAGGTCATGGCAGCCTCCTGGAACTTTCCGGAAAGTTACCAGACCGTCATCAGGCTGCACCACACTCCCTCTGCCGCCGCCATCGGGGATCCCGAAGTAGCCGCCCTGGTCAGGGCGGTTTACCTGGGCAATAAAATCGCCAAGGCATTGCATCTCGGCGAAAGCACGGACCACCACATGGCTATGGTGACGCCGCATGACCTGAAAAACATGGGGCTCAGCACCCAGATGCTTGGCGAGATTATTCCACAGATAAAAAATGAATACGCCAAATGCCTTGAACCCTGGTCATTATGAGCTGTGATTTTTGCCATTTAGCCTTTAGCCTTCAGCCTTCACCCCTTGACGCTGACAAAAACCCCCTGGTTTGCCGGGTCCAGATCATAATACCGTTTCAGCAGCATGATGCTGGGCTTGGTGAGCACGCTCCCCTTGGTGAGCAAGAGAATCCCGGTGCCGCTGAACACATCCCGACTGGCCTCCATCCCCTCCTCCAGATCGTTGGGCAATAATTCAATCTCGGCAGAGTCTGTCCTGTGCCGATTTTTCTTATAAAAGGCCTCTGCCTGCTCAAGCACCACCGGGATCAAATTAGGGTCGAAAAATGTTCTCTTCATCAGAAACACTTCATTACGCACTGCTTCAAACCCGGTGGCTGCCGAAGCTTTACGGATTTTTTTGTCGATATAATCGGCCAGGATGATGATCCGGGCGCCCAGAGGAATAGCCGCCCTTTTCAACCCATCGGGGAATCCGCTGCCGTCATAATTTTCATGATGGGCGCGGATGATCCGCCCCGCCTCCTGCAACTCGTCAATTCGAGCAATGGCCGCCTGGCCGCGCACCGGATGCAGTAAATACTCTTCCCGCTCCGCGAAATTCATCTGTTCGGTCTCCCGCGCCAGCATAAAATCAGGGATACCTATCTTGCCAAGATCATGGAGCAGCGCCGCCACCATGATTGTTTCCCGCTCCTCGCTCTGAAGGCCAAGCTGCTTGGCGACATTCACCGAGACCTCCGCGACATTGCGGGAATGGGTCCGCATCCGTTTGTCGCGCAGCTCGATAAGCCCGGAAAAAGCAACGATGGTGTTCTTGAAATTACCCCGCAGCTTACTGTTGACCGCCCGCAGGCTATCGTAGCTCTTCTGGAGTTCCATGGTCTGTTCCTGAACAATGCCCTCCAGTTCCGTGTTCCATTTCTGCAATTCGGCGTTCTGTTGCTTGACTATGGCGGCCAACCGTTTGTTTTCGGTAAGCAGATGATTGGTGTGCAACGCACTTTTGACTGTCTGGACCAGCTCCTCGTCATTCCAGGGCTTGTTCAGGTAACGAAAGGCGCCGCCCCGGTTGATGGCGTCGATGGCCGCGTTGACATCGGCATAGCCGGTGAGCAGAATCCTCATGGAGCTGGGGGAAACCGCCTTGGATTTTTCCAGAAAATCAACCCCGGTCATCTCCGGCATCCTCTGGTCGGAAACGATGACCCCGACGCCCTCTTCCCTGGCCAGGATTTCCAACCCCTGTGCGCCGGAAGAGGCGGTGAAGACCTCGACTTCTTCATCCAGAAAAAGACGGCGCAGGGAGCGGAGGATATTTTCCTCATCGTCAACAAAAAGAATCTTCCCCTTTTTCGAAGATACAGGGCCTGAAATCTCGGTCATTGCTCTTCCCCGCAATTTTCGCAAGCAAATACCAGCACCATCCCGGCCTGGCCGTCCGGTTCATTCATCATACCCCCCTGTACGCAGCACTGCTTTCCGCCAAGCACAAGTTCCTTTCTGACAACCTTGCCCCCCCGCACCTCCGCCAGCAGGGCAACCCACTCCGGCGGCAGAACCGCCGCCGCCGGCTCGCCCAAATTGGAGTGGCGGAAATTCCGCAGCATCTCTTCGGCAAGGCGATTTCTCTGCACCAGCGTCCCTCCCCGGTCAAAACCAACCACCCCCACGGGCAGGGTATTCAGGATAACCTGACTGTGCCTGAGCGCCTTGTTCTGAAACAACAGCTCTTCCGTGCGCTCCGCCACCTTCTCTTCAAGCTGCACGGCAATGCGGGAAAGTTCGTCATTGGCCTCCCGCAACTCTTCATTGAGTTCCCGATTTGCTTTGATCAAAAAATACCGCTCCACCGCCTTGGCAATGGTCATCTTGAGTTCATCGTCGTTCCATGGCTTGGGAATGAACTTGTAAATCTGGCCTTCATTGATCGCCGACACCACCGCGGCGGTGTCGGCATAACCGGAAAGCACGATCCGGATGGTCTCGGGCCAGCGCTCATGCACCTGCCTTAAAAAATCAACCCCGTCCATCCCCGGCATCCGGTAGTCGGAGATCACCACCTGCACCGGCTGGCGCTGTTGCAGAATGTTCAGCCCCTCGCTGCCTGATTCCGCAGTGACGATTTCATAGTCCTCATCGAGAAAAAGTCGTTTAAGGGACCTCAAGACGTTTGCCTCGTCATCCACGCAGAGAATTGTTACATTTTCCGTCATGCCGCAGCCCTCACTCCGTTATCACCGGCAAGGTCACGACAAAGGTCGTCCCCTTACCCAGCTCACTGGTCACCTCAATCTTGCCGCCATGCTTCTTGGTCACGATATCGTAGGTTATGCTTAAGCCCAGTCCGGTTCCCTTGCCCACCTCCTTGGTGGTGAAAAACGGCTCAAAAATCCTGTGCAGGTTTTCCGGGGGGATACCGGAGCCGGAGTCGGCAATGGCAATGGTTATCTCCGCTTCGCTCGCCCGGGTGGTGATCACGATCTCGCCCTGGTCAGCAATGGCCTGCGCCGCATTGACCAGCAGATTCATGAATACCTGATTGAGCTGCTGCGGGTAGCATTTGGTCTGGGGCAGCTCGCCATACTCTTTTTTTACGGTACACTTGTATTTGAGCTCATTCCAGATGATGTTCAGGGTATCATCCAGACACTGATTGATATCGGCCATGCTGTAGTCGGACTGATCAATCCTGGAAAAGCTTTTCAGGTTCTGGACGATTTTTCGAACCCGTTCCACCCCATCCAGGGATTCGGAAATCAAGGAGGGCAGGTCTTCGAGAACAGCTTCGATCTTTAGCTGGCCGCGGATTGCGGCAAGGCGACCGGCGCGGTCATCACCGGCCTCCTGGGGATAAATCTCCGCCTGCTTCTGAAAAAACTCCGTTATCCGGCCCAGATATTTTTTCAGAGTGCCCAGGTTGCTGGTGACAAAGCCGATGGGGTTGTTGATCTCATGGGCTACGCCTGCGGCCAGCTGACCGATGGAGGCCATTTTTTCCTGCTGGACAAACTGGGACTGGGCTGCTTTCAGTTCATCATAAGCGTGCTGCAGCTCACTGTTCTTCTTCTCTATGATTCGTATCATCTGGCTGAACTGGATACCAATCCGCACCACTGCGTCATCGGAGGCCTCCTGATAAAAATCACAGGCCAGGCAGTCTTCTATCTTTTGAGCGGCCCCGGCCGCCCCCTTCACCTTATTGCAGAGAGTTCCGGTAATGGCCCAGCATTGCAGGGGCTCCCGCCCGAAACAGGGACACGCTTTCTGACCGCAGCGGATCATCTTCCAGCACGGTTCATAATCGTGAGGCAAGGTGGGGAAAAACTCCCCCATGTTTCCTGTCGTGACCCGTTGGATCATGGAGGAAATTTCTTCCAGGGCGACTTCGAGCCTTTTCCGGTTATTCTCGATATTTTTCTGAATCTGCTTGCGATCGGAGACATCATGAAGGGTGATAATCCGCTGTGTTACTTCACTGGTTATTTTAGAAAGATAACAGATCTGATGAAAAACCCTTTGGCTTGGGGCATGCAACAACTCCTCCGAATAACCGAGACTCTGCCCCGAATCCTGATGCAACCCCGCTTCCCGAAAAAGCTCTTCCCAGTTTCGGCCAAGGATCTCCGGATACGGCTTCGTAAAAAGATCGCTCACCGCCTTGTTGCAGCGTTGCACATTCCCTGCTTCGTCAACCAGCAAGACCAGGTCGGAAACCACGTCCATGGCCATGGTCCATTCGTCCTTGGCCCGCTTGACCAGGGCAAAAAGTCGCTTCAGCGCCTCATGCTCCTGCTGCGGCACCAACCCGTCCGGGCTGCCGGCCCTGGTAGAATTTTCCGCTTGCCACGAATTCCTGGGATCTTCCGGCAATATCCCGGGCTTTTCGTCAGCCATTCTCTCTCCTCTGCGGCGTTATGACTCCTTCGTAATACAGGAAGGCATCACGAATCTGGCTGCGCAATTGCTCCATGTCGAATGGTTTACTGAAAAATTTATAGATGGCGCCCTCATTGACCGCCTGAATAACGGTATCCAACTCGGCATAGCCGGAGAGAATCATCCGCACGGTGTCGGGATAGAGAACCTTGGCACGGGAAAGGAATTCGGAGCCGCTCATCTCCGGCATCCGCTGGTCGGAAAGAATCACCTGCACCACATTTCTTGCCAGAATTTCCAGCCCTTCGCCAGCGCTGGCAGCAGTAAAAATCCTGTATCCTTCATCAGCCAGCATCCGCTGGAGGGCGGTAAGGATAGGCCGTTCATCGTCAACGATAAGCAAGGTCCGCGCTTGCAGGGAGGCTTCCGGCACCGGCAGGTTCCGGCCCTCCCGCAACAACTCGGCAAACTCCCCGGCCGGCAAAGGTTTGCTGAACAAATATCCCTGCAGCTCATCGCAGTGGTGTTGCCGCAGATAACCGAGCTGCCCCTCGGTCTCGACGCCTTCGGCTACTACGCTAAGCCGCATCCGATGGGCCAGAGCGATAACCGAAGTGGCAATGGTCGCGGCCCCTGGATCGGTGGTGATGTCGTTGACAAAGGAGCGGTCGATCTTCAACTGGTCGATGGGGAAACGGCTCAAATAAGCGAGGCTGGAATAGCCGGTGCCGAAGTCGTCCAGGGAAAGTCGGACGCCTAAGCGCTTCAAGGCGGTCATCCGCAACACCGCTTCTTCCGGCTCTGCCATCAGCATGCTTTCGGTCAGTTCCAGCATCAGGTGTGATGGCTCAATCCCATAACAGGTCAGGGCCTTCGCGATCACCTCTTCCAGGCCGCCGCCCCGGAACTGACGGGCTGAAACATTTACCGCCACCTTGATCTCCCCCAGTCCCGCCTCCCGCCAGGCACGCATCTGCCGGCAGGCTTCCTGAATTACCCAGGTGCCGATGGCCTCGATCAGGCCGTTTTTCTCGGCGACCGGGATGAACTCCAGCGGCGGCACCAGGCCAAAATCAGGGCGCTGCCAGCGGACCAGGGCCTCGGCGCTCGCGACCCGGCCGCTGCGCAGATCGACCTTGGGCTGGTAATAGAGAACAAATTCCTCCCGCTGCAAAGCCAGACACAACGCCTCCTCCATTTCCAGACTGGCACGGGCCAGAACATTAAGCTCGCTGGTGTAGTAACAGAACTGTTTGCCGCCCAGCTGCTTGGCCCGGTGCACAGCGGCATCGGCGCCGATCAGCAGGGCCTGGGCCGTAGCACCATCCTGAGGATAGACGCTGATGCCAACGCTGGCCCGGACATAGGCCTTGCCACCGTCCGGCAGAATGAATGGCTCCTCCATGGCGGCCTGGATACTGCCCGCCATGATCTCCGCTTCCTGATACTCATGCAGCGATTCCAGCACCAGAACGAACTGGTCCCCGGCCAGACGCGACAGGGTATCCGCCTGACGCAATCTGCTGCGCAGCCGGTGAATCACCGCGATCAGCAGGGCGTCGCCCGCGGCATGCCCATGGCTGTCGTTGATGACCTTGAACTGGTCCAGATCGATAACCAGCACCGCGGCCTTATTCCCCTCGCGACTCGCTCGTTCCAAAGTGTGTTGCAACCGTGCCTCCAGAAGCAACCGGTTTGGCAGGCCGGTAAGGGGGTCATAATGAACCAACTGCTGGAAGCGCTCTTCGTCCCGCCTGAGTTGACTGAGGTCGGTAGCCACGCCGAGGCAATAGACAGGCTCTCCCTGTTCGTTACGGACGGTAGAGATGGTGAGCAGCTCGGGATAAATCTCCCCGTCTTTGCGCCGGTTCCATATTTCACCCCGCCATTGCCCGGTTTCCCGCAGACTCGTCCACATGTCCTGGTAAAACGCCTGATCGTGCCGCCCGGAGCGCAATAGGCGCGGATTTTCGCCAAGAACCTCGGCCTCGGTATAGCCGGTTATCTCGGTAAAGGCCGGATTAACGGCAAGGATCTTGGACGCAAGATCGGTGATGATCACCGCGTCGCGGATATTATCCATGATTGCCGCGCCAATTCGCAACGACTCTTCGTTCGACCACGAAACTTTGCTGAAATTTTCCATGTTCACCCTTCGTCCGTCGCCTGCCGGGGTTACGAACCCGTGGACTTTTCCCTTTTGGCCACCCCAGCAACCTTGCTTTTATCGAGGAGGCTCCTGATTGTTTCGGTTATCTCTTTAATCAGCACCGGTTTCATGAAAAAGGCGTCAATGCCCAAATCCCGGGCTTTTGTTTCATCAATCGTGGCGCTGAACCCGGTACAGAGAATGACCGGAATCTCCGGCCTTATTTTTTTCAATGCCAGCACCAGCTGCTCGCCGGTAAGCTCCGGCATGGTCTGGTCGGTGATGACCAGATCAAAATCCCGGGGCGCTAGACGGAAAGACGCCAAGGCCTCAACGCTGCTTGTTTTCATAACAACCTGATAGCCATGAAATTCCAGCATCTTCTGCATAGAGTAAGCAATAGGCAACTCATCATCCACCAGAAGAATCCGTTCATCGCCTTTCGCCAGAAGCGTGCCGATAATAAAATCCGGGCCTTGCTCGGCTTTGCCAACCACGGGGAAATAAACCTGAAACGACGCCCCCTGGCCCGGTTCGCTGTAAACCCTGAGGTCGCCCCCGTATTTTTTCACGATTCCATGCACCACGGCAAGGCCGAGTCCGGTTCCCTCGCCAAATTTTCTTGTGGTGAAATACGGATCAAAAATTCGCTCCATCGTCGCCTGGTCCATGCCTGCCCCGGTGTCGCTCACGCTCAAAACCACATACGCGCCAGGGGCCAGGCCGTGCACGACAGGATCAACTGGGCCGATTTTCACCTCGGCCAGAGTCACCTCCAGAACCCCGCCCTGTTCCCGCATGGCATAGTAAGCATTGGTGCAAAGATTCATGACAACCTGGTGAATCTGGGTCGGGTCCGCAAGAATGGTGACCCCATCGCCCTCGAGCTGCTGGACGACCTCTATGGTGCTGGGCAGCGAGGACTGGAGCAGTTTGAGGGATTCCTTGACCAGCGGCACAATCTGGACCGGGGTTGCCTCATGCTCCCGCTCCCGGCTGAAGGCAAGGATCTGCTTGACCAGGTCCCTGGCCCGGTGGGCGGCTTGCAGCACCGCCTGCAGGTTCTGCCGGTTTTCGCTGCCCGCGGCCTCCTTGGCCGCAACCATTTCGGTATAGGAAATGATCGGCACCAGGATATTGTTGAAGTCATGAGCTATGCCGCCGGCCAGAGTGCCAATGGCCTCCATCTTCTGGGTGGTGCGGAGCTGCCTTTCCAGATTAGTCTTTTCCTCTTCCAGCCGGACTCGCTCGCTGACATCTCTGATAATCCCGCCAAAATTAATCTTTCCCTCGGCAACCCAGCTTGAGATATTCAATTCCAAGGGAAATTCACCGCCGTTCCGTCGCCGGCCCCAAAAAGCCAGATGCTTGCCCAGATACCGGGAGTTGCCCGTTGCAATAAAGCCGTGCAGCCCCTCAAGATGCCTTGCCTGGTAACGTTCCGGCATGAGAATGGTCAGCGGCTGGCCTTTGAGCCCATCTTTTTCGTAGCCGAACATCTCGGTCGCCGCCCGGTTGACCGAGATAATGTTTCCCTGCTCATCGCCGATGACAATGCCGTCTTGCGTTCCCTCGACCAGGGAACGCAAGCGCGCTTCTGATTTCCGCAACAAAACAAGTTGGCTCTCCAGCTCTAGGTTAAGACGCCGGTTTTCCTCCAGGGCGCGGGAAAGATTTGGCAACAACATGATTTTTGGCAGAAAAGGAACCAGCAGCAGGGCCGTGCTGATTGAGATGATGGCGGTTACCGCCTTGACTATCCCCTCGGCCCAGTAGGAAGACACATAGATGGTCCAGACCGCGAAAAAATGCGTCACGCCGCAGGCGGCAATAAAAGCGGCAAAAAGATAAAACAACCAGAAATAAGGCAGATCCCGCCGCTTGTTAACCAGATAAAAAAGTGCGGCCGCGATCAGAAAATAGGAAAGCCCAGTGACAATATCCGCGCCGACGTGTAGCCAGAGCAGCAACGGATCCCAGACCAGACAGTAACCGTGGGGCAGTAAATCCGTTGCCTGGGAAAATCTCTCCAGAAATGCACGCATGCTGACATCCCGTTGCTGACAGGAAAATCGTAACCGTTCACCGGGACGGTCGTTAAAGTACCAAAACCACCGGACTGTAACCGTTCAGCATTGCCGCAGATTTGGATAAGCGGACCGGCGCTGCGTACCTCGTGTACGTAGGCCGGGCCGATCGTCCAAAGATGTGGTGCTGCTAAACGATTACGAAAAATCGGACCGCCATCCGGCCGTGGCAGTAAAGAATATTAAGGTTTTATGATAACATCATCATTCACGCCGACAAAGATAAAAAAAAACCGGTAACTGCTCCGCAGCACCACATCTGCTTTGTCATCGGCCTGCTCATGTGCGAACAGCACACTTCGCAGGCCTCTTGGTCGGACACTTCTGCCGACGACTGACACGCGCATCTGCGGCACTGCGGAGCAGTTACATTCCGTGGCTTTTGTTTAATTCCGGCATCAAGCTGAATAGTTACAAAAACCGGCAGATAAGTGCTCCGCCAAAAAATTGTACCCTTACTTGCCCAGTTCCACCAGTTCCACCTCGCCCCAGGCGCCCAGCTCTTCGCCCCGGATGATGACCACGCCCAGAATCCCTGTAACGGCGCGAGCCCTGGCCAGTGCCGGCTCAAGGCTCTGGCCGGGCTGCACCGCATTGCCGACCAGAGTGGCCACGGCATCGGCCAGGGCGGTATCCCTGGCCAGCACCGTTACGGAATCGGCCTCGCCCAGGCTTAAGGAATGGCCCACGGTGCCGGAAGAGGTGCAGATGCCAAGAGGCATGAGGCCGGCGGCAATCTTCAACCCCACCCGGTTGCTGAGCGGCGAGGCTCCGGCAAAGATACCGACCACGCTCGCCTGCCTGCGGCAGAAATAGATGTCGCCGCCGTTTTCCACCACCACCTCGCCTGCCCCTTCGGCCAGAAGCACCTTCCCGACGTATTCGGCGACGGCCCCGGCCACCGCGGCCATGGGCCCTACCTCCGCAGCCAGTCCCGCAGCAAGCATGGTCTTGACAATCGGCGGCGCCGTAAGGTCGGCGGGCAGAGGGGTGAGCGCGGCGACAAATTCAGGATGGCGGGCGATGTAGTTTTCCAGCTGGCTGCGATACTTGAATACCGCCTCGAAGGCTGCAACGCGCAGGTCTTTGCCGGCAAGAATCTGCAGGTCGGTTTCCTTGAGCCGCACCTCAAAGCCGACCAACCCGCCAGGCTCAACAAGGTTCCGATAAGTTCTCTGCTGGTATGAACAGGGGTCAGGGCGTTTCTTTTTTCTTTTGACGGTCACGGGATGGCTGGTATGGTAAAAGGTTGTTGGGGTAGGGTAAGCGATCACAGGGCGCTTTTAGCTGAGTTGAGCAGCTTGCCTGCTCTCAAAACGAAACTTATACCCGAAGGGTGATTCCGTGGTTATTTGACCTTTATGGGTTTGCCCCGTGATCGGTTGCGGAGTAGGAGATTAACAGCATTATAGCGGAGAAGGAAACAAGCGGCAAGGATGTTCCGCTCATTCCCCCCGCCCGGAGAGCAGACGGAAAATGGTAAGCGGTCACAGGGCACCACATCTTGCAGCGATCGGTCCGGCTCACGTACCCGATGTACGCATCGCCGTCCCGCTTGCCGCAACCTGCGGCACCCTGTGACCGCTTTTAGCTGAGTTGAGCAGCTTGCCTGCGCAAAACGAAACTTATACCCGAAGGGTGATTCAGTGGTTTTTCCTGTTTTGTGGCTTACCCCATGATTGGTTACAAAAAATGAACATAGACAGGCGGGCGCGGCTCATTCTTTTTACCAGGTACCCCGAGCCGGGCCGGACAAAAACCCGGCTGATTCCGGCTCTGGGAGCCGAAGGCGCAGCAGCGCTCCAGCGGCGGATGAGCGAGGCTCTTGTCGACCAAATGGAACGGTTTGCAACCCAGTATCCGGCGAGCCTGGAGATTCGCTATGCCGGCGGGAGCCGGCAAGCCATGGCAGCCTGGCTTGCCACCGACATCCCCTGTCTGGACCAGGGCGAGGGTAATTTAGGCGACCGCCTGCATCGGGCCTTTGCCCAGGCTTTTGCCCAGGACGCCCAGGCGGTGGTGGCAATCGGCGCCGATTGCCCCACCCTGACCCCGCCCCTCTTTGCCCAGGCCTTTACCGCCCTGGCCACCCAGGAGCTGGTGCTTGGCCCGGCCAGGGACGGCGGCTATTATCTTGTTGGCCTTACCCGGCCGCGCCCTGCTCTATTTGCGGAAATCCCCTGGGGCAGCGGTGAGGTGCTGGCCGCAACCCTGAAACAGGCGCAGACCCTGAATCTTTCCACCCATCTTCTGGAAACCCTTGCCGATGTTGACCGACCCGAGGATCTGCGACATATCGATTATCATCCCTACTCTCAATGAGGCGGCTTGCATCAGCCAGACCGTGGCCGGGCTGGTCGATCAACCGGGCGTTGAGGTGATTGTGGCCGATGGCGGCAGCAGCGACCGGACCCCGGCTCTGGCTGCGGCTGCAGGAGCCAAGGTCTTTTCCGCTCCCGCCGGGAGAGGAAGCCAGCAAAATGCCGGAGCACAGATGGCACAAGGCAGGGTGTTGCTTTTTCTTCATGCCGACACCCTGCTGCCGGAAGGGTTTGCGGCGCAAATCCGCGCAGCCTTGGCCCGGCCTGGTATCGTGGCCGGGGCCTTCCGCTTCGCCATTGCCGCCAAAGGCTGGCGCTTCCGACTCCTTGAGCAGGGCGCCAATTGGCGGGCCGCCTGGCTTGGCCTGCCCTATGGCGATCAGGCGCTGTTTCTGTCCGCCGCCCGGTTTCAAAGCCTGGGAGGCTTTATGGAGATTGCCCTGCTGGAGGATCTTGAGCTGGTGCTGCGCTTGCGAAAAGTCGGCCGCCTGGCCCTGCTCAAGACTCCAGCCCTTACCTCGGCCAGACGCTGGCAACAGTTGGGGCTGGCCCGCACCACCATGGTTAATCAAATTATCTTACTTGGTTTTTTTTGCGGGCTCAATCCTGACCGACTTGCCCGCTGGTATTACGGGGGCTGGGAGATCAATGGCGGGTTCCTTGGGAAGCAGGAGATGGTGCAGAGTCTGATCGGGGATAAAGGAAAGGAGAAACCCGGAACTTTTGCGCAGGTATGGCGCGGTAAGGGAGCCGGTCATCAGGGGGTTGGCATCCGCCAGCAGCCCGGACAGCACCATGAAGAGCACGGTAATAACCACCGCCGCCTTGAGCAGACCGAAAATTCCGCCCGTAAGCCGGTCAAACCAACCAAGGAGTGAAAGGCTCATGACCTTTTTCAGCACAAAACCCAAAGCCAGAACCCCTAAAAAAACCGCGAGAAAAAGCAGGGCGTAAGTCACGAGAAAACGAAGTTGCGGCGAAGAAATCAATGGATGAAGGCGGGGGCTTATCTGCTCATAATAACGGCCGGCAAAGAGATAGCCGAGAACGAGCGCGAACAGGGAGGCCATCTGGCGAATAAACCCTATCCAGATGCCCCGGGCAAGAAAGATGAGAACTATGGCGATGGCGCCGAAATCAATTGCGGTCATGGTTGTTTCCCTGAGGCTCTGGTTGTCAATGCTTGCAAAACTTAGCGGAATAATTACGTCGTTTTTTGTAACCGTTCACCGGAGCGGTCACCAAAGTACCAAAACCGCCGGACTGTAACCGTTCAGCAGTGCCGCAGATTTGGACAAGCGGATCGGCGCTGCGTACCTCGTGTACGTAAGCCGGGCCGATCGTCCGAAGATGTGGTGCTGCTGAACGGTTACCGTTTTTTACCAACGGCTTGCGGCCCAGAGCAAGGATTTTTACAACAGGAGAAAAAAATGGCGTTTGCCCAGGCTATTTTTGAAGAATGCTGGCCGGACGGCTAGCCTCTCAAAGAGGCCTGATCGTAACCGATAAATACATCACCTCTGCGCCCTTACCGTCATTCCGGCGAAGGCCGGAATCCAGGGTAGTTTGCTTTTTCTGGACCACGGCCTTCGCCGAGGTGACGAGACAAGCACGAAAAACTTTTCCGGAACCATCACCATTTATTAGCCCCCCGGCAAAGCCGGGGGTTTGCTTTCAAAAATCAAGGAGTAGCCACATGGAACTCATGTCTTTTCTCAAACAGGTACCGCTGTTCAGCGGCCTGACCCACGGGCAGTATGACGAGCTGGCCATGATCATCACCCTTCAGGACTATGACCGCGGCCAGACCATCTTTGCCGAAGGCGACGAGGGAACCGGATTTTATATAGTCATGGAAGGGTTGGTCAAGATCTACAAACTTTCCCTGGAGGGCAAAGAACAGATCCTCCATATTTTTGGACCGGGCGAGCCCTTTGCCGAAGCCGCCGTCTTTATGGGCTCGACCTTCCCGGCCCACGCCATGGCTCTGGAGAAAAGTCGGACCATCTTCCTCCCGCGCCGCGCCTTTATCGACCTGATCCAGACCAATCCGGCCCTGGCCATGAACATGCTGGCGGCCCTGTCCATGCGGCTCAAAAAGTTTGCCCACCTGATCGAAGATCTCTCGCTCAAGGAAGTGCCGGGCCGGGTGGCCGCCCATCTCCTTTATCTCAGCACCCAGCAGGGGGACAGGGATACCGTAAAGCTCAACATCGGCAAAGCTCAATTGGCCAGCCTGCTGGGCACCATCCCGGAAACCCTTTCCCGGATCCTTGGCAAACTCGCCAAACAGGGGTTGATCAGCAGCGATGGGGCGCAGATCACCATTCTGGACCGCGACGGCCTTGAGGATCTGGCCATGGGGGAAAAACTGTAGACGAGGAAAAGGCAAGCAAACGATCTGCTTGGTGTTGAAAATGGAGGAAACTGTTCAGCAGTGCCGCAGATGCTAGGAAGAGGTCTGCGAAGTGTGCTGTCGCACACGAGCGGGCCGATGACAACGCAGATGTGGTGCTGCTGGACAGTTTACTGTTCCAGGCCGAACTCAAAGGCCATCCCGGTCTTGCCCAGGTGGACAAGGATATTCTTGAGCCCTTGCAAGGTATCAACCTGAAAGTTTATCTGCCAGGACGAGGTGCGCGATGGCTGGCTGGAAAGCAGCTCGATCTCGCTGATCTTCATCTCTTCCGGGGCCACGCCCAGCATCATCAGAACGCGGTTGCGGGACGGCGCCTCCAGAATGAGGATGGTCTGCATCTTGGGCAGCATCGTTTCCTTTAGCCGCCAGCGCACCTCCACCACATCCTCCCGCTGGGCGTGCAGGGAGGTGATGGTGGCGCACTCCTTCTGATGGATGGAAAGCCCCCGCTCGCTGAGCAGGCCGTACAGCCAGTTTTCCGTGGGCACCGGATTGCAGCAGCGGGAAAATTTGATGCAGACCGGATCCAGGGTAGCAAGCTCAATGCGGTTCAGGCTGCCGGTTGGCGGCAGCAGGGTTTCCCGGTCAGCATACAGCCGGCCTTTGATCTCGCTGATTAGTTCCCGCAACCGAAATCTGCCCTCGCCCAGACCAAGAAAAAGCTCCGGCAGCTCCATTGCTCCGAGCGGTGCCATGATGGTTGCCATGCCCGGTTTTTCCAGAAGATCATAGGGCAGTCCGTAATGTTTGAGTTCCTGGCGGAGGAGGCTCTCGCCGATCATGCCGGCCAGAGCCTCGCGCCGCTGGCGGAACAGTTTGGAGAGCTCCGCCCGGGCCCTGGGGGTCTGACAGAGTAGCTGAATTTCCGGCTCGAAACGCACCGGTTCTTTCTGGCAGATAATCTCCACCTGATCGCCGTCTTCAAGAAGGGCGCCCGGCTCCACCTGCCGCTTGCCGATCCTGGCCTTGATGCAACGCTTGCCCACATCGGTATGCACCTTGAAGGCAAAATCCAGCACGATGCTGCGGGCTGGCAGTTCAACCGGGTCGCCCTTGGGGGTGTAGGTGTAGATGGCCTTTTTGCCACTTACCGCGATCATATCCCGGTAGGAGAGATCCCCCTCTGTCCCCAGAATATCCAGCATCTCCCGCAGCTCCACCTCAAAACTGGAAGGCACCTTCTTGTGGACAAACCATTCCCGCACCAGGCCGGTGCGGGAAGAGGTGGTCATCTCGGCGGTGCGGATCTTGAACAGGTAGTTGCACCCCTTGATATTGGCCCGGGTATGCAGGCTCTGGTAGCCGGTGGCCTTGGGGTTGGCTATAAAATCCCTGATGGTTCTAGGAATGGGCGGGTAATTCTGATGAATGATCCCGAGAACCCGGTAACAGGTCTGGATGTCATTGGTGACGATGATGAATTCCATGGGGTTGGCCACGGTTTTATTCAAAACCTTCTGGGTCGGAGCAAAGTAGGCCCATAGCCCCTTGGGATTGAGGCGGATCTCATTGGTGATCCACGCCTCTTTCATCCGTTCCTCAAGGGTGCGCTTGATGGCCAGTACCTCTTCGCTCGTCTGCAGCCGCTTGATGGCTGCCAGCACCTTCTGGCTCTGGCGCGGGAATTTATACTTCAGGGCCAGGGTATAGAGTTCGCGTTTGATGGAGTTCAGGCCCATGATCTTGGCCAGGGGCGCATAGATGTCCAGGGTTTCCTCGGCGATTTTCTGCCGTCTGTCCTTGGGCATGGAGTCCATGGTCCGCAGGTTGTGCAAACGGTCGGCCAGCTTGATCAAGAGAACCTCAAGATGAGCCGCGGCCCCGGAGAAGAGCTTACGGTGAACCAGCTTGTAAAAGGTCTGTTTGTCTCCGGAAAAATTGGCGATCTTGGTGCAACCATCAACGATGATCTCGATGTTCTTGCCAAATATCTCGCCGATCACCTCGCTGGTCACCTCGGGCACATCCTCGACCGTGTCGTGAAGCACCGCGGCGGCCAGCAGCTCCGGGTCGCGAATCTCAAGCTCCTCCGCCAGGATTTTAGCCACTTGGAGAGGATGGCTGACATAGACCTCGCCGGACTTGCGCCGCTGGTCCTGATGGGCGGAAACGGCAAAGGACAGCGCCTCCCAGAAGACCTTGGCCGACCCTTCCTGCCCACCGAGGATCTGCTCCATGCTCTCGCAATAGGCGGCTATGTTAAACTTTTGGGCTGGGGCCATGGCTGGTCGCGGTTCTTCTGTTCCGGGATCCGGGTAAATTGGATGCTCTGTAGCAGTAAATAAGGTACAATCACTATAATTAGTATCAGGTTGTTCAGTAAGGGTATTTCGTTCTCAGCCCTTGTGCAATGATTTTCCATTTCTGCAAAAAAATAGCCGGAAAGAGGCCAGCCCGTGACCCACCAAAGAAGAATTCCCCACAGCAAACAGAGTCGTCCGGGAAAACGACAGCACGAAGGAGGCAGGGTGGTGCGCCACCACCAGGAAGCCCGCTTTGAAAGCGAGATCTTAGGCCGCCTCTACACTGCGGAGATACCGCTTTCCGCGCCGGAGCTGCTTGCGGCGCTGGGGTTGAGCAAAAACCACCGGCAGGAGGTGCTGGGGGTGCTGGATGATCTCTGCCGGCGCAAGGTTCTTTCCTGCAAGCGGGACACCTTTGCCCTGCGCAAGAGCGTGGAGGTGTTTGCCGGCCCGATCAGCGTCAATCCCAAGGGCTTTGGCTTTGTCGCTTTCGCCGAGGCCCCGGCCGACCTGGAGATCGACCAGGATGTCTTTATCCCGCCCGGCATGCTGGGCGGCTCCGCCCACAGCGACAGGGTGCTGGTTCTCTTGACCGGCCGACGCCAGGGCCGTTTCGAGGGACGGGTGCTCGCGGTCCTGAGCAGGGCCACCACCCGGCTGGTGGGGGTTTACATGGCCGGGGGCCATACCGGCCTGGTAACCCCGGAGGATGCCCGCTTCCCCTACAATCTGATCATCCGCAAAGAGGACAGCCGGGGGGCCAAGAACGGCGACGCGGTCCTGGCCGAGGTCACCTCCTTTGCCGCCGGCCAGCGGAACCTGGACGGCGTCATCCTCGAGGTGCTGGGCAATCCAAAGGATATCCAGGTGCAGACCGAGATGGTCATCCGCAAGTTCGACCTGCCCCATCTCTTTACCCAGGAAGTGACCGCGCAGGTGGAGGGGTTGGACCCAGGGGTGAAGATGTCCGCCTCCCGCACCGACCTGCGTAGGGTAGTCCATGTGACCATCGACGGGGAAACGGCCCGCGACTTCGACGACGCCGTCGGCGCCGAGCCCGTGGAGGAGGGATACCGCCTCTGGGTGCACATCGCGGATGTGAGCCACTTCGTCCGCGAGCGAACACGGCTCGAT
>Ga0208373_1000322_pt1 | contig 86622 bp, 69 predicted proteins | sample RifOxyC2_FD_184036 | JGI IMG/M metagenome (GOLD analysis project Ga0208373, IMG submission 184036) | Soil microbial communities from Rifle, Colorado - Rifle Oxygen_injection C2 (SPAdes) | ecosystem: Environmental > Terrestrial > Deep subsurface > Rock core/Sediment | place: Rifle, Colorado... | reverse complement strand
CCAGGACCGGTTCCTTGTGGGAAACGGCTCCTGCGAGGTCATCTCCAGTGTGATCAAGGCCTTTTGCGTAAAGGGCGACAATATCATCACGGCGGACAAAACCTTTGCCGTATATGAATGGGTGGCTGAATTCTCCGGGGTGGAGGCGAGGCTCATCCCTTTGAAGGATTTCGGGTTTGATCCTGAAGCCATGCTGGATGCCGTGGATGACAAAACCAAGATCATCTTTGTCTGCAACCCCAACAACCCCACCGGCACTTACTGGGACAAGGACACCATGACCGGTTTCCTGGAAGCCGTGGACCAGCGCTGCATCGTGGTCATTGACGAAGCCTATTGCGAATATGTGGACACCCCGGATTACCCGGATGCCATGCAGTTGATGGAAACCTTTCCCAATGTGGTCACCTTCAGAACCTTTTCCAAGATGTATGCCCTGGCCGCCCTCCGCATCGGCTATTTGTGCAGCTCTCCGGATGTGGTGGATATGGTCCGGCGCACCCATATTGTCTATTCCGTGAACACCCCGGCCCAGCAGGCTGCCGCCGCCGCCATAACCAATGATGGGGATTTTATCCTGGCCACCCGGAAAATGGTCAAAGAAGCCAGACAACTGCTCTGCCCCTTTTTTGACGGCCTGGGCATCCCCTACCTGTCAAACCAGGGCAATTATATGATGGTCCATGTCCCCCTGTCAGACACCCTGCTTTACCGGATGCTCATGAAACGCGGTGTCATGGTCCGGACCATGACCGGTTTCCGTTTCCCCAACTGGATCAGGATTTCCCTGGTTCAGGCGCCGGTGATGACCGATTTTATCAATGCTTTCCGGGAAGTGCTGTCAACCGTTCAAAAACAAAAAGGAGAAATATGAAGATAGAAACCCAAAAAAACGGCCCTGTGATGATCGTTTCCGTTTCAGGACGGCTGGATACCCATACCACCGGCCAATTTGATGAGGCCATGACTCCCCTATCCGAGACAGAAAAACATCTGGTGATTGATTTTTCAAATCTGGAATACATCAGCAGTGCCGGGCTTCGCAGCATTCTCATGGCTGCCAAAAAAGTCAAGGAAAATCAAGGCAGCCTTGCCCTGGCCTCCCTGACCCAGATGGTCAAGGATGTATTTGAGATGTCGGGGTTCGGCGCCATTATCCGGATTTATCCGGACAGCCCCTCGGCCTGCGCCGATATATAGAATCCACCGGCCCTGCCCTGCAACAAAATTTAAAAAAATCCGGTTTCCGGAAAATCAGGGCACGGGATTTGCAAAATTCTCCATAACGACGGCACCATAACAATTCGTTAGGAGACCCTTTCATGACAACTGTGGACACAATCAAGACCTATAGGACAAACGACCTCTACCTGAGGGACAACAGGAGCGTCATCAAACCGGCAGACACTGCCAAAACCTCCGGCACAGGCAAGACCGCCCCGGCGGAAAGCCAGGCCATACAAAAGGATACGGTCACCCTCTCCAGCGATGTCGGCGTGGCAAGGCTGAGGGAGGCCCTGGGCCTTCCGCCCACAGGCAGGCTCTCCAGGGAAAATTTTCAGACCGCTGCGGATTCCGACGAAGAAACCATCCGGGCGAGCCTTGAATCCGCCATGGACAAATTGGGGGTTGATGAAAACCAGACCGTTTCCCTTTCGTTGAATGCCAAGGGAAAGATCGTCATAAAAGAGACGTTTTCCCAAAAGGCAGCCCTTGAAAAGCAATTGAACAGTGACGAGACTTTCAAAGCAGGCTTCAGCCGCCTATCCACAAACACGGAAATCCTCGATTTTGCGGCCGATCTTCAAGCCGGCACCCGCAGTATGAGCCTTGCCTCGTTCATGAACAGCGAATCAAGTGATTCAGGCTTGAACTCCCTGTTGAAGATTGCTGAGACCTATAATGAACTCAACTCCGGAAAGGACCCCCTTCAGATCATTGCCGGCCTCAGCCGCCGGGAGACTCCCTTTGAGCTGGTTCACCCCCCCGGGGAAGACACGGCAGTCTGAGCCCGACAACACAGAATGACCTGCATCACATCTATTCATTTGACATGGGGCCCCTTCAAGATTAATCTGGCATAAAAACTTGACCAACCACAGCAAAGGCAGGGATATATGACCATAAACGTTTGCGTTGCAGGGGCCACCGGTTGGGCCGGATCAGCCCTGAGCAAAGGAATTTATCAGGCAAAAGACCTGGAACTGGCCGGGGCCGTTTCCAGGACCCACAAAGGAAAAACCCTTCAGGATGTGCTTGGGCTCGACGGATGTGACCTAGTCATCTCCGGATCAGTCAGCCGGGACGCTCTTGCGGGCTGTCATGTCATGGTGGATTATACAGCACCGGAGATTGCCAAACAGAACATATTGACGGCCCTGGACGCGGGGGTCCATGTGGTTGTGGGAACCTCGGGGCTGACGGATGAAGACTATGCTGAAATCCATACAAAGGCCCTGGAGAAAAAACGGGGTGTGCTGGCCGTTGGAAATTTCGCGCTCACCGTGGTCCTGCTGCATAAATTTGCCGAGATGGCGGCCAAATATATCCCCCAGTGGGAAATCATTGATTATGCCCATGACGCCAAAAAAGATGCGCCCAGCGGAACGGCAAGGGAAATGGCCCACCGGCTTTCAAAAATCCGGCCTTCCAGGCTCACCATCCCCCTGGACCAGACCCAGGGGGTCAAGGAAACACGGGGCGCAGATATGACGGGGTCCCAGGTGCATTCCGTTCGGTTGCCCGGATACACCCTTTCCCTGGAAATCATCTTCGGCATGCCGGACCAGAAGCTGACCCTCCGCCATGATGCCGGTTCCAGCGCCCAGCCCTATGTGGACGGGTCCCTGCTGGCCATCCGCAGGGTCCATACCTTTACCGGGCTCCGCCGGGGGCTTGATCAGGTCATGGATCTGGACGAAAAATGAGCCTCGCTTCCTTTCTCGGCCTTTTGGGGACCTTTATCGGCCTAGTTCGCGCCCTGCCCCAGTTGATGGGTCTGCTACGGTCCAAAAAAGCCTGGGGGGTCTCCGTTGATACGGCCGCCACCAGCGCCGTTGTCAGCTTCGGCTGGGCCGCCTATGGCCTTCTGACCCGTCAGCCCTATGTGGCCCTTGCAACGGGCGCTTCGGCCATTGTTTTTTTGATGGTCACGGTTTTTGCAGTGCGGTTCGGCCGCTCCCTCCGGGAAATCAAAATCGCACCGGTCTGGTTCTGCGTCTTGATATTCGCAGCCCTGACCAAAGCGGAACAGGGCCTTGGTATCATCCTGCCCGTCAGCGTCCTGGCCGCCAATCTCCCGCAGCTCCGGACGGCCTATAAAGAAGACAACCTCTCGGATTTGTCCCTTGGCACCTGGCTTTTGTCCATGTCCGACGGTCTGGTCTGGGGCGCCTATTCCCTGATCTGCCATGATACGGCCATTATGGTGTTTGCCTTTTTCCAAATGACCACCAGCGGGCTGATTGTCTCGTTAAAACTCATGCACCGGGCAAGGCTTCACCGCAAACTCCTGTATGACACATCCAAAACCATAGAGTGATTCTGCGACCACATTATCAAAACCTTTAGGGAGAGGCTGTGAGCCGAATTTTCGACAGACTTAGTGACATGCGGTTTCAATTCAATAACGCTTGACGTTAATAGTTTTAACCATTATCCTATTGACATGATAAAATCTTTTAAATGCAAAGAGACTGAAAAACTATTAAATCGGCAATTTTCAAAGAGCATCCCCCAGGCGGTTCAGAATCAGGCCAGGAGAAAATGGTGACCAATAAGAAACTCGACCCCATTCATCCCGGAGAAATCCTCCTGGAAGAATTTTTAAACCCCATGGGGATAAGCCAGTACCGGCTGGCCAAAGGAATCAGTGTTCCGCCAAGGCGTATTAATGAAATTGTCCATGGAAAGCGTTCGATCACGGCAGATACAGCCTTACGCCTCGGGCGGTATTTTAAGACAGCCCCCATGTTCTGGCTCAATCTTCAAACCCGATTCGATCTTGAAACAGCAGAGGATCTCTTATCCGGGAGGCTGGAAAAAGAAGTACGGTTTCACGATTCCGATGCTGCTTGACGGGACCGGCTTCCGGACAAAAATGGACGTATTCCCATAAACAAGGAAAAACCATGAAACAGATCGGTGTTTTGATCATCGGAGGCCTGATGATGTTTTCCTGTGCAGGACAGCGGCCTGAGAATTCAGGTGTGCAAAACGGCCGGTTGCCGGACTGCCCCACCAGCCCCAACTGCGTCAGCAGCCAGGCGGCCGATGACCGGCATGGCTTACCGCCCCTTCAATATCAGGACGAAAAAAAGGCTGCTTTCAAACGATTGAAAAAAATCATCACCTCAATCAAAGGAAATACCATAGTTTCGGAAACCAACGATTATCTCCATATTGAATGCAAATCAAAGATCATGGGGTTTGTGGATGATCTTGAGTTCTTTTTCCCGGATGAACGCATCATCCATGTCCGCTCCGCCTCCCGGCTCGGGTATAGTGATTTCGGCGTCAACCGGAAAAGGGTTGAGCATTTGCGGGAGCTGTTTATTTCGGAGTCTACGGATACCCGGAAATGAGTTTTGGAAATGCTTTTTCAATAATGATATCGTGCCTGCACAAAATCGACTCTATCATGGCCGACGACATAAACCAGCCTGTGTTCCTGTGTAATCCGCCGGGACCAGACACCGGCCCCAAGAAATTTGAGAGGCTCGGGTTTGCCGATACCCTTGAAAGGGTCTCCCATGATGGCCTCGATCAATTGAAAAATCCGGATGGCCGCTTTGCGGTCGGTTTCCACCCAATAGCGGAGGTCATCCCTGAATTCCGGCTGAAACACGGATTCTCTCTGCCTTTTAATACCGGACGGCTTCTTTTCGCTTTTACCCAAATCCGACCTCATCCCGAAGGTCCTCAATCGTCTGGGCGGAACCAGACCCTTTCCGGACCCTGTCAAGGGCCGTAAGAAGCCGCTCGGCATTTTTAGGCGATTTGAGCAGGTGAGCCGTTTCCAGTACCCCGGCCAATTCGTCTGCGGATATCATAGCCACATCCTCACTCCCGCGCCGTTGAATAATAACGATCTCCCGATTTTGGGTGACTTCATCCAATAAAGACGCCAGGCTTGCCCTGGCATGGGTGTATGTTGTCTGTATGGCCATATTTGCTCCCTGGTTTATTGTACAGGTATAATGTACGTATTTTTTGTAAGATTGTCAATCTGCCTGAGGTTGGAAACAAGCCGGGGACCCGGCGACAACGGCAAATTCCTTCGACTTTCGATCATAAGGGGTTCCCGCAACATCCGAATAAAACCCCTTAACGGAAAATCCGGCATCCTGAAACTCCTTCTCCAGATCCTCGGGTGAAAAATATTGCAGCCAATTATACACCGTTCTGGTGCGTTCCGGTTCAACAATTGTGTATTTGTCCAGCACAACCTTTTCTTTGCCGTATGTGAAGGTGTTCAAAAAGCCATAATACGGGCCTGGGGACCAGAATCCGTTGAGCAGGTTGAGTTCGTATGTTGCCGCTTCTTTCCTCTGGTCAAAGGCCGCCAGGGAATAAACATCCAGAAGGATGGAACCCTCCGGTTTCAGAATCCTGCGGAATTTGCTCAGCATTTCTTTTCTTTGCCCTGGGCTGAGTGCGCAGAAATCGCACATGATCATCATGACAAGGTTGAACCGGTCCTGGGTTTCAAAGTCCAGATAATTCTGCTGCACATAGCTGATGTTCAAGTTCTCACGGGCTGCAACCGCCTTTGCATACTCGATGGACCTGCCTGAAAAATCAATGCCCGTCACCTTTGCCCGGCGTTTGGCCAGGCGCGTTGCATACAATCCCGGACCGCAGCCGAAGTCCGCAATTTTCGTGTCCTTGCCGATGTTGAATTCGGACGCGATCCATTCCACCGATCGATCAATGAACTCAGCTTTTCGTGAAGAAACATCGATGCCCCCATTGAGGTGGAAAGAGAGCATCTGCGCCGACGTATGCTCATCCGTCCATAAATCCTTTGCAGTATAGAATTCGAACGGTTCAGGCCGTTCGTTGATTCTTCCTAATTCTTCAAACATTTTATTTTTCATTACCGGTAATGCACAGGGCGCTAAGCTTACCTGCAGGTGCTGAACTGCAGCGGAGTGCCTGCCCGAGCAAAGCGCAAGGTTAATTGTTGTGGTGGTGCGAGGGAGAGGAATCGAACCTCTCTGCGTTTCTCCTGGATCAGATAGTTCTCTACTAAATGACGCTAATCTCTCATTTGGGTTGGAAGTGTCCCACCGAGGCCCCGCAGAAACGCCACCCCGCACCAAATGCAAGCAAAAAGCATGATTGAGTTTTCCATAAACGTTTCCTTGATAAAAGCGATCAAGGTTATGATGCTAATTTCCAACCCAAACAAGATACTCACGCTGAATTCAATCCCTATCCTTATATCCAAGCTGGTAAATTCAGTTAAAGCGGTTCTCCCGTTGCTGATTTATTGCAATTAGGGCATTTTCGAATATGTGCATCACAACTATTGCATCCATATTCATAGCCACAATGGCTACACCTCATATGCCAAATTGTCGCATAAGAATGAGTCGTGCTTTTTTTATCAGTCTTAATTAAAAGACATTGCCCATTCCGATTTCTCTCACCGATTTCCATAAATATCCTATTTGGGCACTTAACGCTCCGCTTCACAGGCCACAAAAGGAATGCGGACTATGGACGAAGTGCGTTTAATGATTAAACAGTTGTTGCCAAGACCGCCCGCCTTTTGTGGTCCTATGTGCAAGCGGTTGTTAGCTGATGTTAAGTTGATGTAGCGCCAATCCACCATTTTTCAAGATGTTCTTCTATTGAATTCGAAAGCGCTTCAATAACATTTTCCCCTGTAACTGGGATAATCAGAATATCACCTTGAGAACTTCTTAAATCTTCTTTTGTAAATGTTTCGGCAAACCCATTCCAAGAAATGAAAAATCCGATTTTTGCTCTACCCTTACGGTTGGCAATTTTTTCTTTAAATACAACCAATTCGTTTTTACCACTTTTCCCTGACCAGTTTTTACACTCTACCAAAATAAGCGAGGACTCTTTTTGCCATATCGGTGATGTCGATTTGTTTAAAATCACCAAATCAATTTCCTCAGTCTCTGTTTTCAATCTTTCAATAACTTCAAAACCTTTTATAAAACTGAAAAATTTGTGCATCAGTTCTTCAAGCAATCTACCCTTAATATTCGAATTTGTTTCATTCTTCACACGTTCGATTAGTTCGGGAAATTCGAGAGATTTAAACGATGAGTATTCATTTGCAATTTCGTTTACAATCGCCCCAATTCTATTCTGGACACTATGAAGAATCCTGTCTTTCCAAATTGAAAAATCGACACCGAAATCATATGCTTGATATAGAGTTTTGATTTCATCAGGGATGATAATAGAATAATACAAGTGGCACCAATCACCTTCATCATCGAATTCAATCCCTTCGATATTTTTTTCTTCTTTTTGTCTAAACTCAACGAGACGTTTTATAAGGTCCATATGGTGAGCCATACCTAATGGGGCAGTCCACCATTTGCGATACCAGTCATGAGCCATATTAAGATGCAATTTACTGTTCTGTTTTTTGAATGTGCCCTCAAGCTCGATGTGACGAATGCCTTGTTCATCAAGTTCAGAAATTTCAATTTCAACATCCTCTGGTATATCAGACACCAAAATGCCTTCAGTTTCATGAGGGCGAAAATGTGCTGGTTCATCTGAATGAATAAACTGATTAAGATGTTCGTGGATTTCGTTTTTGTCCATTTTGTTTCATTATCCCAAGCAGCTAACCATTTATTATCAGGTCAATTTTCCTTGATATCCTGAAAGTCACACCTAAACCCCCAAAAAAGCAGTTATCGGGAATAGCTCAATCAGCTATTAAAGATGTCTTCCTCCCTCTATCAATTCCATTACCGCCTGTCAAAACAAATTGGCCCGGACGCTAAAACCCTCAGACCGGCTGAAAATCGGTCCCGGCCGGCCTACAATTCCAGTATCAAATCCGTTGATGTCATGATCCGGAACAGGGGATAGAGGGGGTTTTTCCGGTAAAGATCCAGGCACTGGGTGTGGGCTTGTTCGGAAAAGGCGGTGGCGCAGTCTTCCAGGATCACGGTTTTGAAATCATGGCAGAGGCTGTCCATGGCTGTGGTGAGGACGCAGAAACTGGTGGCGATGCCGGCCACGGCGCAAAGGGTGACGTTCTGGTCCTTGAGAACGGTTTCAAGGCCTGTATTGAAAAAGGCTGAAAACCGGGGTTTGGGCAACCAGAGGTCCTGGGGGGCCATGTCCAGGCTTTCCACGACTTTTGCGCCTTCCGTGCCCTGGATGGCGTGGGGGTGCATACGGCCCTTGAAAATAAAATCATCTTCCTTAAAGGAATCCGTGGAAAAAATCACGGGGTAGCTTTTTTTGCGGAATTCCGCAATCAGAGTGTTGATGGGGGGGATGAGTTTTCGGGCCAGGGGGGTGATGGGATAGGGCTGGTCCTCCCTGAAATAGTCTTTGACCATATCGATGATGAGCAGTGCCGGTTTTTCCGCCATGGCCGTCTCCTTTATACTGAATGACTTGGAAAAACCCGGGACAGGGGAGCTGATAAACCCCTGCCCCGGGGAATCGGAGTGATTCTTTGCCTACCTGTTTTTCCAGACAGGTTTTCTTCTTTCCTCGAAACTGGCGATGCCCTCAAGGGTATCTTCGGTTTTCATCAAGGTTTTCAGAAAATAGTTGCTGACTAGATCCACGCCCTGGAAAAAGCTGGTTCCGATATGGCGTTTCACGGCCCGTTTATTGAGCCGGATGATGAGGGGACTGGCCATGGTAATCTGCTGAACGGTATTTTCCACTGCTGCTGCAAATTCTTCCACCGAGGCCACCTGGGTGACAAAACCAAGGTCTTTGGACTGTTGGGCCGAATAATTCCGGCCCGTGGTCACGATTTCAATGGCCTTGGCCACGCCCACCAGTTCCGGCAGACGCAGGGCAGCATAGGGCGGGAAAAATCCCAGTTTGATTTCAGGCTGGCCGAAAACGGCTTTTTCCGAAGCCATGACAATATCACAGGCAATGGCCAGTTCCATGCCGCCGCCGAGGCAGGCCCCGTTGACCGCTGCAATGACCGGGATATCGATCATGTTGATGAGTTCAAAGATCCGGTTAAAGGTGGCCACCATCATGTCCACGTTGTCGGGTTTGTGATCCCCCACTTCCACGCCGGCGCAGAAACTTTTGCCTTCACCCGTGATCACCACGCATTTCAGGTCCTTGTCTGCGGCAATCTTTTCAAGCTCTGAATTGAGTTCCATCATCATGGGGATGTCCAGGACATTGTGCTTGGGCCGGTCCAGGGTAATCCTGACCACCTGTTCATCTTTTGAAATTTTTAAAAATTTAGGGTCTGCCATATGGGCCTCCTGAAATATAAAGTTTGGTGATGTTATCCTATCCCCTGATCACTCTCGGGGTAATCAAATGATGCTGGGGGCAGATGGATTTCGGGTTCTGGTAACAGGCGCCGGCAAAGGCTTTCAGATAATCACGCAATTTGTTCATTTTTACGACTTCATCCACCATGCCGTATTTTGCACAATAGGCCGGTCTTGAATTGTCATAGTATTGCTTGGCCTGCTCGTTCATTTTCTCGATAATGGGTTCCAGGGGGCGTCCGGCATCCTTTTCCTTGACCAGCCGTCTGGAGAAGCTGGCGGCTGCTGCGGTTTCCCCGTGCATCACGTAGATTTCCGTGGTGGCGATGCCCAGGGTAAAGGCATTGTGACGGTTGGCCGTGGGCCCGCCCATGACATAGTGGGCTGCCGCCGTTCCCTTTCGTAAGGTGACTAGGATCATGGGCACGTCGGTCTGCTGGATGGAATAGATGAGGGACTGGCCCAGGCCCAGGAGTTCCGCTTTTTCCGCAATATCCCCCACGTCGATGCCGGAGGTGTCCTGGAACCAGATCAAGGGAATCCGGTCGCGGCCGCAGAGGGTGACAAATTCATTCATCTTGATGAGGCCCTGGCGGTAGAGTTTTCCGCCGATGCCGCCGTAGTTGGCGTATTCGGGATAGTTTTCACCCAGCCAGCCCTGATTGTTGCCGATCATGCCGACGAGGAACCCGTCTATTTTGACAAGGCCGGTATAGATTTCCGGGCCGTATTCGGGTTTGAATTCCATGTGTTCGGAGCCGTCCACCAGGCGGGCAATGATTTCCCGGAAATTATAGATCTGTTTCTGGTTAAAGGGCATGAGGCGGTAAAGGTCTTCCGATGAAAATCTAGGTTCGGCAGGCTGAGCCACCCGGAAAAATTTGGGGTTATAGGCCGGCATGTCCTTCATATAATCCTTGAGCCCGTCCAGGACCCCGGTTTCTTCTTCATAGACATATCTGAAAAACCCGGTTTCATTGTAATGGATGTCCACTGATCCGGGGGGTTTTTCCTTGTACTGTTTTGCATTGGCAATGAGCTGTTCCGCGCCTTCCAGGTCAAAATAGCCCTTGGGGGACATACCGCTCAGGATGCCGCCGCCGCCCACGGCAATATTGCAGTTCTTGTGGGCAAAGAGGATGGTGGGGCTGATGCCCTGGTATCCGCCGCCGGCCGGGTTGGTGCCGTAGATGCCGGCCAGGACCGGGATGCCCATCTGTTCCAGTTCGGCATGGCGGTAGAAGGTAGTACCGCTGCCTCTCCGGTTGGCATAGAATTTTTCCTGCTCGGTCAGCTTGACCCCGCTGCAGTTGACCAGCCAGACCAGGGGAATGTTCAGGCGTTTGGACAAATTGGTGGCCCTGAAAATATTTTCCGGCTGTCCCGGAATCCAGGCTCCGGCCATGACCTTGTTGTCAAACCCGGCCACCACGCACCATTTGCCGGAAATCTGGGCCAGGCCGTCAATGACGTTGGTGGTGCCTTCTTCATTGTCTTCAGGGTTGAAAATGGTATGAAGGGGAATCCAGGTGCCCGGATCAACCAGGTAATCCAGCCGCTGCCAGACCGTCATTTCTCCCCTTTGATTGATTTTTTCCGTGGGAAGACCTGCGTTTTTTACTTTTTCAACTTCAGCATCTATCCCGGCCTCAACTTCCAGGATGCTTTTCACATTTGCTTCCGAGCTTAGCAGTTGCCCCTTATTGAGTTCCGTTCCAAATTCCGCCATGTGTTCAAAATATTGTCTCATTCTTTACTCCCGGTCATTATTAATTATCATTGTCGATCCATTCCCTCTAAAAGGAAAATCCGATCATGTGTTATACTCGAGTTTTCAACATTATAGCGTCCAACATTCCCGGCATCCCATCCCTTTTGCCCAACACTTGACTTTAACCTGTTCTTTAAGTATAGACCGAAGAAAAGAATCCCATCCATACCGAACAAAGGAGATGAACATGAGCACTGAGATCTTAGCCCCCATGCCCGGAACCATTTTCCAGGTCCATATGAAACCAGGCGATACCGTTGCCGATGGTCAGGAGATCCTGGTTCTTGAGGCCATGAAAATGGAAAACCCCATTACGGCCACCAATTCCGGCAAGATAACGGAAATCCGGGTCAATGTGGGGGACAAAGTTGCGACCAAACAAGTCCTTGCCGTCATTGATTAGCATATCTTCCCTGTCACGCCAAAATGGTCATATCTTGCAGAGAGCAGGGTCTTAAAAGGCTCTCTGCAGGACCTAAAATGATTCATGTTTGTCTGATCCTTTTTAAACATTTAAACTTGAAATAAATCCCCCCCTTTGTCAAGCTATTTTTCAGCTATAATCTAACTTTTTTCTTGACAACCCTATCAGATTTTTGTTTAGGTGACAATCATATTATGAAACGACGTTTTGAAATATAGAACAATTATAGAGATGATCTTAAAAGGAACGACCCTGAATCATTGATCCCGGCCTGAGGAAAGCCAAACCATGCCCAAAGACATCAAAAGGCCCAATGCCATAGAAAAAGCCCTGGAAATTATGCTGAAATTCCAGGACATCAAGCCTTCCTGGGGAATCCGGGAGCTGAGCACCTCCCTGGGGTTCAGCCCGGCCACGGTCCAGAGAATCCTCCAGGTGCTGAAATCCTATGAATTTGTCCGGCAGGACCCCATGACCCGCCAGTATTTTGTGGGTACGGTTTTTTACCGGTTCCTCGAAAACCTCAACAGCTCCAACAACCTTTCCCGCATGGGGCGAAGATTTATGGAGGAAGTGGCGAGCGCCACCCTTGAAACCGTTCATCTGAACATCATCGAAGGAAATATGAGGATCTGTATCGATACCATTGAATCCCCCAAGGTCCTCAAGGCCGGCATGCCCATCGGCAACCAGTCCCCCCTTTACGCCGGGGCCTCGGCCAAATGCCTTCTGGCCTTTTCCGAAGAAGAATTTATAACCGGCTATTTCAAGGCGGTCAATCTTGAACCGATCACCGGCCACACCATCATCCGGCAGGATAAACTGATCAAGGAGCTTAAAAAAATTAAAAAGCAGGGCTATGCCCTGAGCCTTGGGGAAAGAACCCCGGGGCTCGGTTCACTCAGCGCCCCTGTTTTTAACTATAAAGGACTGATCCTGGCAAGTTTGAGCCTTGCCATCCCTGAAATCAGGTTCAAACAGGAGGATCATCTTTCCAATTGTATTCATACACTGACCGAGGCTGCAACATCCTTTTCAAAAGCAATGGGATTAAAGGCCGACAAATTTTAACCGTTTAGGAGGAACAATGGATTTTCAATTATCAAAAGAGCTTCAGATGCTCCAGAAAGAAATCAGGAATTTTGCAAAAAAACAGATCGAACCCTTTGCCGATGAATGGGATAACAAACACTACCTGCCCATCAAAGAGGTCATGAAACCCCTGGGAGAACTGGGATTTTTCGGCACCGTCATTCCCGAGGAATACGGCGGAGAAAACATGGGCTTTGTGGCCGCCATGATCGTGACCGAAGAGCTGGCAAAGGTCTCTTCATCTCTGCGGGTCCAGGTCAATATGCAGGTTCTGGGCTGCGCCTATACCATTTTCAGATACGGGAATGAAGAAACCAAGAAAAAATATGTCCAGAAGCTCTGCACAGCAGAATATATCGGCGGTTTCGGCATCACGGAATCCGATGCCGGTTCCGATGTCATGGCCATGGCCACAACAGCGGAAGACAAGGGAGACCACTGGCTCCTGAACGGTTCCAAAACCTGGATCTCCAATGCCAACGTAGCCGATGTCCTGATCTGCTATGCCTACACAGACAAGGCTGCCGGATCAAAGGGCCTTTCCGCCTTTGTCATCGAGCCCAAAAATTTTGCCGGCATCAAGACTTCCGGCCTGGACAAGCTGGGGTCCCATTCTTCTCCAACCGGCGAGGTTTTCCTGGATAACGTCAAGGTACCCAAAGAAAATATCCTGGGCAAACCCGGAGACGGTGCAAAAATCGTTTTCTCCTCCCTGAACCAGACAAGGCTGTCCGCAGCCGCCGGCGGCGTGGGTCTTGCCCAGGCCTGCCTGGATGTGGCCACCAAATACTGCAATGAAAGAAAACAGTTCGGCAAAAAAATCGGTGAATTCCAGATGAACCAGGACATGATCGCCCAGATGACGGCGGAAATCGAAGCGGCCCGTCTCGTCACCTACAAAGCGGCCTGGGAAAAAGACCAGGGCGAGCTGAACAACGGCCTCTCCGTGGCCATGGCCAAATACCTGGCCGGTGAAATTGCCACCAAGTCTTCCAACTATGCCATGAGAATTCTGGGTGCCTACGGATACTCTACCGAATACCCGGTTGCCCGGTATTACAGGGATGCCCCCACCTATTCCATGGTGGAAGGTTCCGCCAATATCTGCAAATGGATTATTGCCCTGGATCAACTGGGTTTCAGAAAAGCCAACAGATAAGGAGGCAAGGTGGACCCCAAAGAAATAGCAAAAAAAACAGGTGAGACTGCCAAGCTTTATTTTTCAACGGTTAAGGATGAGGACAAGCCCTATAACCTGTGGAAATATTTTGACAAGGACCTGGCAAAGGATATGTCCCTGTACATTACGGGCCAGATGTATGCCAGGGAAAAAATCCCCCACAAGATCCGCCAGTTGATTACGGTGGCGGCCCTGACGGTCCTTTCCAAGCCGGATGAACTGAAGCTCCATACCCATGCGGCCCTGAATGTGGGCTGCACAAAGGAAGAGGTTGCCGAAGTCATTTTCCAGACCAGTATTTACGGCGGGGTTCCCGCCGCCAATACGGCCCTGACCGTGTTAAAGGAAGTGCTGGAGGAACGCGGGGAGGCCTGATTATCCCCTTTCACCTGACCCTTGTTAAAGGCAGGGAAGCGGCCTGCCCCTTCCCTGCCTTTAACCCTTAATTTACCGGGAAACGCCCATGCCGGAAGAAATGTATTTATCCATTGCCCGAGCCGTCCTTGAAAAAAAAGACCCTGATCCCGTTGACTTTCAAAAGATTGCCCGCCTGCCCGATGAGCAGGTTTTTCAATTGCTGGCCGGAGCCGATTTAATCCGGACCGCCCGATTCGGCAACCAAATCCACCTTTGCACCATCTGCAACGGCAAATCCGGCAAATGTTCCGAAGATTGCAAATTCTGCGCCCAATCCGGTTTTCACGACACCGGAGCCAAAACCTATCCCCTTCTGGACAAAGCCGGACTCCAGAGGGGGGCTCTTGAACTGGAGGATAGCCCCGTCAACCGGTATTCCATTGTGACCAGCGGAAAAGGCCTGCCCAAAAAAGAAATTTCAAGGGTTGCCCAGGCCTTTTCCGGGATGAAAAACAGCCGGCTTTCCTTTTGCGCCTCCCTGGGCATTATTGAAGAAGAGGATTTCAAGGTCCTTTTAAACGCCAATGTCACCCGGTACCATCACAACCTTGAGACGGCAAAAAGCTTTTTTGAGACCATTTGCACCACTCATACCTTTGAGCAACGGGTGGAGACCATCCAGACCGCCAAACGCGCCGGGCTGTCCGTCTGCTCCGGCGGCATCTTCGGTATGGGAGAATCCGATGACCAGATTCTGGAGATGGCCCTTGAACTCAAGGCCCTGGATGTGGATGCCGTTCCCATCAATTTTCTGTCACCGATTCCGGGGACGCCCATGGAAAAGCTATCCTGCCTCACCCCGCTGAGATGCCTGAAAATCATTGCCCTGTCCCGGTATGTGTTGCCTGAAAAAGAGATTATCATCTGCGGGGGCAGGGAATCCAACCTTGGCCTGCTTCATCCCTTAATTTTTTATGCGGGGGCCAGCGGCATCATGACCGGCAACTATCTGACCACCGGCGGAAGCCGGCTTGAGAACGATCTTGAAATGCTGCGGCAGCTTGGCCTCAGCCCCAGGGAAAAACCTGCTTCAGGGTATCTGTAACGGCCTTGCCAGAAGGGTATTCCAGATGCCGTCCGGGCATCGCCTTTCAACAATATGAACGGCTTTGGCGGAAAGCGAGGCCAGGACCTTTTTGGCTTCGGAATTCAACAGCCCCGACAGGATAATCCATTTTTTCTCCAGCAGGTGCGGGCTTTCAATGAGATGCCGCATGACGTCATAATGGATATTGGCCACCAGAAGGTCACAGGGGATGGGCATCATGTCTTCCCCCCTGGCCTGGAAGGCCAGGACCCGGTCTTCAACCTTGTTCAGCCGGATATTGTTCAGAGCGGTTTTGACGGCCAGACGGTTAAAATCACAGGCCAGGACCCGACGGCAGCCCAGGGCGACAGCTCCCAGAGCCAGGAGCCCGGTTCCCGTCCCGATATCCAGAACCGTTCCTATCTTTTCTCTTGAGCAGAGCCGGTGGATTAGATACAGGCAGTCTTCCGTGGTCTGGTGCCGTCCGGTGCCGAACACCACGCCGGGGTCCAGCAGAACCTCTTTTGCCTTTTCATCGGTTTTGTCAGGCCTCTTCCAGGGCGGAAAAATACACAGATCGTGGATATGATAGGGTTCGATCCTGTCTCCATGCCATTCTTCCCCGGTCATCTCATATTTTTCAATGAGGCGGATACCGGGACTTGCGGCCGTTATCCGGTCAACCAGGCCGTCACAGGGTGAGGCAAAAAAAAGGAAGGCCTCCTTTTCCTCGATCCATGTTCCCAAAAAAGCCCCATGGGTTTCCATCTCCCGGTCCATGGCCGGGACCCCGTCCAGATAATAAATAAAAAGGCGTTCATATGGATTTTTCATTCATTGCCCGGATTGACGGCCTGTTCCTGCCCCTCAATCCGCCTCCTCCCTGTATTCAATTTGACAAACCGGAAAATATGGAAAATAATCCTTTTCTAACCAAAACTCAAGAAAGAGCGGAATTTCATGAAATTTAATAAAATCACCCTCCTGTTTGAAACCGAAGACATCCCTTTGGCAGAGGAGCTGATCTGTCAGATTTTTTTCTCCTTTAACATCAAAGGCGTGGTCTGTGATATCCCTCTGGAGGAACCGGATGAGGGATTCGGGACCCAAACCCTGCCCGTTCCTGAACAATATTCCATCACCGGCTATCTGCCGCTTCTGGACTCCTCGGCCATTGTCCTGGAACAGATCGGCAGCCGGGCGGCAAAGCTGGCGGATCTGGGCATCCGGGTTGAAATGGGGATTGGTGTGGTGGATGAAAAAGATTGGGCCGATGCCTGGAAAGCCTATTTCAACGTCACCCGGATCACGGACCGGATCATTGTCAAACCCCAGTGGAAGGACTATGTTGAAAAAAAAGGGGAGATCGTGATCCACCTGGATCCCGGCATGGCCTTTGGAACGGGCACCCATCCGACCACGGCCATGTGCCTGAAACTCATTGAGTCCTTTCTGTGCCCCGGCCAAACCTTTCTGGATGTGGGCACGGGCTCGGGCATCCTCATGATTGCGGCGGCAAAACTGGGCGCGGTTTCCCTCCTGGGAATCGACACCGATGAAACCGCCGTTGCCGTTGCCCGGGAAAATCTTGACCTGAACAAGGTCGACCCCTCCATTTACCATCTGTCATGCCGAACCCTGGATGGGACCGAACGCCTTCCCTATGGCTGTATTGCCGCCAATATCATTGCCCAGGTCATTGTGGACATTCTGCCGGACATGGCCCTCAGGATGACCGAAGATACCACGGCCGTTCTTTCCGGCATCATCCGGGAGCGGCTGTCAGGTGTTCTGGCCGCCCTTGAAGAAAACCGGATGGCCGTAGTTCATGAAGAAGGCTTGGATGAATGGGTGGCCCTGGCCGTACAAAAAAAGGCCGGGCATTGAATAGTTCCGGCCAAACATGCTATACAGCCCTTGAAAAGAATATAAAGGCGCAGGTCATTTCAATATGAAACCATGGACTGTTTCAACACATGACGGGAATACGGTTCTTTCCCTGACCGGCAGGCTGGATGCAAAAAGCGCAGCTCTGCTTCTGCCGGAAGGGTTGAGGGTCATCGAAAAAGCCCGTACCCCCAACCTGGTCCTGGATCTTGAGGCCGTTGACTATATAGACACGGCCGGTGCGGCCTTTCTTTGTCTTTTGGAAAATGAGACCGGAAAAAAAGGAATTCAAAATTTTTCCATGGTCCATCTAAAGTCCGGGTTTTCAACCCTTGTGGACATGGCAAAAGACATCCGTCAAGCAGACTTTTCAGCCCAAAGGCCCGAACCCCTTTCCTTTGTCGAGAATCAGGGGAAATCGCTTCTGGATGCCCTGGCCGAAACAAAGGAATTCATCACCTATACGGGAGAAATCACCCTGGCCCTTTTTCAAAGCCTTTTGCGCCCGAAAAAAATCCGCTGGGCCGATACCTTTCTCGTGGCCGAGCGGGCCGGGGTGGACGCCCTGCCCATTGTGGCCCTCATCAGCTTTATCGTGGGCCTGGTCATGGCCTTCCAGGCCGCCATCCCCATGCGGATGTTCGGAGCCGAACTCTATGTGGCCAATCTCATCGGAATTGCCATGGTCAGGGAACTGGGGCCCCTCATGACGGCCATTATCCTGGCCGGGCGGTCGGCCTCGGCCTTTGCGGCGGAAATCGGGACCATGCGTATCAACGAGGAGATCGATGCCTTAACGGTCATGGGCATTGACCCGGTGAAATTCCTCATTGTCCCGAGAATTATTGCCGCCACCTTTATCACCCCCCTTCTGACCTTGTTTTCCAACCTGGTGGGAATTCTGGGCGGCGCTGTTGTCATCACCTCCATGGGCTATCCCTTTATTTCCTATTATGACCAGATCGCCTCCTTTGTTTCCTGGGGGGATCTGACCGGCGGCCTGGTCAAATGTTTTGTCTTCGGCATCCTGATTGCCGCGGCCGGGTGTATCCGGGGATACCAGACCGAAAGCGGGCCTTCTGCCGTGGGCATATCCACCACAAGGGCCGTTGTCACCGGTATTGTCCTCATTGCCGTGTTTGACGGCATCTTTTCAATCGTTTATTATAGTCTCGGCATATGAAGGAAACCGTCATTCAAATAGAAAATCTTTTTGCAGGATACGGCCTGGTCCCGATTCTTGAAAATATTCATTTTGATGTTTTTAAAAGCGAGATTTTCATCATTATCGGCGGGTCCGGATGCGGCAAGAGCACTCTTCTGAAAAACATGATCGGTCTTTTGCCGCCCATTTCAGGCCAGGTCCTGATCCAGGGAGAAGACCTCTGCCTTGCCGTGGGCGACGACAGAAACCGCATCCTGCAAAAAATCGGGGTGGCCTTCCAGAGCGGGGCCCTGTTCGGCTCCATGACGGTATTGGAAAACATCCTGCTGCCCTTAAAGGAATTTACCCGGCTGCCGGATACTGTTATGGAAGATATTGCTTGGATGAAACTGAAACTGGTGGGGCTTGAAAAAAGCGGATTCCTCATGCCGGCCGAACTGTCCGGTGGCATGAAGAAACGGGCGGCTCTGGCAAGGGCCATGGCTCTTGATCCTTCCATCATTTTCCTTGACGAGCCTTCGGCAGGACTGGACCCTGTGACCTCGGCAGGCATGGACAACCTGGTGAAAGACCTTGCCTCTTCCCTGGGCATCACCTTTGTCATCGTCACCCATGAGCTGGCCAGTATCGACGCCATTGCCGACCGGATCATCATGCTGGAAAAAAGCGCCAAAGGCATCATTGCCCAAGGAACGCCCGAACAAATGAAAACCAATACGGAGAATCCCTATGTTTATAATTTTTTTAACCGGAAAATCGAGAAAGGTGAAAAATGAGCCAAAAAGCCAATTTCTTTAAACTCGGCCTTTTTGTCATCCTTGCCTTCGGGCTTGGGGCTGCCTTTTTAATCATTTTCGGAGCAGGGCAATTCTTTAAAAAAGAACTGCTGGTGGAAACCTGTTTTAACGAATCCGTCCAGGGTCTGAGCGTCGGCTCGGAAGTCAAATACAAGGGCATCCAGATCGGAAGCGTCAAATCCATTACCAGCGCGGCCGGCACCTATAAGACAAAATCGGATTATGTCCTGGTCATCATCGCCCTTCAAGAGGATATATCCCTTGGCCAGACCGGTGACTCGGCCGAAGAAAAGGTTAAAAACGCTGTGGATGACGGGCTTGTGGTCCGGCTCTCCTTCAAGGGCCTTACCGGGGTGGGCTATCTTGAAACCGATTATGCGCCGAAAAATCCCGGTGATGACCTGGTGATCTCCTGGACCCCGGAAAATATTTATATCCCTTCCCAGAGAAGCAGCATGAAGCAGTTCGGGGATTCCATGACCCAGATCCTGGACAGCCTTGCCGCCATGAATGTCGGAAAAATTACCAAAGACATTGAAACCCTGCTCGAGACCCTGGACGCCAAAGCCAATGATTTTGACGTCAATAATATTTCCATTCTAGTGGCTTCCCTGCTCAAAGAACTGAAAGAGACCAATCAGAAGATCAACAAGGCCATTGAAACCGACAAGATCAATTCCGTCCTGGAAGATGCAAAGGCCTCTTTTTCAGACTTCAGAGCCATTGTTGAAACCTCCAGGGAGCCCCTTGGCTCTGCCATTACTGATTTCCAGAAGGCCGCCGGCAGCACCAAAAATATGGCGGAAACCCTTGAAAAAAACCTTTCCCCAAAGATCGACAGCCTCTCTACCAATCTTGACAAGCTGGTGGAAAATCTGTCGACCGCTTCCGGACTCGTTGAACATATGGTCTGGCTCAATTCGGACCGGGTCAAGCTGATCATGGAAAACCTTGAGACAACCTCTGAAAACCTCAAACAGATGAGCAAAGACATCAAACGCTATCCCGGCCGGCTGATCTTTGAAAAACCGCCTGAAAAAGCCGAAGCAAAGGAAAAAACCCAATGACACGAACATTATCCTCCCTTGTGGCCGGTATCCTGATTCTTACGGCATTGGGCTCCGGTTGCTCGAGCCTGCAAAAAGAGGCTGTCACCAAACAATATTACGACCTCTCCCCACAGGTGCCGGCTCCCTCAGAAAACGGCCTGTTCCAAGGCGAAACCCTCACGGTAAGAACCTTTGCCATCAATTCCGCCTTTGATTCCCATTCCTTTGTTTACAAAATCGGTGAAAATGAATACCGGACCGATTATTATAATGAATTTATCAGCTATCCTTCAAAGCTCATCACGGAAAAAACATCGGAAGTCCTATACAGATCCATACATTTTAAACCGGCCCTCACCGATGATAAAAAGGATATCACCTTTCGCCTGTCCGGTATAATCACCCGGCTGTCAAGCGATTTTACGGACCGGAATAATACACGGGCCATCATGGAAATCGTGATGGTCCTTGAAAAAAATAACGGCGCCACCTTTATCCCAGTTCTAAGCAATACCTATACAGTTGACGAGCCCATACCCAATGCAGAGCCTTCCTCCCTGGTGTCGGGGTGGAACACGGGCCTCTCCAAAATCCTGATGCAATTTTTGACGGAATTCGAACACCTGCCGGCTTCATAGGGGATTTTTATTCATCAAAAGACCGTTTCTCCGGCCTGATCTTCAGTTTTCTCATCCGGGAGGCAAAGGTGGACCGGTTGATGCCCGAGGCTTTGGAGGCCCAGGTAATATTCCCGTGATGTTTTTTTAAGAGGGCAATCACATATTCTTTTTCAAGTTCGGGCCAGGTCATGCCGGTCAGGTTGACGGCATCCCCCATGGCCGGGGGACCGGCAAAGGGTTCTATCCCGGCATCGGGATTTTTGACGTGAAGGGGGATATTAAGGGGCCTGATGCAATCCTCCTCCGTGGTCACCATGAGATAGCGGATCAGATTTTCCAGTTCACGGATATTTCCGGGCCAGGAATAGGACACCAGGATCTGCATGGCCTCGGCTGATATTTTCTTTTCAAGAAGCCCTGCCGTTAAAGATTCTTTTTCAAGAAAATGCCGGATCAGTAAGGGGATGTCTTCACGCCTGTCCCTGAGCGGGGGCAGATGAACCGGCAGCACGGACAACCGGTAAAACAGATCCTGCCTGAACCTGTTTTCAACGATCATCTGTTTGATATTCTGGTTGGTGGCGGCCACAATTCTGACATCAATGGTCCGGGTGCCGGTTTCACCCAAAGGCTTGATTTCGTTTTTCTGAATCACCCGGAGAAGACCTGCCTGGACATTCATGGGCATATCCCCGATCTCATCCAGAAAAACGATGCCGCCGTTTGCCGCCTCAAAAAGTCCTATCTTATCCCGGGTCGCCCCTGTAAAGGCGCCCCTGGCATATCCGAACAATTCACTCTCCAGAAGGGCTTCCGGGATAGCGCTGCAATTCTGAACCAGGAAGGGCTTGTTTTTTCGAACACCGGTTTTATGGATTCGTTCAGCCACCAGTTCTTTGCCCGTGCCGCTCTCTCCGGTGATCAGGACATGGAAATCCGTGCGGGCATAGCTTTTCACAAGGTCCATACATTTTTTAAAAGCCGGGCTTTGGCCGATGATCAGGGTCTCATGTCGAGACTCTTTTAAAGCAGACTTCAGATTCCGGGCCTTTTTTTTTTCATTGGCGTATAAAACCGCATTGCTCAATGCAATGGAGCAGATGTCCACAAGGTTCTGAAGCTGATCCAGATATCCCTGATCCAGGTTCAGGCTGGTTTTTTCCGGGGTTGTGTCAATGACTTGGACGGCACCGTAGACATCCCGGTCCCGGAAAAAAAGGGGGAAACATAAAATCATACTGCTTTTAACGGCCAGCGGTTCTTCCACTTCCTTATAATGCCTACGGTCACTCCGGGTTTCCGCCACGGTCATCCGTTTATTTTCAATCACCCATCCCACAATACTGGGGTGTTGGATGTCCAGGGAAACCCCTTTGATCCGCTCGCTCTCTGCTCCGGCCGCTTCAACGCAGACATAGGCCTTGTCTTTTTTGATCCAGATGGACCCCCTCTGGACATTCTGGATTTTCAACAGGGAATCGAGAAATTTTTTCTGCAAAGACTCGGGATTGAGTTCTTTAAATAATTCCAGATCGGACCGGTTCATAGCAGTCATCCTTAATGAGTGGTTAAATAAAAACCCTATGATTTCTTATCTTTATCACATCAGGGAATACGGGTCCACATCCACGGAAAGGCTGATCCCTGATTTCGGCTTTGCATCGGGATGGTCAAGGACGGCTTTGACCAGGCGGTTCACCAGGGCTGCCGATGGGCTTTTGACCAGAATCTGCCACCTGAATCTGGCGGATATTTTCTGGATGGGCGCTTCCACCGGGCCCAACACCTGAACGGCGGTATCCGTTGCTTTTCTCTGTGTTTCAATAAGATTTTTCAGTATCCCGGCTACGGTCTCGGCATAGGTTTGGACTTTTCCGGAATCCTGCCCCGAGATTTTCAACTGGGTCATCCGGGAAAAAGGCGGATAGGACAAGGCCTTTCTGAAAGGGGCCTCATTATGAAAAAACTCCTGGAAATCCTGTTTCCGTGAGGCCTCAATAATAAAATGATCCGGATTATAGGTCTGCATGATGACCCTTCCCGGCGTATCTCCCCTTCCTGCCCGGCCGGCCACCTGGGCCAGGAGCTGAAAGGTTCTTTCCCCGGCCCGGAAATCCGGAAGGCTCAGGGACAAATCCGCACAGATCACGCCCACCAGGGTGATGGAGGGAAAATCATGGCCCTTGGCCAGCATCTGGGTTCCCACCACAATATCAACGGTGCGGTTCCGGATACTTTTCAGGATCTTGATGACGGCCCCTTTTTTGGAGGTGGAATCCTGGTCCATTCTGGCGATTCTGGCATCGGGAAACCGTTCCTTGAGCATGGATTCCAATTTTTCAGTGCCGAAGCCCAGGGGCTTGATTTTGGATTTACATTCCGGGCATTTTGCATCAACAGGGAGCCCATAGCCGCAAAGATGGCACCGGTATTCATGATGGCCCTTGTGCAGGGTCATGGTGATGTCACAGAACCGGCAGGTCAGGGCCTTTCCGCACTCCCCGCAGACCGGGAAAGTGGCAAATCCCCGGCGGTTCAAAAAAATCAGGGCCTGGTCTCCCTTATCCAGGCATTGCCGGACGGCCTTTGAAAGCTCGGGCGTGATGATCCGATGATCCGGCCGCCCGTCCTTGTATTTTTTCAGGTCCACCAGGGTGATCTCGGGCAGGGGGTTCCGGTTGATCCGGGATTCCAGCTTTAACTCCTCAAACCGTTTCAGGATCACATTCTGATAGGATTGAAGAGAAGGGGTGGCCGACCCCAGAAGCACCGGGCAACCCGCCAGTTTTGCCCGGACAACGGCCAGATCCCTTGCATTATACCGAAGGCCCGTCTCCTGCTTGTAAGAAGTGTCATGTTCCTCATCCACCACAATGATCCCGATACGATCAAAGGGGGCGAAAACAGCGGATCTTGCCCCGATGACAATGTCCGTTTTATCCAGGGAGATCTTCCGCCACTGGTCCAGAAGCTCGCCCCGGGACAGGGAAGAATGGATGACGGCCACCCTTTCCCCGAACCTGGCCCGGAACCGCCGTTCCGTCTGGGAAATCAAGGCGATTTCCGGTACAAGAACAATGGCTTTTTTCCCTTTTTCAATGACATCCAGAACCAGCCGCATATACACTTCTGTTTTTCCGGACCCGGTGATGCCTGTCAGAAGATAGGCTGAAAACCCTTTGCCGAATCCGTCCCGCACCTGTTTTACAACCCTTGCCTGTTCAGGGGTCAGTTCCGGCGGCCTGTCCGGTTCCACAGGGTCGCCCAGGGGGTCCCGGAAAACCCGGCGTTGCATGATGGTTATAACACCGGCCTCAGCCAAAGGTTTAATCAGGGACGGGGCCTTCGGAATCAATGCTTTCAGGCCTGTCAGGGACATCTCTTTTTTCTGCTTAACCAGCATGATAATCTGTTCCCGCTTTTTTGACATTCGGAAACCCGGCTCCGGCTCCTGCTGAAACAGGATGAATGTCTCCATCCTGGCCGACACCCCGTCTTTTTTTAATACATAGGACAGGGTGATGAGGTCCTGTTTTTCCATCTTCCTGACAAGGGCATGGACGGAAGGATTTTGGCTTGTCTTAAAAAGCTGTTTCAATTTTGCCGGATCACGCTTTTGAACAAAGTCGACAATTTCCGCTTCTCCCGGCGTAAGCGCTTTGGCATTCAGGGCCAGTATCCCCTTTTCCGTGACAAAGAGACAGGTCTCATCACGACTTTCAAGGCCTGAAGGCAGGGCCGTCCGGATCACCTCTCCCAGGGGATGAAGATAATAGTCTGCTATCCATCGGAAAAACGGGATGGCCGATTCGGGAAACAACGGGTGGTCATCCAGCACATCCAAAATCTGTTTTACCGTGATGCCGTTGCAGGTTTTCTGCCCTGAAAGGATATACCCGGTGACCCGTTTTTTTCCAAAGGGAACCAGAACCCTCACCCCCGGAGAACAGGCGTTTTGAAAGTGCTCCGGCAGGCCGTAGGTATAGGCCTTGGGCACCGGAAGCGCAACAGCGACGGATATATAGGGGGTATCGATCATCTGCCCTATTGTGCATAAAAAGCAAAATATATCAATATCAGACTTTAGACCGGGCTTATTTGCTTGACGCCGCTTCATGATTTTAATAGGTTCTGAATGAAATTTTATCCAAGCAACTATTTTTAGGAAAGGAGGCCCCATGGCCGTATTTGTACAGAACCACCCGCTGATCAAACATAAACTGGGGCTGATGCGCCAAAAAGACATCAGCACAAAGGATTTCAGGGATCTTGCGTCGGAGGTGGCAAGGCTTTTAACCTATGAAGCCACCAAGGATCTGGTGACGGAAAAAAAAGTCATTGAAGGCTGGGCCGGCATGGTCGAGATCGAAGAAATAAAAGGAAAAAAAATCACGGTGGTCCCCATTTTAAGGGCCGGACTGGGCATGATGGACGGGGTCTTTGACCTCATCCCCTCGGCCAAAGTCAGTGTGGTGGGGTTTTACCGGAATGAAGAAACCCTTGAGCCGGTTCAATACTATGTCAAAACCGCCAGCGCCATGGAAGAAAGGATCGCCTTGATTCTGGACCCCATGCTGGCCACCGGCGGAACTCTCATGGCCACCATTGACCTTTTGAAAAAAGCAGGGTGCAAAATCATTAAAGGGCTTTTTCTGGTGGCGGCCCCGGAAGGCATCGCAAGGGTAACCCAAGCCCATCCGGATGTGGATATTTATGTGGCCGGCATTGACGAATGCCTCAATGATGTCGGCTATATCCTGCCGGGCCTGGGTGATGCAGGCGATAAAATATTCGGTACAAAATAAATTTATTAACCCAAAAAAAGAGGTGAAAACAAGATGTCCCGTTCCAATCTATCTCCAACTGATTACAATTTTCAGGTCAAAGATTGCTTTTTAGGCGCCCAGATGCTGTTCGTGGCCTTCGGCGCCCTGGTGCTGGTCCCCCTTCTGACCGGTCTTGATCCCAATGTGGCCCTGTTTACAGCCGGTCTGGGAACCCTGGTCTTTCAGATCATCACCAAAGGAAAGGTCCCGGTTTTTCTGGCCTCCTCCTTTGCCTTTATCGCTCCCATCATCTATGGGGTCAAAACCTGGGGCATCCCCGGGACCATGTGCGGCCTCGCAGCCGCAGGGCTTGTCTATGTCCTGCTGAGTCTTCTCGTCCGGGTCCGGGGAAGTGAAGCCATTGAACGCGTCCTGCCGCCCGTTGTCACCGGCCCCGTCATCATGGTCATCGGGCTCATCCTGGCCCCGGTGGCCGTGCATATGGCCATGGGAAAGACCGGGGACGGGGCCGTGGTGCTTTTCCCCCAGGCAAAGGCCATGACCGTAGGCCTGCTGGCCCTGGCCACAACGGTTCTGGTGTCCATCCTGGGAAAAGGCATTTTCAAGCTCATCCCCATTCTCTGCGGGATTTTTGTGGGATATGCGGTTTCTCTTTATTTCGGCTTTGTTGATTTTTCAGGGATTTCCAAGGCAGCCTGGTTTTCCGTTCCCAATTTTGTCCTGCCAGAATGGAATCTCCAGGCGATTTTTTATATTTTACCCATTGCCATTGCACCGGCCATCGAGCATTTTGGTGATATCGTGGCCGTGGGCGGGGTAACGGGCAAAGACTATCTGAAAGATCCGGGTATCCAGAATACCATGCTGGGGGACGGGATTGCCACCTCCCTGGCCTCCCTTTTGGGCGGCCCGCCCAATACCACCTATTCCGAAGTCACCGGCGCCGTTGCCCTGACCAAGGTCTTCAACCCGGCCATCATGACCTGGGCCGCCGTCACCGCCATTCTCCTGGCCTTTGTCGGAAAGCTGGGAGCGATTCTTCAAACCGTGCCCTCCCCGGTCATGGGAGGAATCATGCTCCTCCTGTTCGGCGCCATTATGGTGGTGGGCCTCAACACCCTGGTCAAATCCGGCAGGAATCTCATGGAAGCCCGGAATCTTTCCATTGTGGCCCTGATCCTCATTTTCGGCATCGGCGGGATGAGCTTTTCAGCAGGCCAGTTCCAGCTCCAGGGAATCGGCCTGGCCGGCATCCTGGGAGTTGTGCTGAACCTTGTGCTTCCCCAGGGGAAAAAAGGATAGTCTCCTTTAATTCGAATCCAGGGGCCGCAAAAATGCATATGACGTTTTTGCGGCCCTTTTTATACCCAGAGAACGGCAAGATAAATCGCCATATATCTTAACCCCTTGCCCAGACCGACCAATAAAAGAAACAGAAAAAAATTGATTTTTACTACACCGGCCGCCACCGTCAGCGGATCACCAATGACCGGAACCCATGCCAATAAAAGACTGAAAATCCCGTATTTCCGGAATCTTTTCTCGGCCCTTTGGATTTCCGGCTCCGGCATCCGCCACCATTTATGGAGAATCAGTCTCCCGCCGAAGGCCCCCAGGCCATAATTCACCACCGACCCCAGGACATTGCCGAAGGTGGCGACAAAGAGCAATGAATAGGGGTTAAACCCCTGTTTCAGCAGAGCCCCCAAAACCAGTTCCGAACTGAGCGGAAGAAGAGTGGCGGCAAGAAATGAAGACAGAAACAGACCTGAATAACCGTATTCTGCTAAAAATTCCATGGGCATAAAACCTTGGTATATCTAAAGAGAATTCTTTCCGCTTCTTCAACGACCCAGTTATCCCTGAAATTCTCCATTTTGATCCATGCTCTGGATAAAACCATAGTTTTTGCAGAAAGTATATAGCGGAACCTTAAGGAAGAGGTTCCGCTATATATGCTAATGCTTGCTTATAAATACAGCGCTAGATTTTTTTTCTGTTAACACGTGCAAGCCCCAACAGTCCAAGGCCAAACAGAATCATTGTGGCCGGTTCCGGCGTCGCAACAGGCGCAGTATATGTTATAGCTAACCGCGGATCATAATTTGTACCAGCTGCCTCGTGACTATAAAAACGAACATAACCACGTCCGAGGCGGCCTACCGCACGATTTACGTCCGAAGTAATAAGTCCGTAATTCGACGTTGTCCCATCCAACCAGCTTTGCGCCAAAGCAGTTATATCTGCGCTGAGATTTGATAAAAGTAAACTGGCTACCGGAACAGTATTCTGGGTTGGCTTGATATTATAAGCAACGGTTGATTCCTGCCAATCGGAAGTAATTTGATATAAAGAAACAGCTCCTGGAGAAGGTGACCACCCTGCTACAGTAGCAGCATATAGCGACACAGTAGCATTTTCGATAGTAGAACCGATCGGGATAGAAGAAAGATCAAATTTAAATAAACCAAACGAATCAGAAGTGTTTGGGAATTGAGCCGAGCTAGGCCCGCCTGGTTGACTATAGTTAATAGTTAAGTATTGGAGGCTTCCATAATTATTACCATTCACTGCTCCGGAATTAGACCGCATTATTTCGGCGTCTGCTGTTGAAAAAAGGGTAATGGTCGTCGCCGTAGATATCCCAACCGTGCCTAATAGTAACAAAAGTCCAACAACAAGTCCACAAAGTCCTCTCATCATGCTTCATTCTCCTTAGTTTTTCAAGGCAGCCGGCTGTTCATGAACCCTATGGCTTTCCGCCCCACCCTCAAGGTTGGGTTGGCTTTTTCTTGAATGATTAAATAAAAATGTTGTTTTTTGAAAGCTCTCAATACTCTTTTTGCCTATTGCGGCAAAAGCCGGAATCTGGAACCTTCTCCTTAGAAAAGTAGGAATAGCAAAAGAAATGCCACAATCAGCGAAATTTAAATAATTTTAAAACAAACCCGGCGTGGGATCTTTTTAATGCGTTAATTATTCCAATTTTTTTCAATAGTTAGAATCATAGGCCTGGGGATAACCGGGTTGAACGGATCTGCCTGAAATAGTTTAAAAATTTGTCCGTTTAGAATTTTCTGGGATAGATAAGATAGGAAATTATCACTGGTTACGATCAATTTTTTAAAAAAATAATCTTAGAACTTATGTATTTTTTTTCATAATTTTTTTAGCTTATATGAGCAATTGAACAATTGAATTGGCATTTAATTGATATTTTGGGAAGTTTTTCTCATAAAAATATGGATTTTAAGTGCTAATTATGGCTATTTTTTTCCCAATTTTCCAAAAACAATCCCTTTCAAAGACCTCATCATATGTATCGCATGATATGTATCATGCGATACATATGTGTTTTGATTCACCGATACAGTGATACATATTTTTAAAATCGTGAAAAAGATGCCCAAGGGGTCTCAAACATGAAGATCTTTTCTAAAAGGTGTTCCACCATAAGACCGGCCATGGCATATCCAGCCTCCGGCTATAATGGATATGAGGAACATCTCAAACAGAATGAGGCCCAGGATTATTCAAACAGTTTAAATAACGCCTGGGTCCCCTTATCCTCATAACCCATCCGGGCCAGCCGTTCATACAGGGACAGGGCAAGATCCAGCCCGGGGGTCTGGAAATCAAAATGTCTGGACGACTCCACGGCAATCTTCATATCCTTGATAAAATGCTTGACATAAAATCCAGGTTCCATATTGCCGGCTATCATCCGCGGACCCAGATTGTTCAGGGACCAGGATGCGGCAGCGCCTGCACCGATACTTTTCAACACGGTTTCAGGATCAAGTCCTGCCTTTCGGGCATAGGCAATGGACTCGCATACCGCCACCATGCCCGCGGCAATGGCGATCTGGTTGGCCATTTTGGTATGCTGGCCCGAGCCGGGTTTGCCCTGGAATACGATATTCTTGCCCATGACTCCAAAAAGCGGCAAGGCCTTGTCAAAGGCAGCCTTATCGCCGCCCGCCATAATGGACAAGGTCGCGTTTTGGGCCCCCAGATCACCGCCCGACACCGGGGCGTCAAGGGCTTCAATCCCGGAAAGCCTTGCCTTTTCATAAATCCTGACGGCCAGATCAGGGCTGGAGGTGGTCATGTCGATCACCAAAGCGCCTTTTTCCGCATGGGCCAGGATGCCGCCCTCGCCCAAATACACCTGTTCAACATCGGACGGATATCCGACCATGGTGATGATGACCTGACTCTTTTGACTCAGGGCCTTGACCGAACCCTCCCAGACCGCCCCTTTTGAAACAAGCTCCTCTGCAGCCGCTTTTGTCCTTGTATAAACATGCACCTCGTATCCGGCCCTTAAAATATGACCAGCCATGCTCTTTCCCATAACACCCAATCCGATGAACCCCACACAGGTTTTTTTCGGTTCAATCTGCATTTTTTATGGCCTCCTTTGTTTGCCCAATTAAGGGCTATTTTTTACACTCTTTATCCATAATATGACGGATTCAGATAGGTCATACAAGCCCTGGAGATTTAAATTATTTTGTTTTTTATCCGGGTAATCATTGCTAGGCCCTGATGAAAAATGATATTAACCCGGTATTATAGATATTTGTAAAAAGAATAACCACCTTTGTTCCAGTATCACCAACCCGGATTTCAAGGAGAAATACCATGCACCCCACAGAAGATCTGATGGAACCCCGGACGGAATGCGGCACGCCTGCCTCCGCAGGCGCCCGGATCATATATAAGGCCCTGAGCGTCAAACTGAACCCAAGCCTCCTATACGAGGCGGTTATCGACCTTTCTTCCGAGGGACTGATCACGGCCAACTGCATCAATATGGCCGCCGGTATCCTGCTCAATGAACTGGGGCTGCCCAATTATTTTTTTGAAACCCTTACCAAGGACTCGCTCAAACATATTCTTTCCTCCATTTCAAAGAGTGTCAAAGTCTGTGACGGAAAAGTGGTATTGAATTCCTGGGTGGCGGATATTGATTTTGATCTCATGAAGGGCCGGCAGATTCAAAGGGTCAGGATTGCCACAAAAGAAACCCGGGATTCCATGGAAAAGGTATTGGACAAGCAGCTTACAGGGCATCGCCGTGAATATTATTACAATCCTGAAAGCGAATACTATACCTATGTTTTCAGGCCTGAAGTGGTTAAGGATTTCAAGGAAACCGATTTTGCAGATTCCCGGTTCCTGTTCAGCCGGGACCCGGATTATACGTCTACACCCCGCCTGACGCGGAACCGGTATGAAAAATTCCTGGAAAAAGTGTCAAGCTCCGTAATCCCTTTCATCGAGATATTCAATCTTTCAGATATCGGAGAAATCCGCTTCATGTTCAATTCCGATTTTGAAAAACCCCAGCTTCCGGTTTTACGAAAGCTCTTTTCCGATCACGGGCTCGTTATCACCCGGGCCTATTGGGAGCCCTATCACACCCCGGCCGGCATTGCCTCTTCCATCTGTTCCCTCTATGTGCAGGGAGAATTGTCCAGAAATATGGAAACTGCCCTGGTGAATGACCTGAGGTCCTTCCTGAGTTTTTCCGTCAGCCCCGTCACCCAGCTCTATGTGGACGGCAAACTGAGTTTTCATGAAATGCTGTTTAGCGGGAATGTCATTGATTTTACCCATATGTTCATCTTTAAGGAAAGAGGGAAAAAGACCGACCGGGAAATCATGGAGAGTCTTTCCAGCCAGGACCATCGGGAAGCATTTTCCGAGCGGATTCACGAATCCAATAAATTTACCTATGTATCCCGGATGATCATGGAAACGGCCTCTTCCCACCCGGACCTTCTTTGTTTTCTGTACCGGCTGTTTGACCAAAAATTCAACCCGGCCGGCCCCTGCGATCTGACCCAGGAAGAATTGGAAAAGAAAGAGGCTGAATTCAACCGGATGCTGGAGGTTCGGTTCATGGATTTTTCCATGGGCCGGGATATTTTTTCCTTCATGTTCAACCTTGTTTCCGCCACCTTTAAAACCAATTTTTACAAACCCGAGAAACGCTCCTTTTCCTTCAGGATGGACAACCGCATCCTGGATCCCCTGGTTTTCAAACAATCTGTCTTCGGCGTTTTCTATGTCAACGGCCATTATGCCTGCGGCACCCATCTTCGCGCCGATGACATTGCCAGGGGCGGGCTGCGCCTGATCCGGGTGACCCCCACCAACCATGCCATGGAACTGGACAACGCGGTTCTCTTGAATTATGCCCTGGGACCCAAGGCCCAGCGGCTGAAACACAAGGATATCTGCGAAAGCGGGTCCAAAGGTGTGGTGGTTCCCCACCCCATCTATGCCGCCTACGGCATGGATGCTTTGTATGATTACACGGAAGGTATCATGGATCTGATGCTCCCGGATGAGACGGTTGTGGATCATTACGGAAAACCGGAAATGGTCTTTTTCGGACCTGACGAGGGCACCGCACCCCTGATGGACGCCATTTCCCTCAGGGCAAAAGAGAGGGGTTACGAATACTGGCGGACCATCACCACGGGGAAAAGCTTCGGCATTCCCCACGACACCTACGGCATATTGAAAAACGATGATCTTTTCGGCCTCACGGCCCATAAGGACAAAAAAACCGAACTCCAGATCAATGGGGATACCGTTGCCCTGACCGCGGACATGGAAGAAATCTGGAAACATATCGGCGGAAAAATCAAGACCAGCGGCATGACCACCACCGGCATCATGGGGGCCTTCCGGACCCTTATCTCCCATTGCGGTTGCCGGGAAGAAGATCTGAACCTCATGATCACCGGCGGACCCGACGGGGATCTGGGCAGTAATGAAATCCAGTGCTACCAGGGTAAGATCTGCCTCATCCTGGATGGCGGGTCTGTTCTCTTTGATCCGGCCGGCCTGGATAAAAAGGAATTGATGAAAATCGCCTTCATGCGCCACACCTCCCCCCGGGTGAATTCCCTGGGATATCCCGCTGAAAAGCTTGGGCCGCAAGGATTCCAGGTTCCGCTCCGGGCGAAGAACATCACCCTGCCCGATGGGACCTTCATAGAGGATGGGGCCATGTTCCATAGGACCTTTCTCACGGACCCGGCCAACCGGAAATACGTTGAAAAAGCGGATATCAAAGCCTTTATCCCCTGCGGCGGGTTCAAGGATACCATCAATCACGGCAATGTCCGGCAGTTTGCCGCCAATTTCAAGGAACTGCGATTCATCGTGGAAGGGGCCAATGTCTTTTTTGACGACGCATCCCGAAGATATATTGCCGGTTCCACCGGTATCCTGCAGATCAAGGACAGCACGGCCAACAAGGGCGGGGTCTTTTCATCGGCTGTGGCCGAGGTACTTACGGGGTTTTTATTCGGAAACGACTATGAACGGCAGCTCCTGGAAGACAAGGCCACCCGCTGGGCACTGATCCGGGACATCATGATGCTGGTGAAGGCCAATGCCTCGGCTGAAACGGATATGCTGATCCGTATTCACGAGAAAGATCCCCAGGTGCCCCTGTTTGTCCTGTCGGAAAAAACCAGTGAACAAATTTTTTCTTTCCAGGCCATTGTGGCCGAGCACATGGATGCGATCCTTTCCGATGAAAGCCTGCTCTGGGCCGGCCTGGAAGCGTATATCCCCGCTATCCTGGTAAAAAGTCTGGGCCGGGAAGCCATTCTGAGGATTCTGAATTCCGACAAATTAAAGGCCTACCGCAATGCCATCATTACCAAAAAATTGTCGGCCATTGCCTTTTACAAAAACGGGTTAAACTGGGATGCTTATATGGACCGGGCAAATTCGGATTTCTCGGGAACCGTCAGGGCCTTGTTTGAAAAATAAGGCCTCCGGGCTCCCATATAAGGATTTCATGAAAACCGGAGGGGATCATGTTTGAATGGATTTTCAGTGCCGAAGGATGGCTGGCGCTGGGGACATTGACGGCGCTGGAAATCGTCCTGGGGGTGGACAATATCATTTTTATTTCCATTCTTGTGGGACGCTTGCCTGAGGCCCAAAGGGCTTCGGCCCGGCGAACGGGCCTTTTGCTGGCCATGGGCGCCCGCCTTCTCCTCTTATTCTCCATTGCCTGGGTGGTGGGGTTGAAAAACCCCTTGTTTTCCATTTTATCCCGTCCCATCTCCGGCAAAGACCTCATCCTGGTGGGCGGCGGCCTTTTTCTCCTGACCAAGGCCACCCATGAAATCCATACCAGCCTTGAAGGGGTTGAAGAAAAAAAACAGACCCGTGCAGCAGCCGGTTTGGGTGCGGTTCTGTTCCAGATCGCCCTTCTGGATATTGTCTTTTCCCTGGACTCCGTCATTACGGCCGTGGGTCTGGCCCGGCATATCTCCATTATGGCCGTGGCCATCATTGTTTCCGTGATGATCATGCTCTTTGCCGCCAAAGCCGTCAGCACCTTTGTGGATGCCCACCCCACCATTAAAATGCTGGCCTTGTCCTTTCTGATCCTGGTGGGGTTTACCCTTATTGCCGAAGGATTCGGGGTCCACGTTCCCAAGGGCTATATTTATTTTGCCATGCTGTTCTCGGTTTCCGTGGAAATGCTGAACCTGAGAATGAGAAAAAAACAGTCGGCCGCTCTTGTCCTGCATAAAAAAATGGAGCGGGACCAACTTTAGGGCTGCATCCATGCAGCATTCTGTAAAGGAGACAAAACCATGGAAGAAACGCCCATAACGGTTTTCCCCGGCAAACTGAAACCCCGGTTCCGCTTACCCGCGTTCAAATTCAAATTATCCAGGGGCGTGAGCCTTCTGATCGGTCTGTTTTTTGTTCTGGTTCTCGCCTATAATCTTTTTTTTGTTTATGTGGAACCTGATGAATACGGTATAAAGGTCAACCGGATAGGCCTCAACCGGGGGGTGCAAAAGGATATTTACCATGCAGGCCTAACCTTTGTCATGCCCTTCGGTTTCCAGCAGATCTATAAACTGCCCAAGGGGATACAGGTGCTGGAATTGACCAATTTCCCGTCCACGGCTTCGGAATCGGCGCGAAAGGACAGGGCCGCCCATATCCAGACCTCGGACGGATTCTTTGTGGATATTGATGTGTCCATTCTGTATCATATCAAAGACCCCTATCTTGTGTTCACCACCATCGGTCCCGGAAGGCTGTTTGAAGACAACGGGCTGATTCCCAAGGCCGAACCGGTGCTCAAAGAAACCCTGGGAAAACTCACCACCGAGGAATTCTACAACAGCCCCCTGCGGGTGAAAAAGGCTGAAGAAGCCAGAGACAGTCTCAACACGGAATTGAATATGAAAGGACTTGAAGTGATTCAAGTCCTGGTCCGTTATTTCAAATACAGCCCTGAAATCCAGAAAAACATTGAGGAGAAAAAACTCCAGGATCAGATGGTCTTTACCAACCAGAGTGCGGCAAGAGCGGCCAGGGAAGAGGCTGAACTCAAAAAAATCGTCCAGGAAGGCATGGTGACGGCGGCCGTGGAAATTGAAAAAGGCAAGGCCTATGTGACGCGGAAGATTGCGGAAAAAGACCTCTATGTCCGAAAGATAAAGGCCGAGGGAGATCTTCTGGTGAAACTGGCCGAAGCCGAACGGGTCCGCCTGCGAAATGACGCGCTGAAAGGCATCGGGTCCGAGCGCATGGTGGCCCTCAAAATGGCCGAGATTTACAAAAACCTGGATCTGATAATCCTGCCCAGTGACGGGCAGAACGGGGTCAACCCCCTGGATCTGAAAAATGCCATGAAATTATTTGATGTCCCTGAAAGAGGTGCGGAATGAAAATCTTCAGTTATTTAATCGTGTTATGGATGGCCGTGGCTTTCCTGAGCGGATGCGTACCCCATACCACCGGCGGAACCGAGGTCGGGGTTAGGACCCGAAAATTCAGTTTTACCGGGCAAAAAGGAGTTGAGGACCGGATTTACGCCCCCGGCTCCACCTATTTTTTTCTTCCCTATATCAATGACTGGCATGTCTTTGATACCCGGCTCCAGAACCTGGAGATGACATTTTCACAACAAAAGGGTGACCGCCGGACCCAGGATGACCTCATCTTTAAAACCATCGACGGCAATGATATCAGCCTGGATGTCATCATCGCCTACAGGATTGATCCGACCAAGGCCACTTATATCCTCCAGTATGTGGCCGGTAATGACGTCCTTTTAAGAGACAAGGTCGTCCGCACCGTTGCCAGGAGCAAACCCAGGGATATTTTTGGGGAACTCAAGACCGAGGCCTTTTACGTGGCCGAGGCCAGGGAAGCCCAGTCCGCAAAAGCCAGGGAAGAACTTCAAAGGATTCTCGGCCCCATGGGCGTTATCGTGGAAAAGGTGCTGACCAACGATTACCGGTTTAATGCGGATTATACCAAGGCCATTGAGGATAAAAAGGTGGCGGACCAGCAGGTGGAAAAAAACCGGTCGGCCCAGCACGCGGCCCGGGAGGAATACAAACGCAAGCTGGAAGAGGCCAAGGGCGAGGTCAATAAAATGATCGCCGATGCCGACGGACAATATCTTAAGGCAAAAATTGAGGCCGATGTGTATATGGAACAGCAGCAACTGCTGGCCCAGGCCATCCAGGCCGAAGGGATTGCAGACGCCAAAGGCATCCAGGAAATGAACACCGCCCTTTCCGGGTCCGGCGGCAAAGCCATTGTCAAGCTCAAAATTGCCGAGGCCCTTCAGGATAAGCACATCATGCTGATGCCGACTTCGGAAGGCGGGATGAACCTCAAGACCACCAATATGAATCAGCTCATCGAAACCATGGGCATAAAATCCTTATCCGGTAAAAAATGACCCCCGGCTACCCTGATATTTCCGGCATCATCCACCGGACCCGTGAGGAATATGCGGATTCCTATGGCGCCATGACCTGGCTCACCCCGGAAAAGGCGGCGGAAGCCTCCGGCCGCCGGGACTCCCTGTTAACGGATATTTTTAAGAGCCGGGGGCCGGAATGGGCGTTTTCCGGTACAAAACTGTATACCCACGGCCTTTCGCCGGGATGCAGCCTTTGCGGAAATGGGGGATGGTCCTGCCTTTTCATCAACGGCATCTGCAATGCCAAATGTTTTTACTGCCCGTCCCCCCAGGCGGATAAGGGCCAACCCATGACCACTAGCCTGGAATTTAAAACCCCCAATGATTATGCAGACTATGTCCGCAGGTTCAATATCCGGGGGGTCAGCTTCAGCGGGGGGGAACCCTTCATGACCCTTGACCGGGTTCTCGCCTTTTTAAAAACGCTCAGATCGAAAATTTCCCATCCGCTTTATATCTGGATGTATACCAATGGCCTACTGGTGACCGAAGACAGGCTCAAAACGCTGAGGGATAACGGCCTGGATGAAATCCGCTTTGACCTCAGCGCCAATGCCTACCGCCTGGACGCCCTGAAAAAAGCCGTCGGGATCATCCCCTGCGTCACGGTGGAGATCCCTGCCATTCCCGAAGATCTGGAAATTACCCGGCCGTTATTAAAAACACTCCATGATGCCGGGGTCAACCACCTGAATCTGCACCAACTGCGGTGTACTCCGTTCAACCAGTCCAAGCTCATCCAGAGGAATTATACCTTTCTCCACGGCCCCAAGGCGACCGTCCTTGAAACCGAGCCGGCGGCCCTGGAATTGATCCGTTATGCCCTGGATGAAAATATCCCGCTGCCTATAAATTATTGCTCGTTTACCTTTCGGTCCCAGTTTCAGAGAGCTGCGACCCTGAAGAGAAACGGCCTCATCATAAAGGCCGCCCATGAAGATATGACCCCCACAGGTCATATCCGGACCATGAGCGTCATGGGGGATGAAAAAATTATCCGATCTCTTCACGGGGCCTTGATTTCAGAAAACACAAACCCAATGATGTGGCGAACGGCCAAATCCTTTGACCAGCTTTTTTTTAATGCCGCTCTCTGGTCTCAGATGGATTTTACCGGCGTCCGGCTCAAGGTCTCCTACAGCAGCACCTCCCTGAGACCCTCGGTTTCTTTTCGCAACCCCTTTAAGGAAGTGACCCTGAATCGAAAAAAAAAGGTAGTGATTGAACGGCATACAGAGGAACCCGGAGTCATTCTTGAAGGCAGCCGGATCCATTGGTTCGGGCATGAATACATCAACCCTGAAATTGCGTCACAAGGCGGCATGACCACCGAAGGCCCGCCCATGGAACCGGCGGAAAGAATTCAGCGGTTTGAAACCTTCAGACCGGGGTTGGCCCCATATTATTAAATACAACCCCTTCCGTTATCGGAAGAACTGGAGAATCATGAAACCCATTGATTTAAGAAGCGATACCGTTACAAAGCCCTCGGTTGAAATGCGGCGGGCCATGATGGAGGCAGAGGTCGGCGATGATGTCTATGGCGAAGACCCCACCGTGAATCAACTGGAATCCCTTGCCGCAGACAGGCTGGGGACAGAGGCGGCCCTATTCTGCACCAGCGGGACCCAGAGCAATCTTTTAGCGCTCATGGCCCATTGCGGGAGGGGGGATGAATATATTGTGGGCCAGTATGCCCATACCTTCCGGTATGAAGGCGGAGGCGCCGCCGTGCTTGGAAGTATCCAGCCCCAGCCCCTGGATTTTGAAGAAGACGGAACCCTGGATCTTGAAAAGGTATCCAGGTTCATAAAACCCAAGGACCCCCATTTTGCCCGGACAAAACTCCTGTGCCTGGAAAACACCCATATGGGAAAGGTGCTGCCCCTTTCCTATCTGAAAGAGGCGAGAGAATTCGCAAACGGCAAGGGATTGCTGATGCATCTGGATGGTGCAAGGGTATTTAATGCCGCCGTAAAACAAAGGGTGGATGTCCAAGACATCACCCAACATTTTGATACCATTTCCTGTTGCCTGTCCAAGGGCTTGGGCGCCCCGGTGGGATCTGTTCTCTGCGGTCCAAAGGCTCGGATCAATAAGGCCCGGCGATGGCGAAAACTCCTGGGCGGGGGTATGCGGCAGGCGGGGATTCTGGCTGCTGCCGGGATTTATGCCCTGAACCATAATATTGAGCGGCTTAAAGAGGATCATGAAAACGCCATGGCCCTTGCCAAAGGCCTTGCATCAATTGACGGCCTGGAAATCAACCCGCAGACCGTCCAGACCAATATTCTTTTTGTAGACATCAAGGCAGATATGAACCGGCTTTGCGGCTTTTTGAAGACAAAGGGGATCATCATCGACACTGCCAACCATTTGAGGCTGGTGACCCACCTTGATATTTCCGCCAAGGACATTGAGGAAACCGTCAAGGCCTTCAGAGAGTTTTTCGGCTAAGCTTTTTTTGCAAACCGTTGCGGGAAATCCGTAAATATGCCGTCCACCCCAAGTTCGGAAAACCGTGAAAAGTCCCTGGGCTCGTTCACGGTAAACAGGTTTACTTTTTTCCCCCGGTCTTTGAGCGCCCGGATCTGGTCCGGACGAATCAGGACGGCATTGGCATTATAGGTTGTAAAAAAGAAATCATTGAATTCAAGGGGGTCTGTGTCAGAGTCGCCGACAAGGGCCTGGACTTCAAGCCGCGGTTCTTTTTCCATGATCCTGAGGAGCCAGGGATGATGAAAAGAAGAAATGATCACCCGGTTTAAGGGTATTTTTGTTTGGCGGATGATCTCAAGGGTATGATCGGGAAGATAGGAATCCTTTTCAGCGCCTTCAAAAAATTTAAGCTCAAGATTGATTGCCCAGTTTTTCTCCAGGGTCAGGGTCAGCCCTTCCTCCAGCAGGGGAACGGGTTCGCCGATAAAAGAAGCCTGGGCTTCCCTGCCGACATTTCCCTGGGAAATCTGGGCAAAAGGATCTGTCTCAACAAAATAGGACCCTGCATCCAGAACCCTGATTTCTTTTAAATCAAAATCTTCTACCCGAAAGGATGCCTTTAAAGGGAATTTTTTTTCAGCATCCGTGCATCGGAGCAGGGTATCGTCATGGAAGAGGACCAAATGCCCGTCCCGGGTCATGGCCACATCCGTCTCCCAGAGATCGGCCCCGGTTTCATAGGCGATTCGGGCCGCCTTCAAGGTATTTTCAGGGGCAAGACTTCTGGCTCCCCTGTGGGCGATGACCTGAACCATGATCCTTGTCTATCCCCTTTGCTTCATGGGAATATAATCCCTTTGAAGGCTTCCGGTATAAACCTGGCGGGGCCGTGTGATTTTCGTCTCAGGATCAGTCACATCTTCCTTCCACTGGGCGATCCATCCGGGCAAACGGCCAATGGCAAACATGACCGTAAACATATTGGTGGGAATGCCCAGGGCCCTCATCATAATGCCGGAATAAAAATCCACATTGGGGTAGAGATGCTTTTCAACGAAGAAGGAATCATTTAAGGCAACCTCCTCAAGCTTTTGGGCGATGTTCAGCAAAGGGTCATTGCGTTTGATTTTAGAAAGCACAATATCGCACATTTTCTTCATGATCTTGGCCCTTGGATCATAGGTTTTATACACCCTATGACCGAATCCCATGAGTTTGAAAGGATTTTCCCTGTCCTTTGCTTTGGCAATGCACTCCTCAATGGTCATGCCGTTTTTATGGATGTCTTCCAGCATATTGACCACGGCCTGGTTTGCCCCGCCGTGCAAAGGTCCCCACAGGGCCGAGATGCCCGCTGAAATGGTGGCATAAATATTGACCTTTCCGCTGCCCACGACTCTGACGGCCGTGGTGGAACAATTCTGTTCATGATCGGCATGGAGAATCCAGAACACATTCAGGGCACGGACAAGATCCGGATCAATTTTATAGGGAACCACTACGCTGTCAAACATCATATTTAGGAAATTGGAACAATAACACAGGTCCGGCCGGGGATAGACCACCCGCTCACCCAGGGAAATCCGGTAGGCCATGGCGGCCATGGTCCTGATTTTTGAAATCAGTCGCAAATAGGTCTTGTTCATCTCTTCTTCGATGTCGGTGAGTTCAGGATAATAACTTCTCATGGCATTGACCATGGCGGACAGAATCCCCATGGGATGGGCCTTGGGAGGATAATTCTGGTAAAAGGCCTTCATATTTTCATGCAGGGGTGAAAAATCGTTGAGATGAACACTGGTCCGGGTCAATTCCTCCCGGGTGGGCAGTTGACCGGTGATGAGAAGAAATGCCGTTTCCACAAAGGTTGAATGCTCGGCCAGTTGTTCGATGGGAATTCCCCGGTATCTGAGGATGCCTTTTTCCCCGTCCATATAGGTGATGGCGCTTCTGCAGGTGCCGGTATTGCCGAATCCGGGATCAAAGGTGATATACCCGGTTTCCCGGCGAAGGCTCCGGATATCGATTGCCTTGTCTCCTTCGGTCCCTTTGATTACGGGGAGCAGGTATTCTTTGCCGTCAATGATCAGTTTTGCAGTTTCCTGCATGTACGCCTCCTTTGAATGTCATGATAAAGCCGCACGGAATCCGGAATAAAACCATGCGCGGTGAATCCGGATTATCGGGTTTCTCCCGGAACCGTATAGGTTTTACAGGAGCCTCCGGAGCAGCTCCTTTCCTGGGTTTGGACACCGGCTTTTGCCCCGGCGCCGCCCCCTGAACTTCCCATGGTGAAATTGGTTTTGGAGACAACCCGCTCAAATTCTTCCGACCCGCATTTGGGGCAGCCTTTCAGACCCTCCTCTGTCGACCCCATAACGATGACTTCAAAAAACTCTTCACATTTCAAACACTTAAATTCATATATCGGCATAACAACTCCTTTTGGCCTTATTTTAATATGGGTGATATTCTAACAACGAGCGGGTTTTTGTCAAGCAGAGGCCTGTTCCAGAAGTTCCCTGGCATGGGAAAGGGTGGCCGGTGTAATGGTGGACCCGCCGATCATGCGTGCAATTTCTTCAATCCTGTCGCTTTGCCTTTCCAACGGCACAATGACGGTAAAGGTCCGGCCGTCAACGACTTCTTTATAAATCCGGAACTGACGGGTCGCATATTTTGCAATCTGGGCCAGATGGGTAATACAGATGACCTGATGTTTCTTTGACAATTGTTTCAATTTCAGCCCGATTTTTTCAGAGGTCGCACCGCCGATGCCAGCATCCACTTCATCAAAAATCAAGGTTTCCAGGGATTTCGTCTTTGAGAGAACCGCCTTTAAGGCCAGCACAATGCGTGACAGCTCTCCGCCGGAAGCGATTTTGGCAAGGGGTTTTAGGGGTTCCCCGGGGTTGGGGCTCAAGAGAAAAACAACCTTATCCATCCCGTCCGGTCCGATTTTTTCTCTGTCTGCCGTTGCGATATCGCCTTCATCCTTTGCTTCCTGACAGAAAAAAGAAACCTCGAATTTTGCCCTCCCCATCTCCAGGGTATTGAGTTCATCCCCTGCCAAACGGGAAAGAGTTTCACCTGCGGTCTTCCTCAATCCGGACAATTCCTTTGCCTTTCTACCGATGTCCTGAATAAAAGCCCTGAGCTCTTTTTCTCCGGTGTCAATCTCTTTTTCAATATCAACGGTCCGTACCAACTGCTGCTGCAAGTCTTCATAGATCTGAAACAGGGACTCAAGGCTTCCCCCGTATTTTCTTTTGAGTTTCGAAATCAGATCCCGTCTTTGCTCCGTGATCTCCAGGGATGCCGGATCAAGATCTATAGTGGATGAAGTTTGACGCAATTCCTGGGTCATATCCTCCAGATCATAAAGGGTTCCTGAAAGTCTTTGGGTCAATATTTTCAAGGTTTCATCGGCATCCCCGGCCTTTTCCAATTCGTTTTTGATCCAGCCCAGCTTTTCAATGACCGACCCTTCCCTGTCATGAATCTCATGGATGGAGCGGTTAACGGCCTCAAAGGTTTTGGTTGCGTTTAAAAGGGCCTGGCGTTTTTTTTCGAGATCTTCATCTTCATGGGGAAGAACGGCGGCATCCCTTATTTCATCAATCTGAAAGGAAACCAGCTCCTGTTCTTTTCTTTTTTGATCCAGGATTGTTTTTAATTCCCTGATCCTTTTCTGTAAGGGAAGGATCAGGGTATAAAGAGATCGGACCTCATCCTTCAGCCCGGCGGTTCCTGCGAATTCATCTAGAATGTCCAGGTGGTTCTCTTCTCGTAACAGACCCTGGTGGGCATGCTGACTTGAAATACCGGCCAGGTCCCGGGTCAACTGTTTTAAAAGCTCGATGGTGGATTGCCTGGAATTGATAAAGACACGGCTTTTGCCTGATTCGGCGATCACCCGCCGGAGAATCAGGCCGTCGGAGGCATCCATGCCTTGTTCTTCCAGAAGCCGTGCTGTTTTGGAATGGGCATCAATGTCAAAAAAAGCCTCCAGCTCAGCAGCCTCACAGCCGGAACGGACCAGATCCGCCGATGCCCTGGAGCCAAGCAAGAGGTTAACGGCTTCCATGATGATGGATTTTCCGGTTCCGGTCTCTCCGGTTAAAACGGAAAACCCGGCCGGAAACGAAATTTTTAAATCATCAATGATCGCAAAGTTTTTTATGGACAGCTCGCTCAGCACGACCCCTCCTTGCGGATGAATAAACCGAATACAGCCAGGTGACCATCACGGCGGCCACAAGCCTTGGAATCCAGAGCCAGAATATCGGAAGCCCGAGAGGAAGGAACAGGGCCGGATCTTCGACCATGGAATGATTGATCCCGATGGACAGATGAAGCCGTGTCAGGTCTTCTTTTTTATATTCATTGGATTTTGTCTCTTCAACCATCACGGCAGCCCCGTAAGCAAGGCCGAAAATCGTGGCCGTCAGCCAGAGCATCCCCGTGGACCGGCTCAATCCCATGACGGACAACAGCGGTGAGGTGATCCGGGTGATAAAGGTAATGATATGAAAAATCTTGGCCAGCTCCATGGTTACCATGAGCGGCATGATAATGCAAAAAATCTGGACGGCCAGCTTTAAGGTGCCCCATCCCCAGGATTGAATCATTGCCGTGAAGGGTTTTGTTTCCCGGACCAGATGGCCCACAGATCCTGCTTCACCTGGGGCCAGGGCAACCCCCATCAGCCGTGCACAGATAAAGGTGACCAGGAAAGCCGTGAAAATTCTGTAAAAACCGGCAAACACCGCATTCATGCCGGAATTGCCCTGGACAATACTTTCCTGGATAATATTATGGGAGATCAGGGTGAAAATGGCGATGAGGGTCATCTGATCGACGGAAAAGGGCATCACGGAAAGGGCTGCCACCGTGCCGTAGATTCCCGTAAAAAGACCGATCATCAGCACCAGGGCGGCAGAGGCCGGAAGACTGAGCCAGGCCATGACAGGCGTCAAAAGGAAATCAAGCTTGTAGATGACCCCGTAATGGACCAGAAGGGCTGTGGCAAAGGAGATGGGAATCAGTATTTTCAGAAGCCAGACAAACCCCTTCCATCCTTTGATCAGACCCTGGCGTATCCCGGATTTGAATTTTAAAAAAAAATCTTCAGTCTTGGGTGTCATTTGAAGGGGGTGCTACTGCTTTTTTAACGGTTTCATCAACCGTGGCATAAACATCTTTAAAGGATTCATGGAAATTAGAGGGGGATAGTCTACCCATTTCAATGAATTTCACAATGATTTCTTTGGCTGTTCTTAATATCTGTTCATCAATTGATTTCATACCGTCTGAATACCAGAACTGTGAATCAAGGTCAAGAATTTGAAATGATTTTGTATTGCCTTGAAAAATAGAATGGTTATAATACGGGTTTGCTTTAATTGATTTAAACATAAAGGCCGATAAAATTCATGGAAAATTTAGTGCAGGAAAAAGATAAGATGGTGGACATTCTGACCTGTAATGGAAAACAGATCATCCTGATCGGCACCGCCCATGTGTCCCGTCAGAGTGCAAAGCTTGTGGAAGACACGATCCATGAACAGAATCCGGACACGGTCTGCGTTGAATTGTGTGAAACCAGGCTTGCATCCTTAAAGGATGCGGACCGGTGGCGCAATATGGATATCGTCAAGGTCATCAAAGAAAAAAAGGCCTTGATGCTGTTCATGAACCTTCTCCTGGCCTCATTCCAGAAAAAGATGGCCGATAAATTCGATATCAAACCCGGACAAGAAATGATCAATGCCATCCAGGCGGCTGAAAACATCAATGCTTGCCTCATTCCGGCGGACCGGGAAATCCAAGTCACCCTTTCCAGGGTCTGGCGCGGAATGGGGTTCTGGGAAAAGATCAAATTCATCTTCTCCCTTGTGTTCTCCTTTGGCGCCGCCGATGATATCAAAGAAGAAGATATCGAAAAAATGAAACATGAAGACATTCTTCAAACCCTTTTGGCAGATGTGAAAAAGACCCATCCGATCATCGAAAAAACCCTGATCAATGAAAGGGACCAATTCCTTGCAGAAAAAATCCGGACGGCCCCGGGTGAAAAAATCGTGGCGGTTGTGGGTGCGGCCCATGCCCCCGGAATTAAAAAATACCTGTTTTCCCCTGACGGCATAGACCTTTCGGAACTCAACCGGATTCCACCGGCAGGCAAGGCCGGTCAAATTTTGAAATGGCTTATTCCCGCTGCCATTTTATTTCTCTTTGTCCTGGGTTTTTTGATGAAAGGGAAAGCGGCCGGCGCAGATATGATTTGGATATGGATCGCGGCCAATGGGCTTTTCGCAGGGATCGGCGCCATTTTTGCCATGGCTCATCCCCTGACCATCCTGTCGGCGGTGATTGCCGCTCCCATTACGTCCTTAAATCCCATGATCGCCGCCGGATGGGTATCCGGCCTTGTTGAAGCCTTTGCAAGAAAACCCAAGGTCAGGGATCTTGAGGCCATTCCCAAGGATATCGGCTCCATCAAAGGGTTCTGGCGCAACAATGTCACAAGGATTCTTCTGGTGGTTGTTTTCACCAACCTCGGCTCATCCATCGGCACCTTCACGGCCCTGCCTCTGATGCTCAAACTCTTCAACTGATCCGGTTAACCCTCCCTGCCCACATACCGGCAAAGGGCCTCATATTCAGATATCAGGCGGTTCACATCATCCTCCAGATGATCCGGATTTTGTGCTTTTCCCTTTTTTTCAAGGGAGAACGCGGCTTCAGATAATTTCATGGCCGTCAAATTAGCGGCTCCCCCCTTGATGGCATGCCCCTGCTTTTTAAGGGTATCAAAATCCAGACCGGCAGCGGCAGCGCAGATGATGCCGATCTGTTTCCCCACATGATTCAGGAATTCATGGATCACTTCATTTAAAAACGGCTCATCATGGTCAAATTCTTTCAGAGCTTTGGGCATATCCATGGGCAAGGAACCAGGTTCAAAAAGATCCCAGGCTTGTTTTTCAAACCCGGAGTCCGGTATTGAGGTGCGGGCCGAGGTCCATTTTTCAACCATGGCTATCAGATCTTTTCTTTTCAGCGGTTTTGTCATGTAATCATCCATATCGGCCAGAATGCATTTTTCCCTGTATCCCTTCATGGCATGGGCCGTCATGGCGATCAGGGGTGTTCGTAAAGGTTGGGCCGAATCTTTGGAAAGGTGTTTCTCAATCTCCCGGATTTTGCCTGTGGCTTCGTAGCCATCCATTTCCGGCATCTGGATATCCATCAGGATCAGGTCAAATTGAGCTTTTTTAAAGGCTTCGACGGCCTGAATCCCGTTTTCCGCCAGGACCGCATGAAACCCTGCATGGGTTAAATGTTTCAGAACAACCTGCTGATTGGTGGGGTAGTCTTCAGCCACCAGAATACGAATCCCTTTTTGGAAGGACTCGTCAACAGGGTGCCGTGTAAGCAAATCCCGGGCCTCAAGATCCTGTGGGGGGTTTTCCCCCAGAACCCCTGCACTGCCGAAATCCACGATAAACCAGAAGGTTGATCCTTGCCCTTCTCTGCTTTCAAGACCGATTTGCCCTCCCATAAGTTCCACCAATTGTTTTGAAATGGTGGTCCCGAGTCCTGTCCCTCCATATTTGCGGGTAGTCGACCCGTCTGCCTGGGAAAAGCTGTCAAAAATACGGCCGTGCTTTTCAGGCGGAATTCCGATTCCCGTGTCTTTCACTTCAAACCGGATGCAGATTTTGTCCCTTGTTTCACCGGTTTTTTTCCCGCTGATGAAGATTTCACCCTGACTCGTAAATTTGACGGCATTTCCGGCAAGGTTCATGAAAATCTGCCGGAGTTTTCCCGGATCACCTTTCAGACCAGCAGGAATCTCCGGGTCCAGAAATGAAAAAAATTCAAGTCCCTTTTGGTTTGCCCGGACGCTGAAAATGGCGGAAAGATCATCAAAAATCTTCTTCACATCAAAGTCGATGCATTCCAGCTCCATTTTTCCGGCCTCGATTTTCGAGAAATCCAGGACTGCATTGATAATGGTTAAAAGGGAATCCGCTTCCGAACGGATGGTTTCAATATATTTTTTCTGCCCTTCGGCCAAAGGACTGTCCATGAGAATTTCAGCCATACCGATAACGCCGTTGATGGGGGTCCGGATTTCGTGACTCATATTGGCTAAAAATTCAGATTTAGCCTGACTCGCAGCTTCAGCCGCCTTGGCCAGGGCATTGGCCCGGAAGGTTTCATTCATCAGGTCGGCCTCGGCTCTTTTCTGTTCCGTGATATCCACAAAGCTTTCCAGGAGAAAATTCTCGCCGTTTAAAACCACTGGATTCACGGTTTTCAGAATGGGAATGGTTTCGCCCCGAATATTGACCAAATAGTGTTCAGACTTGTCCATTCCGCCCCCGAAATCCATGACGGGGCATTGACCTTCTTCCTTGGGGCAAAGGAAATGGCGGCAGGGTTTCCCGACAATCTCCCCGGGTGTCCTGCCGAGCATTTTGGCGGCCGCCGGGTTGATGATTTCTATTCTGCGGGTTTCTGCATGAATCAGGACCACCCCGGCCTGGAGATTTTCCATGATGGCACGGGTTGTTTTTGATGCTTCTTCCGCTTTTTCCTTGGCCCTGTGCAATTCCTCCTGGGATCTGATCCGATCTGAAATGTCGGTAATAAAGGCAAAGGACCCTTTGAAGGCCCCCTCTTCATCAAAGAGGGTGGTTGCATCAATCTTGGAATACAGCAATTCCCCGTTCTTTTTGATAAAGGTTGCCTCATAGCTTCTGTCCGGGGTTTTGATACTCTGGGCCATGAGTTCTTGATAATCTTTTACCGACTGTTCCTCGAAAAAAGCAGAGGCAATTTTTCCGACAATCTCATGGGCTTCATACCCGACCATTTCACAGAAGGCTTGGTTGACTTCAACGGTGATATCATTCTCATCCGCCTGCCAATAGCCTGCCGAGGTGGTTTCAACGAGCCTTCTGTATTTTTCCTCCCGTTCATGAAGCTCATCCAGGGCTTCTCGTCTTTCAATGGCAAGGGCAATCTGGTTCGAAACCGAGATCAGGACTTCAAGGTCCTTGCTGCTGAAATGGTCTTGATCCGTATAGCTTTGCGTGCACAGAAGTCCGATGGTCCTGTCCCGGCTGACCAATGGAACGCCCAGCCAGCATTCAGGCAGATGGCCGATGATTTGTTTGTTTTTCAGCCGGTCCACAAGGTCCTGCTTTTTCAAAAACAAGGGGGTTTGGCTGAGAACAACCTCACTGGACAAGGACGCCCGGGCCGAGATCTGTGGAATTTCCAGAATATGCTCATCATATTGATCCTTGTTATAGGGAACGATGACGGAATCCTTGTCCCGGTCATAGATCCCGATATAAAAATTGGGCATTTCCACAATCTCATTGAGATAATGGTGGATCAGGGGGTATAATTCATCAAGGCTTTGAGCGGTGTTGACGGCAGTGGAGATATTAAAAATAGAGGTATTCACCTTTTTTGCATAATTTTTCTGAAGGGTCTCTTCTTCAAGCTCCCGGGTTCTGAGAACAATCATTTTTTCAAGACTGTCCCGGTGGCGGATCAATTCATCCTCAAGGGCTTTTTTTTCGGTCCTGTCCCGGACAACCCCCCTGAACCCGCAGATTTTTCCATCACTGTCATACCGGAGGGAAATGGAGATTTCCCCATACAATTTCCGGCCCTCTTTGTTGATCAGCTCATATCCGAGATCCCGCTTTGGGATACCGGTCTCATAGACTTTTCTAAATATTTCCGACACATTTTTTGCGGTTATTTCATCAATGAGACGGCTGTAATTCATGGAGGAAAATTCTTCATGGGAATACCCCAGCAATTTCGAAAGGGTTTCATTAAAAAAAAGAAGATTCCCTTCCAGGTCCACCTCATAGTATCCGTCATCCATATTTTCAAGGATATTGCGATATCTTTCCTCGCTTTGGCGGAGTTTTTTTTCGGCCCCATCCCTTTCCTCAAACACGGAATCAAGATCGGCCTTGATGATGGACAAGGCCTCAAAGACCTCTTTAAACGGGTGGCCGTCATCGATGTTCTGATCCCCGATGCCCTTCTGGTCCCAGTCCAGGGTTCCCATATAATTCAGCAACTGGGTCTTGAATTTTTCCATCCGGATATCAAACCGCTTATCCGGGTCTTCCTCCCTTCTTCGACCCGTATTTGTTTCTCCTCCACGCTTTTCCCGTTCAATGATGTCCAGGGCCTCCTGGATATCTTTGGCAACAACAACCCGAAAAGCGAGAAAGCCTTTGCTGATATTCACCATCAAGGCCATGAAACGGTTCATTCCGTATATGACGGACAAGGATGAGGGGTAGCGCTTTTGAATTTCGGAAATTTTCCGGAGATAATATTTCCTGGCCCGTAAACTGCTGCGTTCAAAATCCGTCCAGTTCAGAATTCTATAATACGGTTTGCAGGTATCAAATCCTGCTTCCCTGATGACCCTCTCATAAAGGGAAAATATCTCATCAATATAATCTGTCTTTAAGACACCCTTTGGCGCATTGTAAATAATATCGTCCCCAATCGTCTCGAAGGAGACGCTGTACCCGTCCCGCTGAAGTTTCCAATCCTCTCTGGAAATCCTTTGCACCGACGGCTCCAAATCCGGTTCATCGGAAACCCATTGCAGGGGAAAATCTCTTTTTTCGAATTGTTCCGATGGGTCAGGGCCTTTCATTTTTTCCATCAATTTCTGGGCTGTTTTGATGGCCCCGGCATAATCATCGGCTATGTAAACGGGAAACGGCACCATGTTCAAACGTTTCCCCAGTTTGATACTCATTTTGAACATAAAGGAGGGATGACAGAAGATGACGCCCCTGACCCTGTCATTGTTTTTCAGGTAATTGATATAATATTGGCGGGCGTCGTTGGAAGCCCCTTTAAAATTTTCCCAGTCCTGGATCTGGATAAAGGGTGATTTTTCGCCGATGACGGTTCCGGCAACCTGGTCTTGGAGCCGGATGCTGTTGATCTGGTCGTCAATATTCACATACCCCCGGGCTTTTGTATGAAGAATACTTCCGCCGATGAGAGAAACCTCGACCTTAAAGCCGTCTTTTTTGCCTGTATACACCCAGTCCGGTCTTGAAATAACCGGAAGTCCGCTGATGGGGCAGGTTTTATTGGAGCTATCACTCATTTACACTAATCTTTCGGCAAAACAGAATCGGCAAATTTCCCGATACATTGGGGATAAAGTTCCCACTCCTTTGTAAGGCCTTTTCGTTTCACATCCTCAAGGGTGTCCGTATCCTCAATCTCAAAGGCTTTCTGCCCGATGATGGGGCCGGTATCCTCGCCGTAATCGACAAAATGGACGGTACAGCCGCCGATTTTACAACCATAGCGAAAGGTATCGCCATACCCGTCCGTGCCCGGAAAAGAAGGAAGAAGAGCCGGATGGATATTCATGATCCTGTGCCGTCCCGGTACGGTATTGATCCGGTCAATGAAATAGGGTGTCAGAACCCTCATGAATCCGGCAAGGACCAGAAGGTCCATCTCATATGGCCGGATACGGTCCAGAAGTGCTTTCTCGGCCATGGCACGGCTTTTCAGAAAAAACCTCACCTGGTTTTCAGGTATCCCGGTTTTAAAAAGCCTCTGTTTTGCTTTAATCTCCTCAAAATCGAAATCTTCCGGCAAATCCGTATCTTCTATCCCTTTTTTACAGGATCGGATGATTTTTGAATAATCCACCACAAAGGTATCGATCCCGGCTTTTTGGGCCCGCTCAAGCCCCCTGACACCGGGGGTGTCCGACCCTGTAAAAACGATATCCGCACTGATCCTGCCGCTGTGGGCCGCATCAATAATAGCCTGAAGATTTGTGCCCCCACCCGATATCAGGGTTCCCACCTTGATTTTTTTTTCCACGTCCTCCTCCCTTCACAGGTTTATGGATGCCTGACCTATTGATTTTTATATTCAAATCCCGGCGGAATGAAAGATCCCTATTGGTTGCCGTATCCGTTCTGCCCGCCGCAATCCGGGCATTCCCATGTAATTCCGTTGCAGGTCATCCCCCACTGGTTTTCATACATACAAGCCTGGCAGATGGAGAATCCGCACCGGCAATTCCAGCAGAACATGAAGGTTTGTCCGCAGCAATGGCATTGTTTTGATCTCTTTTTTCTTCGGTTTTCCGTCCGTTTTTCAGCGTCCTGACTCATTCTAGAAATATACTTCTCCTTTAATAAAAAAGATAGTATATATGCCTTTGGCATAAAAATCCAATGTTCATAAAAGGTTAACCATGACACTTTCCCAAAAAATATTTCTCATTGACGGTAGCGCCTTTCTTTACCGGGCCTTTCACGCCATCCGGAACCTTTCCACCTCAAAGGGACGGCCCACCAATGCCACCTTTGGGTTTGCAAGAATCCTGCTGAAATTATTCAAGGAAAACACCCCGGATTATGCCGTGGTCCTTTTTGATGTTAAAGGCCCGACCTTCAGGCACAAGATGTATGATCAATACAAGGCCAACCGGCCGCCCATGCCCGAAGAACTATCGGCTCAGATCCCGGACATCAAGCGCCTGATCCGGGCCCTGAATATTCCCATCATGGAAAAACAGGGCTATGAAGCCGACGATCTTACCGGGACCTATGCAAGGCTTGCCGAAGAAGAGGGCTTTGATGTGGTCATGGTGACGGGTGACAAGGATTTTATCCAACTGGTGACGGACCGATGCACCCTATGGGACCCCATGAAGGACACCGTTCAGGATGTGGGCCGGATCAAGGCGGAAATGGGAATAGATCCAAAACAGTTCATCGATGTCCTGGGACTTGCCGGCGATACTTCGGACAATATTCCCGGTGTGGCCGGCGTCGGACCGAAAACCGCAACGGAATTGATCGCAAAATTCGGGTCCATTGAGACCCTCTATGACAACCTTGACAGCCTCAAAAAAAAACGAAAACTCCATGAAAATCTTTCCCAAAGCCGGGATCTTGTCTTTTTAAGCCGCAAGCTGGCCACCATTGACCGATTTGTTCCGGTGACCGAAACCATGGAAGATTTTAAGCTCATTCCCTATAACACCCAGGAGGCCTTTGCCCTCTTCCAGGAGCTTGAATTCAATACCCTGATGAATGAATTTGCCAAAAAGCCGGATCCGTCTGAAAAAATCTATAAGCTCATCACCAACCTGAGGGAGCTTGAAAAACTGGCCCATGTCCTTGAGAACAAAGGTATTTTTGCTCTGGATACGGAAACCACCTCAAAAAATCCCACAGAAGCCCGGCTTGTCGGTATTTCCTTTTCCTATATGGAGAACCAGGGCTTTTATATCCCCGTGGGCCACACCTCGCCCGGTGAGGTGGAGCAACCGGCAAAAGAAGATATTCTTCGGATTTTCAAACCCGTCCTTGAAAACCCGGAGGTTAAAAAGGTCGGACAGAATATTAAATACGATTATATCGTCCTCTCCCGGTTCGGCATCACCCTCCAGGGGATCTCCTTTGATACCATGATCGCATCCTATCTTTTAAATCCGTCCACCCGGGGACACAGCCTTGACAATATCGCCATGACCCTTTTCGGCCATAAAACCATTTCCTATGAAGAGGTGACCGGCAAAGGCAAAAATCAGATCGGGTTCCAGGATGTCCCCATTCCGGAAGCGGTGAATTATGCCAGTGAGGATGCGGATCTCACCTTTATGGCCTATCAGGTGCTTAAAAAAAGCATTCAGGCCGGCGGGCTTTCAGATCTGATGGATACCATTGAAACGCCCCTGATCCAGGTCCTGGCCAAGATGGAAATGGAAGGAATCCGGGTGGATGTCCATGCCCTGAAACACCTTTCCGAAACCTTTGACCGGGAACTGAAACAACTGGAACAGGAAATCTATATCCTTGCCGGTGAAGAATTCAATATCAATTCCTCCCAGCAACTGGGTGCCATCCTCTTTGAAAAGCTGAAGCTGGCCACGGGCAAAAAAACCAAGATGAAAACCGGCTATTCCACGGACGTGGAGGTTCTAACCAAACTTGCCCCCACCCATGAACTGCCTGATAAACTCCTGCGGTACAGGACCCTGGACAAACTCAAATCCACCTATGCAGACGCATTGCAGGAACTGGTTCACACGGACACCGGAAGAATCCATACCTCCTTTAACCAGACCATCGCAGCCACGGGCCGATTGAGCAGCTCCAACCCCAACCTCCAGAACATTCCCATCCGGAAGGAAGAGGGCAAAAGAATCCGGCAGGCCTTTATCCCCAAAGAAGGACATATCCTGATTTCAGCGGATTATTCCCAGATTGAACTCCGGATCCTGGCCCATTGCGCCGAAGATGAAATTCTCATGGAGGCCTTTAAAAACGGAGAAGATATCCATAACCGGACGGCCCGGGAGGTGTTCCAGGTTCTGCCGGAATTTATTACCGATGATCTTAGAAACCAGGCCAAGGCCATTAATTTCGGGATTGTTTACGGGATGAGCGGATTCAGGCTGGCCAATGATCTGAATATCAGCCGGAAAATGGCCACGGCTTATATTGACAATTATTTCAAGCGCTATTCCGGTGTGAAGAAATTCATTGACACCACCATTGAAAATACCCGGAAAACCTGTGAGACATCCACCCTTTTCGGGCGGAAACGGCGACTGGACGATATCAATTCCTCCAATGCCAATGTCCGGGGATTTGCCGAGCGGGCTGCCATCAATACCCCCATCCAGGGCAGCGCCGCAGATCTGATCAAGCTGGCCATGATCAAACTGGATGAGGCCCTTCAAAAAAATCAGATGGCTTCAAAAATGCTGTTATCGGTTCACGATGAAATTATTTTTGAATGCCCCGTCGAGGAAAAAGACAGATTGATGGCCCTTGCAAAGGACATCATGGAGCATGTCCATCCTCTGAGTGTACCTTTAAAAGTGCATTTCGGGAGCGGGAAAAACTGGGCCGAGGCCCATTAGCCCCCCTGAGGGTCCGGATCAGGAAAACCCTTGGGGTTGAAAAGAAAGAAAAAAAGAAATGACGGATACAAAAAGAATCGGGCTGGTTGTTAAAAATGACGAACGGGCTGAACATAAAGCCAAAGAGCTTGAAAAAAGGCTGGGGAGCCAATGTGTGGTCATTGATGTCCGGCATTCCCTGAGTTCCGACCTTCCCGAAGACCTGCTGTGCCTCATTGTTCTTGGCGGGGACGGGACTTTTTTAAGCGCCGCCCGTTTCATCGAGCACCGCAGCATTCCCCTCATGGGCGTAAAATTCGGTGAAGTGGGCTTTCTTTCCGAAACCACCGAAGACAATCTTTTCAAGGCTCTTGATCTGCTCCTGGAAGGAAAATACCTGATCCAGACAAGGTCCCGCCTGGATATCAAGGTGGTGCGGAACAACCACCAGATCATTGATGTGGATGTGCTGAACGATGCGGTCATCAACAAGTCCGCCCTGTCAAGGCTGGCCTCCTGCGCCGTGTATATCGACGCCGTCTATCTGACCACCTACAGGGCCGACGGTTTGATTGTCGCCACCCCCACCGGTTCAACCGCCTATTCCCTGGCCGCCGGAGGACCCGTAGTCCATCCCTCGGTTCCCTCCATTATCCTGACGCCCATCTGCCCCTTTACCCTGACCAACCGGCCCCTCATTATTCCGGATTCCTCCCGGATTGAAATCCGCCTGGAAGGCAGCCCTGAAAATATGGTCCTGACACTGGACGGCCAGGAGGGATTTGAAATGGACCCCGGAGACCGGATCTTTATCAAGAAAAGCCGGAATGATATCCGGATGATTTCCTTTGAGGACCAGTCCTATTTCAAGGTGCTGAAAACCCGCCTGAAATGGAGCGGCGGCAGAAGCTGATCCCCTGCCCGAACTTTAATAATGCCAGTCTGCATACTCCACCCAGCCCCCGGTTTGAATCAGGGCCCGGTCAAAATCCGATATCCGGAAATGGGTGGTCCGGGTCTGATGTTTTGATTGAAGCATTATTTCATGTTTTTCAATATCGACCGTCATCCGGGTCTGATCCTTGGAAAAGGTATCAAAAATAGCATTGATCTCGTCCTCGGGCAATTCGATGGCCGGCATCCCGCAATTGAACATGTTCTGCCGGAAAATTCTGGCAAAGCTTACGGCGATCACGGCATGGATGCCGTTGACTTCCAGGGCCCAGGGGGCATGCTCCCGTGAGGAGCCGCAACCGAAATTGGCCCTGGTGACAATCATGGAAGCCGATTCAATATCCTTTTTCGGATCAAAGCCGTCAAGCTTCAAATCCTCCAGCAGATGGGGTTTTAATGCCGTTTTTTCAATTTCGGTCAGGTATCGGGCCGGAATGATTTCATCGGTGTTGATATCCGACCGGTCCAGGAACAGTATATTTCCCTCAAATTTTTTCATTTTCCGGCTCCTTGATTTTCCGCGAAAAGACGGGAGTTTGAAATTTCGCCGGTAATGGCGCTGGCGGCGGCGGTTGCAGGGCTCATGAGGTGGACCATCCCGCCCTTGCCCATTCGGCCGTTAAAATTCCGGTTGGTGGTGGATGCTGCGACCTCTCCGGCCGCCAATACCCCGTTGCTCATGCCGAGACAGGCTCCGCAGGTGGGATTGGTCACGCAGAATCCTGCATCCATGAAAATTTTCAGGATGCCTTCTTCCATGGCCTGGCTGTATATTTTGGGAGTGGCCGGAGAAACAATCCCCCGCACATGGGGGTTGATGGTATGGCCTTCCAGCACCTTTGCCGCAATCCTCAAATCCTCGAGCCGCCCGTTGGTGCAGGAACCGATATAGACCTGGTCGATCCGTGTCCCCTTCATTTCAGAAACGGGCTTGACATTGTCCGGTTTATACCCGTAAGTGGCCAGGGGTTCAAGATCGCTCACATCAATGGTCTTTGTGTCTGCATAAGTCGCATCCGCATCGGATCCGAACTCTGAAAAGGCCTTTAATGCCTCCTCTTTGTCGGAGTATTCATCCTTGATAAATTCCCACAGATAATCCACCGTTGTCCTGTCCGGAAGGCAGATCCCGCAGGTTGCGCCGGCTTCCACCGCCATATTGCAAAGGGTCATCCGCTGATCCATGCCCATCTCATCCACAATCTTCCCCCTGAATTCAATGACCCGGTTAGTGGCCCCGTTTACGGTCAATTCCTGAATGAGCTTAAGAATGATATCCTTGGCAAAAACCCCTTTTCTCAGGGTTCCAATGATGTCAATCCGATAGGTTTGGGGAGGCTTAAAAGCGCAGACTCCCTTTAAAATACCCACTTCCAGATCCGTTGTTCCCACACCGGCGGCAAAGGCCCCAAAAGCTCCATGGGTGCAGGTATGGGAATCTCCCATGATAATGGTAAATCCGGGCCGCACAAATCCCTTTTCAGGAAACAGGGCGTGGCAGACCCCATTGCGGCCGATATCAAAAAAATCCTGGATATTGTGGCGTCTTGCCCAATCCCGGAGGATTTTCCCCTGGAGGGCTGTTTTGGAGTCCTTGGCCGGCGAAACATGGTCAATGACGACTTTTATTTTATCCGGGTCAAAAACGCGGTCCTTTCCCCGGGCCACCAGGTCTTCAATGGCCGTCGGGGTTGTGATTTCATGACAGAATACTCTGTCGAGCCGCAATACACTGACATCCCCAAAGGGTTCGTCCACAAGATGGGTTTCAAAAATTTTTTCCGCTATGGTTTTTCCCATGATATCTCCTGATCTATGATGTTTTTGCTCCGAAATAATCTTCCCCGTCGGCCGGTGTCACAATCCAATAGGCCTTGAAAACCTGATCTGATGAATTCTGGATCACATGGGGAATCTGTGAAAAAAAAGACACGGAATCTCCTTTTTGAATGTCATAGGTTTCCTCTCCATACACCAGCTTTGCCGAACCCTCGATGACAATCCCCAGTTCCCGGCCCAGGTGTCCGTCATTTTCATCGCCTCTGGCCTGGCCCGGCGCCAATTCCAGGAAAAAGGCGTTAAAGGAATGGTTCCCTTTGGCCTGGCTTTCTCCGCACAGGGTTTCATATTTAAAGCCTTTTCGCTGATAGGTCTTTCGCTCATCCCTTTTGATGATCTCCACCCTTGAACTGGTTTCATAATCCTTAAAAAATTTATCCGGCGACACCCCATATACTTCCAGGATCTGGAGCAGGGTATCAAGGGAGGGAGAAATCCGGTTCCGCTCTATCTGGGACAAAAGACTGGAGCTGATGCCTGCTTTTGCCACAACATCCTTAATGGTAATGTCTCTTGAGTTTCTAATGGCCCTGAGGAGCGCACCCAGTTTTGTTTTCATACGCTTGCCTTTTTAAGTATTTTTAATTAAAATTTAATAATACTTAAAAAAACCATTGTCAATACCTTTTTATTCCGGTCAGGACCCTTAAAATCTAGTTTTTTCTTGACAGTTTCATCCTTCCGGATAATAAGAAAGGCAAAGGGGAAATGCTGAAAATGGCTTTGGAAAAAAAAACCGATTCTTCCAGACAGAATAATGGGTTAAGCAGCCGGAATGCATTGATCCTGAAAATAGCCTTATTCCTCAACTATCTGAGCAGAGAGGATCACCAGAAGCTTCTCTACGATCTGAAACAGCACCAAGACAATCCTGCCGTCGATATTCTGAAACTCATGCAGGTCAAAAATTATATCAGCCAAACCAACGCCATTGACCTGAAAAAAACCTGTATCAGCTTTGCCAGAGCCCAGGAAGATTCACGATTCGGATCATTGTGCATCAATTTTGAATTTCTGACCCAAAGCAATCTGGACCTGGCCCTGGAAGAGCAGAAAAAGCTTGCAGAACAAGGCCGGAATATCAGGATAGGCGATCTTCTGATAGATGCAGGCATGCTCTCTAAAAAACAATGCGATCTCATCCTGCAAAAACAGAAACTGGAAAACACCTTCCGTAAAAACACGCCGGTGAATGACCCCCCAACTGCAGATGAGACCGCCGTTTGTGAAGACGAATTCCTGGACGCTCCTTCGGCCTTTGATAAAAGCCGGATGAGGGAAATCCGGGAAGACGGGATGATCCTCCTGATTCAAAATGACGCTCTAAAAGCCTTTATCACGAAAACAAAGGATTTTGACGCTTCAATTTGTCTTGAAGATTTAAAATTCTTTCTGGAACAAAATGGAATCATTTACGGTATAGTTGATGATCAGAGCCTTGAGGCGTTCATTCGAGACGAAAAATACACAACCACATTTTTAAAAGTGGCTGAAGGACTTGAACCCATTGATGGAACAGATGCCGGGGTGGTTTATCTGTTCAACCGGGATTATCTTAAACCGGGCCGGTTTTCCGAGGACGGAACCATTGATTTCAAAGAAAGGGGAGATATTCCGTTTGTGTCGGCAGGGGATGTCCTGGCTGAAAAAATTCCGCCCAAGGAAGGAAAGGATGGGGTCAGCGTCTATGGTGAGGCCATTCCCAAAGCAGATGCCATGGATATATCCTTTGTCCTGGGCAAAGGGGTTCGCGTCTCCAAAGACGGCTTAAAGGTTATGGCGGATGTGAACGGCAATCCCAGGGTAAGCCCCGGCGGAGAATTTTCCGTAAATGACGCTTATTATATTGAAGGGGATGTGGATTTTAACACAGGCCATGTCATCTTTGATAAAAACGTCTATATCACCGGTTCCATAAAAAACGGGTTCAGGGTTGAGGCCATTAACGTCGTTGCCAAGGCTGTGGATGGCGGCATTGTCAAAGCCCAGGGGGATGTTTTCATCCAGAACGGGGTAACCGACTCCGTTATTGAAGCCAAAGGAAATATTAAGACAGGATTCATGCACAGGTCTAAAGCCGCCTGCATGGGGGACATGATCATTGTAAAGGAAATTGTGGACACGGAAATTCTTCTTGAAGGCACCTTTGAAATGAACCGGGGACGCGTATACTCTTCTTCCATCAAGGCAAAGGGGGGCGCAAAAATATACAGTATCGGTTCTGAAAAATCAGGGCCCTCAACCATTACGGTGGGGATATCCGGTTATCTTGAAAAAAAGCTACAGGATTTGGATTCACGTATTGAAAAAAGACGGAATTTTCTGGAAACCAGGATTCTTGAAAAAAATAAAATACAAGCCGAACTGGATATTATTATGGAAAAATTAGAGGATTTTGACCAGTCCAGACTGCGAACGGTTTCCATTATGAATGAAGTTAAGAAAAACGGACCCGAAAAAATGGAGGACAAGATTGGGTTGCTCCAAAAAAGCCTTGGCGCGGCAGACGTTAAAATTCATGGTTTAAAGGATGATAAGGCCCTTCTGGAATCCCGTTTAAAAAAGGCAAATCACGATATCCTGGTCTGTGAAAAGGCCATCAAAATAGCGGATCAGGACAAATTAAGCTTAAAACGCCTGGAACAGGCCAGCCCTTCCAAACCCATCCTTGATGTCGCCGGTAAAGTCCTGGCCGGCACAAGAGTCAACGGAAGGTATGCCCATTTAACCCTGAGCCGGACCCTGACCCGGACCCGAATAATGGAAATCAACACCCAATGGGATAAAGGCTGTAAAAAAAGATCTGAAATGGTCATGACCAACCTCTAATTCCCTTGATCGGGCAATACCTGGAAATTTAATTTTCCCTGGGATTGAAACTCCATAAGAAGATTTTCCACCTGGGCATATCGATTCGTTTCGATCTCGATGTGATGTACGATCCTCTCCGTATAGACAGTGTTTAAGATCCTGGCCTGTAAGGGTTTCAACAGATTGATGACAATATCGTTGACCCCGTAGGGCAATTGTATCTCAAGGCAGATGGTTTGGGTCAGTTTTTTAAGTTCCTCCATGTCAATGGTTTGTTTTACGCTTTCCGCATAGGCATCCATCAATCCTCTGACCCCCAGTTTGACCCCTCCGAAATACCGGGTCACAACGGCCGCGGTTTGGGTCATGTGATAATTTTTCAATATATTGAGCATGGGTTTTCCTGCTGTTCCAGAGGGTTCTCCGGCATCGGAACTGTGAAACACACCCCCTTTTTCACCCAGAATATAGGCCCAGCAATTATGGGTTGCGGTCTTGTTCGCCTTTGAAATACGGGAAATAAATGCTTTTGCCTTTTCAATGGATTCAACATGGTCAAGGGTGCAGACAAAGACGGACCGCTTGATTTTAATCATTTTTATCCGTTGCCGGCCCACCGAATAGAAATAATGCTCGTCCGCCATAGGATCCCTCTGATTCCGATAACCATTTCACCTGTTCATTTCAATTTCCTTTCTTCTATAATATAAATTCCTTGAAAATTAAAGGATGCCCTGACCCCAAGGGTGATTATATTAATGGGAAATAAGGAACAAAGGATTCAACCCATATGATTTATCTTGACAACGGAGCCACATCATTTCCCAAGCCGGAAGGGGTTTATACCTTCATGGACCGGTTTTTCAGAAAAAACGGGGTCAGTCCCGGACGCTCCGGTTACGATCTTGCCATAGAAACCGGCAATGTCATTGAAGATGCAAGAAAGGCCCTGACCCGGTATTTCAACGGGAAAGACCCGAAACGGCTTATTTTTTCACTCAATTCCACCGATGCCCTGAATCTTGCCATCGCAGGCCTCTTAAGGCCGGGGGACCATGCCGTGACCACCATGATCGAACACAATGCCGTATTGCGGCCTCTATACCATGCCTCCGTTTACCATGATGTGGATGTGGATTATATCCCCTTTGATGGACGAGGCTTTGTGGACCCGGATGATTTTATATCACGGTTTAAAAAAAATACACGGCTGGTGGTGGTCAACCACGGCTCCAATGTCATCGGAACCCTACAGCCCATCCGGGAAATCGGGAAACTCTGCCGGGAAAGGGGGATCATCTTTTTGGTGGATGCTTCCCAAACCGCCGGCAAGATCCCCATTGACATTGAGGCCATGAATGTGGATGTCATCGCCTTTACCGGCCACAAATCCCTGATGGGTCCCCCCGGTGTCGGCGGTTTGTATGTCCGGGAGAATGTTGTCATCCGGCACAGCCGGGCCGGCGGAACCGGTGTCGATTCTGCCCTTCGCCACCATCTTGAAGAATATCCGTACCGGCTTGAATACGGCACATTGAATACCATCGGCATTGCCGGTCTTTATGCCGGTCTGAACTGGGTTCTGGAACAGGGAATCCATAAGATTCACGGTCATGAAATGAATCTGACAAAAAAACTGCGGGACGGGTTGAACGGTATGGACAAGGTCGTCACCTATTGCGCCCATGATCTGACGGATCATATCGGCATCCTAAGTTTTAACATCAAAGGATTTGAAGCCGTCAACACCGGCACCCTCCTGGACGGAGACTATGATATTGCCTGCAGGACCGGACTTCACTGCGCCCCCCTGGTCCACGAACACCTGGGCACGGACAAGATCGGCGGAACCGTCCGCATGGGATTCGGCCCCTTTAATACCGAAGCCCACGTGGACGCCGTCCTGGATGCCGTCCAGGAGATTGCATCCAGGTATGCGAAATAAACCCGGCCTTAAATTAGGGTTCCCTTTGAATTTAAAACCTGGTAAAAAACGGACTGACCCTGATATGAGGAAGAACCATGAAGACCGACAGAAAACATGCGATTGAAACAGCCGAATTTTTAAAACCCTATATCACAAAAACTCCCCTCATCGGATTCCTGACCGGAACAGGGCTTTCCGACACCCTTGACGACCTTGACCCCCTGGCGGGTTTCAATTATTCGGAACTGCCGAATTTTCCGGTATCCACGGTGGAAAGTCATAAGGGGAAACTCATTTACGGCACCCTTTCCGGCAGGCCTCTTTTAATGATGCAGGGCAGATTTCATCTGTATGAAGGATATTCGCCCGAAGAGGTCACCTTCCCCATACGGGTCATGCAGGAGCTGGGGGTCAGAACCCTGATATTAACCAATGCCGCCGGGGGCATCAATCTGAATTTCTCCGCCGGAGACATCATGATCATCCGGGATCATATCAATCTTACCGGAAAGAACCCGCTTGCAGGCCCCAATGAAGCGGCCTGGGGCCTAAGATTCCCGGATATGAGCCGGGTATATGACCCTAACCTCATGGATCTTGTCCGAAACATCGCTTTGCAATGCCGGATTCCTGTTCAGACCGGGGTCTATGTCGGTCTTTCGGGTCCGAGCCTGGAAACCCCTGCGGAAACCCGGTTTTTAAAGACCATCGGCGGAGATGCCGTCGGGTTTTCAACGGTTATGGAGGCCATTGCAGGCATTCATGCGGGAATGAAAATCCTTGGGATTTCCCTGATCACCAATATCAATGATCCTGACAAACCCATGGAAACCACCCTGGAATCCGTTCTGAAAACGGCTGAAACCTCATTAAAACCGCTCAAGAGGCTTTTGACCCATATAATCTCATCCCTTTGGACCGAACCGGCTTAACGGTTATCCAGAATCTCCCGGATCAGATGGGATGCGGCCTTTATGGCCACCGGCTTATGTAAAAAGCCTTTTATCCCTTTAAGCTGATATTTTTCTTTATTGATCTGCTCACCATAACCGGTACAAAGAATGATCGGTATTCCAGGTCTGATTTCAGTTATCTTTTCGGCCAGTTGATCCCCGGTGAGATTCGGCATGGTCAAATCCGTGATGACAAGGTCAAAGGCTTCTGGAGATTGCCTGAACTCCAGAAGAGCCTCCGGGCTTTTCTGATGGCAGGTCACATGGTAACCGAGTTTTTCCAGCATATATTGTTCCATGAAAGCCACCTTTTGATCATCGTCCACCAGAAGAATTCTTTCATTTCCTTTTACAAACCGGGTTTCCTCTTTTTTCTGATCCTCGGGCCGGATATCACCGGTATAGGCCGGGAGATAGATTTCAAAACAGGCGCCTTCCCCTTCTTTTGATTTGACGGTGATATGGCCGTTATGGGACCGGATAATGCCGTGAACCACTGAAAGGCCTATGCCTGAACCCTTACCTTCTTTTTTGGTTGTAAAAAAAGGATCAAATATTTTTCCCTGGACAGACAAAGGAATGCCGTGACCCGTATCTGAAAATTTAAGATAACTGTAGGTTCCCGGTTTCAAGGGATAGACCTCATTCTCGTCCCTGATGACGATTTCATCCAGGACCACATCCAGAACCCCTCCGGTTTCTTCCATGGCATGGTAAGCATTGGAAATCAGATTCATGACAACCTGATGGGCCTGGATCGGATCCACCATGAGAAGAGAACAGTTTTCATTTATCTTTTCCCTGATGGTAATCGTGGCCGGGACAAAAGACCTTGCCAAAGCCAGGGCGTCCCGGACAAAGGTATGGGGCTGCAAAAGCTTAAATTCATTTTCTCTCTGGCGGGAAAAGGTCAGTATCTGATTGATAAGGCCTTTGGCATATAGGGCACAGTCATGAATAATCTGAAGGTGTTCTTTTTTCTGGGTCCCGGTGGCATCGGTTTCCATCAGGAGCATTTCCGTATACCCGGCAATAGGGGTCAGGATATTATTAAAATCATGGGCGATTCCTTTGGCCAGGGTGCCGATGGCTTCCATCTTCTGGGCCTGAACCAATTGCTTTTCGAGCGCTTTTCTTTCTGAAATGTCAATGGCCATGGCGCGAAATTCGAGAATCTTTCCATCTTTGTCCCGGACGGCATCCAGAGAAATACTGACCCATACTTCCTGACCGTTTTTATTCCTGAATCTCATTTCAACATCTCTGACAGGCCTTCCTTGTTCAAGCATCTGCCTTACGTCCTGGGGTGTGATGATCCCGGCGCCGGTATCTACGTACAATTCCCGGGCAGGGCGGCCGATGAGGTCTTCTTTTGAATAGCCGGTAAGCTTTAAGGAATTGTTATTGCATTTGGTGACATTCCCGTGAAAATCCATGGAAAAATAGGCTATGGGCGCATTCTCATAAAGATCCCGGTATCTTTTTTCATTTTCCACAAGGTCGAAGGAAGTTCTTCTCAATTGTTTTTCTTTTTTCCATAATAAATGAGCCCCCTTTTTCCCCTTGAGCCTTCCCAATGCGGCAAGGGAGGCAATCTCAACCAATTCGATCAGAATATTAAATTTTGCCTTGAGCTCCGCTTCCCTCACAAACCTTAATTCCACAAGATCCATGAGATCCTGATCGGTGGTATTGACCACCATGATTCCGTAATCCGGGATATAGATGGAAACATAATTTTTAGCCTGAAAATGTTTGACGATGTTCAGATCCACCCGGACCTGGATTTCTGGCTCGCTGATGGCCGTGCCGTTATAACTGTAAAACGGGATACAGGCATACTGTTCGTCTATTTTGTAAATATTGCCTGAGATATCAGGGCTGAAAAGAATACTGATCCCTTTTCGATAATAATCGCTACAGGTCCGAAGCATATAGGAAATAATGCCGTCATTGTCCCGACGCTCCCCTGTTTTTGAATCCTGTTTATAAAAATATACCGGGCTTAATTTTTTCAGGGTGACAATTTGGGTCCCAAAGAGCTTCAGGATCTTTCCCTGGATCCCTCTGCCGTCAAATATATCCATGACGCCGCGATCCCAGTCGCTGGTGGGGAGAAATTTGTCTTTTGAAACGTTTGTACCGTATAATATGCCGACCTGCTCGGCCGAAAGAAGATCAAGGGTTATTTTCAAAAGTTTTTTTAAGGGATCCCCTCTTTTGAAAAAATCTCTTTCGATATGGTCCATATTGAATGTTGTCAAAATTTTACTCTCTCAAAAAAAATGCCATAGATCAATGATGGTAATAGACCAGAAAAACCCCTAGGGTCAAGCACAAAAAAGATGAAGCCGGTCTTCATTCAGGTTTTATGGAAAACAGAAGAACAAAAAATTGTCGAGTCTTATAAGAACCGTCTTGAAAACTAAGGCTGAATCATCTATCAATAAGCTATGATGAATTTTATAAAAAAGAGAATCCTATGAGAATTGTGACAAGGCCTGATTTTGACGGAATCGTCTGCGCCGTGCTGTTGAGACGGGCGGAAAGCATTGCTACGGATATTTACTGGGTCGAACCCCATGAAGTCCAGGCTGGAAAAGCCGAAATTTTAAAAGGAGATATCATTTGCAACCTTCCCTATGTAAAGGGGTGTGAATTATGGTTTGACCACCATATTTCCAATTCGCCCCCAGGCCCCATAAAAGGCGCCTTTGAAATTGCTCCGTCGGCCGCTGGTCTGGTTTACAGATATTATCAGGCCGGTGGAAAACTCGATGCCCAATATGATGAACTGGTTCTGAATACCGACATTATCGATGCCGCCGCCCTGGATCAGGATCAGGTGAGATACCCGGAAAAATATCCCTATATTCTTTTGTCCATGACCATCAAAAACCAGGCCTATAAAGACCGGGCCTATTGGAATCTCCTGGTTGATCTTTTAATGGACTCTCCCATCCAAAGCATCCTCCAAGTCCCGGGGGTCAAAAGCCGATGCGATTCCGTGATAAGGGAAAATGCTGCCTATGAAAGCCATTTGATCACCCATACAAAGATACGGCACCATATCTCTGTGACGGATTTCAGATCCCTTGATCCGGTTCCCGAGGGCAACCGGTTTCTGACCTATACGCTTTTTCCGGAAAGTATGGCCAGTGTAAAAATCCGGTTTGCCGGCCCTGACCGGAACCAGGTGCAGATCAGCATCGGCCGCAGCATTTTCAACAAAGGCTGCCGGGTCAACATCGGAAAACTGCTGGCCCGGTACGGGGGCGGGGGCCATGCCGGGGCCGGGGGCTGCACCCTCAGCGTTGAAACTGCGGACCAAAAGATTGAACAGATCCTTGAAGTCCTGTATCAAAACCGGGAAGACATTTAGAGCTTGGCCCGGACGCTGGCCACCTTTTCCGCCATGGTCTGGTCTCTGTCGATTCTTGTACCGGCCTTGATGGTGGTGGTGATCCGGGGCGCGCCCATGGCATGAATTCTTTCATGGCATTTTTTCACCACGGCAAAGACCTGGTCCCAGTCCCCTTCGATATTGGTTCCATAGGCATGGAGTTCCGAGGAAAGCCCGGCCGCTTGTATGATTTCATGGCAGACCGCCACATATTTTGAAACCGACAGGCCCACGCCCATGGGAACCACACACAGATCGATGATGACATTCATTTTAAACCTCCTTCTCTTACGGGTTGGACGAGTTTATCCAAATCCGGACCCGGATGCAAGCCTCTTGATCCAGGGTCTTCCAAAGCCTTGCCAAAATCCGGTATCCGGCAAAATTATAAGAAGATCCATGGAATTCATCGTAATGATTGACAAAACCCTCCCGGCTTTTTAATATCAGCCAACACCGTTAAAAACCCAACGATATTAATTTTTCAGGATGCAATAGGATGAAAACCGAAAAAGTAGTGGATTATATTGTTCAATGGCTCTCCGATTATCTTGACCGATCCGGGCTGAACGGATTTATTGTCGGGGTTTCCGGAGGCATTGATTCCGCCGTTACCTCCACCCTGTGCGCCAAAACCGGAAAGCCGGTTCTGGTCTTGAACATGCCCATTCACCAGGCCAGGGACCAGGTGTCCCGGTCATCCTCCCATATAACCTGGCTGAGTCAACACTTTGCCGCCGTCAAGGGAATTGACGTTGAATTGACCCCGGTGTTTGAACAGATCAAAACCTGCTTTCCCGACGAGATCCAGGATGGCCTGACCATGGCCAATACCCGCGCAAGGCTCCGCATGCTCACCCTCTATGCCTTTGCCTCCAGCCATAAACTGCTGGTGGCCGGAACCGGCAACAAGGTCGAGGATTTCGGCGTGGGGTTTTTTACCAAATACGGCGACGGCGGGGTGGACATCTCACCCATTGCCGACCTCACGAAATCGGAAGTCTATGCCCTGGGAAAAAATCTCGGCATTATTCAGGAGATCCTGACGGCCCCGCCCACCGACGGGCTCTGGGAAGACAACCGCACCGATGAAAGCCAGATCGGGGCCTCCTATGCCGAACTGGAATGGGCCATGCAATATCTTGAATCGCCTGGAAACACCCCTTTGACGGACCGGGAAAAACAGGTCGTGAGCATTTTTCAAGCCTTTAATACGGCCAACCGGCATAAAATGGTCCCTATTCCCGTATGCCGGATTCCAAAGGAATTATGGGCATGACCGAACATATCACTTAATTTTTCGAGGCCTGAAATGAATCAAAAACAATCCTATGCGGAATTGGAAAAAAGGGTCAGGGACCTGGAACAGGCTCTCCTTGAACATAAAAAAACACCGGGCCTTGAAAACGAGCAAAAGCAGGTGACGGAAGCGTTTCACGAGAGAGAAGAGATCTTCCATCTTTTTATGGAACATAGCCCCGTCTACATCTTTTTCAAGGATGAAGAAATCCGGTCCCTCTATCTGAGCAGAAATTATGAAAAAATGCTGGGGCTGCCCCTGGATCAATTAATCGGCAAAACCATGGATGATCTTTTCCCGTCCGATCTTGCAAAAGGCATGATCACTGACGATCAGGCAATTTTGCGGGAAGGAAATACCAAATACATTGAAGAAACCTTTAACGGCCGGTTTTATGAAACCATCAAATTCCCGATCCATATAAAAGGGCGCCCGCCTTATCTGGCCGGTTTCACCCTGGACATCACGGACCGGAAACAGGCAGAAAAAGCCCTGATCGAGTCTGAACAAAAATGGCGGAACATTCTTGTCAATACCCCGCAGATCGGCATTGCCCTGGACCCGGAAGCCCGGATCATCTTTGCCAATGATCATTTCCTGAAACTGACCGGATGGGAGCGGCAGGCGATTCTGGGAAAGGACTGGTTTACCCTCTTTATTCCCGAAGCGGTCCGGGAAGACATCCGGAACATTTTCCACACCGTGATGAACCGGAAAGACACCTCCGGATTCTCAAATTATGAAAATGAAATCCTGACAAAAAAAGCAGAATTGCTGAACGTGGCCTGGTCCAATGTCCTGACCCGGGATGCCCAGGGGAAGATCCTCGACGTCACCTGCCTGGGCATTGACCTGACGGAACGAAAGCGGGCTGAAGAAAGACTTAAAGAAAGCGAAGAAAAATACCGGTTTATGATGGAATCCTTTACAGACCCTTTATATATCTGCTCGCCTGATTTCAGGATTGAATATATGAACCCGGCCATGATCCGCCGGGTCGGGCGGGATGCCACCCATGAAAACTGTTACGGCGCCCTCCACGGCATGGATCATCAATGCGGCTGGTGCGGATTTGACAAGGTTGCAGCCGGTAAGACCATTGAAGTCAATCTAAAAAGCCCCCTTGACGGCAGACACTACCGAGTGACCCATATGCCGGTTCATCACAAGGACGGCACTGTTTCCAAAATGGCCCTTTTCCGTGATATTACGGAATATTTAAAAGCCGTTGCCGAAAAAGAGAAGGCCCAGGCCCAGCTCATCCAATCCCAGAAAATGGAATCCATCGGGACCCTGGCCGGTGGTATTGCCCATGAATTCAATAATATGCTCAGTATCATCATGGGCAACACCGAACTGGCCATGGATGCGCTGCCGGAATGGAACCCTGCCCGAACCAGCCTGGAAGAGATCCGGGTGGCCGGTCTGAGGGCCAGGGATATGGTCAAACAGCTTCTGACCTTCAGCCGGAAGGATGATGCAAAAAAAACAGCCTTGGATATGGGCACCGTCGTCAAGGAATCCATGAGGCTGATCCGGTCCTCCATCCCGGCAAACATTGACATCCATCAGGACATATCCAAAACCCCTGCCATGGTTTTGGGCAATATCACACAAATCAACCAGGTGCTCATCAACCTGTGTTCCAACGCAGCCGATGCCATGGTGCAGACCGGGGGCCGTATCGGGATCGATCTTGATACCCTGGTCTTGGCCGAAGATAGCCCCTATGCCGGACTGCCTTCCGGCCCCTATATAAAACTGGTGGTCTCTGATACCGGCTCCGGCATGGACAAGGATACCCTGAGCCGGGTATTTGAACCGTATTTCACCACCAAGGGGATCGGCAAGGGAACCGGCATCGGGCTTGCAGTGGTTCACGGCATCGTGGAGCGGCATCAGGGTCTGATCCGGGTTGAGAGCGAATTGGGCAAGGGGAGCGTATTCACCCTTTTATTTCCTGCTTTCCAGGGCCGGATCGAACAGGCAAAGGAGGAGCAGAATAATCTGCCGAAAGGCAGGGAGCGGATTCTCTTTGTTGACGATGAACCCGTTCTCATGAAACTCGGAAAACAGCGCCTGGAAATGCTGGGCTATACGGTTCAGGGGGCCACGGACCCCTTAGCGGCATTGGAGGTATTCAAAGCCGACCCGGGGGCCTTTGACCTGTTGATCACGGACATGGCCATGCCCGGTATGACCGGGGATCAACTGGCCGTCGAGATGTTCAGGATAAGACCCAAATTGCCGGCCATGCTCTGCACGGGCTATAGCGAAACCCTGTCCGAGCAAAAAGCCTATGACATCGGTTTTTCCTCATTTATCATGAAACCGGTGGATAGGACCGAACTGGCCCTTGCCGTCAGGAAAGTCCTGGATGGAGGAGAAAAATAAAATCCTTTATCCGTTTTTCCGGTCCAGACTGTTTTTGAAAGCGTCGAGAACGCTTCTGGCTCCTTTTACCGTGGTCTGGGCCAGCATCTGAGCCGCATATTGTTTGGCGACGGCCATATCAAGACCCATGACGGTTTTTTGAACCATGGGCAGAAACTGGGGGTCCACACTCAGGGTGCGGATCCCCACCCCCAGAAGAAAGGGGATATAGTCTTTTTCATGGGCCATTTCACCACAGACCGAGACCTCGATATGGTGGGTCCCGGCTGCCTCGGCAATTTTTGCAATGCCCCTGTTCACGGCCGGATGACAGGGGATATAATGGTCTGCCACCATTTTGTTGGAGCGGTCGGCGGCCAGAAGATACTGGATAAAATCATTGGTGCCGATGGAAAAAAAATCCGCTTCCTTTGCAAATTCATCAATGGTGGCCAGTACGGAGGGCAATTCCACCATCATCCCGAGGGCCACATCCCTGTTGAATTCAAGCTCTTCCCTGGATAAGGCGTCCATGCAGTCATAAACCACCTGTTTGGCTTCCAGGAATTCATCTATGGATGAAATCAGGGGAAAAATGATCCGGATCTTTTTTTTTCCGGCAGCCGCCCTCAGCATGGCCCTGATCTGAAACTCAAAGATATCCCTGTGTTTCAGGGAGAACCGGATGGACCGCAGCCCCAGCTCCGGGTTGGCCTCCTTGGGGGAATCACTGTAGGCCAGGGCCTTTTCTCCGCCCGCATCCAATGTCCGGATCATGACGGGAAGGGGGGCCATCTCATCAAAAAGCTTTTTATAGATGATATACTGCTCTGCTTCCGAAGGAAAGGTGGCCCGGATCAGAAAGGGAAATTCCGTTCGGTACAGGCCGATGCCCTCCGCCTTTAAGGTCCTGGCAAGGGGGATTTCGCTGAGCAGGTTGATATTGGCCATCAGGACCACCCGCTCCTTATCCCGTGTCCATGTGGTGTTTTCCATGGACACGGAGCGGGACTGGGTTTCAGCCCCGGCTTTTGTTTCAAAGAGCTTGACTGTTTTTTTATCCGGGTTGATATAAATATTGCCCAGGTCCCCATCCATGAGAATGGCGGTGTTGCCCGGCAGATTCAAAAGCCCGGATTCTTCGGCAATGATCAGGGGGATCTGAAGGGAGCGGGCCAGGATGGTCACATGGGAGGTGACGCCGCCGCTGGCCAGAATAATGCCTTTTACACCGGCGGACACATATTTGAGGATATCCGACGGGAATACCTGCCTGGCGATGGCGATGCTTCCTTTTTCACAGGCATTGCCCCCATCCCGGCTGCTGAAATGGCTCAGAATCCTGACGGCCAGATCCTCCACGTCCTGGGCCTTTTCCCTCATATAGGCATGGGGGCTGGCTGAAAAAACAGCCATATATTTGGCCGCGACCTTCCGGACCGCATCCACGGGGTTCAGGCCGCCGTCAATGAGTTCCCCCATTTTCCCGATAAAATTCTTGTCCTTTAAGATCATGAAATGGGCGGTGAAAATAAGCGAGGCGCTTTCCGGCAGCCTCTCGGCAAAGCCCTTTTGAAGATCTTTCAGCTCCAGGATGGTTTTTTCAACGGCATGGATAAAATCCGTTTTTGTGAATTCGTCTTCTTTTGCCATGGGGTCATAAAGGATGGATTTGTGCGGCTCATCCAGAACAACTGATTTTCCCAGGGCATAACCGCCGGAAGCGGCGCTTCCTTTTATGAAACCCAGCGGCGCCGGTATTTCCGTATCTTCCCGGGTCTGGGACACTTCCATCAGCAGCCTGGCATTTTCAATGGAACCGGCCAGTTGGTTGACCACGGTCCAGATGGCCCTTTCATCGGACATTTCAAAATAATTCAAATCCCGGTGCTGGACCACAAGGACCCCGATGCGCTCAACCCCCCGTTTTATGGGAACGCAAAGAAATGAATTATACGGTTCTTCACCTGCTTCCTTAAAATATTTAAATCCCGGATTTTGGCTGGCATTGCCCTCCCTCACAATGGAAAGGGTTTCAAAAGATCTTCCCACGAGCCCTTCGCCCGGCTTCATATGGATTTTATCGACTGCCCCGGTTTTTAATCCTTTTGTGGCTTTCAGGGTCAGGCGGTTTGATTTTTCGTTGTACAGATAGATGGAACAGACCGGGGCTTTGAAATGCCGGGCCACCAGGTCCACGGCCAGTTCAAGAAAACTCTCCAGATCCGAACTCTCTGTGACAAGATCGGCCAGTTCGCTGATATCAAACAAAAGATTAAGATAATCCGTATCCTTTTGCATGGCTTTGCCTTTCCTAATGATCATAAATGGTTGACATAACAGCCAGAAGAATCAGGCCGGCGCCGACATAGCCGAGAAATGAAAAATATTCTCCCAGGAATATATAGGCCGTAACGGCAGCCACCACCGGCTCAAGGGTTGCCACAATGGAGGCCTTTCCCGCTTCTAGGGTTTTAAGCCCCTGGTAATAGCAGAAATTGGCAAGAAAGGTAGACACAAGGGAAACCGATATCAGGGCGACCCAGGCAAGGGGGGTCTTTTCTACAAAATCGACAAAGGGCAGGATTCCCAATGCCCCCATGGGGAGCACCCATAAAAACAGATTTGCGCTGGAATACCGGCCGGAAAAATATTTCCCAATGGTATAATAAAGGGAATAGCAGAATCCGGAGGCAAGCCCGGAGAGAATGGCGATCCATCCGATGGACAGACTGCTTTGGGTATTCCCCCCGGTTTTTGAGATCAGAAAGACACCCAGAATCACCAGAATGACAGCCATACCTTTTATCCAGGTAAGCCGTTCCCTGTAAATAAAAAATGAACAGGCCACCACCCAGGCCGGCGCCGTATACAGGAGAACCGAAGCAAAGGCGGCCCCGCCTGTTTTTACGGCAAACTGATAGGCAATGTAAAAAAGAGAGATCCCGAAAAGGGCAAACACCAGAAATAAAGGAAAATCTTTTTTATCGATTCTTGTCTGCCTGCTCATCACGGCCTGGCCGCCGAAACAGAACCAGGTCAGGACGGCTCGCCAGAAGGCCACTTCCATGGGGCCCACACCCTGTGAAAAGGCAAGGCTTGAGAAAATCCCGATGAGTCCCCAGAAGACTGCCGCCATGATGATAAATAGGTATCCGGTCCACATGCCGGTATTATTATCAGGAAAATCAGGCTTTGAAAACCAAAATCAAAGTATCACAAAAACAGTAGGTTTCACAAACCACCTTTTTTTTGTTAAGATTTTTCATTTACAAACAATTTACATTTATATTGACATTTAATTTTAAAATTTTTATATTGCGAAAAACCCAAGAAAAGAGGCAGGCCATGAGACAAAAACCGACCCAAACCCAGCAGCGGATCCTGGACTATCTGAAACGGCAGGTGAAAGAAAACGGGGTTGCCCCAAGTCTTCGCACGGCAGCGGCCGAACTGGACATCAGCCATGCGGCCGTGGCCCAGACCCTGAAATCCCTTGAAGACAAGGCCTATATCCGGCGGGAAGGCCGGTACAGCCGGACCCTTCACATCCTGGAAGACACCGGGGAAATTGACGCAGCCCGGCGGCAGAAACAGGCTCCCATCATCGGCCGCATCACGGCCGGACTTCCCATGTATGCCCAGCAGGAATGGGGGGGCAGCCTGATTCTGGATGGGGCCCTGTATCCCGGCCAAAACCTGTTCGCCCTCAGGATCCAGGGCAGTTCCATGAAAGATGCCGGGATACTGGACCAGGACCTGGCCATCTGTGAACCCCGGCAATATGCCCGTGACCGGGAAATTGTGGTGGCCCTGATCCATCACGAAGAAGCCACGGTCAAGCGATTCTTCCTTCTTCCGGGCGGGATTGAACTCCGGCCTGAAAACCCGGATTTCACCCCGCAAAAATACGGGTTTGACGAAGTCCTGATCCAGGGCAAGGTCATCGGCATTGTCCGCGGCCCCCAGGGAATGGCGGAGTAAATGGAAGACCCTGGGGCCTGCCGCCTTTATACCGGCACCAGCGGGTATTCATACGGGGAATGGATCGATTCGGGCTTCTACCCGGACGGCACCCATTCTTCCAATATGCTGGATTGCTATATCAAAGTCTTTCAGGCCGTCGAACTCAATTATACCTGGTACCAGATGCCCAAGGCCCCGGCCATGGAGAGAATGTGCGAAAAGGTGCCGGAACATTTTAAATTTAGTGCCAAGCTCACCCGGACCCTGACCCATGAGATCCAAAAAAATCTCTGGCAAAAAGAGGTCCTGGCTTTTCGCCATGGCATGGAACCCCTGATCCGGGCCGGAAAACTCTTGTGCATCCTGATTCAACTGCCGCCCTATTTTGAACGGTCCGCAGATTTCAGACATTATCTGGCCGCCCTTCTGGATGAACTGTCGGGGCTCCCCCTGGCCGTGGAATTCCGGCATGATTCCTGGGTCAATGACAAGGTTTTTTCAGAACTTGAGCGTCGCAGGATCACCCTGGTCAATGTGGATGAACCGGACCTGCCCGGCCTTTTCCCCCGGCTTTGTGCGGTCACCAATCCGGACCTCTTCTATATCCGTTTCCACGGCCGGAATGCCGGGGGGTGGCGGTCCGGCAGCATGCAAAAACAGTTTGACTATGATTATGCAGACCAGGAGCTGAAGGAATGGGCCGAGCGGGTCAAGACCGAACTGATGCTGGAAGCGGCCGCCGGCGGCATTTTTTTCAACAACCATGTCAGGGGGCAGGCCCCGAAAAACGCATTGCGCCTCATGGATCTCCTGCTCAAAAAAGACGGTGGAAAAACGCCATGGAACGCGCCGTCATTCATTTAAATATTGCGGATTTTGCCGTTGCCGTGGAGACCAACCGGTCTCCCTCCCTCAGGGGGCGGCCCCTCATCATCGCACCACAAGGATCGCCACGGGCCGTGGTCTATGACATGAGCGACCAAGCCTATCAAGAAGGCATCCGCAAGGGCATGCCCCTGACTCTGGCCAACCGGCTCAATCGGAACATTCCAATCCTTGCCCCCGGCTTCAACCGGTATGAACAGGCCATGAAAGGCCTGTTAAAGGAAAGCTTTGCCTTTACTCCCCTGGTTGAATACGGGTCTTCTGACGGCCATCTCTTCCTGGATGTAACGTCCTCGGGGCGGCTTTTCGGCCCGTCCGCAGACGTGGCCTTCAGGCTGAAAAAAACATTTAAATCCGCCTTCAACCTGGACCCTATCTGGTCCGTAGCAACCAGCAAGCTGGTGGCCAAGGTGGCCACGCGGCTGGTGAAACCCCTGGGCGAATATATTGTGGCGCCGGGAGATGAAGAGGCCTTTCTTGCCCCCCTGCCCCTTCACCTGATTCCGGGGCTTACAACAGCGGATTTAAACCGGCTGAGAGAATTCAACCTCTTTTCCGTATCCGAGGCCCGGCGCCTTACCCTGGAACAGCTCAAAATTCCCTTTCTTCAGAAGGCCCCCCTGATCTATGACTGGATCAGGGGAATGGACCCGAGCCCGGTCAGGGCCTTTAGCGAAACCGCCTCAACCCTTTCGGCCGACCATGAATTTTCCGATGACACCAACCATGCCGGGATCTTGAGAAAAACCCTGTACCTCATGATCGAACAGATATGCAAACGCTTAAGGGAGAAGAATCTCCACAGCAGCGGCACAAAACTCATCCTCTCCTATTCAGACGGGCTGCAAAGCGCTTCAACCGCAAAGCTTTCTCCCTCCACATCCAATGACACGGCCCTGTTTAAAAAATGCGCCCTTCTCCTGGACAAGGCCTGGACCCGGCGGGTCCGCATCCGGCACATGCGCCTGATCTGCGAAAAGCTTTGCCCGCCCATGGTGCAGGCAGATCTCTTTTCCCCTGAAACCAAGGAGACAAAACAGGCGGCCCTGATCCGGGCCATGGACCGGATCCGCAACCGGTTCGGCCATGCTGCCGTACAAACCGGGCTGACCCTGACCGGCGATACCACTTCGTCATGATCCCCTTAAACACCCGGTCCCATTATTCTTTTATGTGGGGGACCGCTTCCGTGAAAGCGCTCTGCAAAAAGACCAAAAACCTCGGGTATACACGACTCGCCCTCACCGACACGGATAATCTGTGCGGTCTTATGCCCTTTATCCGGGCCTGCCGGTTTCAGGGCCTGACCCCGATTATCGGCGCCGAAGTCACAGACCCCCATACTTCCCACCGGGCGGTCTGCCTGGTAAAGGATAGCACGGGGTACGGCAACCTCACCCGGTTGATCACCCAACGCCACAGGAACAAAGGCTTTTCCCTGAAACCCGGTCTGCCGCAGTTTTCAGAGGGGCTGATCATCCTGACCCGGAATCCGGACCTTCTCCCTTTCTGGAAAGATGCCGGCGTGGATCTGGCCGTCAACCTGGCCCGGCATCCGTTGTCTCAAACCCACCCCCTTTGCCTGGCCGCAAAAAAGCTGGACATCCCCCTGGTGGCCACCCCCGGCAGTTTTTTCCTGACCAGAAGCGATGCCGACATCCATTGCATGCTCCGGGCCATTGACCTCAATACCTGCCAAAGCCGCCTCACACAAACGGATGCGGCCCCGGACACGGCTTTCCTGGAATCTCCCGCCGCCTATGGGGAAAGGTTCGGCGTTTTCCCCGAGGCTGTAAAAAACACCCATGTCCTGGCGGAAAAACTTTGCTTTACCGGGCCCGATTTCGGAACGGTTATGCCGCCCCTGAAGGAAAAAACATCCCTTTCCGCCGACCGGCTCCTGTATGAAAGGACCCTCCGGGGCGCAAGGCGCAGGTATGGGGAAAATCCGCCCGGCCCTGTTCTCCGGCGCATTGAGTATGAACTGTCCATTATCCGCCAAAAAAATTTCTGCGAATATTTCCTGGTGGTTGAGCGCATTGTGGCAAAAGCCTCCCGCATCTGCGGCCGGGGCTCGGGCGCCGCCTCCATCGTGGCGTACTGCCTCGGCATCACCAATGTCTGCCCCATGAAATACAATCTTTATTTTGAACGGTTCCTGAATCTGGAAAGAACCGACCCGCCGGATATTGACATTGATTTTGCCTGGGATGAGCGGGATGATATTTTAAACCAGGTGCTGGAGGAATTCAAAGGCCATGCCGCCATGGTGTCCAGCCATATCCTGTTCCAGCCCAGGATGGCGGTGCGGGAAACGGCCAAGGTTTTCGGCCTGCCCGAGGCGGAAATCGCCAAGGTCTCCAAACGCCTTCCCTGGTTCTGGAACCTCAATGAGGCTGAACAGGATCTTCTGGACCGGATCAAAGAGCGACCCGAATTCAGGTTCATGGATTTTCCGGAACCCTGGCCGAAAATCATGACCTATGCCCAGGCCGTCATAGGCACCCCGAGATACCTTTCCGTTCATCCGGGCGGCATTGTCATCACCCCCGACCCCATTGATACCTATGTGCCGGTTCAGACCGCGCCCAAGGGGGTCCCCCTCATCCAGTGGGAAAAGGATGCCGCAGAAGAAGCAGGCCTGGTCAAAATTGATCTTCTGGGCAATCGGAGCCTGGGCGTCATCCGGGATACCATCGCAAGCATTCAAAGCACCTCCGGAAAATTTGAGGATTTCAACCGCCTGGACCCTGAAGATGATATTGAAACCCAGGAAAACGTGGCCCAGGGCAATACCATGGGATGTTTTTATATTGAGAGCCCGGCCATGCGTCTTTTGCAGAAAAAAACCAAGGTCGGGGATTTTGAACATGTGGTCATCCATTCCTCCATTATCCGGCCGGCCGCCAATGAATTTATCCAGGAATATATCCAGCGGCTTCATACCGGGGTCTGGGAGCCCATCCACCCCATCCTGGAAGACGTATTGAACGAAACCTTCGGCATCATGGTCTACCAGGAAGATGTGTCCAGGGTGGCGGTGAAAATGGCCGGGTTCACCCCTGCCCAGGGCGACGGGCTGCGGAAAATCATCTCCAAAAAAGACAGGGAAAGGGAACTGGCCGATTTCCACGACCGGTTCAGGGCCGGGGCCCTGGCCAAGGGGGTATCCGAAGCAGATATTGAAAAAGTCTGGAACATGATTCACAGCTTTTCCGGGTATTCTTTCTGCAAACCCCATTCCGCCTCCTATGCCCGGGTCTCTTTCCAGGCCGCCTATCTGAAGACCCATTACCCGGCAGAGTTCATGGCCGCCGTCATCAGCAATCAGGGCGGGTTTTATTCCGCCTTTGCCTATGTGTCCGAAGCAAGGCGCCTGGGCGTGACCATCCTTCCCCCGGATGTGAACCAAAGCGATATCCCCTGGAAAGGCCGGCAGCATACGCTCAGGGTCGGGCTCATGGCCGTCAGAAACCTTTCTTCCCGGACCCTGAACACCCTTGTAGGGGAACAAAAAAAACAGCCTTTTACCGGTCCTGAGGATTTTTTCAGCCGGGTCCTGCCCAGGGAGGACGAGGTCCGGTCCCTGGTCCATAGCGGGAGCCTGGATTCCCTGGATGAGAAAGGCAACCGGGCGGCCCTTTTGTGGGCCTTTGCCGTCCGGCAGCGACAAAAAAAAACCATGGACCAAGAGCCTTCCCTGTTTGAACCCAAACCCGCCATTTTGCCTGCGCCGGATCTGCCAAAGGAAAATCCCATGGAAAAACTGCGCCGGGAATTTTCCGTTCTCGGGTTTTTATGCGCCTTTCACCCCATGGTTCTGTACCGGGACATCCTCCGGGATTACCATACCGTCAAGGCCAGGGATCTTTCAAAATTCATCAACAGAACCATCACCTTTGCCGGATGGCTCATCACCGGAAAGGTCGTGATCACCAAGCACGGTGATCCCATGAAATTTCTGAGTTTTGAAGATGAGACCGGCATGGTTGAAACGGTTTTTTTCCCCAAGCCCTATGCCCTTTTCTGTCATATGCTGGACTATGGAAAACCCTATCTGCTCTATGGCAGGGTAGAGGCCGACTGGGGCGCCCTGACCCTGACCGTTGAAAAAACCCGGCCCATTCATCACCCCAATGGTCCGGATCAGAAATAATACCAGATGGTTTCATAATCTGAAACATCTTCGCCGGCAGCCTCCAGCCGGATAAGATAATCGAGAATCGGAACATCCTGCCCGATATGGGTGGAAATATTCCGGGTGATATTTTTTTCCCAGGGGTGGAATTCATATAATCGGGTTCCGTCCGGAAGAATCGAAATCAGATCCCGGTGCTGACGGGCGCGCAAATAGTTTTTCCCCATTCCTGGAACATTATAGACCGCCTCATCGGTCCTCGACATGCCGGGAAGAAGCCTTGCCTCTTCCTTTTGTTCCTGAAGCAAACGGGCAATGGGGACACGGTATTCCAAGGTCTCTTCTTTTCCCTTGGTATTAAAGGAATAATACGGGCTGACGCCGATACGGGTCAGGTTTCTTCTCAGAAAAGCAGCTTCAAACCGCCGGGAAATAAAAAAGGTGTATACGAGCTGATTGAACACAGGGATGGATTTTTCCCGGAGCCGTTCCACTGCTGCCGCCGTATCCGGGGTGATTTCGTAGGGATGTTGAATATGGGTGACAACAACAACCTGGCGTTTGTAGGGTTCCCTGTATTTGGCCAGAATATCGGTGAGCTTCTCGGAAATCCGCATGGGAGCGGTTACCAGTGTTCTTGTTCCGATACGGATCCGCTCTATGGCGGGAATAGCGGAAATCTCCGATAGAATGCGGTCCAGGCCGGCATCGTTCATTCCCAGGGGGTCACCGCCCGTAACCAGGACTTCATGGATGGCCGGGTGCCTGCGAATCCAGTCTATGGCTTCCTGAATCTGCTTTTTGGAGGCCATGGCTCCGGGCATCATGGCATCTTCGATTTCCCAGTTTCTCTGGCAGTAGACACAGATTTGGGGACATGAATTAAAGGGCTTGAAAATACAGATGGACGGATACCGGCGGGTAATCAAATCAATGGGCGAGGTATCGGCTTCACGCATGAAATCGAGGCAGGAATTTTCTTTTCCATCATATTCCGATATCTGATCCACATAACTGGACGGTGGAAGGACCTGGGACCGAATGGCAATATCCCTTTCCGAATCAGGGTCTTCATCCATCAGGGAAAGATAATAAGGGGTGATGCCAAAGGGGATCTTGATTTTTCTGGCCATATCAAGGGCGCCGGCCTGGGCCGGAGAGAGATTGACCAGTTGTTGAATCATCTCCGGGTCCCGCATCACATGGCCGTATTGCCAGCGCCAGTCTTCCCAGTCGTTTAAAGAAGCCCCCAGCTTTTTAAGAATTTGGTCCCGCCGCCTTTGCCGGCGATCCACTGATGCCGGGTCGAGGCCGTCGCTGTATCGATCCATGTATTTTGTAACATCTTCGGACAAGGTATCAAGCTGGCTGCTGCGCTCGATGGCTGCTTCCCGGCCATCGAGCGAGCTAGGCACAAGGTGATAATCCGCAAATTTCGGCCGGGGTCCTTTTCCGTGTAGGCCTAAAAAAAGATGAAGCATTTCCGCATAGAATGCAGAAGAAAGATCAGGTCTGGGACGGTTATGGGAAATATCCCATAGGGCCTCGGCCACAGAGAAATTTGATTTTTCTTCCGAACGGTGGGAAAAGATCTGGTTAACCGCCTGGGCGCAATCCCGGACACGGATAATGGTCCCCTCACTGAACGAGCGGACCTCATCCAAAGGTTCATATTGGAGTTTATGAACATATTGGGCTGCGTTTTGGCGAAACGCTTCAATCGTATCTGATTTTCGGGCAATATCAAAAATCTGAGGAATAGTTGATAAAAGATATTCAGGGCAATAGGCGTCTGTATTGATCATAATCAATACCTCCTTTGTGTATTTATCCATTTTTATTCTATATAGCATGTTTTCCCACCCCTGTCGATGCACCGGTTCCCCGATTTTCAGAGTCCTTTTCCTGACGCCCCACAAAAGTAAACCCCGGATCATTCATTCCTTGACAGAAAAAGCCGACAGCGATAGACAATACGATCAAACCTGTTGAATTTGAGGAAGCGAATGAACGATATCAGAATTCTATTTGTTGATCACCATGAAACCATATTGAGCCAGGTTGAACTCCTGCTGCAGGAAGAACGATTTCAGAAAACCTTTGTCAATAATGCCAGGGATGCGCTGAAAATCCTGTCCAGCCAGGATGTCCACGTCATTGTCTGCGATCTCATGATTGACAATATGGACGGCCTGGCCCTGTTGCAGTTGATTCGAAAACAATTCCCCCATATTATCCGGCTGGCCTTTTGTGAAGAAAAGAACCTGATTAAAATCATTCACTGCATCAATAATACGGACATTTTCAGATATATTGAAAAACCAATCAACAGGGAGTCTTTGATCAAAACCCTGAACGATGCCGTGGCCCAGTTTTTTCTGAACCGGGATAAATCCCAGCTCATTCTCCAGCTTTCCCAGAAAAACGAGGAACTCAAATACCTGGCCATGCATGACGACCTGACCGGTCTTTATAATATCCGGTTCATGTACCAGGATTTAAAAACCCGGATCAAAGACCGGGACAAAAAATTCTCCATCATCTTCATGGACATGGACAATTTCAAGACAGTGGTGGACACCTATGGCCATCTCAACGGCAGCCAGGCCCTGAAAGAAGTGGCCGCCACCATAAGGGCCGCCATCCGGGAACCCGCCTATGGCGTTGCCTATGGCGGGGATGAATTTGTCATCATCCTGCCGGATTTTGATAAAGAAACAGCTATCCAAACATCAAAGGAAATCCAAGGCCTTATGGCCCTGACCTCTTATCTTGGCGGCAACGGGATTAAGGTAAATCTCAAGGCCAGTTACGGTATCTCCACCTTCCCGGAAGATGCCGAAGACCTTCCCAAACTTCTGGCCAAAGCCGATGCCCTGATGTTTGAAATCAAAAATAAGGGCAAAAATGCCATCGGCGTTTAACTCCAACCCTTTTTACCACAAAATTGTCATTTTTATAACCCCCCTTTCTTAATACTCTATTCAAACCATATATTCGAAAATATTTCCGGATAAAAATAGTTTACAACATTTTTGTTTATAAAATTTTTATATAAAAATACAAATTTGAATTTTATCAATTTTTAATATTAGATTTTACGCATCTATATTCCCCATGCGGTTAATTTAGTTTCTATTTTCAAATAGTTATATGAAAACAAAGGATTTACTCTCTATCTGGCATACCTCTTGCTGAATTAGGATGTCAAACCATAACCCTTTAAACCGCAAAGGACATACGCCATGCTGATTAAAAAAATACTCCTCTTGTTTCCCTTTATATTTTCGACTGCTGTCTGCGCATCTGCCGCAGACAGTGCCCTTGATTCCGGGGACACGGCCTGGGTGACCATGTCAACAGCCCTCGTCATGATGATGACCCCGGCGGGCCTGGCCCTGTTTTACGGAGGCATGTCCCGGTATAAAAACATCCTGAACACCTTTGCCATGACCCTGGTGGCTTATTGCCTGGCCAGTGTCGTCTGGGTGGGCTGGGGATATTCCCTGGCCTTTGGCGAAAGCCCGAGCCTTCTCATCGGAAATCTAAGCCATCTTTTTCTGAACGGCATTGATATCCGGTCCATGACCGGAACCATCCCCACCCTTATCTTTGCATTGTTCCAGATGACCTTTGCCTGCATCAGCGTGGCCCTAATCCTTGGAGCGGTGGTGGACCGGATGAAATTTTCCGCCTGGATCGTCTTCACCCTTCTCTGGGTCACCTTTGTTTATGCCCCGGTCTGCAACTGGGCCTGGGGCGGCGGCTGGATGTCTAAAATGGGGGCCCTTGATTTTGCAGGGGGGAATGTGGTCCATATCAATGCGGGGATCAGCGGGCTTGTCCTGACCCTGATTCTTGGGAAACGGCGGGGGTATGGAAAGGAACCCATGATCCCTTCCAGCGTTGCATTTACAGCCCTAGGTGCAGGGCTTTTATGGTTCGGATGGTTCGGATTCAATGCCGGAAGCGCCCTTGCCGCCAACGGGATTGCCGCTTCCGCCTTCATGGTGACCAATACGGCTGCGGCTGTCAGCGGCCTTTCCTGGCTTTTTGTTGAATGGAAATACAGTAAAAAACCCACCCTTCTCGGACTCGCATCCGGTACCATTGCCGGGCTCGTGGGCATCACCCCGGCCGCAGGATTCGTCACCCTGCCCGGAGCCCTGGCCATTGGCGCCATTTCCGGCGTCATCGGTTTTTTCGGGGTTGCAGTGATCAAACGCAAGATAGGATACGATGATTCTCTCGATGCTTTTGGTATCCACGGTCTTTGCGGTATGTGGGGAGCCATTGCCACCGGACTTTTTGCTTCGCCATCGGTGACCGAAGGCGCAGCAGGCCTGTTTTACGGCAATCCCGGACAGGTCTGGATTCAGTTCCTATCCATCATCGGCACCATTGCCTTCAGCGCCGTTGCCACCCTCATTGTTGTCTTTGTCACCAAACTCATCACCAACGGCATCCGCGTCGAAAAAGACGATGAACTGGCCGGTCTTGACAATGCCCTCCACGGCGAACGGGCCTTTGAAATAGAATAAAAAGTCTTAAAATCCGGGGCTTTGTTTAACCCAAAACCCCGGATTTTTTCTTACCTTGACTTCTCCATTCCCCCTAGGATAAAAACTATTCAAAAATATTTTATCAGGAATCTATCTTCAACATATCATTACAGAAAATAGTGCTGATGAAATGCGGCTTAATTTATTTCACCGGAATTGGTTACCAGAATGAAAGGCAAAAAATTTTAATGATCGAAAGAGATTTTGACATATCTTTCATTGCGGACCTTGCTCTGCGTGAAAAGCAGATTCAACAGAACTACCGCCCGATTATTGCAGTACATAAATGGTTTGCCCGACGACCGGGGACCCTGTTTCGAGGTCTGCTTTTGTCTGAATTCTCTAAAAAACCGCTTAAGGAAGCTTTCTATGAGGGGAATACTCTTTCCGGCCGGCACATTGCCGATCCATTTATGGGTGGAGGGACACCATTACTAGAAGCTAACCGTGTGGGATGCAATATTACCGGATTTGATATCAATCCCATGTCTTATTGGATAGTCAAACAAGAAATCGAACATCTTGATCTCGATCTGTATTCTGAGACTGCACAATCATTACGCTCTTTCCTTGAGAAGGAAATCGGGCATTTTTATCGAACAGATTGCACATTTTGTGGGTCACCCAAGGCCCATATAAAATATTTTCTTTGGGTTAAAGTAAAGCCCTGCAACAAATGCGGGAAAGAAATCGACCTCTTCCCCGGATACCTTATATCTGCTGATTCCCGCCATCCGAAGAACGTTTTTGTGTGTCCAGGCTGCGGAGAGCTTTCTGAAATCGATGACCGTAAAAATCCAGGCCTATGCGTTCACTGCAATCTTGAACTGACCATTGACGGCCCTGCAAAACGACGCCGTTGCCGCTGCCCTGAATGTGGTTTTGACAATCATTTCCCGGATAAAGAGCTGGGTGTCCCTGAACACCGTCTTTTTGCAATTGAATATTACTGCACCAAATGCAAACCTTCTCATTCCGGCAGATTTTTCAAAAAGCCGGATAACAAGGATATTTTAAAATTTGAAGAATCTTCAAAGCATTGGGCCCAAATGGTTCCAAAGTATGTCCCCGATGCAAAGATTCCAAGTGGTGATGAGACAAATCGGTTACATCGATGGGGATACAGCCGTTACCGCGAAATGTTCAACGCCCGGCAGCTTCTGGGATTGGAACTTTCTGCCCGAATGATTGCGGATATACCGAATGATAGGATACGTAATGCTCTTGCAACAAATTTTTCCGACTTGCTGCGCTATCAAAACATGCTCTCCCGTTATGACACAACCGCTCTAAAATCACTCGATATTTTCTCAATTCATGGATTTCCGGTGGGGTTGGTTCAGTGCGAATCCAATTTCCTTGGCATCATGGAGTCAGGCCGGGCTATGTGTGTAGGTAGCGGCGGGTGGGCAAATATCATCGAAAAATTCAAAAAGGCCAAATCATACTGTTATTTACCCTTTGAAGTAAGGCACCAAGGGCGAACAAAAAAAATTATCCCTATTCCCGGAGAATGGATCGGAGATCGATTAAACGGTAGAAATTCCAAGCTTGATAGAGTTGTTGATATCTCATGTCAGGACGCTGCATCTTCTGAAATCCCAGACGCTTCATTGGATGCTGTCTTTACTGATCCGCCGTATTTTGGGAATGTTCAATATGCCGAGCTAATGGATTTCTGCTATGTCTGGTTGAAAAAATTGATTGGTCAAAACTCCAATGCATTCAAGAATGATTCAACACGGACCCCGGATGAATTGACCGGCAACGCGGATATGGGGCGAGGACTGAATCACTTTACAGAAGGGATTTCCATCGTATATCAAAAAATGTCAACGGCGCTAAAGCCCGGCTCTCCCATGGCGTTCACTTATCATCACAATAGTATAGAAGCATATTACCCAATAGCCGTGGGTATCCTTGACGCCGGGTTAACCTGTTCGGCATCGCTTCCTTGCCCTGGTGAAATGGGAGCATCCATTCATATCAATGGGACGGGGTCATCAATAATCGATACTGTTTTTGTTTGCAGAACAACGGGGGTCATGCAACGTAAGTGGATAGCGAATACACCACAAGAACTTGCCTTTATTGTGGAAAACGACCTACACTATCTTCGCTCCGGAAACGTCAATCCAACTCGTGGTGATATCCGATGTGTGATCTATGGGCACTTAATCCGGTTGGCAATATGGTTTTTGCGGCTGAGTTGGAACAAGTACAAACCGACATCCTCACGTATAACCGAAATAGCCGATTGGATCAAACAGTTTGGCGGATGGGCTGTTGTTGAAAAATACATTGCAAATGATATGTCATCACTATCCGTGCATGAAAATAATGCAAAATATGGGGAGGATTATGCCGACATTCCCTTTTGAAGCAACTCTGGATGAAATTTTCAGAAACCCGGAAGCCTATATCGATTCAGTTTTTTCATGTCTGGAATCGGAATTCCTTATAATGCCGAAAGGGGCAGGATTTGTGGAATACCCTGTTTTCGAGAGAGGCTATGAAGCATTAAAAGCGGCTACTGGGGGATTTACTAAACTCGACCCGGATCGAATATACTCTTTGACGGTTTCTGAACCGATTTCAATCGTGGTCCTGCGATCTATGCTTGGGTTCACACCTCCGGAATGGGGTTATGTCACTGAGCAAAGAACAGGAATCCCAGTTACACAAGGCTTTATACGTTCTCTGGATCGAAAAGTGAGAATGGCTCCTGAAACAAAACTCAATACCAATGGTGTCGTTAAGGAAAGACTCAAAGCTATCATCAAAACCGCGTGCCAATTGCTTTCAGATGGTGTCCCGGAAGTGGATATCAGCCAATTGCACCGTTTAAACAAGGCTGATACAAAACAAGGGTTAGACAGTATTATAAACCTTTCCAGGATCGGCGTTCCTTATGCAATGCTGTTATATGAAAGATTTCTTGGACGACCTTTTGCAGGACACCGGGATTCAGTGAGTGATATTATAGGGGACAGCCTGGAATCAGCAATTGAGGATGTTCTTAGCCAAGCCGGCATCAGCTTTCGTAAGACCAAAAGAGCGGAAAGAATCGAAGGTTTCGACCAAACACCGGATTTCATTATCCCCAGTGAATTCAATCCGCAAATTATTATAGAGGCGAAAATTACCGAGGATGATGGTACAGCCCGTGATAAAGCCACTCGAATTTAGCATCTTGGGGAGTTGAGCCTTGTAGGGTGCACTATAAATAATCCGAAATATGAGGTAATAGCATGTATCGGTGGACGAGGGTTTGGGGTTCGCAGAGAGGATATGAAAAAAATGATCATTGCTACAAGAGGAAAAGTATTTACAGCCAAGACGTTAAATCAGCTTGTTGAGTGCACCCGCTTGAAAGAATTTAAGGCAAAACAGTAAAGAAAGATAAGGATAGAGAAATGGAAAAAAAATCCGTCAATTTTCTTCGGGGGGTTCCTGCCCAAGAAGCTTTGGAAAAGATCGTACCGGCTGTTTCAAAAGGATATGAAACCGCTGTGCTCAAATACGGGACAGAGGTGCTTCAATATGGGCATTTTACCGGGTTTAAACCTTTGCGGGAGATCATTGCCGGCCTCCACGGCGTGGATGCAGACCGGGTGGTGGCCGGCAACGGCGGG